>ERZ1370068.2228-contig-1385_pt1 | contig 38074 bp, 62 predicted proteins | sample MGYA00561227_ERZ1370068 | MGnify/ENA primary metagenome ERZ1370068 (study PRJEB38410, sample SAMEA6850437) | metagenome | study: Metagenomic assessment of the ecological functions of the soil: analysis of the soil microbiota associated with the...
GGTTACGTATTGCTCGCCGATGGGCGCGCTCCGAACACCAGATCACCCTCCCAATGGCCGGCTACCTGTCGGGTGTCGGCCTCGGTCGGCCGCTCACGGATGGAGACCATGTTCCGGATCTGGCCGCGACCGTGCGAACGCTTCTTTCCGCGCGGCCGTCGGATCGGACGCTCGGCTCCGCAGACGGTGGAACATGCTGGCGTCAAACACTTTCCGCGACGGCATATACAGGTCGCGGTAGATCGATTCGTGAGAGATCCGCATCGCCGCGTCATCGCGAAACTCCCGCCGCAGCCACTGGGCGATCTGCTGCGGTGACCAATCGTCGTCGCAGCTTGTCGGCGACCACATCGCGCAACCTGAGCGTTGGCGGCGAGCTTGCTCGGTTTCGGGCGCCGCGCCCGCTCGAACGCCGCCGCGTCGGCGACCAATGCCCGGTACGCATCGCGGCCACCATTGCGGGCAATCTCCCGCGATACCGTCGACGACGGTCGGTCGATGCGCCCGGCGATCGTCCGTGCCGACAAGCCGGCCGCGATCCCGCGTGAGATCTCCTCACGCTCCGTCCAGGGTCAGATGACCGACTCTGCGCCGCCGCGGGATCGGCGGGATCCCGCCCGATTCACGCAAGTACCGCCGGATCCGCGGCAGCGTCTCACCCAGCGTGCGCTCCATCTCGCGGATCGCATCACCACGCCGCCACATCGCCCAAATCAGAGCCTGCTGTTCGACGTCAAACCCAACCGGACCCACACCAACCTCCATCGCACATCATCATCGGCCTGCAGTGATGCGCTGACTGGTTGAGCTCAAGACCACATTCGAGACGTCCCAGACGGACACCCACGGCGTAGGTTCTGCCAGGTCGTTGCGTCTCAAAAGTTCGTCTCAGAAGTACCCATCGCAATATCGCGACACAGCGCTCATGCGACATACGTTTCGGAATGAGTGCAATGAAGCGAACTTGGAGCCCGTATCCGATACTCCGACAACGTGTCCGGTCCGCTTCCCACTTCAACCGTCGTGTTGCCTAACTGTGTGCACAGACCCGTACATCAGGTTGGCATCAGCATACCTAAGGGACGCAACGGACCGGCCCCTTCCGGTATCGCACGCCGCGCGCGACCCGCAGGTCAAAGATACTGTGCTGCTGCGGGACTGCGCGGAACGAACCACCCGACGGAATCTGGTCGTCACCGTGACGAAATTGCGACCCATGCCACCGCGTACGGTCGAGCACCGCGCAGAATCCGACAACGGTCAAATGTGGCGGCGGGAAAATTGGACACGACGGTGAGACAACTCGCGCTGGACATCCCGTGAGACGACCTGTCTCAGTGCAGTTCAGCGCATCGCGTACGGACAGCAAGTTTGAGAAGCTACAAGTAGCCAACAAATAAAGTCGCGCGCAGCAGCAGCGATGCATTCGCCACCGTTTTCGGGGACCCCGTTACCACACGCTGCCAATGCAGACTGGCAGCGAAGACTTCAGCGACATTCCGACCGCCCCGGGCGTGCCCTTCGACAGCGGCTCGCGATCTGCATCGCCCATCCAGAGCTGTGTCGCATCAGGAGTACGATGAGACCGTCCGGCAAGGTCGGTCACGGTGCTCTCCAATCGCGAGCTCGGCTACTGGCTTACGGGGCCGGTACGGGCGGGTATACCTCGGGCCATGTCCACCGAAACTCCGCTTCTGTTGGCGCTGGACTTCACCGGCACCCTGGTGTTCGCCCTCAACGGCGCGCTGACCGCGGTGCGGGCCGAACGGCTCGACATCTTCGGAGTGATCACCCTGGGCATGTTCACCGGCCTCGGTGGCGGCACGATTCGCGACGTCCTGCTGGATGCCCTGCCACCGGCCACCTTCCTCGACTGGCGCTATCTGGCGCTGGCAGCCGGTGGCGGGCTGATTGCCTTCATCCTCCAGTCGCCGGCTGGAACAGTTGACGATGGCGATTACGGTGCTCGACGCGGTCGGGCTGAGCGTGTTCGCGGTGCTCCGCGCCGATAAGGCGCTGAGCTTGGGGTTCGGCGTGGTCCAAGCGCTGATCGTCGGCACGATCACCGCCGTCGGCGGTGGAACGATCCGCGATGTGATGATCCGACGGATCCCGACGGTGCTCAGTAGCGAGCTGTACGCCATCCCAGCATTGATCGGCGCTGGCTGCGCCGCAGCCACGCTTTGGGTTACGGCGGCACACTTGCCGCGTTGGGCGCTGCGGCGGTGTGCTTCGTGATCCGCATGATCGGGGTCCGTTTCGATCTCAACGCGCCCCGCCCGCCCGGCACCGCCGAGGACGATATGACATCGGGCTGATGATTGGCGTGCATAGCGGGTGCTGCTGGGGTGGTGGGTAGCCCGTTCAGCGGCCGTTGACTGGTCTAGTCGAATGGCGCGGCGCGGAACGCGGCACAAAGCATAGGTTCCGGGGGACCCGACGCCGGTGACCGACGACGCACAACTATCAATGGATCAAGTAGGAAGGGTGTTGGTCCGTGCCGGTTTCGAGCGTGAATTGGATCAGGCCCTTATTTTCAGCCGTGTCGCTGGCGGTATCGCGCGGTCGGCGTCGTGCGCGGGCCGTCCGTTGCGAAGTCAAGGGATTCACCGCGCAGATAGCCGGCCACACCGAGGGCCGTGGCGGTAAAGCCGGGGACCCAGGCGGCCCATGCGGCCTCGCCTTCGGCGAAACCGGCGAGCCACGGCGCCAGGAACAATGCAAACCCGACAACCGCCAGGGTGAAGTAATCACGGGTGGGTCGGCGCGCGAGCATTGACCACATCGCGATCACTGCCGTGAAGCCACCCAACCCGACCGTGACAGCGACGGCGGCCGGGGAGCGACTGCGCGACCGTGGCTCCCAGCACCACGGTGCCAAGCCCAACGACGAAGTGCTGCTCTACTGATGCAACGGGCGACAGCGCTGGGCCTCGTCTGGCTGCTGGTGTTCTCGTTGATGCCGTATACGGTGGGCGGCCTCGCCGTTTAGCCATCCGATCGCGCCGAGGGCCATGGCGAGGGATCCGACTACCCATGCCGTCCATGCGGCTCGCTGGGTCAGGGGCGAATCCTTCGCCGAGCCAGGGCAGCAGAACAGTACGAAGCCGGCCACGAACAGCCCCCAGATGAGTGGGGGTCTGATTGCGCGCCAGTAACGACAGAGAGTGCGAAGAGAGGCTGTAAGAGGCGGCGAATCCCAGCGTGACGCCTTGTCCGGCTGGTGTTGAAGTGAGCGTGATCGAGGCCGCGAGGGCTCCGATGCCCACGACCAGTGCCGCCCAGCCGATCCACGATTTGGGTGTACTCCTCGCTAACCCGTTGAGGTTCGATCCTGCGTCGGCGCGGGCGGGGGCCGCCAGTTCAGTTGGGGTAGGTGATTTCTGCGTTTGAGCATCTTGCGGTTTGCATCGGGTGGTTCCTTTGAGTTCCATTGGTCGTATAGGGGATCTTGAGCGTCGGCGCCGCAGTCGATAGGGGCGCGAGTCAGGTGCTCAGGCGTCCTGCATCTCAAACTGTGACCGTGCGGCTTGTGGTACTGCGCCTCCGTCGGATTCCCATCGCTCAAGCGCGATGGGGGAGAGCAGGCGATCGTCGCCGCGGCGGGTGATTCCGAGTAGTTGGTCGGGTGTGGACGCGTCGTTGACGCTGGCCGCAGTGGTCACCACGTTGTAGGCGTGCGTGGGTTCGGTGTATGGCGGTACCACCAGCAGGTCCAACCTTCCGAATCGCGGTCCGAACACCGATACGACGTTCGGCCACTCTTGGTGGGCACTGAGGATTACCTGGTCGCCCTGGTGTTTGATGCTCAGTGGTGCTGGGGACCAGTCACTTTCGTGGTAGAGAACGCTGTCGATTGAGCCGACCCGTAACGAGAGTGCTGCCAGCAGTGAGGGAAGTTCGCTGGTCAGTTCTGTTGATCGGGGCCACCAGGCGCCCTGGACGAACCCGCATGACCGGTGTGCGGGTTTCAACCGCATTCGCAGGGTGCCGATGGCTGGCCGGCGCACGGATGCGTCGGGGATGTTCTCGGTGATTGTTAACATGTGCTGCCTTGTCTTGTTGTGGGATGTGTGTTCACGGCGAGTTGTGTTCGGGTGTCGGTGTTGTCGAGTGCGTGGGTTCGCCGTCGTTGTGCCTCGATGTTCCCAACAGCCACCGCGTGGGTGAACCGAAGGTGGATATCTTCTATGGTGGTATGAATTTGCGTGACTGGCTTGCCGTCGTTCGACAACTGCAGGGCTGGTCTTTGTCGCGGTAGAACAGCGCAGGATCGGCCGGTCAGTCATCGCCGTGCTCGATGTCTCGGGGACCTTTGGTATCCGGAGATTCTTTGCCGAAGCGCCGTCGCGGCCCACCGCATTGTCAGCGGTCACTCACGCCCGTATGCGACGGCGGCGATGAGCCACATCACGGCGATCATGAGGAATACCGCCCCGATCGGGTCGAGGTCAAACATGCGGGAACCGCCTCGTTTTGACGCGGGCCGTGCCCGTGCCGGATGCGGAGGCCGACTCGGGGGCTTCGCGGGGGCCGGTGATCGTTCCGCAGGACTGGGGCGCTGGCTAGTGTGACTGCCGACCTGATCACCGATGCCGAACCTGTCGTCACTGCCATCGTTGGGCGACGAGGTGAGTTCGGCGGCGGTGCGCGGGTGATCTTCGTGAATGAGTTCGGTGATGACGGCACAGAGGGTTCTGTTTTGGGCGAGTAGCTCAGTTTCGCGGGCTTGGAGTTCGCGTATTCGACGGTGGGCCTTGTTGAGTTCGTCGTTCAGCGTGGCGAAAGTGGGAGCTGTTGGAGACACGGGACTTCCTCTTAACCGCTTGTGGGCGTTGTCTTTTGACGGTTTGCGGTCTCATTGCGGTGCGGGCTGGCTCAGGTCAGCGATGTGAAGGCCGTAGGGCACTGCGTTGAGGAGCGTGACCGCCAGGGGGTGCCATTGGGCAGCTCTGTAGGTGCGCCGTTCACCGGCCCGTGCCCCTGCGATGGCGGCGCCCAACGGTGATTCGATGGAATAGACGGGCATGTCGGCGTATTCGGCGCCGTGTACACCCAGTAGGAATGTCGTCGGTGTCCCCGGTGGCGTCGCGGCGGATGGTGACGACCATGCCGGGTTCGGCTATCCCGTCGTTGGGTGGGTCCTCGCCGACGACGGCGTTGATCAGTAGGTCGATGAATCTGCTGCATTCGTGTCTCCCATGCGCGTCGGACGGCGGCTGCGTTTTCGTCGGTGTCCGCATCGGCGATGCCGGCGGAGAACAGGAAAGCGCAGGGTGTCCAGTTCCCGGTGTAGCCGCTCGTGGGCCTGCGGTGAGATCCAGACCGCGTGTCGTGGTGGCCATGTCGGTTCCTTTCGTTGCGCGTGAGTTCGGCAGCGCAGTGCCGTATTTGACGACTCGCTTACGCCCTCGGTGTGGGTGGTGGTTGTCGAGGGCAGCGTTGGATGCGCTCAATAGGGCGTCGGGCATGCACCGGTGGGCCTGGTAGCGGCGGCCCGTCGTTGTTCAGCGCGCCCAGCTCCCGTTAGGTTGCGGCGACGGGGAGCGAGCGTCGCGGTCGTTGTGCGCTGTGCGTCGGACGTGGCCCGCGCAGGGGCGCTGGTGCGTCGCGGTGGGAGGGCCTTCGCCTGCGCGGGTTTCGGGCGTGTGCATTCCGTAGGGGACCGCCTTGAGAAGGGTCACGGGCAGGTTGGCCCCACTGGGGATGGAGTAGGTGCGTTGTTCGCCGACGCGTGCTCCGGCGATCGCGCTGCCCAGCGGTGACTGCATCGAGTACACGTCGATGTCGGCGTCTTCAGCGCCACGCACGCCGAGCAGAAACGTTTCGATCTCGCCGGTGTCGTCGTAGCGCACGGTCAGCACCATTCCCGGTTCGGCGATGCCGTCATCGGGCGGATCCTCACCGACGATCGGCGTTGGTCAGCAGGTCTTGAATCTGTCGGATGCGCGCTTGTCGCGCTGAATACTTCGCGACGAGGTTGTCGTCGTAGTCCATGAAGTCGTCGGGGACTTCGATGCTGGGACGTGACCGCAGGGCGGCAAGTTCGGCCTGCAGCCGGGTGTGGGCCTCGCGTGTCATCCAAAGACGTTCGGTGCTGGTCATTGTGGGTGTCCTTTCGTTGGGGTAGGGGTTATGTCGTCAGGGGCGGGCCGGTGGCGGAAGCGCCGCCCCTGACGACTCGGGGCGCCCGTGATGGGGTTTTTCACGGGCGGTGTGGACCGCGTGGTAGCGGCGAGGTCTAGTGGCCGGTTCGGCGTGAGCGGGTCGAAGTCGCGCAGGGCTTCGGGTTGCTTGCCGGTGGTGATCTGTTCGGCCAGCAGCCGGCCGGTCACCGGGCCGTGCGCCAGTCCCCACATACCGTGGCCGCCGGCGACGTAGACACCGCGCGACATCTCCCCGATCAGGGGGCGGCCGTCGGGGGTGACCGGGCGCGGCCCAACCCAGATGTCACTGCGTTCGGCCCACCGCACCCCGTCCAACAGTGGGACTGGCGGAGGCGACGATGGCGCCTACCCGTGCCGGCACTGCCGGTTCGTGCGGGTCGCGGAACTCCATAGTGCCCGACACGCGCAGTGCGCTGTGGTAGGGCGTGCACGCCACCCGCACGTCGGGCAGATAGATGGGCCCGGGGATCGGGCGGTCTACGGGCACGGTGAACGAGTAGCCGCGACCGGCCTGCACCGGCACCCGCACCCGCCCGCCCGCCAGCCGGGACAGCCATGCGCCGGTGGCGATCACCGCGGCGTCGGCGGTCAACGGCTTACCCGCTGCGCGGATACACCGTGATCCCGCTGCCGGAGCTGAACACGCTGCGAACTTCCAGCGTGCGCATCGTTGCGCCGCGCTCGACGACCGCCTGGCCTAAGGCTTGCACGAATCGGCCGGGGTCGACGAAGCGTTGACCGTTGATGCTCAGCGCGGCGGTGATCGCCGGTGATGCCAGCGGCACTCTGTTCGCGCAGCGCTTCGCCGGATAGTGCGGTGACAGATATTGTCTGCCCGGCGTTTTCGAGCTGGCGAAGCTCGCGCATCATGTCGTTCGGCGGCTTCGGTGCTGCGGAACAATGCGGTGATCGGGGCGTCGGTCGCCGGCGCGTCGACTCCGTTGGCGACGAGCACGTCGAAGGCTTCGATGGCTTCCTCGTTGAGCGGCACGTTGGCGCGCACCGCCCGCTTCCACGACGAACGCCGACAGTTGGCGACAAACTGCATCAGGAAGACCCCGAGCGCGGAGTCGGCGGCCATCGGGATGTGCAGTGGCGCGGCCGGATCGAGCAGCGCGCGCAGCCCGTAGCGCAGCACGCCCGGCGAGTTCAGCGGAAGGGTTAACGCCGGTGAGATCCAGCCGGCGTTGCCCCACGACGCGCCGGCGGCCACGCCGGTGCGGTCCACCACCGTGACATCGACTCCGCGCTCCTGCAGGAACCACGCCGTCGACAACCCGACGATGCCCGCACCGACCACGATCGCCGACCGGGGCCCGCCGTCAATGCGCTCGCCGCCGCCCATCACAAACCTCCACATCTTGATCTTTCGTTGTTATCTCCATGGTGGCCTGCACCACCCGGGAACCGTTTGCTGGATTCCGACAAGCAGCCGATGCCAGATTGTGGCGATCCGACAACGCCGCCTCGTGATCGCGCCGAACCATTCGGGGAATGAGTTCACGCCGAGTGAAAAGCACGAAATAGCGAGGCGGGTGGCGCTTTATTTTTCTGACGTATGGTCGGGGGCAGGTGGTTGCCACTTCGTATTAAGGAGCGGCAATGGCTGACAAATCTCCGGGCAAGAGTCCTCGAAAGCCCGCACTGTCCATCAAGGAACGCCGGGCTGCCAAGCGCGCCAAGGTCGTAGAGTCGACACCGATGGTGCGCAAACACAAGCGCCGACCCGATAGGCGGTTTGTCAGCCGGGCTTATCAAGAATGCGACACAGGTGCCGATAACCGGTTGTTACCGGTGTGGCGCGGCCGTTTTCATGGCGCGTCGGCTACCGGGCGTGAACCGGTGCGGATCGTCTGGGCGCGAATGTGCGAATCGCGTCGAATGTATGCGGCCGCGACGACAGCCCACGGCGAGTTGCTCCTCGGTCGCGTACCGGTACACCACGCAGCACTTTGCCGGGCGCGCTGCTGGATCCGGCCGGATCGATGTGCGCAGCAGGCTATGCGGGTGATGCGACGAATCGCCCACAAGTCGGCTGACCGGGCGGGTCAAGCCGTACTCATGGTTACCGAACGCAATGGGGCAGCATTCGCCGCGTTGATTGCCCCCACGGCGTCATGCTTCGCCGTCAGACCCACCGCGGTGGTCTGTCCTCTATGCGTGACGTGCCGTCCTGCGCCGCGCGCATCCCGATCGCCAGCAGCTCCTCGGCGATCGACACGTCGTCGGGGTCGGCCGCCGTCATCACCGCGGTGTGCGCAGCGGCCGGGTCGGTGTCGGGGGAACCACCAGCAACACGAGCGTTCCGAACTTCTTACCGCTGACGGTCAGTGTGTTCGGCGAGGTGCTTGCTGGGCTCGAGGATCACGCTGGCGGCCGCGAAACTCCATCCGCAATGATGCTGACGGCTCCAGCTGTTCGTCGAGACCACGCTCGACGGTCCCCGACCGCGACGACAACGCCTGAGCAGCTGCCGAAGTTCGATACGGTTGGTCGGTCAGCGGCCACCAGCCGCCCTGCACAAAGCCCGCAGAACGGTGGGCGGGCTTCAACCGCAATCGGGGATGTGCGATCGTCCATCGGCGAGTTTGGGTGGTTTCGAAGGACAACGGTGGTGCGGACATGAGTGGCTCTCCGTACTCGTGAATGATTGGGCTACTTGAGGATTGGCGGCGGTCTAGGGCTGGCTGGGTTTGTGCCCGTCGCGGCCGATCAGGTGCGTCGATGGCGTGTTGCCATCTGGTGGCGCGGATACGGTCACACACTGCCCGGGTACCGGCCAACAGGATCGCCGCAGCAGCTGTGACGCTCTCGCCCACGTGAAGAGCGCGGCCGTCACCGCGTCCGCCCCGGCGCGGGTGGTCGGGGTCGGTTCGTTGGTCAGCGCGCCCGTTGTTGTCGACCCAGATCGCGACGTGGTCCGCCGGGCTTGGTCGCCGATTGCGCCTGACCGCGCCGGTGTGTTCGGCTGCCGGCAGCTGCTGACCAACTGGACCGCCATGGTGGCGTTGTTGGTTCGCGAGATGTTGTGGGCGGCAGTGTCGTCGGTGATCGTCGCGGTGACGAGGTGACGAGTGTGGTGCTGCTGGGCGTAGATGTCGCGGCGTGAATCATGAACGGCGGTGCCGACCGCGGCGGCGACCGGGACGGCCAGCAGCGACACCATGACGGCCAGCGCCACTACCAGTGCCTTCGATCCGATCGCTGGCACGTAGCAGAGGAGTTACGGCGAAACAGCCCGAAGGCGGGCCACCGTGGTAGGCGCATCGTGAAGCGTTTCAAAGGCTTCGTCAGCCGTCGCGTGGAGTGCTGATCGGGCGATCATGCGGACGTGGGACGGTCATCGAAATCCTCTCGGGCGAGTCGCTTTGCAAACTGGAGGGGTTAGTAGTCGGCGCGTGGATTGACGGGCGGGGCGCCCGCCGCGGGGCTCGGCGCGACAGACGTTTCGACCTGCGGCGCGTGGACTCCAGGCTCTCGGCTAGGCGGCGGCGGCGCAGCAAGGCTCGCACGGGCTGCGACGATTGATCGCGGTAGCGCTGTCCGTCGTCCATCAAGGCCTCCACCTCTCGCACCGTCTGGCTTCAACTTCCATGGTGGTGGGGATTGCTTGCCCGGGCTTGCCGCGCCGAACAACGATGCCGCCGCGCTTTGTCGCGATTCGACAGCACCAAGACTGTTCAGGCGGTGGCGGTGGCCGCCGGTCCGATCATCATGGCCAGCCGCCTTTTGGCGTCATCATCCAATGAAGGGTTGGCGATCGCGGCCGCTTTGCGCCACTGGTAACGCAGAGTGTCTCGACCGTCATGTTTCGTGCCGGCGCCACCAATCAGTCCAGACGTCGTGTGCGGTCGGGTGTTGACACGAGTACAGGGAGTGCGACGCCGGTCTTCCTCGCCGGCGACGTGATCTTCCGGCCGCCTAGTCTTTGCGCGACAGGGCCGTGCGCGGACACTCGGCGATGGCCTGCTCGGCGAGCGCCTCCTGCTCGACCGGGACGGGGTCGGCGGCGACCATGGCGTATTCGCATCGTCGAGTTGGAACACCCCAGGCGCGATTCTCACGCAGACGGCATTGCCTTCACAGCGATCACGGTCCACTACAGCTCGACCATCGGTTATCTCCATGGTGGTGTGGATGGCTGCCGCAGGGTTTGCCCCAGTTAGACAACATCGCCGCGGTGCTTTGTCGCGGTTTCGACAGCGCATGGTCAGTCGGTGTCGGTGGCCGCGAGTTCGATCATCATGGCCAACCGCTTTTTGGCGTCGTCCAGTTGCAGATTGGTGATCTCGGCCATCTTGCGTAGCCGGTAGCGCACGGTGTTCTCGTGTACTCCCAGACGGTTGCCCGCTTCGGCGGGGTCGCCCTGGGCCTCCAGCCAGGCCCGCAGCGTCGGCACGTAGTCGGTTGCGTGGTCGCGGTCGTGGCGGCGCAGTTCGGCCACCGGTCCCGGTTCGGGGATCGACCTGAGCGCGCCGCGGTGCGCAGCCGCTGTAGCAGGATGTCGTCCCAGGATTTCGTCGTAGGCCGGAGGAGTGTCGCCGGTAGGCCATACCTCGTGTAGCGCCAGACACTCGTCGGCCTCGTGGCGGGCTTGCGACGAGGTCGGCCACCTCGGCAGGCCCGCTGATGCCGGCCAATACCGTCATCCGTTCGGGAAGTGCTGCCTGCAGACCGGTAACCCAGCGTCGCGCCGTGTCCGCCTCCTCGCCGGGCAGCAGGGTGTAGACGGTGCTGCCGGCCAGGGCGCTGCGCCCGGGCCGGGACCAGCCGAACCCGGTGGTGGCGCGCTCGAGATGCCAACAGCAGCGCGGCGTCTCGTTCGGCGCCGATGAACGCCTGCACCGCGATCACCCGCAACAGAGTGTGCGGTAGACCGAGTCGGCTGGCCGCGGTGGCGGCATCGGCGGTGCCCTCCAGTAACCGGATCACCAGTTCGGATTCGACCTGGCGCTCGAGGTCCGCGCTGGCCCGGGACCGCAGCAGGTGCAGGGCCACCGTGCGGGCGCCGTCGGCCAACGCGGTGAGTGCGGCCCCCTTTAATGGCGCTCTGCACTCCACCCACACCGATCCCATCAATCCTCGCCCCGGAGCGCACTGCCACCACCATGCGTCCGGTCATTCCGTGATCGGGTCTCGGGTGACGAACAGCGGATCTGTCGGAGCCCGCCAGATGGGTGTACACGCCGCGGGCGTCGAAGAATGCGCGCAACTGCTCGGGTGCCTGTCGTTCGACGATGAGTCGCCACCCGCGCCGGAGTCGGCGTGCTGCCGCCGGTGAATACGCCATGCACCCGCGAGAGCCGGTCCTCGATGATGACCGCGCCGCCGGTGGCCTCCGCCAAACTGTCGGCTAGAGGCGAACAGATCCGTTGGGCCACGCCCGGATTCGGTTTCCGCGGCCTTCCAGGACCAGTCCGTAGATGACCGCGGCCAACTCGCTCCATGACATCGCCGGGTCGACCACCATCACCGCGACCCTCGGCGGCGCCGGAGAATGCCGTGTCGTCATCGTCGCCTTCGCGGATCAGCACGACAACCGCGCGGGCTGAGGCTGGCCCAGCGCACCGCCTCTTCCACCGAGCGGGCGCCGATGCCCAGCAGTACGTCGCCGCACGACGGTGCGATTCTCGGTGAGCTCGTGCATGACGACCTGCTTGCGCAACTCGGTGGACCGCGGTATCGGGCAGAAACTGCAAGCGGACGCCGTAGCTTCCAGCACATTGACCAGGCGGTCCTAACGTGACCACGAGTCGCTCCCGACGCCGAACCGATCAATCAGCCTAACCAGCGCCACCCGAGCGGTCGGCGAATCACAGGTCCATAGAACCGGCTGGTCGCCGAGCCGTCTGTCGTGGATGGGGTTCTTCCCGGTGGCGGCGTGAAGCGGATCGGGCCCCGTGACTGTTGACCGCTTGGTTCGAGGCGCTGACCGTGGCCATGGGGGTTTGCCCTTACCGCTGAACGCAGATTTGGCGACGGTGAGCGGGCGACGCAGTCGTCGACGGCGTGCAGGCCGCGGCGGTGGCGGATGACGGGTGATCGCCGGGGCGCCGTCCCAGCTGGTGTCGGGGCTCCAGCGAACTGCCCGCGCAATACCTGCAGCGCGGCCTCGCCAGCGTGGATCGTCGAGACTGGTGCTCGCGGTCAGCGCCATCAGGTTGTGTCGCAGCGTTGTTGGTGCCCGCCGTACATCGCGCGCTGCGCGCTGCCGGGCGGGTCGTGCGCGGCCGCCAGATGCTGGCGTCGGGGCAAGCGCGGTCAGCGAGACCTTGTCCATCGTGGTTGTCCCGGTTCTCAGCGGTTCGAGGGCGGTATCAACTGGCGGTCAAGGCCGCGTGCGCGCCCCAGCGCGCCGCGAACTGGTCGGCACGACAACGGTGCTCAAAGATGATCAGCGCCGCCGGCGTCCTACGTGAACACGGTGGTGAACCGTTCGTTGAGCTCGCGTGCGTGGTAGAAGATCCCCTTGGCGAGCTGGTCCACCGTCCAGTTGATCGTCGGGAAGTCCTTGTGGACCCGGTAGCCCAGGCCGGCGAACACCTCGTTGCGGTTGCCCGAGGGGTCGAAGAAGTAGATCGTCGTACCCCGGGTGATGCCGTGCCGGGTCGGCCCGATGTCGATGGGCACGTCGTCCATCGAGAAGATGTCGCCGGCCCGCAGGATCGCGCCCCAGTCCTCCAGATGGAAGGCGAAGTGGTGCAGCTTGGCGTTCGGGCCCTTGATCACGGCGAGGTCGTGCGGGGAGTCCCCGCACGTCATCCAGCGTGCCGATCACGTCCGGGTGCTCGATGCTCTCGACCACCCGCTCGGCGGGCCGGAAGTCCAAGCACTCCATGAAGAAGCGCTCGACCAGGCCCGGGTCCTCCGCGGCGATCAGGGCGTGGTCGATCCAGTGCCCGCCGACCCCGCATGTCCCTCGGCCACGCCTCGGGGTTGATCGACCCGGTGTCGGTGCCGGTGAACTCCATGTCGGAGAACAGCTCGAGGGTGTGCTCGGAGGGCAGGGTGACGCGCACGCCGTCGCCGACGGTCATGTTCTCGCCACGGCTGAACCGTCCCGTCGTCGCGCCGAACTGCGAACAGCGCTTCTCGAACTCGGCGAGGTCGTCCTCGGACGAGCACTTGTAGCCGAGCTTTGACCAGCCCGACCCCGCCCTCCTCGAGCACCAGGGAGTGGTGGTCCCACTCGTCCCAGCACTTCAGGTGCAGCCTGCCGGGCTCCTCGTGCACGACCGACATGCCCAGCGTGTTCGAGTAGTGGTCGCGGGCTTCCTCGAGGTCCGTTACCCGGATGTGCACGTACCCCAGTCGCATGACGCTCATGTGATTGTTTCCCTTCTGTCGTTCCTCGTCGCCGGGTTGGGCGCCGACCGGCCGGGTGGTGGCGGCGCCGAGTTCGGGTAGGCGAACCCCAGGACCTTGCGGAGCCGGTCCCCCTCCTGCAGCTCGATGGCGATGTTGGTGATCGGCACCGCACGGCAGCTCAGGCAGATGCCCTCCACGCGTTGGTCGTCGCTGAGCACGCTGTCCGCGACCGGGCGCTCGTAGCGCACCTCGCCGAGCACGAGTTGGACCTTGCAGATCCCGCACCCGCCGCGCCTGCAGCCCGACCCGGTACCGCAGTCCTGCCCGGCTCAGGGCGGCGAGCACGGTTTCCGCCTCCGCGGCGGTGACCTGCAGCCCGTCGGGAAGGATCGTCACCTCAGGCATGTGGTCCCGGCCTTCCCCCGGTCGTCGGGTGGTTGTCACCGTGGCGGGCCGGATCAGCACCGTCCGATCCGCCTGGACGCCGCGCGTCTGGCTCGTCTCCCGTCTCAGCAGCAATGGACTTGCACCGTTCCCAGGCCGTCGAACTCGGCGGACACGACCGCACCGGGCCGCAGCTCCGTCGAGGAGGTCAGCCCCCGACAGCACGATCGATCCGGCCTCGAGGCGCTCGCCGTGGGCGGCCAGCGCGTTCGCCAGCCACGCCACCGCGGCGGCGGGATGACCCATCACCGCGCCGCCGGCCGCGGTCTCGAACCCGCCGCGGTATCTGAACAGGCAGCCCAGGACGTGGAGGTCGACGAGTTCGTCCGGCCGCCGGCCTTGCGCGCCGAGCACGACCCGCGCCGCGCCCGCGTTGTCGGCGACCGAGTCGGGTAACCGGAACGGCTGGTTGTACCGCGAGTCCATCACCTCGATGGCGGGGATCACCGCGTCGACGGCCGCCAGCACGCCCGCCGGCGGCGTCGACGGTCTCGATCCGCTTGCCGATGAGGAAGGCGATCTCAGGCTCCGCGCGGGGATGGATGAGCTGGTCGAGGCGCACCGGTTCGCCGTATGGCACGACCATGCTCGATGTCAGCCGGCCGTAGACCGGCTCGTTGATGCCGAGGGCGAGGCGCTTGACCCTGCTGGTGAATCCCAGCTTCGCGCCGATGAGGTGCTCGCCGGCCTGCAGACGGTGCTCGACGACGAGCGCCTGGGCTTTGTACGCGGTGTCCGCGTCGAGGAAGGGTTCACGCTGCTGAACGGAGCGATGGGCGTGCGGTCACGTTGCGCGGTGATCAGGGCGTCGGCGATCGCCCTCGGATCGGTCACGCGGCCGCACCTTCCCCGCCGAACCCCACGGTCACGGTCCCGAGGTGCGCGAACTGCACCTCGTAGACATCGTTCGGGCGGACCGGCACGAGGCGGTGCAACGGTCCCGATAGCACGATGTCGCCACGCGCGCAACCCGCGCTGGGGCGGGAGGAGCCTGTTGGCCAGCCAGCTGAGGCATCGGACCGGATTGCCCAGTGCGGCCGCACCCGCCCCGCTCTCCACCGGAGAACCGTTGCGATACAGAAGCATCCCGGCCAGGCGCAGATCGACGGCGGTGGCCGGCGTGATGCGGCTACCGAGGACGACCCTGCCCGCCGAGGCGTTGTCGGCGACGGTGTCGGCGAGCTGCACCCGCCAGTCCGCGATGCGGCTGTCGACGATCTCGATCGCGGGCAGGACTCCGCCGACCGCGGTGAGCGCATCGACGGTCGTCACGCCCGGGCCGGCGAGGTCGCGCGCGCCATCACGAAGGCGATCTCGGCCACGACGCGTGGCTGGAGGAGCGACTCGACGGGGACCTCGTCCCCGTCCTCGACGAGCATGTCGTCGATCAGCATGCCGAAGTCAGGCTCGGTGACGCCGAGTATCTCCTGTCGCGGCTGCGAGGTCCGCCCGAGCCTGCAGCCCCTGATCGCACGTCCGGCCTCGACCCGCCGCCGAACGTTGTACGCCTGGATCGCGTAGGCGTCGGCGAGGGTGAGGTCCGCCCAGGTCTCTGTGATCGGCTCGATCGGCATGCGATCGACCTCAGCCCGCCACAGTCGGTCGGCAAGCTCAACGACGGTGGCGCCGTCCTCGACGCTCATCAGCGGCAAGTCGGTCGACGGGCGATTACGCCCACACGTTCCAGCGCAACCGATTCCGCCGTTCCCACGGCGTTCACGGCTGCACCACCGCTTCCCCGCCGAATCAAGCGTCGTACCTGAGCGGTCCGGTCATACCCGTTAGCATCCGCCGAATCGGCCGACCACGGCCGTATTTCCTGCTGAACGGAACGAGCTCCACCAGGGAGTATGTCGCGCGCCGGTCGGCGGCGGGCCAGCCGGGAACTAGCCGACAGACGCAGTGCTCCGAACCCAGATTGACATCGAGTCGCACGGCGCGAATCTTCGAGCTGCCGACTGATTCGGCGGGTGTTTCCCGCCCAGTGGCCAGATCTGACCCGTCAGAAGCATTACCGGTAGCTCCGCGAACCATGTCACCTAATTTGTGGGCATGCCCGATAAATCGCGGGCGAAGCGTCCGCCACTTGCCGCGACCATCGCCGATCACCTCGACCATCGACGACGATGCCACCCACTGTGCCGCGACCGCGACTGGAAGGTGCCTTGACGATGGCCGACATTCAAGACCAACGCTGTATCACACTGGCCGGTGCAACCCGCGTGATGACCGCGGCGCTGCAGCATGCGGACTCGATCGAGGTCCCGGTGTGCGTCGCGGTTGTCGATCGCGGAAGCAATCTGGTCAGCTTCGCACGAATGGACGGCGCGGCGTTGCTGTCGGCGCAACTCGCCCAGGACAAGGGCTACTCGGTGGTCGCCTTCAACGGCATGGCGACCCGCGAATGGTGGGATGCCATCCGCGACGAGCCGGCGCTCGTGCACGGCCTGGTCAAGACTGCCCGGCTGACCGTGTTCGGCGGGGGCGTCGCGATCACCGAGGGCGAGACGGTGGTGGGAGCGGTCGGGGTATCCGGAGGCAGCGCCGAGCAGGACCACGAAATCGCCGAGGCGGGCGCTGCCGCCGTGGGCTGAGGCGGGAAACGATGGACCGCTCGCTGTCACCGGAGTCACCACAGCCAGCCGCTGATCTCGATCAGGCGTGAAATGCCGCGGTGTGGCGTGCAGATAAGCGAAAGCGCCTGTCCTGCAGAAGATCCGACCAGCACCCACTTGCGACAACCGGGCCGCTATGAAGCCGGTCAACGTATCCCGCTGATCGGAAGAACGGCCACGTCCGGCAGCAGCGCCAGATTGCGCCGATGTCGGTCAAGCGGGGCGCGTTCGATCGGTGGCCGCCCAGGTGTCCGGTGATCGATACCGCCCGCATCTTGACCAGCGGAACATCGGGGTCGATCCATTGTTACGGGCGGACGCGCTCTGCGAGGGTTGTGGGACGAGCTACAGCAGTAAGCGGAGGAATCCCATGACCGACATCCTGGACCACGCTGCGTCCGTCCTTGCTGATGCTGTCGTCGAAGACGGCGACGCGGGCGTGTACCGCGCGAACCGCCGCATCTTCACCGACGAGGACATCTTCGAGTTGGAGATGAAGCACATCTTCGAGGGCAACTGGGTCTACCTCGCCCACGAGACACAGGTGCCCAACCCCGGCGACTACTTCACCACCTACATCGGCCGCCAGCCGGTGGTGATCACCCGCGACCGCAGCGGCCAGCTGAACTGCCTGATCAACGCCTGCTCCCACCGGGGCGCGATGCTCTGCCGACGCAAAACCGACAACCGCACGACGCTGACCTGCCCGTTCCACGGCTGGACGTTCCGCAACGACGGCACCCTGCTCAAGGTCAAGGATCCCGAGGGCGCCGGCTATCCGGACGCCTTCAACCAGGACGGCTCACACGACCTGACCAAGGTCCGGTTCGACAGCTACCGCGGCTTCCTGTTCGGCAGCATCAACGACGATGTCGTCCCGCTCGCTGAGCATCTCGGTGACAGCACCAAGGTGATCGACCTGCTGGTGGACCAGTCACCGGATGGTCTGGAGGTGCTGCGCGGGTCGTCGACCTACACCTACGACGGCAACTGGAAGGTGCAGGCGGAGAACGGTGCCGACGGCTACCACGTGTCCGCGGTGCACTGGAACTACGCTGCCACCACCGCCCGACGCAGCACCGGTGAATCCGCCAACGTCACCAAGACGCTCGACGCCGGCGGTTGGGGTAAAGTCCGGCGGGGGCTACTGGTCCTTCCCTAACGGGCATCTGTGCCTGTGGACGTATGCGGCCAACCCGCAGGACCGGCCGCTGTGGGACCGCCTCGACGAGCTCAAGGCCATGTTCGGCGACGCCAAGGGCGACTTCATGGTGAAGGGCTCGCGCAACCTGTGCCTGTACCCGAACGTCTACCTGATGGATCAGTTCAGCACGCAGATCCGGCATTTCCGCCCGATCGCGCCCGAACAAGACCGAGGTCACCATCTACTGCATCGCGCCGAAGGGCGAGAGCGCGGAGGCCAGCGCGCGAACCGCATCCGCCAGTACGAGGACTTCTTCAACGCCTCGGGCATGGCCACGCCCGACGACCTCGAGGAATTCCGCTCGTGTCAGCTCACCTTCCGGGCAACCAAGGCGCCGTGGAACGACATGAGCCGCGGCGCGAAGCACTGGCTGACCGGACCGAACGACCTCGCCACCGCGCTCGGCATGGACGGGGTGATCTCGTCGGGAATCAAGAACGAGGACGAGGGCCTCTTCCCGGTGCAGCACCGGTACTGGCTGGAGACCATGCGCGCCGCTTTGGCCGCCGACAACCGTTCCGCCTGAGGAGGATTCGATGACCGCAACCGCACCGACCGCATCGACGACCACCACGATCAGCCAGCAGGCGATCGAGCAGTTCCTCTACCGCGAGGCGCGCTACCTCGACGACCGCGAGTTCGAGAAGTGGCTGGACTGCTACGCCGATGACGTCGAGTACTGGATGCCGTCGTGGCGCGACGACGAGCTGTTCTCCGAGGACCCGCAGACGGAGATCTCGCTGGTCTACTACCCCAACAAGGGCGGCCTGGCGGACCGGGTGTTCCGGATCAAAACCGAACGCTCCAGCGCCACCTCGCTCCCGGAAGCGCGCACCAGCCACAACATCACCAATGTGGAGGTCATCGAGCGTCGCGGTGATCTCGTGGATGTCCGATTCAATTGGCACACAATGTATTTCCGGTACAAGACCGTCGACCCTTACTACGGAACCTCGTTCTACACCATCGACTTCTCCGAGGAATCGCCGCTGATCCGCCGCAAGACCGTGGTGTTGAAGAACGACTACATCCACCACGTCGTGGACGTCTATCACTTCTGAGAGTTTCAGCGAGGAACGCGCATGACGCAGTATCAAGTGGCGCTCGCCTTCGAGGACGGCGTCACCCGATTCATCACCTGCACGGAGGACCAGACCGTCGCCGACGCGTCCTACCGGGCCCGGATCAACATCCCGCTGGACTGCCGCGACGGGGCCTGCGGGACGTGCAAGGCGTTCTGCGAGTCCGGCGAGTTCGACCGCCGGCATCTATATCGAAGACGCGCTCTCTCCCGGACGAGTTCGAGCAGGGCTATGTGCTGCCCTGCGTGATGAAGCCGAGAGTCGGATCTGGTGCTGAAGATCGCCAGCACGTCGGAGGTCGCCAAAACCCAGGCCGCGACGTATGTCGGTGAAATCACGGAGTTCACCCGGCTGTCGCCCAGCACCGTTTCGTTCGCCATCGAGATCCCGAACCGTGACGAGCTGGTCTTCCTGCCCGGGCAGTACGTCAACATCGCGGTCCCCGGCACCGACGAGAGCCGGTCCTACTCGTTCAGCAATGCGCCGGACGACAAGAGTCCTGACCTTCCTGGTGAAGCTGACGCCGGGCGGGGTGATGTCGACGTACCTCGACGAGCGGGCAAAGGTCGGTGACCAGCTGACGTTCACCGGGCCCAACGGGAGTTTCTTCCTGCGCGAGGGGCAGGGCCCGGCACTGCTGCTCGCCGGCGGCACCGGACTGGCCCCGATCCTGTCCATACTGCGGAAGATGCGGTCCAACGGCAGCAGGCCGCTGCACCTCATCTACGGCGTCAACACCGACGACGACGCGGTCGAGTTGGACACGCTGGAGAGCCTCGCCACCGAACTGGGAAGCCTGACCTGGAATTATTGCGTCGCGGACCAGGCCAGCTCGGCGGTGCACAAGGGCTTCGTCACCGCCCTCATCGAGCCCGAGCATCTCTACGGCGGCGCCGTGTCCGTTTACCTGTGCGGCCCGCCGCCGATGGTCGAGGCCGTCCGCAAGCACATCGATGTCGCCGGTGTGGAGCCGGTCGGCTTCTACTACGAGAGGTTTGCACTGTCGGGCACCGGCGCCGCCGCTGCTCGCGCCGAGGCGCCCGCCGAACCCGAAGTACCGGCCGTCGGCTGTCCAGCCGCCGCCCGAGCGCCCAGCGGCCCGCCCAGAGGCCGTTGCAGCCGCGACCGTGCTGACCGGCGCGGATGGCCGCGCGGTGGCCGGACAGATCGTGTTGCCCCGCAAGGAGATTCCAGCACTGGTCGGGTGGCCGTCGCGGCTTCGCCCAGCGCTGAGGCCGCAACAGCTCGCGCGATCGCCGGTCAGCCGGTCGCGCGCGCAGGAAGCGATGTGCCGGTCACCCCGCTGGACCCCGATGGCGACCTCATCGAATCAGGCGAGGCGAGATCGGTTGCCGGGCAGCAGGTGCTGGCCCGCACCGACATCGCGCCACTGGTCGAGCCCAAGTACGTGATCGGCGAGGAGCATCCGTCGGTGCTCAGCTCGGACGCCGTCTTCGACGCCAGGGAGGCACTCGAGCTGGGCGCACTCGAGCTGACCATCGGCAGGATGACCTCGCGCCAGTTGGCCGGGTACCGACTGCTGGCCGAGTCGACGATGCCCTATGTGGAGGGTGACCGGTTCGTCGACGCCGCGGCCTATACCGACACCAACGCGGCCTTCCACGACTACCTGTTCCAGATGACCCGCAACGAGCATCTGCTGCAGGCCTACAACAACCTCGGTGTCAAGGGCCGTATGCACGAGGTGCTGCGCCACGCGACGTGGTGTCATCCTCTTGCCGCGCAGGACCATCTCGACATCGTGTCGGCGTTTGAGGCCGGTGACCGGGACGCCGCAAGGCGGCTGATATCCGAGCACGCCAAACGCTCGAAGCTGGCGATGCGCCGCGCCATGGAGCAAGGCCGCGCCGGCGTGCTGCCGAAGTGGTACAGCCGCGGCCGGTTCGAAGGCAAGACCGTCGTGGTCACCGGCGCGGCGCAGGGTATCGGGCAGACGGTGGCCACGCGGATTGCCGCTGAGGGCGGGCACGTGGCCCTCGTCGACCGGTCGGACCTGGTGTATCAGGAAGCCGAGAGCGCTCGAGGCCGCCGGGTGCCACGCCACCGCGGTCACCGCGGACTTGGAGACCTGGGAGGGCGCCGCAACGGCGGTCGCGCGGGCCCGAGACGAACTGGGCCGGATCGACGTGCTGATCAACAATGTCGGCGGCAGCATCTGGTTTCGCCCTTATCAAGAGTATGGCCCTGAGGAGATCGAGGCCGAGGTGCGCCGCTCGTTGTTCCCGACGCTGTGGTGCTGCCGCGCCGTGCTTCCGTACATGATCGAGGCGGGGTCCGGCACCATCGTCAACGTTTCGTCCAATGCCACCCGGGGCATCAACCGGGTGCCGTACGCCGCGGCGAAGGGCGGCGTCAACGCGATCACGACGGCGCTGGCGATGGAGGCCGCCCCGCACGGCATCCGGGTCGTCGCGACGGCACCCGGCGGAACGGACGCCCCGGAACGCCGGATTGCGCGCGGGCCCGAGCGGCAGGATGCTCGCAGAACGGAGTGGTACCAGCAGATCGTGGACCAGGTCGTCGACTCATCGCTGCTCAAGCGGTACGGGACCCTGGACGAGCAGGCCGCGGCGATCACCTTCCTCGCCTCCGATGAGGCCTCCTACATCACCGGGACCGTGCTCCCTGTGGCTGGCGGCGACCTCGGATGATCGCCGGCTAGAGCAACGGCGATGACTGGGCCCTTCCGGCTGGCGGAAAGATCTGGCGACCATCGACGAAGGATGGCAAAAGCTAGTTTGATTGCCCAATTCAGCGACGCTCAAGGACACATTCCGGCACGTCACACCTTCTAGAGGGGCATGAACGATGCAGTTCTATCTGAACGGCTACAAGACTGGCGACCCGTTCATCGAGGACCCGCATCCGTCCGTCGCGGAGCGGCCGGGAGGCCTCCCCGAGAACGCCGACGTCCTGATCATCGGGTGCGGTCCGGCCGGTCTCGTGCTGGCTGCGCAAATGGCGAACTTTCCCGACATCAGAACGGTGGTCATCGACCGCAAGGACGGTCCGCTCGAGGTGGGCCAGGCCGACGGAGTCGCGTGCCGAACCGTCGAGATGTTCGAGGCGTTCGGACTGGCTAATCGTCTGATCGACGAGGGCTACTGGGTCAACGAGGTCGCCTTCTGGCGACCGGACCCGCAAGACCGGGCGCGGATCACGCGGACCGCGCGCATCCAGGACGTCGAAGAGGGCCTGTCGGAGATGCCGCACGTGATCGTCAACCAGGCGCGGCTGCTCGCCTACCTTCTGGATCACATGGAGCGCTCTGCCAGCAAGTTGGAGCCGTTCTACGGCGTGCACGCCAGCGACATTCAGGTCGACACCAGCGGCTCGTCGGAGTACCCGGTGACGGTCACCATGCAGCACTTGAAAGGACTTTGAGGAAACCGGGGAGTCCTCGACGATCCGGGCCAAGTATGTGGTGGGCTGCGACGGCTCACGCAGCGCCACCCGGACCGCGATCGGCCGCGAACTGGTCGGCGACCCGATGAACCAGTCGTGGGGTGTCCTGGACGCCTTGGCGGTCAGCGACTTTCCGGACATCCGGCTCAAGTGCGCGATCTACTCCGCAAACCAGGGCAACATTCTCATCATCCCGCGTGAGGGCGGATACATGGTCCGCTTGTATATCGAGCTGGACAACATCCGCGACAAGGAGATGCTCGAGGGCCGCAGTGTCACCCCGGAGAAACTGGCCACGGTCGCAAACCGGATCATGCACCCGTACAGCGTTGAGGTCAAAGACGTCGGGTGGTGGGCGGTGTACGAGATCGGCCAGCGTCTGTGCGACAAGTTCGACGACGTGCCGGAGGCGGAGATGGCCGACCGCCTGCCGCGGGTGTTCATCGCGGGCGACGCTTGCCACACGCACAGCGCCAAGGCCGGTCAGGGCATGAACGTGTCCATGAACGACACCTGGAACCTGGGGTGGAAGCTGGGTGCGGTGCTGCGCGGGACCGCCAGGCCGGAGCTCCTGCACACCTACTCCGCGGAACGCCAGAAGATCGCCAAGCAACTCATCGATTTCGACCGCGAGTTCGCCAAAATGTTCAGCGCCCACCCGACGGAGTCCGGTGGCGCCGGGGCAGTGGGTGTCGACCCGGAGGAGTTCCAGCAGTACTTCATCACGCAAGGCCGCTTCACTGCGGGAGTCGCGACCAAGTACGAGCCGTCGATGATCACTGCCGAGGCGTTGTTCCAGCACCTGGCGGAGGGCTTCCCGGTCGGGATGCGCTTCCACTCCGCCCGGGTGGTCCGGTTGGCCGACGGCAAACCGGTCCACCTCGGCCACGTCGCGCGGGCGGACGGCGCCTGGCGCGTCTACATTTTCGCCGACCGGAACGACCCGACGGGCGAAAACTCCCATTTCCGGCAGCTGTGCGAGTTCTTGGAGTCCGACGGGTCTCCGATCAAGCGCTTCACGCCGGCCGGTGCCGACCCCGACTCGGTGATCGACGTCCGTGCCATCTTCCAGCAGGGACATCGTGAGCTGGCCGTCGACAAGATGCCGGCGGTCCTGCTGCCGAGGAAGGGCAAGTTTGGCCTGATCGACTACGAGGAAGATGTTCTGCCCCGACCCGACGACAGACGACATCTTCGACCTGCGCGGCGTGATCCGCGAGACTGGCTGCATGGTCGTCGTCCGCCCGGACCAGTACGTCGCACACGTGCTACCACGTACACGGCTACGACGGCCTGGCCGACTTCTTCGCCGGTGATGCTGATCGACGCCGAGTGAGGGAGTCCCCAGTGTTTCCTGATCGGGGCCTTGGCGATCGCGATGCTGACCCTGAACCTTCCGGTTAGGCATCCTGCTGGCGTGGCCAACCAGGATGGTTCTTGGTTTGGGAACACCCGCACGCGTCGAACCGACTCCGTACCGTAACCATCGCAAAGCTCGACGGTCCGCATCCGGATCGCCGAATGCCATCGTCAAGGAGGATCAATGGCCCAGTGGGATGAGGCAAGCGTCGCCGCCGAACTGCTCGCCTGTGAGGCGGAGCGTCGCGATCGGGAGCCGTTCACCGACGAATGGCCGGAGCTCGATGTCGACACCGGCTATCGAATCAGGACGCCAATCTGGCCAAGCGGTTGGCGCGGGAGAAAAGCTGGTGGGCGTGAAGTTGGGCCTGACCAGTGAGGCCAAGCAGAAGCGGATGGGCGTGTACGCCCCGTTCGTCGCGTGGCTGACCGACGACATGATTCTCAAGGAGGGCGACCCGGTGCCCCAGGCGAAGCTGATCCACCCGCGGATCGAGCCGGAGATCATCTTCGTCATGAAGGACCGGCTGGCCGGCCCGGGTGTCACCCGCGAGTCCGCGATGGCCGCCGTCGGGACGGTCTCGGCCGGTGCCGAGGTCATCGACTCCCGGTATAAGGACTTCCGCTTCCGTGCGGGTGACGTTGTCGCCGATAACGCCTCCAGCGGGCTTGGGCGACCGGCTCGGTGGTGGTGAAGCCCGAGGACATCGATCTGCTGAACGAGAAGGTTGAGGTCTACGTCGACGGCAAGCTCGAGCACTACCGGCACCGGTGCCGACGTGCAGGGACACCCCGGCGAGGCGCTGGCGCTGGCGGCTAACGACTTGGCCCGCCGTGGCCTGGCCATCGAGGCCGGCCAGATCGTGCTGACCGGTGGCATCACCGACGCCGTCTTCGCCCCGCCCGGGTCGACCGTGAGCTGCAAGTTCTCCAGCCTGGGCGAGGTAATCATCGAAGGCGGCGAATGATGCCGCTGATCGAGGTCACGCTGGCTGAGGGCGCAGCCCGAGAAGTTGCAGGCACTGATCAGCAAGCTGACCGAAGCCGTGGTGGAGACCGACGTGGCCAAGAAGGAGGCCGTGCGGGTCATCCTCCGTGAGGTGCCCAAGTCGCACTGGGCCGCCGGCGACGAGACCCTGGCCGAGCGTGCGGCCAAGCAGCAGAACAATTAGCACCGAGAAGGCGAGAGTTCCCAAGTGCGCAAGGAAATCACTGTTCGGCAGCTGCCGAACTTCATCAATGGCAAGTTCGTCGAGACCGGCAACACGTTCGACGTCCTGTACCCGATCACCGGTGAGGTCACCGCCCAGGCCCACACCGCCGGCAAGGCTGAGGTGGACGCCGCGGTCGCAGCTGCCCGTGCCGCCCTCAACGGCCCGTGGGGCAAGATGCCGCAGGCGGAGCGCGCCACGATGGTCCGTGCCGATCGCCGACGGCATCAACAGGCGGTTCGACGACTTCCTGGAGGCGGAGGTCCTCGACACCGGCAAGCCCTACTCGGTCGCCAGCCACGTCGACATCCCCGGGGTGGCCAACTTCGCGACCTTCGCCGATGTGCTCCGCGAGCATCCCACCGAGGCGCTTCCGCATGGACACCCCGGACGGCCTGGGTGCGCTCAACTACGGCGTACGCCGCCCCCGCGGCGTCATCGGCATCATCTCGCCGTGGAACCTGCCGCTGCTGCTGATGACGTGGAAGGCCGGTCCCGCGCTCGCCTGCGGCAACACCGTGGTCGTCAAGCCGTCCGAGGTCACCCCCTCGACCGCCACCCTGCTCGGCGAGGTCATGAACGACGTCGGCGTCCCCGAGGGCGTCTACAACGTCGTCCACGGGTTCGGGGAGACGGGTGCGTTGATCACCTCGCACCCCGACGTCGATGGCATCACCTTCACCGGTGAGACCGCGACCGGCTCGATCATCCTGAAGGCCGTCGCCCCGACTCTGAAGGCCTCCTCGATGGAGATGGGCGGCAAGAACGCCGGCATCGTCTTCGAGGACGCGGACCTCGACCTGGCCGTCGAGCGAACTGGGCCGGTCGTGCTTCCTTAACTCCGGCCAGGTCTGCCTCGGCACCGAGCGGGTCTACGTGCACGAGTCGATATTCGACGAGGTCGCTGGACCGGCTGGTGGACTACGCCAAGAACGAGCTCAAGTACGGCTACCCCGACGACGAGGCCACCAACTTCGGTCCGGTGGTCTCCGACGAGCATCGCGACAAGGTGCTGAGCTACTACAAGCTCGCCGAGGAAGAGGGCGCCGAGGTGCTGCACGCGGCGGCGGCGCGCCGAAGTTCGGTGACGAGCGGGACGGCGGCTCCTGGGTCGAACCCACCATCTGGAAGGGCCTCGCCCACGACAGCCGGGTGGCCACCGAGGAGATCTTCGGACCTGCCGTTGCGCTGATCCCCTTCACCGACGAGGACGAGGTGATCAAGCTTCGCCAACGACACCGACTATGGTCTGGCGGCAACCTTCTTCACCACCAACTCCTCGCGGGTGCACCGGGTCGCCCCGCAGCTCGAGGCCGGCATCATCTGGGTCAATTCCTGGTTCCTCCGCGACCTGCGCACGGCCTTCGGCGGCATGAAGCACTCCGGCATCGGCCGCGAGGGCGGCGTGCACGGGCTCGAGTTCTACACCGAGACGTCCAACGTCTGCGTGAAGATCTGAGCAAGCGGCGTGGCGTACGCCTGAGGTCCCGGTCAGTCCTGCCGGCCGGGCCCTTCAGTGATTCCGCTCCTAAGTTCGTCGGATCGGGTTCAGGCTGCCTGGGGTGGATCGGGTGGTGCTAGGCCCGATGTTCATCGGTCGATCCAGCGCCGAGCCGCGGGGCGAACGCGCCCACCGAGGCGCTGGCGAAGCGACTGCTCCGGTGGATCCGACCTGGTCTGACCGTCCTCGTGGCCTACCCGCTGGCCGACAACGTCGCTCTCGTGCCACTGGACGGAAGACCCGGCCCAAAGCTGTTCGGATGGACGGCAAGTCAGGGGAGGCTCCAAGGACGTAGGTTCGCCTTCAGGCGACGAAGAAACCGACACTTGTCCGGTCGCCGGCCGGTTACGCGAGTACCGCTAAGGGAGCCTTGACATGGCATTGACGGACGCATCGGATCCGCGGGTTGACGCCCGACGCCGCCGCACGGTCGCGTGGGTGGTCGGTCTGGCGACGCTGGGAATGATCTTCGACGGCTATGACTTGGTCGTCTACGGCGCGGTGGTGCCTACCTTCCTTCGCGACCCGTCACAAATAGGCCACGTATCTCCCGCGATGGCCGGCGCGCTCGGCAGCTATGCGCTGGTCGGCGTGCTGGTCGGCGCGTTGCTCGCCGGTACCGTCGGCGACATCATCGGTCGTCGGAAGGTGATGCTCGCCGCCTACGCGTGGTTCGCGATAGGAATGGCCGTAACCGCGTTGACGAGCGCTGTGTCGATGTTTGGACTGCTGCGGTTTCTGACCACGCGGCCGGTGGTAGCGGCCCGGACCCGGCTGCCGCCACTGCCGCATCTCAGACGCTGTACTCGGCGCGCTGAGCAGTCACAACCAGCCTGCGCGTGATGTAATGCAGCACGCCGCGGCGGCGTGGTAGTGGCACGCACGCCACCGGCATCGCTCGGCTTTTTCGGCGTGCGGCCTGGTTTGGTGTGCAAGAGCGATTCGTAGAGCGCCCTCAAGGCGGGGCGACTGCGAGACCTCCGTTAGGGTGTCGGCGCCTTTTTCCTTCACGTAGCTGCCTGGGGCCGCCTCGATCTCGTGGTACTTGTCGTTGCCCGGCGCGTGCGGCGCGGCTATCTTCTCGCCGCTGGTCTGGGCGAGCCATTCGTGCCAGGTCGGCCACCAGCTGCCGGGGACGCTCTCCGCGGCGTCCAACCACTTGTCGGGGTCGGCGTCGTACGCTCCGCCGTTCGTGCTGACCCAGTAGTTGCGCTTGTTCTTCGCCGGGGATTGATGACACCGGCGATGTGGCCGCTGGCGCTAAGTACGAATGTCCGCTCCCCACCAAGCAGTTGGGTGCTGGCATAGGCGGACTTCCAGGGAACGATGTGGTCAGCGCGCGAGGCGTACAGGAAAGACGGGATGTCGATGGTGCCGAGGTCGACCGGCACTCCGCTCTGCACGGTGGCACCAGGCTCGCGCAGCTTGTTCTCCAGGTAGGTATTCCGTACATACCAGCAGAACATCGGTCCCGGCAGGTTGGTGTCGTCGCTGTTCCAATACAGCAGGTCGAATGGCGGCGGGGCCTGACCCTGCAGGTAACCCTTCACGACATATGGCCAGATCAGGTCGTTGGCCCGCAGCGAGGAGAAGACCTGGGCCAGCTCGCTGCCCTGAAGCACGCCGCCCTTGCCGATCGCCGCCTCCCGCTGGGCCACACCCTTCTCGTCAACCAGCAGGCCGATCTCTCCCGTGTCGCTGAAGTCCAGCAGAGTGGTCAGCAGGGTCATACTCGCGGCCTTCTGCTGACCGCGGGCCTGCAAGATCGCCAGCGCACTGGCCGCTAGAGTGCCGCCCACGCAGAAGCCGAGCGTGTTTGCCTTGTCCGCTTCGGTGATCTCCACACGCCACGTCGATGGCCCGCAGGACACCTTCGTTGATGTAGTCGTCCCAGGTCAGCTGCCCCTGCTCCGGACCTGCGTTGCGCCACGACACCAGGAAGACCGTGTGGCCCTCGGCCACCGCGTGACCGACAAACGAGTTCTCCGGCTGCAGGTCGAGAATGTAGAACTTGTTGATACAAGGCGGAACGATGACGAGGGGCCGCTCGTAGACCTCGTCGGTGCTGGGCGTGTATTGGATCAGCTGGATGATCTCGTTCTGGAAGATGACAGTGCCCGGTGTGGTTGCGACGTTTTCGCCCACCTCGAAAGCCGACTCGTCGGTCATCGAGATCCGGCCCTTGGCGAGGTCCTCGGTGAACAGCTCGAGGCCCTCGGTCAGGCTCTTGCCACCAGTCTCCAGCGCCAGCTGTTGGGCCTCCGGGTTGGTCATCAAGTTGTTCGCCGGGCTCAGCGCGTCGGTGACCTGACGCAGCGCGAAACTCCACTGCCCCTTGCTGCGTTCGTCGAGCGGGGACGCTTCCAGTGCCTTGGTCAGCAGATCCACCTGCGCCAGATACGCGCGCGCGACCGCTTCGAATCGTGGGTCCTTGGTCCAGGCCTCGCCGGAGAACCGGCGATCCTTGAGCGGCTCGGAGGACGGTCCCATCCCGAACATCGCAGCCCACTGCGTGGTGAGCTGATTCCAGCTGTCCATCTGCCACTTCGTGAACGAGGTCAACGCGTCCATCCACTGCTTGGCGGCGGGAATCTCCGCGCCGTCAGCGGTGGCGGTGAGCACGGCCTTCTGCCAATTGATCAGATCGGTGAACCAACGTGTCGGATCTGGCGCGGACATGGCATCGACTCCAAGGCTGGGGCAGAAGCGGGAGCGTGGCCTGGGCCGGATTGAACCACGCCGGGCGCTCGGGGATGCCGTGGTGCACGGTCGGCACCCTCCGACCCAAGGATGCTACGACTCGGTGCACACGGCCACCCCGAGCCCGCTGACAATCGCGACAGTAACGTTGCGAGACGGCGGTGTGTCGGGAAACTTGCGACCGGTCGAGGCTGCCAACTCGATTCCTTGAGCTACGCAGTTGCCTCGACCGGCGGAACCTTCTAGGCCAAGCTCCTCACCCCGGTGCGGTGCGCAATGCAAGGCTTCGGAGCCTCCTCGACTCCCCAGCAGTTGCCACGGCGGCACGGTGGCGAGTGACCCGGATTCGCCATAGCAGCGCGTATCCGAGGCAGTTGGTGCAGGCCGCGGGTCTCGCCGCACGGTGTAGCTCCAACTCATCGAGTCGGCGCTGATCACCTTGTGCCCTGGCGGGTCAGTCCGCCGATCTTGGCGCCGATTCACTGCCCGACACGCCTATCGAAAATCCAGTCCCGCGCTTGACCGACGCGCTTGACCGCTCAGCTGGCGGCGAACCCGTCCATCGTGGTCATGTAGGCGGCTGGTTTCCGGGTGAAGACGGTCTTGCCGTTGTGCACGGAGCAGAGCACGTCCGGCTGGCACTGCACAGCTTCCTTGTCAGTTGAGCAGTCGAGGACGATGCAGTTGGCGGGTTTACCCTCCTCGATGCCGTAACGATCGGAGATGCCCAGATTCTTCGCGCCATTACTGGTGATGAATTCGAGCGCCTGACTGAGATGCGTGTCCGACAGCATATGGCCGACGTGCAGACCAACGTCGAGGATGCGCAACATATTGCCGTCACCCAGTGGATAGAAGGGATCGGCGATGGAGTCCTGGCCGAATGCGACATTCAGGCCGGATTCGACGAGTCGTTTGATCGGAGCGACCCCACGAGGCATCGGCACCATTCCCCAGCCCTGCAGCTGAAGGTTCTCGTTGGGGCAGATGGCGAAGTTGAGTTCCGCGGCAATGAGTTTGGAGGTGAGCTTCGCCATGTAGGAGTTGTTGTAGTACGCCATCGCGACTGCGTGACTGGCCGTCACGGGGACGTCGAGCTTGCGTTTCGATGCGAAAGCGGCCATCACTTCGACGAACCTGGACTGCTCGTCGTCGATCTCGTCGCAGTGCACATCGATGGGAACACCGTACTTTTCGGCGAGGTCGAAGATTATCCTCAGCGAGGCCACGCCGTCTTCGGGCGTGCCCTCATTGTGCGGGATGCCGCCAATAACGTCGGCTCCCATCTCGAGTGCCTGCTCGAGAAGCTGGGGCCCGTCGCGGAACGACAGGACGGTGTTTTGAGGGAAGGCGACAATCTGGATCTCGATCCAGTCCTTGACGTCCTCGCGCAGCTGAAGGATGGCTTTCAGCGCCGTCAGCTCTGGATCGGTGACGTCAACGTGTGACCGGATGAAGCCGGTGCCATTGGCTGCCTCCGATCGGGCCGCCGCCAAGGCGTTCCGGTAGATCTCGTCAAAGTCGTTGAGGCCCTTATCCTTGCGTTCGGCCCAAATCTCGATGGCCTCGAACAAGGTTCCGGACTCATTGGGCCGGGGCCGCCCGACGGTATTCGAGTAGTCGAGGTGCACATGCGCGTCGACGAAGGGTTCGACAACTAGTCGGCCTGGCGGCGTCGAACAGATCGGCATCCGAACTGCCATCGCGGTTGTCGGAGTCGGCCGGGCTTGCGACGATGGAACCGAAGTTCGCGTTTTCTATGTGGACGTCCCAAGTTCCCTCTCGGCCTCTGAGCGCCGCATTAGTGATGATCACAGTGCTACCTCCGTGTCGTGTCGGGGCCACGAGAAACTCCCTAGCGGCGGCAAGTAAGTGCCCGCTAGCGCCCATGAAAGCCTGCTGGCTGCTAGAGAGCAATTGTCATCCCTGAAGGGGTCGGCCTATGCGGTGGTGCGAAACACCGCGGTGATCGGCGGTCGGTCACCGGCGCGTCGACCCGTTGCCGGTGAGCACGTCAAGGCTTCGATGCATTCCTCGTTGTGGGGCACGTTGGCCCGCACCGCCCGCTTCCACGACGATGGCCGGCCGTCGCCACGCCAGTCGCGTCATCGCCGACGGTGACGGCTACTGCATCATTCAGACACACTAAATTCAGACCCGGCACCGTGCCGAAATGTCCCAGCGGCCGAGGCTTGATGTGTTTGGGCTGTAGTGGCTCACGCAGCAATGGGTTAGCCGACAGATAGATCTAGACCGACCGCCAGATAGTTCGCTGCGCGCCACCACGCGTCGATCGTGATCGAGTCATTGCGGTCCAATGGACCTCTGCGTTGCTTAAGACGGGAGCTATCCGGCGGAACCATGACCGGCTGGCGGGTGACCCAGGAGAGGATCAGACACACCACACCGGAGCCGACGGAGATGGCTCACACCCATGACGCGGCGAGCTGGGGCGACAGGTCGGCCGCGATAGCAGCTTCGAGGGTGACCAGGAGGGGGCCAGCGTACGAGATGGCAACGGCAATGAACCCGGCCGACCATGATGGCCGGCGTCGAGGCGTCCCGCCGCAGATTCGGGCGCCGCACATTGCCGCCGGCAGTCGACGACATGCACACATCCTTTCGCCATCGAGAGGTTGTGCTGGCATGGCCTTGTCATGCTGAACTTGGTTGGTGTCTCGCAGATTCCGTACTTTTCTCCAGCTCCACGGCCAGCCACGCAGACTCGGTCTAGTGGGGCAGCCGGGCACCTACCAAGATGGAGGCGTGATCAAGACTGCTGCCCTTCTGCCCGCCGACCTGAACCGCCTGACCCGTGAGACCGACATGCTCCTGGCCACTGTCGACAGCCTCACCGACGAGGAGTTCGCCGCCCCTTCGAAGTGTGAGGGGTGGACGCGCGCCCACGTAGTTGCCCACCTGGCATTGGGCGCTGACGCCATGGGAAACATGATCACCTGGGGCACGACCGGCGTCGAGACCCCGCCCTACGTGTCCTGGGATGCCCGCAACGCTGACATCGAGAATCTGGCCAAGAAGTCGCCCGCAGAGATCAAGGCTGCTCTGCGCACCGCCATCAAGAACTTTGCCGACAAGGCGGCGACCTTGAAGGACGGGCCTCAAGGCGGAGACCGTCAAGACCGCTCGCGGCGCCAGTATCACCCCGTACGCCGTGCCCGCCTTGCGAATCTCGGAGGTCATCATCCACCACGCCGACCTCGACACCGTGTGGGCTCGGCGAGGCCGACATGGACGCTCTGGAGGACACCCTGAGATCGTCGTGGAGCGGGTCTCGGCCAACGAGGACTTCCTGGCGTCACCGTCGACACCGACGAGGGCGAGCACTACGACATCGGCGACGGCGCCACGGCAATCAAGGGTGGCCGCGATGCGGTCATCGGGTGGCTGGCTCGGGGGCTGACCGACGGTCTCCGGTACGACGGCGAGCTGCCCGAGCGCCCGGCCCGCTCTGTCGGCTGAGCTCGACCGGCCCGCCGTTCCCACGACGGCGACGAATTCGGGTGTTCGAGATGTCCATCCAACCGGGCGGCGCGCACGGCGGTCAGCGCGCCGTTGAGCGCGAACGCGACGGTGCCGGCTAAGTCCAGCACGAGTAGCAGCGGCACCGTGGTGGTTATGTGCCGGTGTCTACTCCCAGCCTGTCCCGGAGGGCAGCAGCAGGCTCATCCGACGGGTGGCAGTGTCGGGGCGATGCCGTGTTGGCGTTAGCCGGTCTACGCGGCGATCCGGCCGTGGCCGGCGTTCCAGCAAAGCCGGTCGGGTCTTCGTTCACATCAATGCAGCCGCCCGTCTCGGCCGGCGCTTGTCCGCCCGCCGTGTACCCCGGCGGCCTGATGAAGGAGCAATGCGCAGGGCCGTGCCCGACGCGGGTACTGGCAAACGCTTCTAGTCACTGGATGGCTACCGTGACCATATCCGCTTCCATTCCGCCATGCGAAAGCAACGGTTCGGCGCTGCGGATGATCTTCGCGCTTATCGCAAAGCTCGGCGGCTCTCACCGTGTGCGCACCCAGGCATGCAAGCCGTGTGGACGCAGGCAGGAGACCGAGGTGGGAAATCAGCCACCGCAATTTCACCGCACGTTTTGTGGTGGCAGGCGCGGTGCTTCAGAACTCATGGTGCACTGGCGGGTAGCATAAACCGTGCCCAGAGCCCCGGGAGACGACCTCGTTGACCCCGCGCCCGCCAGAACCATGGCGTTGGAGCGTTACTGACCTGATCGTGCAGGCGATAGGGGCCGCGCGGCGTTCAGGCGACACCAGACGCGGGAGTGACATGAAAAGAACAGATAGAGCAGAAGAGGGACAGGACATTGAGCGAAATACTGAGACATTGCGCCGCTATGGAGTACCAGGCTGGTACCTGGCTGGTTAAAGAGAAAAGAAAAAGAAAAAGAACAAAAATAACGTCGCGACGTGGAAGGTAGAGGATTGTGTGGTCAGATAGCGCGGTGACCCTGAGGAGTGACGAATTACTTGGGGACCGTGGCGGCGTTAGTCCGGTCAGCAGAGATACGTTGCACAACAGCGCGTTCTCCGTGACGACACGTAGTAATTTCTGCCGCGGACCCGGGGGCAGATGCTGCGGCTATCCTGCGGTGTGCCGGAACACAAGGGAGGTCGACAGCGTCGTCTTGTCGCCGACCATGCCGAGCATGTTTCCTGTCACGCCCACTTCTTGCGGTTCACGGTGGTCTGAGTGGTGAGCCGCACCGCGCCGTCGTCGCGCACCGCCACCCTGGCCCGCATCGGCATTGGTGCCGTGGTGCCCTTGACGGTGAGATCAGCCCGCAGCTTGAGGGTCTCATCTGGACCAGGTTCGACGCCGGTGACGACCACGCTGATATCGGGGTAGTTATCCACATCCAGGAACGTGGGCGACCGCAGATCCTCGTCGCGTTTGCCCAGTTTGGTGTTCAGCGACGCGGCCTTGATGTCGACTCGGCCGAATAATGTTCCGCTGTTGGTGATTTGGCCGTCGCCGCTGAATTCGGTGAAGACGCCGTTGACCTTCATCGCGCCCCACATCGTCTTGTTGTTGAATGTGATCGTCGACTGGTCAGAATCCAGCGTCCAGACCCCGACTGATTCAGGATTCTTGAGAAGTTCTGTGACGGTAGACATGTCACCTCCGGGAGGGTTCCTGTTTGTGAAGGGGATCCAGCACGCGATCGAAGTATTCGTCGACGTGGGTGTTCAGCCCGTCGGGGCCGACTCGGATGATGATGGCAACCAGCATCGAGTACGGAGTCCCATCGCGGGCGGTGCCGTGCAGGAATGCTGTGGGCGGCCGTCTCGCCGATCTCGCAGTACATCGTGCGTCGCGTTCGTCCATCGCGTTGGCTACTCCATTGGCTACTCGTCCGGTGCGCCCAGACTCCGACATGTACACGATGTCAGGTTTCGGTTGTTCATGAGGCGCCGATATCGTGGGCCTCGTCGTATCCATAGTCACCGCCCGCGCCGAGGTTCACCGTCGGCGGGGGCGCGGCGAGGCAGAACGCCGAGACCACCGATCCATATCTGGCCGGTATCTGCACCCCGATCGGAAGTCCGTGACGAACGCTGGGGACCTGCTCTCTCGGCATTTGTGGTCCCCAAATGGTCCCGAACTTCGAGTTATTTAGTGTTGACAACCATCGCATCGTAGCAGGTCAGAGCGCATTTTTCTTGGTTGGGCTGACAGGATTTGAACCTGCGACCACTTGACCCCCCAGGTTAACGAGAGGGATCGTTGTTCCGCTGAGGTAATGGCCTGGTGCAGGTGAATCCGCCGTTTCGTACCCTCAGCGAACTTTGCTTTGAACCCGGCGGAATCGTGCCGTTTGGGTACCGGTTTGGGTAATGGACGAGGCGTTGGTTGGTTTGCTCAAACTTCTGATCTCCCAACCGGTCATGCTCCACCACCCGATTGAGACAACCACCATGAATACAGATGGCGACCAACGCCCTATCCGCCAACCGGGCCAGCACGTGAGCTGGTGACGCCATGGCTCGCTGGATAGCGGCACGGTTGCGACACCTGGCGCTGGCGGCGTGAATCAGGATCAACGATCGGCCCAGCTCAGGTGTCACGGTTGCAGTCCTGACGCAGCGCGCAGGGGATCGTTCTGCTCGCGTGTTCACCGCCTTTTGTGAATCACACACCAGCCAGATCTCCTTCCACGTCGTGGCGCGGCTGCTGCGCGCGGCCACCGGCATCAAGGGTCTTGACCCGCATGCCGCCCGAGCGCAGGTCTATGCCCAGGTTCGCGATGCAGACCCTGAGGACTTGGCGCTCTTCGATGACCTGATGGGCATCGCCGATCCCGATGTGAAGCTGCCCAAGATCGATCCGGATGCCCGGCGGAAGCGGTTGACCAAGCTCGTGAATGCCGTCTCGGTGGCCCGAAGGCCTGGCGCTTGCGTGGATAGAGGACGCGCATTGGATCGACGAGGTCAGCGAGTCGATGCGGGCCGACCTCACGGTGATATCGCAGACGCCCGCGAGTAGAACGCTTGCCTCCAGATCTCCGGGGCGACCGGCGACGAAGTCGCCGCGTTGCACAGTCGCCGGTGTTCATTGCCGCACCGATACCGGCCATCGCCCGCAGCCGAGCAGGCCGACGACTGCGGGGTCGGCGAGCGGAATTGACCCCTGGTTCATTCGCCTTCGTGCACAACGGCTTTGTCTGCGAAGGCACCGGTACTGGGCAAGGCGGCAGTCAACGGGGTCCCGTCGGGGAAGGTCATAGGCTGTGAGGCGTTGTGGGTATCGTGAAGTGCGACAATGCCATCGGCGCGGCAACCTCGCCTTTGCGGCTGGGCGTTTCCGAGATCGAAGCCCCGAGATCTGATGCGACGCCTGCATGAGCTGTTCCCGACGTTCGTTGAGGGCTGGACGCCAACGTCCACGCCGGGGCAGCTGTGCGGCTACCTGAGCAATGGTGTTCGGGTGGACGCGATCACTGGAAGGCGAGAGGCCGAACACCTTGCAACTCTGTAGTTCAAGCTAATGCAGCCGAGATGCTGAGTGTTGGCGCTGGCGCCTGACAACCGAGCATTTCTAATCGGTAGCTGGCCCGGTCCACGACGCGCTATTGGTCGAGGGTGGAATCAGATGAGATCAGCCGATGCTCGGCCAGGTTCGGATAGGACATGGTGGCCGCGTGTCCCGGTCGGTCGGTCGTACTGGGTGGGTATCAAATGTGTTGACGCAGAGATCGTGCGCCACCTGATCGATGTTGGCTTTAGACACGCGCCAGCATGGACTGCTTGGGGTTACCGAGGGCAACGTGGAGGTAGGGGAGGCTCAGGGGAGGTAGGTAGGGTGCCTTATATAAAAGAAAAGACCCTGCCAGCCCAACGTTGAGTGGAAGCCAGCGCAACGCCGATGGCAAGAGCGGCGGCGAACTCACCGCAGGCGTCAGCCAGCGGTCGTAATATTATTATCGTGTGGTGTAAACCGCAGTGGTGCACTATATTTCGCACGGACCTGACATAAGGTCTTCTTCACCAGAGCAAGGTCACCATCAACCGCGGGCAACGCCCCGTCGGGACGAGTGGTGCATGAACGGGCCGGATCGGCGAGGCGCCTACACTGGGCCGTCACGAGGGGAGGGACGCGTGAGCGAGGACGATTGGCGGCGGTGGGTGCCCGAGGCGGCGCAGCGCTACCTGCCGCGACCGGACGCGGATTGGACGCAGTTCGTGCCGCCCGAGTGGCGCACGTGGCTGGACGCGTCGCCGGACCCGCGGCCGCAGACCCCGACGCTGCGGTTCATCGCCGTCGACGAGGAGCGGCCCGGACCGCGGTGGTCGGCACTGTACGGCGAGACCCGGAGGCGTACCGCGACTGGTGGCTCGGTGGGAAGGGCTCGCGGCCCGACCGGGCGACGGCGGAGGCGAGGCTTCGACGGCACATGCCCGAGCTGGTTGACGTTCACGGCGAGCTCGTCGGCCTGGCCGGCGACGACGACACCGCGGCGGCGATGCTGACGCTGTGGAATCCGCCGCCGTTCATCGTCGCCTGCTCGCAGGCGGTTGTGCCCGACCGCGACACCGGCGAACCGGTGCTCCTGCGCAACTACGACTACGACCCACGCCTGTTCGAGGCGACCGTCTACCGGTCGCGCTGGAGCGGGCGGCGCGTGATGGGCACCGGCGACTGCCTGTGGGGGCTGGTGGACGGCGTCAACGACGCCGGCCTCGCCTGTCGCTGACCTTCGGCGGGCGTCGCGCCGTGGGCGAGGGGTTCGGGATTCCTCTGGTCATCCGCTATGTGCTGGAGGTCGCGGGCGACGTGGCCGAGGTGTGGAGGTGTTGGGGCAAGTGCCGCACCAGCTGTCCTACAACGTCACGCTGTGTGACCGCTCGGGCGCGGTGGCCACGGTCTTCATCGCGCCGGACCGGCCAGCCCGGGTCACGGACCTGCGCGCGATCACCAACCATCCCGAGTCGGTGGAGTGGCCCGAGCACGCCTCCTGGGTGCGAAGCGTCGAGCGGCTCGAGCTGCTGTGCGAGCTGGCGGCGTCCGGCGCCGACGATCGGTCAACCGTCGCGGCGATGCTGTCGCCACCGTTGCTCGCTCGGCGCTGGTCGGAGGGCTTCGCGACGCTGTTCACGGCCGCCTACCGCCCCGCGACCGGCCGGCTGGACTATCGCTGGCCCGACCGGCGGGTGCCCCTGAGGCTTGACGAGCCGGTTCCGACCGAGTTTTCCGTTGAATTGGACGATCCGGACGGCGCGTAATATCCGATCTCCCGATGCGCTTCACGTGCGCGAGCGGGCCGTGGCGGAGTGTCGAATTTTGCGCCACCTGGCCGAGCGGATGATGGCCGATCCGGTGGCGGTGAGCCACGACCCAGCCGTGGCGGAACGCTTCAGGTACGACCATCTGCTGCTCACTGGCCCTGAGCGGGTGTGGGTCACCGCGGTGATCCGGTCTCGGCTCGAGGCTGGGTGAGCGGTCCGCTGCGGCGCACCATGCCAGGACTTGAGGGCCGTTGCTGTACGCCGCAGTATAGCAATACGCGTAAACTGAACGTGAAGTGGCCAT
>ERZ1370068.8515-contig-7361_pt1 | contig 38072 bp, 41 predicted proteins | sample MGYA00561227_ERZ1370068 | MGnify/ENA primary metagenome ERZ1370068 (study PRJEB38410, sample SAMEA6850437) | metagenome | study: Metagenomic assessment of the ecological functions of the soil: analysis of the soil microbiota associated with the...
TACGGGATGGTCTTCCAGGCGCCGGTCCTGCTTCGACTGGCGGACCGTCGAGGACAACGTCAAGCTGCCGCTCGAGATCATGGGCGACGCCCAAGGACGTAGCGGGCGCAGCGGCGCGCAAGGAGATGCTCGAGCTCGTCGAGCTGGGCGACTTCCTCAAGCACTACCCGTACCAGCTGTCGGGCGGCATGCAGCAGCGGGTCGCGATCGCCCGGGCGCTCGGCGTTCGAGCCGTCGATCCTGCTCATGGACGAGCCGTTCGGGGCGCTCGACGAGATGACCCGCGAGCGGATGAACGACGAGGTCCTCCGGATCTGGGAGCAGACCGGGACGACGATCGTGTTCGTGACCCACTCGATCCCCGAGGCGCGTGTTCCTCTCGTCGCGGGTCGTCGTCATGAGCGCCCGGCCGGGCCGGATCACGAACGATCATCGACATCGACCTGCCGCGGCCCGCGCGACGAGGACACGCGCGAGACGCGCCGCTACTTCGAGCTCGGTCACCGCGGTCCGCGAGGCGCTCCGCGCCGGCGGCGGCGACGTCCGGCGTCGAGCGGTGCGCGTCGGCGGGACCGCATCGGCAGAGCGGACGATCGCCGGAGGGCGCCGTCGGGTGAGCGCGATCGGGCGCGCGGGCGTCGCGTCGCCGCCGGCGGCGCGCTCGCCGCCGAGCGGCACGCGCCGGCGCCGCTCGCGCGCGTCGGCCGGATCCTGCGCTAGCTACCTGCCGGCCGTCGTCGTCTTCGTCGCCGGGCATCGTCGTCTGGGAGTGCTCGGTCGGCGCGCATCGAACCTCCAGGCGTTCATCCTGCCCGGCCCAGCCGTCGATCGTCGCCGCGCTCGGCGACGAACTGGGACGACGGCCGGTTCCCGCTGCTGCCGTCGGCCCATCGCGACGCTCACGGAGGCCGCTCGGCGGGCTCGTCATCGGGACGCTGCGCCGGCGTCGTCGTCGCGCTTCGTCGACCGCGCGCTGGGTCGACCGCTCGCGCGCTCCTCCTGCCGCTCGCCGATCGCCGCCAAGCGCGGTCCCGATCATCGCCGTTCGCGCCGCTGTTGAACAACTGGTTCGGGCTGCTCAGCCCGCTGTCGAAGATGATGATGGCGGCCGTCCTCGTGTTCTTCCCGGTCATGGCCAACGTGACCCGCGGCCTCGTCCAGGTCGAGCCGGCGGCCCTCGAGCTGATGCGCTCCGTACGCCGCGACGCGAGGGGACGGTCCTGCGCAAGGTCCGCGATCCCGAACGCCCTGCCGTACTTCTTCACCGGCCCTCAAGCTCGCGAGCGACGCCTGAGCCTGATCGGCGCGATCGTCGGCGAGTACTTCGGCGGGCACGTCGCTCGTCCTCGGCCGGATCATCGTCACGAGCGCGAGCGCGCTGCGCTTCGACATCACCTGGGCGCGCGATCCTCCTCGGCGCGGCGACGGGCATCGTCTTCTACCTGCGTCGATCGTCGGCTCGTCGAGCGGCTCGTCATCCCGTGGCACGCCGTGCGCGTCGCGGGCTGAGCCGACTCGGCTCGCGACCCGGTCGCGCACGCGAGTATCGCGGCAGGTCGCGGATCGGTATCCTTCCGACCGCGGCCGTAGGCTGCGCCGGATGTGAGGAGGCGCTCGCACGGGCTGAGGAGCGCCTGACAGTGAGGAGACGCATGAGGACGAAGACGCGCGTCGTCGGCGCGCGGTCCTCGGCGATCGTCTTGGCCGCCGTGCACGAGCGGCGCGCACACCGTCGCCGTCGGCGCATCGGCGCCGGCGCGCGTCGCACCGGCGTCGGCGCCGCCGCGATCGGCGCCCGCGTCGGCGCCGGCGTCGCCAGCTCGGCCGCCGAGCCGCGCGACGGTCCGGCTCCAGCTCCAGTGGGCGCCGCAGGCCCAGTTCGCCGGCTACTTCGCGGCCGACAAGCAGGGCTACTACGCGGCCGAGAACCTGACGGTCACGATGCGTCGCCGGCGGCCCCGACGTCGTCCCGCAGGCAGGTCGGCTCGGCAGCCCGACGGCCCCGAGTTCACGATCTGCTGGGTGCCCGAAGGTCCTCGAGGCCCGCGAGGGCCGGCTCGGACCTCGTCGACATCGCCCAGATCTTCCAGCGCTCCGGGCACGCTGTCGCGTGTCCTGGAAGGACACCGAGCATCGACGATCCTGCAAGCTCGCCGGCAAGAAGGTCGGCGTCTGGGGCTTCGGCAACGAGTTCGAGGTCACCGCCGGCCTGCTGACCTGCGGCCTGACGCCCGGGCCTCGAGAACAACGGCGACCCGGCCAAGCAGTACCAGAAGGTCATCCAGCACGTTCGACATGACGCTGTTCCTCGACGCGCGAGATCGACGCGGCCGAGGCGATGATCTACAACGAGTACGCCCAGGTCCTCGAGGCCACAGAACCCGACGACCGGCGAGCTCTACAAGCCCGAGGACCTGAACATCATCAACTGGAACGACTACCGCGTCGCGATGCTCCAGGACGCGATCTTCGCCCGCAAGGCGTGGCTCGACGCAGGCACGGCAACCGCGACATCGCCGTCCGGTTCGTCCGGGCCTCGCTCAAGGGCTGGATCTACTGCCGCGACCAACCCGACGACTGCGTCCAGTACACGACCGACGCGGGCAGCCAGCTCGGCGCCGGCCACCAGGCGTGGATGATGAACGAGGTCAACGCGCTGGTCTGGCCGTCGCCGCTGGGCGTCGGCGTGCTCGACCCGGTGTTCTGCGGCCAGACGGTCCGTCAGGTCGCCAAGAACGCGGGCATCATCAAGACCGACCCGTCGACCGAGCGCGTACGACGCGATCGATCGCGACAGGAGGCCCTCGCAGTCCATCAAGCGGACGCGGACACGAAGGGGGCCGACTTCAAGAAGGGCACCGGGTCGAGGTCACGCCCGGCGGCAACTGAGCCACTCTCCTCGACTCGGCGATCCCGAGCATGGGCCGGCCCTCGAACGGGCCGGCCCGTCGTTTGATGCGTGAGGCGCGTTGGGCGCGGCGGCCTGGAGGCCCGGCATGGGAAGGTCGCCGAGATGGAGCGCCGCGGCGAGGCCGGCCGTGTCGCGCTCTGCTGGGTCGTCCGCGACTCGCACGCGCAACCGCGCGATCGTCCGCCGCTATCCGGAGGTCGTCGCCGCGCGCTTCCCGTGGCTCTTCGGTCGCTCGGTCGAGGCCCCCGAGCGTGCGCGCCGCCCCCTCGAATGAGCCTCGGCATCGTCTGGTTCGACCTCGTCAGCGCGGTCAGCGCTCTAGGCCGCCCAGGTCGCACCGGCAACAACGTGCTATCGTTGCAGTAGCACGTTACTAGAGGAACGACCGAGTGGCGACCATCCACCTCGAGACCACGATCGAGCGCGCCCATCGAGCGGGTCTTCGACCTCGCCCCGCGACATCGACCTGCACCAGCGATCGATGGCCCACGCAGGCGAGCGCGCCGTCGCCGGGCGAACGTCCGCCTGATCGAGCTTGGCGAGAGCGTGACGTGGCGGCACGACATCTCGGCCGAATGGGAGCTGTCGAGCCGGATCACCTCGCTCGAACGACCGACACGGTCTGTCGACGAGCAGGTGTCCGGGCCGCTTCGCGACGTTTCGCCACCAGCCATGTCGTTCGAGGGCGGCACCGACCGGACGACGATGATCGACGACTGGTCCCATACGGCCCCGTTCGGCCCGGATCGGGCACTCGCCGACCGGCTGTTCCTGGTCGGCCACCCTGCGGCGCCTCGCTCGAGGAGCGGGCGGCCGCGATCAAGGCCGAAGCCGAGCGCCGCTGAGCCCAGTCGTCCCGGCGGCCCGGCCCGGAAGTCCGGGTTGCGCCGGTTCGTAGACTGGAGAGCAACGTCCCTCCGCCGGGACGCCCGGCCGGATGCCCCAGCTACGGCCGCGTGCACGACCGCACCGGCATCCCGTTGGCCACCGCCAGAGCCGCCGCCCGCGCCGCCCAAGGGCTCAGGCCCCGGTCGCCGCCAGAGGCCAGCCGCTGATGACTGCCCGATTCGCCGCCTGGTCCGCGTAGCTCTGCGTCGCCCTCCCCGCCGGGCCCGCTCGCCCCGACTGCCGCGCCGGCGTCGCCTCGCCCTCCAGATGGCGCTGGCGTCGGTCGTCGCGACGTTCATCGTCCTGCCGCTCCAGGCCAGCGCCGCCGGCGACTTCTCGTACGACACGTACTTCACGAGCGCCTACGAGCGCCAGATCGACAGCCGGACCTGTGTCGCCGCCTCGACGGCGATGATGCTGAACATCCTCAGCGGCCGCGACCTGAACCTCAACCAGATGACGGTCCTGCGCTACGCCCAGGCGCACGACGCGCTCAACGACGCGACGCAGCGCGGCAGCGACCCGCTCGGCTGGGCGACTGGCGGCGACGCGCTTCTCGCGGTACACGATCCGGCCGACGACGTACCGCTGGGAGGCCTACTCGACCGAGTCGGCGGCGCTCCAGCGCGCGGCGACCCAGATCACTCGCTACGGCAAGGCGGTCGGGCTGCTCGTCCAGCACGGCCGGCACGCGGTCGTCATGAACGGCTTCACGTCGACCCGACAACCCGCTGACCGGCGCAGTTCAAGGTCACCGGCGTCTGGGTCAGCGACCCGCTCGGGGCGCGGAAACGCCTACATGGCGCGGCGGGCTCGCCGCTCGACACGTACCTCCAGCTGGACGCGACGACGAAGTACGACCAGGCCTGGTACGGCAGTACATCGTCATCGTCCCGCAGAACTGAACGGCGCCCCAGGGGCGCGACGTCGGAACCGCTAGCGCAGCGGCAGCACCGCCACGTTGCAGCCAGCGGTCGCCGGTCGCCCGGCGCGTGACGAACGTCTGCCGCGAACGGCTTCGCCGTCGCGCGAGATCAGCGTGCCGCCCGCGTCGTACGTCTCCTCGGTGACGGTGCCCGCGCGAGTCGAAGCCGAGGCTGAGCCCGGTCTGGACGCCGAACGGCACGATCAGCCGGACGTCCATCGAATCGAAGAGGTAGTGGGCGACGACGACCTTGCCGGTCGCCTTCGCGTCGGCCAGCCGCTGCCTGCATCTCCTTGAGCCGGTCGCCGTGGTCGACGGCGGTCAGGATGCTCGCGTCGCCGCGGAGCAGGGCCTGGTTCTCGAGCTCGAGGTTCTCGGCCAGCGTCAGCGCGATCGCCTGGGCGCCCGGTCCGGCGATCTCGTGGTTCCAGTCGGTCACGTCCTGATCGATCGTGATCGGCGGGAACGTCGAGGATCGACCTCGTGGGGGACCCGGTCGAGCACCTCGGCCGTGCTGCCGACTGGCAGCCGCGGGCCGGTGAGCCGGCGACGACGATGCCCGACGCCGAGGACGAGCACGGCGACGACGATCAGCCCGACCCGGCAGCGATCCCTGGCACGAGGCCGACGCCGGCGTCGCCGCCGGACGAGCCGCGCCGCGAAGCCGCGCAGGTCGTCGGCCGCGGACTTCGGCGCCGGGCACGAGCCGGTCGACGATCGGCCGCGACCGCGCAGATCGCGACGAGGCCCGGACGAGGAGCGCGACCTTCGTCCCGAACTCGTCGGTCATGCGGCGCGAGCAGGAGCGTGCTGGCGACCGCCACGAGGAACCCGAAGACGACCCGCCCGACGCGCGCCGGCCGGCACCGTCTTGGGGTCGGTGATCATGAAGAACAGGAAGATCAGGACCTCGGGCGAGGTCACGATGACCCGCCAGAAGTCGGCCCCACAGACGGGCGCGAACGCCCAGTTCGCGGTCATGCAGTGGCCCGACGCGGCGAGCAGCGCCGATCCCGACCGACAGCGTGACCCAGAACGTCGCGGCCAGGCCCGAGCAGCTGCAGCCGCCGGGTGATCAGCAGCCCGCCGCCGATGATCACCGCGTACGCGGCGATCATCCAGACGTTGAGCGGCGCCCACCAGAAGTCGAGCGGCTCGACCCGGGTGCTGCCGAGCACGATGAACGCGACGACGAGCCCGATGTTCGACGGGTTGAAGACGTGCGAGCCGCGGTACTTGATGACGTACTTCGTCAGCAGCGAGAACGCCGGCGACGCCCGCGAAGACGTACCAGCCGTCGGTGTTCCACGGCTGGTCCGGCGGCGTGCCGACGACGCGCAGGATCAGGGCGACGCCGCTGCCGGTCAGCATCGCGCTCGCCGGCCAGACGAACGTCCGGGTCGCGCGGAACGTCAGCGCGACCTCGATGATCGCGCAGGTCGAGGATCGCGGCGAGGATCTGCGGGATGCTCACCCGGAAGTGGAGCCCGACCTGGCCGAGGACGTGGACGGTGATGATCACCGCCGCGACGTGCAGCCGCGGGTCGCGGATGTCTGGGAGCACGAGCGGGTAGCTCGCGTGAGCCGATGGTCACGGCGCGGGCCGTCACAACGCCTCCAGGTCAGTCCAGTCCGATTGCCAGCCGGTCGAGCAAGCCGCGCGGCACATCCTATCCGGCCGGGGCGGTCGGCGCGTTTCCAGCCGCGGGCTCTCCAGCCCTCCCTGCCCGTCCCGAACTGGCGGTCGCCCGCGTCGCCCAGCCCCGGCATGATGTAGCCCTTCTCGTTGAGCTGGCGGTCGAGCGCGGCGCAGTGGATCTCGACGTCCGGATGGGCCGCCGTGACCGCCGCCGACGCCCTCGGGCGCGGCGATCAGGTTGACCAGCTTGATCCGGACCGGCGTCACCGCGCCCCAGCGCTTCGAGGACCTCGATCGCCGCCGTCGCCGAGCCGCCGGTCGCCAGCATCGGGTCGAGGATCAGGCACAGGTCGACCGACGCCGAGTCGGGCAGCTTGTTGTAGTACTCGACCGGCCGGAGCGTCCGCTCGTCGCGGAACAGGCCCAGGTGCCAGACCTGGGCGGTCGGCATCAGCTCGAGCATCGCGTCGACCATCCCGAGGCCGGCCCGCAGGATCGGCACGAGCCCGATCCGCTCGCCCAGCTCGGCCGCCGTCCATCTCCTCGATCGGCGTCCGGATCGTCGAGCGGCCGGACCCGGGCGTCGGCCAGCGCCTCGTAGCCGAGCAGCCACGACAGCTCGCGGACGACCTCGCGGAACTTCTTCGGCTCGGTCTTCTCGTCGCGGAGGATCGCGAGCTTGTGGAGGACGGCCGGGTGCTGCGAGACGTGCAGGGTCGGCGGCTGGGCCACGGCGTCCTCCGGCGGGTCGGTCTCGGCCGCGGCTCGGGCGGCGCGGCGCACGCGGCATCGTACCTCCGCGGTGCGCCTGCCGCCGTGACGACCTCGAGCCGCCTCTCAGGGTTCCGGCTGGACGAGCAAGCCAGTCAGCGGGCCGTACGGGGTGAGGCGCGTGATCCCTGGCCGGATCACCGGCGCAGGCCGCGCCGTTTCGCCAGCTGCCGTCGGCATTGATCATCCACAGGCTGGGGACGTTTTCTGCTCGAGTGCCCTGAGCGGGAAGGGCTGGCGATAGAAGCGGATCCGGCCGTCGCCCGTCCAGTCGGGACCGGTTGCGTGGCCGTCGGTCGTCAGGCGCCGGAGGCCGCTCCCGTCGATGCCCGACCGTGTAGACGTCGGTCTCCTCCAGGTCGAGATTGGCGCCGCCGGAGGAGCGCCAGTAGTGCGAGGTGAACGCGATCGTCGCCCCGTCCGGGGAGTACGCGGGAGCGATGACCGAGAGGCCGCCGACGTCGAGTTTCCGGAGGTTCGTGCCGTCGGCATCGATCAGGTAGATGTCCGACGCCTGCGTTGGGTCGCGACTATCCCGCTGCCGGGCGAACGCGATCGTCGAGCGTATCTGGCGACCAGGCCACTTCCCTGAGTGGCTGGAACATCGACGTGGTCGTCGCATCAAGGACGGTCTGCCGCCCGGTCTTCAGGTCGACCACGGCGATGTGCTGAAGCGCGCCGCTGACGCCACCGGTGCAGTCCCGGCTGAACGCCACGTGGCGGCCGTCCGGGGCGATGGCAATCTGCTCGATCTGGCACGGATTGAGCGTGCCCGACGCATCAGGGCAGCCCTGCGCTGCGCCGGTCTCGACGCCCGAATCGACGAGCGGCCCCACGCGGTCGCCGACCTCCTGCGAAATAGAGGCCGTTCGCTCTCGGTTGTGACAACGGCCAACCGGCGGCCGTCGGCCGACCAGGCCAGCCGGGCTGCGCCCTCTGCGTCACGCGGCTGGCGTCCGTCCCGTCGACACGAGAGACCCACAGCTCGAGCGTGCGGAGTGCCCGAACGCCCCGTCCAGTAGGCGCAGTCGAATGGCGGCTGCGTCCTGCCAGGTTCCGGTCGACGTCGTAGGCGAAGGAGTCGTCGAGGCGGACGGCGGGACGATCGCCGGCGGCTCCGACTTGTCTCGTCAATGCCGCCGCCGCGAACTCCGGCGATGCCGCCGGCGACGAGCAGCAGTGCAGCGATGCCCGCGTACAGGAGGCGCGAGTTGGAATTCGAACGTCCGCCGACGGAGCGACCGCATTCGCCGGCGGGCGCGCGGCGCGCTGCATCGCGGCCTGGGTGATGGCAGCGGTCGGCACCGCCTGACGCGGGCCGACGAGACCGTCGAGGCCCGCCGCGAGTCGGCGTTCGAAGTCGCTCAGCTCATCCACGGTCGAGCTCCCGTTCCAGTCGTTGCAGCAGACGGGCGAGCTGCGCCCGCGTCCTCCGACGCGCTGCGCCCGGTGGCGAGCAGCGAGCTCGTTCGAGTCAAAGCCTGCGACGTAGCGCATCGCGATGAGCGCACGGTCGTCGGGATCCAGCTTCGGGCCAGCGCATTCCGCAGGTCGAGCGCGTTCAGGCCGAGTGCCGGATCTGTCCCGCCGCCGCGGCCCCTGGCCTCGGCCATGCCGACCTCCCGGACCGCCCTGCGACGGCGCGAGCGAAGCAGCTGACGGGCCTCGTTGACGGCGATGGAAACGAGCCTGGGCCGCAACCGGACGGGATCGCGGACCGATCCGAGCTTGCGCCATGCGATCGCCCACGCCGCACCGACGGCGTCGTCCGGCTACGGTCTCGTCACCGGCCACGGCCACGCAGACGCGGCGCATGTCCTCGTGGTAGGCGAGCACGATGGCAGCGAACGCAACCTCGTCGCCCGCCGAAGCCGATGCGCATGAGGATCGAGTCGTCGCCGACCGCCCTATCGATGATCGCCACATACCTCATAGATGCCGACCGAGGCCCGGACGATCTAGGACACGGCCGAACCATATCCGCCTGCACCCGCCCTCGTCGGGTTCGCGCCTGGCACGGCCGTCGCCGGGCCGGACGGGACCCGGCAGGATGCATGACGACCCGGCCTCCACGTGGGATGCGCCGCCGTTGACGGCCTGATCCGACGCCACTCAGCGTCGCGTGGCGGTCGGGCGTGCCCGGTCGGATGGCTCGTCCGGGGTGCCCACGGAGTGGTTGCTCGGCCGGCCCTCCCGACCGCTCGATCGCTGCGGCACGGGACGACCGCTGCGGCCCTCGTCCGCAGTATCCTCGCCCGATCGTGACCGCCCCCGACCTGCCAGCCCAGCGCCGCTCCCTCGACGCGGCGCTGCCCGCGACCGCGCGCTGACGAGCGACGACGACCGCCACGTCGCCGGTCGGCGAAGGCCCGGACCGTCCCGCCGATCCTCGTCCGCCAGGTCCGCAACGGCATCGAGGAGAGCGTCCATCGCGGCGACATCGTCGAGAGCCGACGTCGACGGCCGCCTGATCCGCGGGCTCTGGCGACCTGGACCGGATCGTGACGCTCCGGAGCTGCGTCAAGCCGTTCGGGGTCGACGGCGCTGATCGAGGCCGGCGGCGATCGAGGCGTTCGACCTCGGAGCCGGCCGAGATCGCGATCATGGCCAGCTCGCACTCGGGCGAGGACCTCCACGTCCGGACGATCCAGGCGATGTACCGCCGGGCCGGCGTGTCGCAGGCGCTGATCGCGACCGGGATCGAGGGCATGCCGCTCGACCAGCTGACCGCGATGCGCCTCGCCCGCGACGGCGAGCAGCCGGGACCCGATCCGCCACATGTGCTCGGGGCAGCACTCGGTGTTCATCCTCCTGTCGCGGCTCAAGGGCTGGAACGCGGCCGACGTACTGGCTCGACGACCATCCGGCCCAGGTCGCGTACCGGACGACGGTCGCCCGCGCGTTCGGCGACGTCGCCGGACAAGCTGCCGACCGGCGATCGACGGCTGCGGCGTCGCGACCTACGCGTTCCGCTCCGCGAGGTCGCCCGCGCCTACGCGATGCTCGCCGACCCGTCGGCCGTGGCCGCGAGCGACCCGCGGTCATCGTTGGCGCCGGCGCTGACGCTCGTCCGCGACGCGATGCTCGCGAACCCGGAGATGGTCGGCGGCGACGCGCGACCGGCTGGACACTCGCTGATGAAGGCGATGCCGGGCCGGCTCGTGAGCAAGGCCGGGATGGAGGCGCTGCGCGGGATCGCGATCCTGGCCGGGGAGCGGACCTCAGGGGCCCAGGCCGAGCGACGGGCCTGGCGGTGAAGATCGAGGACGGCGACGGCTACGAGCGCGGGACGTGGGCGGCGTCCGTCGAGGCGCTCGCCCAGGCCGGCGTCCTCGACAAGCCGGCGCTCCGGGTCCCAGCGCGCTACCACCGGCCGCAGATCCATCGACCCGCACGGCCGGCTGGGCGCGGAGGCCGATGCCGAGCTTCGAGCTCGCGCCGCTCGGGGAGCTGGTCGGAGCCTGACCGACGCTCGTCGAATCCGTCGCGCCGACACCCGCTCGGCGACGGTAGGATGTGCTAACGCTGCCCGGCGACGTTCGTCGTCGGGCGGCTTGCTGTGTGAGGGACGGGTGGAGGCTCTTCGCGTCTACCGAGGGTTGCTGGCCAACCGGCCGCTGACGAAGCTCCTGACGGGCGAGTTCATCAGCGGGATCGGCGACTGGCTTGTACATCGTCGCGATCTTCGTCGTGATCTACCGCGAGACGAACGACGCGGCGGCGGTCGGGCTGTTCGGGGCGGTCCGACTCATCCTGCACATCCTGCTGTCGGTCCCCGCCGGGCTCGTCGCCGACCGGTTCGACCGGCGGCTGGTCCTGCTCGTGTCGGACCTGGTCCGCGGCGGCGTGATGCTGGTCCTCGCCTATCTCGTCGCGACGAACGGGCCTATCCTGGCGATCGTGGGTTTCGCCATGATCGCAGCGAGCGGCTCCACGTTCTTCTACCCGGCGATGGGCGCCTACCTGCCGAGCCTCGCGGCCGACGAACGCCAGCTTGGGCCGGCGAACAGCGCCTGGGCGAGCATCGGGAATCTCAGCTTCATCGTCGGGCCGGCCATCGGCGGGATCCTGATCGCGGCCGGCGATGTGGTCATCGCGTTCCTGCTCAACGGCGTGTCGTTCCTCGTGATCGCCGCGATCCTGCTGGACGCTGCCGCCGTCCCGGCCGGGCGACAAGAAGGCAGCCGAGGCTGGAGAGAGCGCGCCCGCGGCGGAGCCGCAGCCCAGCGACGAGCGCCGGCGAGCTGCGCCGCGCCGACGCCGTTCCGTCGGCGTCGCCGTGGTCGCGGACTCCCGCGCCGGCCCGTCTCCGGGCTCGTTCTCATCCAGTTCGTCGTCGGCTTCTTCGACGGCGGCATCCAGGCGCTGACCGTCATCCTCCGCGGTGACGGTGCTGAATGCGGGTGAACAGGCGAACGGGTTCCTCAACGCCGCGATCGGCGTCGGCGGGCTGATCGGGGCGATCGTGTCCGGCGTCCTCGTCCTGCGGCGCCGCACTCGCCCGGCCGCTGCTCGCGTGGGCCTTCCTGGTGAGCGTCGGCGCGGCGGCGCTCGGCGCGTTCCCCGTGCTCGGCATCGCCCTGCTGGCCATCGGCCTGACGGCCGCCGGCTCGATCGTCCTCGACGTCGTGCTCACGACGGTCTTCCAGCGACTCGTGCCCGACGAGCTGCGCGGCCGGGCGTTCGGCGTGCTGATGACGCTGAACACGGTGTCGGCGGCGGTCGGCGCGCTCGTGCTGCCGATCCTCGTCGTGAACGTCGGCGCGCTGCCGGCGCTCGGGGCGGCGGCGCGGCGATCCTGCTTGCGTCCATCGCCGGGCTGGCATTGCTCGATGGCGTCGACGACGCGCCCGGCGAGCCCATTCGAGGCGACGCATTGCCCGGGCGGCCGCGCTGCCACTCTTCGCCGGCGTTCCGGCGGCGCGGCTCGAGGCCGCTCCTGGGCCACGTCCGTCCGGTCGAGGTCGTGCCCGGCCAGGTCATCGTCCGGCAGGGCGACGCGGCCGACCGGTTCTTCATCATCGAGGCCGGCATCGTCTCACCGTCAGCCAGGTGGACGGATCCGGCAACGAGCTGCATCCTGCGTCAGCTCGGCCCTGACGAGGTGTTCGGCGAGATCGGCCTGCTCAACGAGGCGCCTCGGTCCGCGACGGTCGCTGCCGAAACGACCGGGAAGCTGCTCGAGATGGACGGCGACGACTTCCTCCAGCTCGTCGGGGCGAGCGGCGACGTCCGAGCGCAGCTCGCTCGGCTTGTACGCCGGAGGGTCGAGCGCCTCGGAGCCGGCGAGGCACCGTCCTCCACGTCGCCGGGCGCCGGCGGCGCGCGCGGCGAGGCGTCGTGCGCGACACTTGCTGACCATGGCCTCGCCGCGTTCGATCCGTATCGGACCCTCGGACTCGGCACCGCGGCGCGTCGCTCGACGAGATCCGCCGGGCCTACCGCCGCCTCGCCGAGCGAACCACCCGGACTCGGCGGGCGAAGCGGCGCTGCCGCGGTTCCTGGCGATCCAGGCGGCCTACGAGATGCTGACCGAGGGTCGCGGGAGGCTCGCGTCCGGCGGCCGCCGGCCGTCGACGCGCGGCGCGGCCAGTGGCAACGGCGACGCCGGCAGCGCGGCCTGACCCGGCCCGCGCCCGACCGACTCGCGGCGCGGATCCGACGCAGCGGCGTGCCGGCGGGAACGCGACCGGCGGCGGGACCGCGACGGGCGCGCGGCGAGCGTCGGCGCGGGCGCTGGCCACCAGCGGGCCGGCGCTGGGCCGGCGCCGGCTGCGTCAGGCGGCGAGCGGCCGCCCGGCCAGACCTGCCGTCCGGGACTGGCCGCCGGTCGCCGAACAAGGCGACGCTCGGCTCGACGTCCTACGACGCTCGCCGAGGACTGAGCCGTTCGAGCCGGAGTGGGCGGCGGCACGTGGTACGGCGCGTCGAGCGGCACGTACTGGACGCTGAACCCCAAGGAGTACGCCGACCCGCGCAAGCACGGCCCCGAGTACCAGCGGCGCGCCCGGCGCCGGCTCGACGGCCTCGAGCCCGAGGAGGACGGCGACGATCCCTCGTTCTCCGGCGAGGGCTTCGGCGGCCCCGAGTCGGAGACCGCGGCGGCGAGCGGCGGCGCGAGGGCTTCGACGGTCGCTGGCCTACCCGGACGACGACCGATGAACCCCGGGCCGGCGGAGGACGACGACGGCTCGGTCTGGGTCCGCTGGTCGCCGGACCCTGACGCCGACGCGGACGCCGGCACGCGACGCAGACGGCGAGGCCGGCCTCGACGAGATCGCCGACCGGATCCTCGCCGGCCGCGTCGGGTTCGCCGGTCGGTTCGTCGTCGCCTTCTTCGGCTGGGCGCCGATCGCCGCGGTCGATCGCCTGGCTCGCCGGCGAGCTTCGGGCTGTGGCCGCTTCACCGCGACCTGCGCCGATCCTGCGGGCGTCTGGACGACGATCCCGCTCCTCGCCGTCTACGGCCTGCTCGTCGCGCGCGCCGTCGGTCGCCGGCATCTCGGCCGCGGGCCTCCTCGGCTCCGCTGGCGGTGTCCGTGCCGGCGGCGGTGATCCTGAGCGCGGGTGGTGGATCGAGGCAGCAGGAGGCGAGCACCACCGTCCTGACCGTCCTCTTCTTCATCGGCTACGTCGTCGGCGTCCGTGCTGGCCGTGGCCCGGAAGCGGGGTTGGCGCCGCGTACCATCTCCGGTGATGAACCGCCGCAACGACACCGCGAGCTCTGTCGGCGGCCGCGCAGGAGTACCTGCTGACGCTGCGGTGTGATGGCCGGCGACGGCTCCCACGTCAAGGCTGCCCAGGTGGCCCGTCGGATGGGCGTCACGACCCAGGCCGCCAGCGAGATGTTCCGGCGGCTCGGCTCGGACGGCCTCGTCAACCAGTCCGACGGCCGGGAGCTCGTCCTGACCGGCGCGGGCCGGGCGGCCGCCGACGCGATCTTCCGGCGCCACGCGCCTCGCTCGAGTGGCTGCTCAGCTCGGTCGTGGGCCTCGGCTGGGCGGAGTCCGACGAGGAGGCGATCCGGCTCCAGGGCGCGATCTCGCCGCGGGTCGAGGCCCGCCTCGACGAGATGCTCGGCCATCCGCCGACCTGTCCGCACGGCAACCCGATCGACGCCGAGACGGCCCGCCGCCGGCCGACAGGGCACGCCGCCTCAGCGAGGTCGAGGCCGGCCAGCGGGCGACGATCTACCGGATCACCGAGGAGGCCGAGGAGGACGCCGGCCTGCTGTCGTACCTCGAGGCGAGGGCCCTCACGCCGGGCGCCCACGTCACGGTCCTCGCCCGCGTCGGAGTCGCTCGATCTCGCTGACGCTCGACGGGCCCGCGCGGCCGGGCGACGCTGGGTCTGCGGCCCGCCGTCGCTCGTCCACGTCCTGCCCGGCGAGGCCGACCCGGCGCTCTTCCACCGCGTCCCGGCGCGCCGCGCTGGCCCGACCTGAATCGCCGGATGACCACCGACCGCGTCCGGATCGCGCCCAGCCCGACCGGCCCGCTCCACATCGGGACCGCGCGGACGGCCCTGTTCAACTTCCTCCACGCCCGGCACACCGGCGGCACGTTCGTCCTCCGCCTCGAGGACACCGACGTCGCTCGCGTCGCTCGATCGCCTACGAGAAGGACATCCTCGACGGGCTGCACTGGCTGGGCCTGCGCTGGGACGAGGGCCCGGAGGTCGCCGGCGAAGGCGCCCGCGGGCCGTACGCGCCGTACCGCCAGATGGAGCGACTGCCGCTCTACGCGGCCGCCGCCGAAGCGAGCTGCTCGACCGGGACGCGGCCTATCCCTGCTACTGCACGGCCGAGGAGCTCGACGCCGAGCGCAAGGCGCCAGGAGGCGGCCAAGCTGCCGCCCCGCTACAGCGGCCGCTGCGCCCGGCTGACCACCGAGGAGCGCGCCGCGCTCGAGGCCGAGGGCCGCCCGCGGCGCGCTCCGGTTCCGGGTCGGCGAGGGCGTCGTCGCCTGCGACGACATCGTCCGCGGCCGCATCGAGATCGACGTCGCGAACATCGGCGGCGACTTCGTGATCGTCCGCAACGACGGCACGCCGCTCTACCACTTCGTCGTCGTCGTCGACGACGCGGCGATGGAGATGACCCACATCATCCGCGGCGAGGACCACATCTCGAACACGCCCAAGCACATCCTGCTGTTCCGGGCGCTCGGCCACGCAGGTCCCGCTGGTTCGCCCACCTGCCGCTCATCCTCAACGCCGACCGGACGAAGATGAGCAAGCGCAAGAGCCAGACCGCGATCGACGACTACCGGGCCGAGGGCTTCATCCGCGAGGCGCTGGTCAACTACCTCGCGCTGCTCGGCTGGGCGACCGGCTCGAGGACGAGGTCCTGCTCGATCGACGAGATCGTCGAGCGGTTCGAGCATCCACGACGTCCACAAGGGCGGCGCCGTCTTCGACCGCGAGCGCCTCGAGTGGCTGAACGGCCAGTGGATCCGCCGCCTCGAGCCCGGACGACCTCGTCGAGCGGCTGCGGCCGTTCGTCGCAGGCCGAGCTCGACGCCGGCCGGATCGATCGGATGCCGTCGGACGAGGAGGTGCGGCGCGCTGCTGCCGGTCGTCACCGAGCGGCTGCCGCGCCTCGGCGCCATCGGCGACCTCGTCGGGTTCCTCTGGGTCGACGAGCTGACGCGTCGACCCGCAGATGCTCGTCCCGAAGCGCTGGGACGCGGCGACGACCGCTCGAGGGCTCCGCCGCCGCGCGACTGATCGCCGATGGCCGCCGGGCGCGGTGTCGTTCGAGGCCGGACGAGCTCGAGCCGCCGCTCCGGGAGCTCGGCCGAGGCGCGCGGCTGGAAGGCCGGCGACCTGTTCATGGCGATCCGCGTCGCGGTGACGGGCCGGACCGCGACGCCGCCGCTGTTCGACACGCTCGTCGCGCTCGGCTACGAGCGGCGTGGCGCTCGAGCGGCTCTGACCGGGCGATCGCCGCGTCCCGGCGAGCTGACCTGACGACGCCCTGACAACTTCGGCCGGGCACGATCGTCCCGCACCCGCGGATGCGCACAAGGAGACCCTCATGGACCGATCCAGCCGTCCAGGTCCTGGCTCGACTGCTACGTCGAGCGCCTGGAAGAGCTACCGACAAGGTCGCGATCGAGGCGCTGTTCGCGCCTGACGCGACGTACCGCTACCACCCTCTACGACACGGGACGCGCGTCGAAGGGCCGCGACGCGATCGATCGTCAGGAACTGCAGCTCGACAACCGGGACGCGGCGGGGACGCTCACGACGCGCCGGTACGAGCCGTGTCGCGGTCGAGCGGCGACCGGGCCGAGGTCGCGACGGCGGACGAGTACTACCGGACGGACGCGTCGAAGCGCGACGCTCGACCGGCTCCTACGACAACGTGTACCTGCTGACGTTCGATGACGACGGTCACTGCGCCCAGACCTTCACTGAGTACTCCATGAAGGAGCTCTGGTCTCGGCGTAGTCGGCGTCGCGCGGCTCCAGGCGACCCGGGCTGGAGGTGGACCGCCGGCGGTCGTTCAACGTCATCGAGGTAGCTCGCGATCGCGGTCGACGACGGGAAGGCGGTCGGGCCGTCGCGAGGAACACACTCACCGCATCGCCCGGCCCGAGGGCCCGTAGTCGGGCTCGACCGGATGGCCGTTGAGGTTCGTGTCACTGCGACGACGAGGTAGCAGCCCGGGCTGACGATGTCGTTGTAGTAGCCGGAGCTCCTTCTCGACGTGGCCGGCGTCGTGGAGCGAGTCGAGGATCAGCATCGTCACGCCAGGCTGCCGCCCGCCGTGCCTTCGCCCGCTGGGCGATGCACCGGGATCGAGAGACGATCCGGTGAGGTACTCGATCCGCGGGTGCTTCGGACCAGGGTCGCGGGTCACGTCGATCGAGATCGCCCGCCCGTCCGGGCCCCGGCCGGGTCGAGCATGCGTCGCCAGGAACAGGCCCGTTCCGCCGAGCGCGTCCCCGACTCGGTGGTCGGCCCGGCCTCGTTCGACGATGATCTCCCGGTACTCCCACAGGTCGAACGGCGCACTTCATCGCCCGGTAGCCGAGCCAGTTCCGTGCAGCGCCAGCGCCGGCGTGCGCGTTCACCTCGTTGCTCCGGTAGTGAGACTCCGGTGGAACGCGTCGATCGTGACAGCCAGCTGATCGGCGCTCACTGACGTCCGGCCGGGTTGACTGTGCCTCGCGTTCCGGACCTTGACGGCAGAGCGGATGGAGGAAACGCCCGCGTCCGGCAGGCAGCGAACGGCGAAGACGGCCGAGGCGACGACACTGGGACCTCCGGTCGTGGGCGGCGGACGGGTGCCCAGGCGTACCGACGGCCATGTCGCCAACGGGGCGAAACTAACACGGCCCCGTATCCTTGGCGGCGAATGGCACGAACGAGTCCTCGTCGTCGAGGACGAGACGACGCCCGCGAGACGCCTGCCGCGGACGCACCTCGATGCAGAGGATTCCGCGGCGGTCCAGGCGGCCTGAGCAGGCGCGAAGCGCTCGCGCGCTCTCCCGGGGGACCGGCCCGACCTGGTCCTCCTGATCCTCATGCCGCGAGCTGTCCGGCGTCGAGGTCTCGCCGGATCATCCGGGCCGAGTCGAGCGTGCCGATCATGATGCTCACCGCGAAGAGCTCCGAGCTCGACAAGGTCGTCGGGCTCGGAGCTGGGCGCCGACGACTACGTGCACGAAGCCCATTCAGCCTGCGCGAGCTGTCGGCGCCGCATCCGGGCGCTGTTCCGCCGCTCGAGCAGGCGCGTGCGCGGTCGAGTCGGCCGCCGGCGGTCGTCGACCTCGGCTGGGTCCAGGTCGACCTCGCCGGCCACCGCCTGCCTGCGGGACGGCGAGGTCGCCGCCGATCAAGCCGAAGGCGTCTGGATCTGCTCGCGTTTCCTCATCCGCCACCCGGGCCAGGTTTTCACCGCGCGACCAGCTGCCTCGGAGCGCGTCTGGGGCTACGACTACGCGCGGCGAGATCGACCGGTCGACGTCCACGTCACACTGGCTCCGCAGCCAGGTCGAGGACGACCCGGCTCGCCGCGCGTTCATCCACACCGTCCGCGGCGTCGGGTACGTGTTCCGGCGACGGCGCCGGCGACGCTCGCGTTCGCCAGCCCGCGAGTTGACGGGCCGATGACGGCGCGCTGACGAGCGCGGCCAGCGCCTGGCCATGCCGCTCAGTGCTGAACGTCACCCCGTCCCGGTCGTCGAGCCCCGCCGCTCGCACCCCGGCACCGCCCCGGTCGGCGGACGCCGCCGTGCCCGACGTCCTCGCCGTCGCCGGCGCGTTCGAACCCGACTCCGCTGGCCGGCCCTCGCGCTCGCCAAAGCAGAGCCGTCGGTGATCCGGCGGCACAGCGCCGCCGCCCGGCCGACCGGCCCGCGGCCCGTCGCTGCCCGGGTTCGTGCCCGCGCGAGGTCGACCTCGTGCGGCCCCACCTGCGTCCCGCCAGGAGTCGCCAGGTTCCGCCGCGTCGTTCGGGCGCGAGGTCGTTCCCGGCCGCTGGTCCGTCGGCTGGCGGCCTCGCCGCACGGGCCCGTGTCGCGGTCGCCTAGCTGCGCGATCCGCTGGCTCGAGCTGGGCGACTGCGTCGAGCGCCCGGCACGTCTGAGATCTGGCTCGCGGAGTCCGCGACGGGTCCCGTCCGTCGCCGGCGGGCGGCGACCGTCCCTCCGCTAGCGCGGGGTGGGGGATCGCCCGGGCCAGGCAGGAACGCGCGAGATCGCGCAGGCAGCCGCCGCGAGGCCTGGCCGCTGGCAGCGTCAGGACCTGCGCCGACGATGTCCCGCACGCCCAGCGGACGGCGCGACAGGCGGTCGCTGGCGCCGACGCCCATGATCGCGCTCGAGATCACGTGGGTCGTCGAAACCGGCATCCCGAGGTCGGCGACGCCGTCAGGATGATCGTCGCGGCCGTCGTCTCGCGCGGCGAAGCCGTGGACCGGATCGAGCTTCACGACCCGCTGGCCCATCGTCCGGATGATCCGCCAGCCGCCGGCCGCGGTCCCGAGCGAGATCGCCGATCGCCGGCGCAGCGAGCGATGACCCACAGCGGGACGCGATCGGCTCGGCAGGACGCCGGCGCGCGACCAGGCGCGAGGGTCATGATGCCCATCGTCTTCTGGGCGTCGTTGCGAGCCGTGGCTGAACGCCATGAACGCGGCCGACACGACCTGCAGCCGCCGGAAGCGGTCGTTGAGCCGGCGCGGGTGGAGCCCGCCGGAACGACGTTCAGCAGCACGACCATGAGCAGGAACCCGAGCGCGATCCCGAGGATCGGCGGACAGCACGAGCGGGAGCAGGACCTTGTCGCCGATGCCGTCGACCAGATGACGGCGCTCGGTCGCCGACTCGCGCGATCACCGCGCCGAGCAGGCCGCCGATCAGGCGCGTGGCTCGACGAGCTCGGGATGCCGAGGCGCCAGGTGATGCAGGTTCCAGGCGATCGCCCCGACGAGGGCCGCGGCGACGATCGCTGACCGGCGGTCGCCGCCGGGCGTCGTCGCGATGCCCGGACGACGATCGTCTTCGCGACCGCCGTCCCGTCAGGGCGCCCGACGAAGTTCGCCGTCGCCGACATGAGGATCGCGTGCTCGGGCCGCAGCGCCCGGGTCGAGACCGAGCGTCGCGATCGCGTTCGCGGTGTCGTGGAAGCCGTTGATGTAGTCGAAGAGGACGGCCAGCCCGAGGACGCGACCAGCAGCAGGGAACGTCAGGTCACCGGGCACGGCGGAAGGCTAGCAGGCGCTCGGCCGCCGCGAGCCGCCGCGTGCGGCCGCGCTATCCTTCGCGGATGCGCCTGAGCCACCTGTTCTTCACGACGCTCCGCGACGATCCCGGCCGACGCCGGAGATGCCGTCCCACCGGCTGCTGCGTCCGGGCCGGCTACGTCCGCCAGCTCGGCTCGGGGATCTACTCGCTGCTGCCGCTCGGCTTCCGGGTCAACGAGCGGCGTCGAGCAGATCATCCGCGAGGAGCAGGACCGGATCGGCGGCCAGGAGATGGAGATGCCGGTCGTCCATCCGGCGGAGGTCTGGAAGGAGAGCGGCCGCTACTACCAAGATCGGCCGGAGCTGCGTCCGCTTCAAGGACCGCACCGAGCGCGGACATGGTCCTCGCGTTCACCCACGAGGAGATCGTCGCGCTGCTGCTCCGCGACCTCGTCCAGAGCTACCGCCAGCTGCCGATGATGGTCTACCACTTCCAGACGAAGTTCCGCGACGAGCCGCGCTCCCGGGGTGGGCTGATCCGCGTCCGCGAGTTCGTCATGAAGGACGCCTACAGCTGCGACCGCGATGACGCGGGCCTCGACAAGAGCTACCGCGACCAGTACGAGGCGTACGAGCGCGACGTTCAAGCGTCTCGGGCTGGACGCGATCGCCGTCGGCGCCGACGTGGGGATCATGGGCGGCTCCGGCGCCCACGAGTTCATGGTTCTCAACGAGTTCGGCGAAGACACGGTCGTCCTGTGCGACGAGTGCGGCTACGCCGAGAACCAGCAGATCGCCGAGGTCCGCAAGCCCGGATCCGCCCGCCGAGGACGCCCTGCCGATGGAGGACGTCGAGACGCCCGAGCGCGACGACGATCGAGGCGCTCGGCGACGTTCCTCGACATCCCGCAGAGCCGGACGGCGAAGGCGGCGTTCTTCGTCGACCGGCGACGGCCGGTTCGTCGTCGCGATCGTCCGCGGCGACTACGACGTCAACGAGACGAAGCTCGTGAACGCGGTCAAGGCGACCGGCGGGCTCCGGCCGGCGACGGTCGAGGAGATCACCGCCCGCGGGATGGAGGCCGGCTACGGCTCGCCGATCGGCGCGACGCGACTCGGTCGTCGTCGTCGACGAGCTCGTCGTGCGCTCGCCGAACCTCGTCGCCGGCGCGAACCGCGTCGGCTGGCACGTGAAGAACGTCAACGTGCCCGCGCGACTACACGCCGGACGTCGTCGCCGAGATCACGGAGGCCCGCGAGGGCGATGCCTGCATCACCTGCGGCTCGCCGGTGAAGCTCCGCAAGGGGATCGAGGTCGGCAACATCTTCAAGCTCGGGACCGACTTCACCGACGCGTTCGGCTCCATGTACCTCGGCGAGGACGGCGAGCGGCACCCGATCGTGATGGGCTCGTACGGCATCGGCGTCGGGCGCGAACGTCGCGTGCGTCGTCGAGGCCCACCACGACGAGAAGGGCATCGTCTGGCCGGAGGAGGTCGCCCCGTACGCCGCCCACCTCGTGGCGATCGGCGCGCGCGAAGGACCCGCAGCGTCACGGAGATCGCTGAGCGGCTCCACGACGTCGCGCCAGGGCGCCGGCTACTGGCGCGACATCCTGTACGACGACCGCGACGAGTCGCCCGGCGTGAAGTTCACCGACGCCGAGCTGCTCGGGATGCCGTGGATCCTGACGGTCTCGCCGCGATCGCTCGCCGCCGGCGGCGATCGAGGTCACGAACCGGGCGACCGGGGAGCGGTCGACGCGACCGATCGAGGAGGTCGAGGCGCTGATCCGCACGGCGAGGGCCTGCCGGCGGGGACGCCCAGCTGGAGCGGAGCCGTCGGCGAGCGCTCTCGACGCGTCCGGGCCTCAGGTTCCTCTGTGGCGCGCCGCTGGGCGCGGCGCTTGCCTCGGCTCGTCGTCGCCGGCCGGCTACGCGCCGGGCTCGATCCCCGACGTTGAGCGCGCGCTGGCCTCGGGGTCCTCCTCCGGACCAACCGGGTTCCCGATCCGAGGGATCCTCCTGGGGGGACGGCCCTGGCGTGGGCGGCTGGCCCTCTGGCCGCATTCGTCTCGCCGGCTGGTTCCGATCGCCCCGGGTCGTGGCGCGACGACCATGGGCTGGGGCGGTGATGGGCGCCCTGACGTACCTGCTCGGGATCGTCTTCGGGGTGATCGGGCTGGCGCTGATCGACCCGCTGGTCCAGCAACGGCGGCGCTCCGCGGATCGCCGACCTCGCCATGTCATTGATGTTCCTGCCCCGTGCTCGGCGCGTTCGCGCTGGCCCCGGTGCTCGTCGGCTGCATCGCGTCGGGAGTCCGTCTGGGCAGCGGCGGCGCTGCTGCGGCTGCTGACGCAGAAGCGACAACGCGGGCGCGGGAGGGACCGTTCGGGCCCGGACGCACGTCCAGGCTGGGCTGGGTCCTGCTCGCCGTCACGGCGGGGCTCGTCGTCCCCCTGGTCGATGTTCTTCGCCAGGCTTCTCGGCGTCATGAACGGGGGCGGGTTCATCGACTGACGGCGCAGCGTCTCGAAACCGTCCCGAGGCGCCGGTACCGATGAGCCGATGCCGCCCCGGCCGATGCTCCCCGCGGACGACCTCTACGCCTCGGCTCGAGCTGAACGTTCGACGCCAGCGCGGAGGCCGTCGAGATCGCCCTGGCGGGCGCTTGCTCAAGCGGCACCATCCCGACGTCGCAGGCTCGCCGCCGGACGATCTCGCGAAACGGATCAACGTCGCCCACGACTGGCTGTCCGATCCCGGCCTCGCGGGCGCGGTACGACGACGAGCGCGCATCCCGGGCGGCGGCGCCGGCGACGGGCGCGACTCGGCGGACCGCCACTCCCGGCGACGCGCGGCGCGGCCAGCCGGCCCCGCGCCGGCCGCTCGAACCGGCCGAGGCCGTCGAGCGCCACCTCGCCGTGGTCCGCCGCCTCGCCGGACGAGCTCGACCGGCTGTCGCTCGCGCGGATCGCCGCCGATCGCGTTCGTCGCCCGATCTCGCGCTTCCCGTCGGCCGACCAGGCCGCCGCCATCGAGAGCCTCGAGCGCCGGGTCCAGGACGCGCTTGCCGCCCGGCGCGGCCGCTGGGACGCCCCGACGCGCGACGCCGTGCTCGGCTACGCGCCACGAGCTGCTGCTCGGGCCGTTCCTCGACGCCCACCTCAGCGGAGCCGTTCCGCGAGCGCGTCCGGGAAGCGCCTGGCGCGGGCTGGGAGTCCGCGATCGACCAGCCCCGCTGCGGCCCGAACACGGACGCGGTCCGGCGCGGCGATCGAGCCGCTTCGAGACGCTCGGCGCCGACCGGACTCAGCCGCGTCGCCGCCGCGTGCCGCAGCCCGGCCGATCCGGCCGGAGCCGCCGTGGCCGCGCGGGCTGTCCGCGGTGGACGACGACGCGCTCCGGGTTTCATCCGCAGCTCGCCCAGCGCGACGCGGCTGCCGTCACTGCCCGATCCCGTGCCAGCGGTCGCTCGCCGCTCGGTCGGTCGGGCGATGCACGGCCTGGTCCTGCGGCACGCGTTCAAACCCGCGGAGCTGGCACGCCTGATCGGGCCGTGGGTGCCATGCCGGTCGTGCCCCATGCTACGACCCGCAGCGAAGCGCGCCCTGACCGGTTTCGTGCCAGATGTCGGCCAGCCGTGACCAGTTCGCGCGACCGGGCCGCCGTCCGGTAGACTGCCGCTCTCGTGTCCGATGGGCGCTCCGGTCAGCGCCCCGGTCCATCACCGCTGATCCCGACTCACACCATCGCCCTGACCGGGCCCCGCGCAGCGTCGCGGGAGGGCCCCGTCAGGAGCTGATGCTTCCATGTCCTTCGATGCTCTCGGGCTCGCGCCCGAGCTTCTCCGCGCCGTCGCCGACCAGGGCTACACGGAGCCCACCCCCGTCCAGCGCGAGGCGATCCCGCTCGTCCTCGCCGGCCGCGACCTGCTCGCCGGCGCCCAGACCGGCACCGGCAAGACCGCGGCCTTCGTGCTGCCGATCCTCCAGCGGCTCGCGCGACACCGCAGCCGGTCGTCACCGGCCCGCACGTCGCGCGACCGCCGCGAGGCGCATCCGCGCGCCGATCCGCGTCCTCGTCCTCACCCCGACCCGCGAGCTCGCGCTCCAGGTCGAGGAGAGCGTCCGGACCTACGGCGCCCACCGCCGCGTCCGCTCGACCGCGATCTACGGCGGCGTCGGCTTCGAGCCCCAGGTCCGCGCCCTGCGCGCCGGCCCGGCGATCGTCGTCGCGACGCCCGGCCGCCTGCTCGACCACGTCGAGCCAGCGCACGATCGACCTGTCGCCGGTCGAGATCCTCGTCCTCGACGAGGCCGACCGCATGCTCGACATGGGCTTCATCCGCGACATCCGCCGCGATCCTCGACCTCCTGCCGGCCGCGACGCCAGAACCTGCTGTTCTCGGCGACCTTCTCGGACGAGATCCGGTCGCTCGCGACCGGCCTGCTCGACGAGCCGGCGCCGGTCCAGGTCACGCCGCGCAACACCGCCGACGGAGCTCGTCGACCCAGGTCGTCCACCCGGTCGACCGCGAGCGCAAGCGCGAGCTGCTGAGCCACCTCGATCCGGACCGGCCGCATCGAGCAGGCGCTCGTCTTCACCCGGACCAAGCACGGCGCGAACCGCCTCGCCGAGCAGCTCGAGCCGCGACGGCATCGCCGCGACCGCGATCCACGGCAACAAGAGCCAGGGCCAGCGGGTCCGGCGCTCGACCGACTTCAAGGCCGGCCGCGGCGACGATCCTCGTCGCCACCGAGGTCGCCGTCGCGCGGCCTCGACATCGAGGCGCTGCCGCACGTCGTGAACTTCGAGCTGCCGATGGTCGCCGAGGACTACGTCCACCGGATCGGCCGGACGGGCCGGGCCGGCGTCGACCGGCGACGCGATCTCGCTCGTCTGCGTCGACGAGCAGGGCCTCCTCCGCGAGATCGAGGCGCTGCTCCGGCACCGGATCCCGACGCGAGGTCATCGCGGGCTTCGAGCCCGACCGATCGATCCGCCCTGAGCCGATCCGCCGCCAGTCGCAGGGCTCGTGCAGGTCCGCGTCCGCAGGCTGCTCCACGCGGCGCGCGGCCGGCCCGGGCGTGCGTTCACCCCGCGGCCCGTCGCCCGCTGACCGGTCGCCGCCACGGCCGGCGACGCACCCAGCATTCCAACGCACGGCCAGCGGCCCGCGCCCGTCGGCCCGCGCCCGGCGCTGCGGCCGACCGGCGGAATGGCCGCCACGCCCCGCGCCGAGGCACGGACAGCCCGTCGGGATCGGCAACGGCGCCGGTGGACTACCGATGCCGCGCGATCAGAACGGGCCGGACAGGCCCGCTCCAGGGGCGGCCCGACGAACGGCCACCGTCCGGCGGGTCGCAGGCCGGTCGATCGCCGGCCGAACGGCCGGCGGCCAGGATCGCGTGGCCGCGCCACGGCGGCCGGGGCCGTCGAATCGGCCCACGGTCATGCGCGGGCGAAGCGCCTGCAGCGGTCCAGCACCCGGCCGCTGACGCTCGGGCCGGCTGGCATACTGCCGCGCGTGGATGCCAGGATCCTGCTCGTCGAGGACGACCCGTCGATCCGCGAGATCACGGCGATCGGCCTCCGCAGCGCGTGGTTCGACGTCGACGCCGCGGTCGACGGCCAGGCGCCGGCCTCGACCGGTTCCGAGCCGAGCCGCTACGACCTCGTCCTGCTCGACGCGATGCTGCCGCGCCTCGACGGCCTCGAGGTCTGCCGCGCCATCCGCCGCGATCCTCGACCGTCCCCGTGGTCATGCTCACCGCGCGCGGCCGACACGATCGACGTCGTCGTCGGTCTCGAGGCCGGCGCGGACGACTACGTCAGGAAGCCGTTCGAGGTCCCGGAGCTCGTCGCCCGCGTCCGGGCCGCGATCCGCCGCCGGCCGGTCGCGAGGCCGGCGACGCCGCGACGACGCGCTTCGCGCTGGGCCCGCTCGGCATCGACCTCGCCGGCCGGACCGTGGAGCCGCGACGGCCGCGAGATCGCGCTCACCCGGACCGAGTTCGACCTCCCCGTCGAGCTCGCCCGCAACCCCGGGCGGGTCCTGACCCGCGACGTCCTCCTCGACCGGATCTGGGGCTACGACTACCTCGGCGATCTGCGCCTCGTCGACGTCGGCGATCCAGCGGCTCCGGGCCAAGGTCGAGACGATCCGGCCGCGCCGGAGCTCATCCAGACCGTCCGCGGCGCCGGCTACTAAGGCGGTTCGCTGACCCGTGTCGGCCTTCCGCGGCGTTCGCGGCCGGCTGACGTTCACGATCGTCGCGCCCTCGTCGCGCTGACGGCCGGCGCTGCTCGGGATCGGGTCGTACCTGCTTCGTCGACTACTCGCTCCACGACCAGGCGCGGAAGGAAGCCGCGAGCGAGGCCCGGTCTCGACCTCGGCGTGCTGATCCCGCAGTCGCTGCCGTGAGGTGCACGCGCGACGCGCTGAACGCGAGCGCGGCCTCAGGACACGTTCCAGAGCCGCGGCGTCGAACCTTGGTCGCCGACTTCGGCGATCGCGCCGCCCGGAGTTCGCGTCGATCCTGTCGCCGGAGTTCCGGGCGGCCATCGATCGCGGCCGAGATCGGCTACCAGTGGGTCTCGATCGGCGGCCGAGCCGAGCCTCATCGTCGGCGGGCGGCTGCCCGGCTCCGAGGCGACGCTTCTACTTCGTCCACGACGCGGCGGCGATCGAGTCGACGCTGCGACGCTCCGCGCCGGGCTGCTCGTCGGAACGCTGATCCTCATCGTCGATCGCGCTCGTCGCCGCCCGGTCGGTGCGCCGGCGGCGTGCTCGCGCCCGTCGAGGAGGCGTCTCGGCGCGGCCGAGCGCATCGAGCGCGGCGACCTCTCGGCGCGCGTGCCGGTCGCGCTCGGCCGACGAGTTCGGCGACTGGGCCGAGACGTTCAACCGGATGGCCGCTTCACTCGAGGAGACGATCGGGCGGCTCCGAGACGGCGCAGGCCCACAACCGGCGGTTCGTCGCCGACGTCTCGCACGAGCTGGGACGCCGCTCGCGGCGCTCGTCGCCGAGGCGTCGATCGTGCGCGAGGACCTCGACGAGCGATTGCCGACGCCAGTCGCCGCGCCGGCGAAGCTGCTCGTCGTCGCCGACGTCGCCCGGCTGCGAATCCCTCGTCGACGACCTGATGGAGATCTCGCGGCTCGACGCCGGCGCGGAGCAGGTCGCGGTCGAGCCGGTCGACCTCGGCCGAGCTCAGTCGACCGGCGGTGACCGCGGTCGCCTGCCGGAGGCCAGTCCGGTCGTTCCCGCCGAGCTCGGTCGTCATCGAGTCCGACCCGCGCCGGCTCGAGCGGATCGTCGGCAACCTCCTCGACAACGCCCGGGAGCACGCCGCCGGCGTCGTCGGTCGAGGTCGTCGATCGAGCCCGACGCTGACGGCGGTCTCGGTGGCCGTCGCGGTCGCCGATCGCGGGTCCGGGCATCCCGCCGAGCAGCCTGGCGCACATCGTTCGACCGGTTCTGCAAGGCCGACCCGCTCGCGCCACGGCGGCAGCAGCGGGCTGGGCCTGGCGATCGCCGCGGCACGCACGCGGCTGCTCGGGCGGCGCAGCTGGCGGCCGAGGAAACCGCGCAGGGCGGCGGGCTCGCGCGATCGAGCCTGCGCCTGCCTGTGACACACCGACCGTTAGCACGCGCGGCGATCCGATCGCAAAGGACGGCGACGACGATCCGAGGCGTGATGACACACTGCCAAGGAGCCCAGCACGATGATCCGCCGCACCAGCCGCCATACTCTCCGCCGCCCTCTCGATCATCCCCGTGACCGCCGGCTGCGTCAGTCGAGCGGCTCTGCTGGGGACCGTCCCGCCGCTCGAGCCCACGCCCGAGCTCGTCGCTCGGCTCGACGTCGAGCCGAGTCACCGTCGACCCTGCGCCAGACGCCGGCGCCTCGTCGCGAGCCGACCGGCCTGCTGGCGTACCGGTCGCGCAGCTCCGCGACTGCTCCTGAGCCGGCACGACGGTCGTCCGGGCGTACTTCATCCTCGCGACGGCCCGCCTGGCAGCGAGGGTCTCGTTCCGTCACCTGTTCACGGTCCCGGAAGACTGAGGCGATCGCGACCGCGGCGATGAACGCGCTGCTCGCGGGCTCGGGCCGTCCAGCGCGACGGGCTTGCAGCCGATCTCGAGCGCGATCCCGCCCGGCACGAAGCTGCTGTGGCTCGATCGATCGCGAACGGCGTCGCGACGGTCGACCTGTCGGGCGAGTTCGCGGCCGGCGGCGGCAGCTCGTCGTCGCAGTTCCGGCTCGCCCAGGTCGTCTACATCGCTGACCCAGTTCCCGACGGTATCGACACGGTCGCTGTTCAAGGTCGACGGCTCGGTCGCGGTTACGGTGTTCGGCAGCGAGGGATCGTCCTCGACGGACCGGTCGGGCGGTCGGTTCTACGACCAGCTGCCGACGATCTTCGTCGACCGGCCGGCGTCAGGCGCCGCGCTCGGCAACCCCGGCCGCGTCGCCGGCTCCGCCCAGGGCCTGTTCGAGGCGACGTTCCGGATCACGCGCCTCGACGGCGGCCGCAAGACGATGGTCGCATCAGCAGGCGATGGCCGCCTGCTTCTGCGAGAAGCGGCACGTTCGACGTCGACGGTCGCTGCACACGCGTCCCGAAGGCCCAGTGGGGCACGCTCAGCGTCTGGGACGGCTCGGCGAAGGACGGGACGCCGGAGAACGTCCGCGAGTACCCGGTCTGGCTCACGCCCGCCGGGTAGACGGGGCAGTCACCGGTCGCTCGGCGACAGGCCGTGCGCGGCCTGCGCTGCGCCAGGTCCGCCGCCGCGTCGTCAGCTCCTGCGCCGCCGCCAGCTGGCTGCGGCCGCGGCCTGGCCCTGCGGCGTCGGTCGGCGGCGAGGCCGCGGCCTCGGCGAGGGCCCGCAGGTCGGTCGCGGCCTTCGAGATGTCCGACGACGCCTTGGCGACTCAGCTCTGCCAGGCGGGCTCGTAGCAGGGCGTCGGCGATGTTCGCGTCGAGCCAGGTCTCGCTCGGCCTGCTGCCCAGGCGACGAGCTGGCGGGCGGCGAGGCGCTGCTGATCCTGGGGAGCCGGTCTGCAGCGGCGGCGAAGCGCGCGGATCAGCCCGCGCCCTCGCGCGTCGTCGCGTCGCGGATGTGGGTCTCGAACGCCACGAGGTTCGTCCGGCGGAGGCCTGGACGGGGCTCGGCGTGGGCGGCGGCTCGGTCGGGGCCGGGGTGGGACCGGGGCCGCGCACGCGGCGAAGGTGACGACGACAGACGCAAGGCCGAGCGCACGGATCGCGCCTGGGCGCGAAGTGGATTCAACGGCGGTCTCCAGTGGCGCGGTCCGGCGACACGCGCCGACCGAGGATAGGGCCGGCAGCTATCGAGTTCAGCGTGCGCTACGCGTGGTTGATCGTGATCCGCCTGATGATGTTCGCGACGTCCTCGACGACCTTGTCGACGGTGGCCTCGAGCAGGCCGTAGACGTCCTTCCACTTGACAGTCACCTCGACGCGCGTCCAGACCGTCGTCGAAGAGGCCGGCGATCGCCGCCCGGGCGATCCGGTCGCCCTCGTTCTCCAGCGCGGTGGACCTCGGATCCAGTAACGTGTCGAGGCCCTCTGAAGCCCTTCAGGTGTTCCAAGCGCTTCCGTGGATCAGCTCGACCTGCTTGACGACGATCGACGCCTGCTCGACGGCGGTCGCGGTCGGCGCCTCGATCCGGTACAGGACGAACGTGTCGGCGGTCTCCTCGATGAAGTCGAGGACGTCGTCGAGCCGCTGATCAGGGCGTGAGATGTCCCTCGCGATCGAGCGGCGCGACGAACGTCGCGCCTCGAGGCGGTGGCCGATGTCGTGGCTGATCTCGTCGCCGCGGTGCTCCGTCGCCCGGATCTCGGCCGCCCGGGCCTCCGGCTCGTCGTACGTCCGGGCATCGCCTCGAGCTGGCGGGCGCCGGCGAGGACGTTTGCGGCGTCCTCGACGAACAGGTCGAAGAAGCACCGCCGCGGGGATGAGGCGCAGACGCAACGGGCTTCCTCCGGGGGTGAGGCGCCGGGGTCGGCGGTGCAGGCGGTCGGCATGGGACCGGTTGATCGGCCGACCGGGCAGCGTCGGGCGAGCACAGGGTACCGTGCCCGATCCGCGCCTGTGCGATGCTCGCGGCGTGGATTGGGCGGTCATCGTGTTCATCGGGGCGAGGCGATCGCTGCTCGCGATCGCGATCGCATCATCCTCGACCGGGGCCGCACAGCTCGACGCGATCCGCGACGTGACCGGCCGAGGACGCCACCGACCGACGACGTCGCGGCCCGAGTCCGGCGGCTCTGCGGAACGGCTCGCTGCGAGCGAGTTCGAGCTCGACCAGCAGGTCCGCAACGCCTCGTACCTCGCCGACCTCATGGGCGTCGGCATCCTCCGGCTCGACGACCGCTGCGGGTCGAGCTGGCGAACACGGCCGCCCACTCTGCTCCTCGGCCGGACGCCCGGCTCGATCGTGGGCCGATCGACGATGGAGGCGCTTCGTCGACGCCCGGGTCGAGGACGGTCGCCGCCGCGGCCCGCGACACCGGCGCCGGCGTCCGGCGAGTTCCGGCGTCGCGCGGCGCCGACGGCCCGACGCTCGTCGTGCGCGCCCGCCGCTCCCGGTCAGCGGCGTCTTGATCGTCCTCGAGGACGTCTCCGAGCTGCGCCGCCTCCAGCAGATCCGGGCCGAGTTCGTCGACAACCTGTCGCACGAGCTGCGGACGCCGCTGTCGACGATCAGCCTGCTCGCCGAGACGCTCGCCCGCGACGCCGACGCGGCCGGCGACGGCGTGCCGGCCGAGATGCGCGACCGGATCGCGAAGATCGAGGTCGAGACCGGCCACCTCGTCCAGATGGTCAACGAGCTGCTCGACCTCGCCCGGATCGAGAGCGGCGGGCCGCTCGTGCTGCTCGACGACGTCGACATCGGCCGGGTCGCCGCGGAGTCCGCCGAGCGGCTGCGGCTCTTCGCCGAGCGGCAGGGCGTGACGCTCGTCGTCGACGTCGCCGGCCGGCCTGCCGCGGGTCCGCGGCGACGAGGCCGGACTCGGGCAGGTCGTCGTCAACCTCGTCCACAACGCGGTCAAGTTCAGCGCCGGACGGCGGCGACGTCACGGTCCGGTCCGCGGGCGCGACGGCGCGCGAGGTCGTCGTCTCGGTCGCCGACCACGGGATCGGCATCCCGGAAGGCCGACCAGGCCCGGATCTTCGAGCGCTTCTACAAGGTCGACCGGGCCCGCGTCCGGGCGGCGGCGGCACGGGCCTCGGGCTGGCGATCGCGCGGCACGTCGTCGAGCAGCACGGCGGTCGGATCTGGGTCGAGTCGGAGGAGGGGTCGGGTCGACGTTCTCGTTCGCCGCTGCCCGCCGCCGCGGTCGCCTGAGACGGCACACTGAGCGGCGTGGACCGCCTGCACGTCGCGACGCTCAACATCCGCAACCTCGCCGACCGCTGGGACGAGCGGCTGCCGCTGCTGCTCGCCGACATGAGCGCGCTCCAGCCCGACGTCCTCGGGCTCCAGGAGGTCGTCTACCCGCTCCAGCAGGATCGCCTGATCGGCGCGGCCGGGGAGGGCCGCTACGAGTCGTCCGGGCGTGGGCCGGCCGGCCCGAGTACGGCAACAGCGATGCTCGTCCGGGAGCTCGCTGGCGTCGGCGGCACGGACGTGGAGCGGCTGGACCTCGGCCTGAACCGGTCGGCGCATCGCGGCGCGATCGTCGGCGCTCGGACGGCGCCGACGTCCTCGTCGCGCGTCACCCACCTCCACCACGTCCCGGCCGACGAGCGGCGCTGCGCGACGAGCCAGGCCGCGGCAGCTGCTCGACGTGGCTGCCGACGGCGCCCGCGACCGACGCGCAGATCGTCGTCGGCGACTTCAACGCCGAGCCGACCGAGCCGGCGGCGGAGCCGGATGCGCGCCGCCGGGCTTCCGATCCGCGTACGCCGAGGCGAACGGCGCCGAGCCCGCGGTGACCTGGCCGTCCGGGCTCCAGGCGCCGGGCATGGACACCGACGGCGAGCCCGGCTGCCTCGACTACGTCTGGGTCCGCGGCGCGGTCCGGGTGGTCGGCGCCCGCCTCGCGTTCGACCGGCCGGCGGTCGGCGACCCGACGCTCTACCCGAGCGACCACCTCGGCCTCGTCGCCGAGCTCGTCGTCGGGGAGGGCGGCTGAGCGGTGCCCGCGCTTCGGCTCGCGCACCGCGGCGACTGGCGCCGGGCGCCCGAGAACACGATCGCCGCGTTCCTCGGCCGCGCTCGACGTCCCGGGCTGCGACGGCCTCGAGTTCGACGTCCGCGCTGGCGACGGACGGCGTCCCGGTCGTCATCCACGACGAGACGCTCGACCGCGTCCAGGGCTCGACCGGCCGGGTCGCGTCGCTGACCGCCGACGAGCTCGCGGCGCACGGCGTGCCGACGCTCGAGGACGTCCTCGGCGCCGTTCCGCGCCGCGCGTTCCTCGACGTCGAGCTGAAGGGCGACCCGGCGCGCGGCGCGGTCGACGTCCTGACGGCCGGTCGCGGGCCGGGTCTCGAGCGGGCGCGTCGTGTCGTCGTTCGACCCCGGGACGCTCGAGCGGGTCGGGCGGCTGGCGCCGTCGTGGCCGCGCTGGCTGAACGCCCACGACCTCGATCCGCCGACGATCGCGACGCGCCGTCGAGCGCTCGGGTGCCGCGGCATCGCCGTGCAGTGGCGGGCCATCGATGCGGGCCGGCGTCCGCACGTCGCGCGACGCCGGCCTGGATCTCGCGGCCTTGACCGTCCGCCGCCGCCCGACATTACGCCCGGCTGGAGCGACTCGGGCGTCGTCGCGGTCTGCGTCGAGGCGACGGCGCTCGACGGCTGACTCGGAGTCCGGATTTCAGCGTCAGGCGACGCTGATCCTGCCGCTTCGGGCCCGATCCGGACCACGAGTCAGGGCTCCGTGCCGTAGGCCGTGATGAACGCTCGTTCAGCCACGAATTCCGGACCGCGAGTCAGCACCGAGCGGGACACCCGAGCGACGCCGCCCGGCGACGGCCTATCCTCGTCGATGACGACGCCCGACCGAGCCGACCTGGTCGTCGTCGGCGCGGGCACGATCGGCGGCTGGGCGTCGGTACTTCGCGAAGACCGACGGCGCCGGCCGCGTCGTCGTCCTCGAGCGCGGCCTGGCCGGGATGGGCGCTAGCTCGCGGGCCGCCGGGATCGTCCGGGCCCAGGGCGGGACGCCGGCGACCGTCGCGCTCGGCCGCTGGTCGATCGACTTCTACCGGCCAGCCAGGCCGCGACGATACGGCACCGATTCGGGCTTCCGCGAGCTCGGCTACCTGATCCTCGCGGTCACCGAGGACGGACGAGCGGGCCGGCCGCGAGCGCGTCGCGATGCAGCAGGCCGAGGGCCTCGACGTCGCGCTGGCTCGACGCGGCCGAGGCCGCCGCGACGCGCGGTCCGACGCTCGCCGCGGACGGCCACCGCGGCGGCAGCTACCTCGCGACCGACGGCGCACATCGACCCGCCGCGCAACGTCCGCGCCTACTCGCTCGCGATGCAGGCGGCGGGCGTCGAGCTGCGCGAGCGGACCGCGTTCACCGGCCTCCGCACCGTCGCCGACGCCGGGCGGCGGCCGGCGGTGATCGCGCGTCGAGACCGAGCGCGGCGCCCATCGAGACCGAGCGCGTCCTGCTGACCGGCGGGCCGACGCTCCGCGCGCGGTCGGGCGCGCTGGCCGGCGTGCGCGATCCCGGCCGGCGCGGCGCGCCACACGGTCGCGGTCCTCGAGCCGCACGCCGGCCTTCGACGTCGAGCGGATGCCGATGGTGTTCGACATCGGCGCGGGCCTGTACTGGCGGCTCGAGGAGGGCGGGCTGCTGTTCGGCTGGAGCGACCCCGACGAGGCGCCGGGCGAGGCGCGCTCGATCGACTGGCCGATGTACGAGCGCGATGCGCGAGCGCGACTGGCGGCTTCGTGCCGGTGACCGCGCGACCTCGGCCTGCGCAGGATCTGGGCGGCGACGATCGACTACACGCCCGACCACCTGCCGATCCTCGGGCCCGGCGCTCGACGCCGACGGCGTCGCGATCGAGGGCGTGACGGTCGCCTCGGCCGGCGGCCACGGGATGATGTGGGGCCCGGGCGTCGCCCGCGTCGCCGCCGACCTCGCGCCGACCGGCCGGACCGACGCTCGATCGACGTCGCCGACCTCGGCCTCGACCGGTTCGACGCAGACGGGCCGGAGCCGCCTCGCGACCGACCCGATCGCGCTGCCGTTCCCGCTCGACGCCGCCGACGCGCGCGACGCGGCCGACGCAGCGCGTCGCCGGCCCGCTGACCCGATGCCCGACGCCGCCGGCCGCTCGTCCTCGAGTCGGCAGACGCGCGCCTCGGAGGTCAGTCCCGCCGACGGCGGCCGCATCGCCTCGTTCCGGCTCGACTGGCCGGGAGCTGATCGCCCGCGTCGACGACGGCCCGATCTGGTGGGGCAGCTACCCGATGGCGCCGTTCGCCGGCCGGATCAGTGCGCGGCCGAGTTCGCGTTCCGCGGTCGCGAGCTACGAGCTGCCGCTGAACATGGCGCCCCACGCGATCCACGGCGTGGTCTTCGACCGGCCCTGGACGTCGTCTCGGCCGACACGATCTCGGTGCGGCTGGGGGAGCCGTGGCCGTCTCGCCGGGACCGTGACCCAGCGGTTCGTCCTCGACGCCGGATCGGCCTTGGGGTCGAGCCTGGAGCTCGCCGCCGACGAGCCGATGCCCGCCTGGATGGGCTGGCACCCGTGGTTCCGGCGCCGGATCGACGGCGCGCGGCCGCTCGAGCTCGGGTTCGAGCCTGGCGCGATGTAGCGAGCGCGACGGGGAGGGGATCGCGACCGGTGCGCCTCATCGAGCCCACGGCTGGGCCCTGGGACGACTGCTTCCGGGACCTCCGATCGGACCCGCGGCTGACGTGGCCCGGCGGGCTGGAGCTGACGATCTCGTCGAACTGCGTCGACTGGGCGGTATTCAACCATGCGCGACGACGCGCTCTGCGTGGAGCCGCAGAGCGCGCCGCCGGACGCGGTCAACCTCGATGGGCCGGTCGTCGAACCGGGGCGCCGCTCCTCGTGACGATGGAGTGGCGCTGGCGCTAGCGAGTTCGGGTCAGGCGCGGGCTGGCGGCGGATGGGTGCGAGCGCGCGCGGGAGCCGAGGGCGCTCCGACGCCGGGCAACGCATCGAAGCGAGCGGGGCGACGCGGCGGCGGCGATCTGCTTCGCGCGGCGCCGATCCGCATCCTGCTCTCGGTGTTCATGGCGACGAGGACGTAGTACGCGGCGATCGACTTCATGGTCGGTGGTTCCCCTGGCGGCTCGTTCGGTTGGCATCGAGGTGACGCGCGTTACCGTACGGGTCCGCCACTCCGGACCGGGAGTGACGAGGGTCCTCAAGGGCACTGACAAATGTCGCAACGTCGCCCGGCGACGTCAGCGGCAGCAGCCGCCCTCGCCGCAACCGCAGCCCGCGCACGAGCCATCGGCGGCTCCCGAGGCGTGAGGTCGACGAGCGGCCTCGGCGTCGGCCAGGCAGGTGGCCTGCACGATCGCGCTGACCATCCCGTCGGCGACGGCGTGGGTCGGCGTCAGGCGTGACGTCGGTGAGGCCGACCGGCCTCGAGGCCCTCGCGGAACTCCTGACATCGAGAGGGCGCCCGGCGATGCAGCCCGGCATGAGCCCGCGCTCGGCGCGCTCCGCGGCGCGTGCAGGCGGTCCTCGGCGACGATGTCGGTGACGCCCATGCCGGCCGCCCGGCCGCAGGACGCGGGCGATCTCGCGGAAGACCGACGGGCTTGTCGGCCGGCGAGGTTGATCACGCAGTTGCTGATCACGACGTCGACGGAGTCGGCCGGCAGCGGGATCGCCTCGATGTGGCCCTTGAGGAACTCGACGTTCGTCGCGCCGGCCGTCCGCGGCGTTGCGCTGGGCGAGGGCGAGCATCTCGTCGGTCATGTCGAGGCCGATCGCGCGCGCCGCGTCGGGACCCACTCGCTCGCGCCGAGAGGAGCACGTCGATGCCGCCGCCGGACCCCGAGGTCGAGGACCCGCTCGCCTCTCGCGAAGATCGGCGACCGCCGTCGGGTTGCCGCAGCCGAGCTGACGCGAGACCGCGGCGTCTGGAAGCCTCCGGCAGCGCTCCAGCGCGGAGTACAGCCCCGCGCCGATCGTCTCGATCGCCGGAGCAACCGCCCGAATTCGCTGCCGGCGGTCGCGGCGCAGCCGCGTCGATGCGGACTTCGTCGTGGATCGACTCCATCGTCATCGCTCGGCTCCTCAGCAGCTGGCGGGCGCAGGTGGAGCGCGGCTGACGCGATCGAGTCGCGTCGGGTGGCAGCAGGCCTGGTGGCAGGCTGCGGCGCGAACAAGACGCTCCGGTGCTCGAGATCGCAGCTCGCGCTCGCGCTGGCGAAGCGCGACGAGCTCGGGTGGACGATGCACGTGGCTCTCCTTCGTCCGCATGCGTGCGCGTCGTGATACTGATACTTGCGACGATATCGACATCTGTCAATACAGTGCCGGAAAGTGAAACGCGTTCGACCGACCTCGACATCGCTCCTCCTCCAGGGCGCCGCCGACCCGACCCGCCTCGCGATCCTCCGCCAGCTCGCGGCGGGCGGCGGCGTCTGCGCGTGTGACTTCCACCGCGTGCTGCGACGTCGCCCAGCCCACGGTCAGCCACCACCTCAAGGTCCTCCGCGAATCGTGGCTGGGTCCGATCCGAGCGCGCAGGCCTCGTTCATCTACTACCACCTGCGTCCCGGAGGCCGCTGGAGCTGCTTCAAGCAGCTCGCCGGCGAGCTCGCGCCGGCGATCGGGCCTGCCCGGAGCGCGGACTCTGCCCGCTCGTCCAGTCCCGCGCTCGCGTGACGTGTCCGCGTCCATCGCCCGGCGCGATCTCGTCCCCTGACTCCCCTCGCTGCCGCCTCGTGGGGCGTCGGCACCGTCGTCAGCAAGCGCGCGGTCGACGAGATCCCGCCCCTTCATCCTGCTGCCGCTCCAGCTCGCGGCGAGCCTCGGGGTTCTCCGTCATCCTGATGCGCGCCAGCAGAGCGTGGCTGCGCTGCGCGGCAAAGCCCGCCGATCCTCGCGAGGCTCGGCGTCCTCAACCCGGGATCGCCTACGCGCTCGGCCTCGCCGGACTGACCTGATCTCGGCGAGCCTGCCGGTCCTGCTCTGGGCCTCGAACCGCCCTTGATCCTCGTGCTCGCCGGCGTGTTCTCCGCGAGGTGGCAGATCACCGCCCGCCCGGTCGCCTTGTCGCCTCGTCGCCGCGCGTCCGGCAAGGGATGGCGCTTGCTGATCCTCGCCGAAACCTGATGAGCGGTGGCGGCCAGTGGCCGGGGGCCGCAAGCCGACGCTGATCGGCATCGGATGTTGTGCGGCGTACACGATCGTCGCCCGACGCTTCGTCGGAGCCGTCGGACTCGACCGGCGCAGGTCGTCCTGGCCCAGCAGGCGTACGCCCCCGGCTTCGGCCGTGATCGTCGCGCGCGGCGGCGGTGCTTCGGCGGGGACGAGCGCCGATCGCGACTCACGCCGCTCGGCCTGGCGAGTGCCACGCCTCCGGCGTCCTCTACTACGCGCGGCGGCCTACTGGTTCTACCTGAGCGCGCTGCGGACGGTACCCGCGTCGCTGGCCGGTCGAGCCCTTCTACCTGATCCCGGTGCTCGGCGGTCGCGGCGGGCTCGCTGCTGCTCGGCGACCGGCTTGAGCCGGTCCAATGGATGGGCGTCGGCATCGTGGCCGTGGCCGTCGTGCTCATCGCCTCCGGCCGCACTCAGGCTCGCCGGCGACGCCCGCGAACTCGCGCCCGACGTCTGAACGGGAGCAGGGCCGTGTCAGCGTCCTGCGAGCATGGTCCGGCGGCACGAGCCAGCGCAGTCCCGGAGGCGTGCTGATCGGGCCGGACCGTGTCGATCCGGACGAGTGCGCCCTTCTTCAGCGTGATCGATCCGGCGCCGGCGATCCACGACGTCAGCTCGCTGAGGTCCGGGTCGTGACCGACGAGCACCGGCCGCTCGGGCTCGCCCGCGTCGAACAGGATCGCCTCGATCGCGACGACGTCCACGCCACCGGCGAGCCGCTCGTCGATCGCGATCTCGACGCCCAGCGCGTCCCCGAGATCTCCGCCGTCTGGCGGGCCCGGTCTTGGGCGAGGTGATGATCGCACCCGGTTTGAAGCCGCCCTCCGCCAGGGAGCAATACGGTAACTGAACGAAGTACAC
>ERZ1370068.253-contig-10228_pt1 | contig 38069 bp, 50 predicted proteins | sample MGYA00561227_ERZ1370068 | MGnify/ENA primary metagenome ERZ1370068 (study PRJEB38410, sample SAMEA6850437) | metagenome | study: Metagenomic assessment of the ecological functions of the soil: analysis of the soil microbiota associated with the...
GTACTTCGTTCAGTTGCGTATTGCTCTATCCAGTGGACGGCCTCTACACCGGCTCGTTCGCGGGCGAGGCGGCCGCCGCGCGCCAGGCCGCGGCGGCGTCCGCCTGCGCATCGTCACCTTCAACGTCAGTACGCGCTGCGTGTCGACCACCGCGCCAGCGGCCCTCCGCTCGAGACCCGGCCCTGCGCGACGCCGACATCGTGGCCCTGCAGGAGATGGACGCGCCGGGGACGGAAGGCCGTCGCAGGGGCCTCGGCCTCAACCGTCTACTGCCCGGCCTCGGTGCATCCGAAGATCCACCGCGACGTCGGCGACGCGATCCCTCAGCCCCTGGCCCCTGACCCGTCCGGTGAAGCTCCTGCTGCCCCATCGCAGCCGCGTGCTTAGGGCAGTCGCGGGTGGCGGTCGGGGCCGACGTGACGGTGGCCGGCCGCCGGCTCAAATTGTACTCGCTCCACCTCGGGTCGCCATTCGGAAACTCGGGCGACCAGCGCCGCCACCAGATCGACGTCGTGCTCCGCGACGCCCGCAGAAACCCGGTGGTGATCGCGGGCGACTAAACTCAAGGGGGCTGGGCCAACGCCTGCTGGCCTGGGGATACGCCTGGCCGACGCGAGAGAGTGGGGCCCAGCACGCACGCTTCTCGTTCGACCACGTGTTCCTGCGGGGCTGCGCATCGGCAGGCGCGCGCGGGCGTGGCCGCGAGGTGACGGATGCGAGCGACCACCGGCCGGTCTGGGTCGAGGTCGTGGCCGCGGCGGACTGACGCCGCCGCCCCTGCGCAGCTCAGCTTCGGGCGCTGCGCGCGCAGCAGACGAATTAGTTGGACCCCGTGCGCACCTCGCCCTTGCCGCGCGTCCCGACCATGTAGCGCGTGCAGTACTGGTCGGTGCAGAGGAACGACCCGCCGCGGTGGACGCGCTTGGTCTCGTCCGGCTCGGCGGGGTCGAAGCGGCGTCGGCCGGACCCTGCGGGTTGCGCGCGACGCCGCCCGGCGCGGCGAGCTGCGCGTAGTAGTCCGGGCGATACCAGTCGCTGACCCACTCCCACACGTTGCCCGGCCACGTCGTAGAGGCCGTAGCCGTTGGGCGCGAACTGCGCCGACCGGGCGCGATGCCCGCGTAAGCCGTCCTCGCCCGCTGTCGCCTGCACCGGGGAACTGGCCCTGGTAGATGTTGGCCATCCAGCGTGCCGCCGGGCTTGAACTCGTCGCCCCAGGGATAGAGCTTGCCGCTCAGCGCCGCCGCGCGCCGCGAACTCCCACTCCGCCTCGGTCGGCAGGCGCTTGCCCGCCCACCTCGGCGTAGGCGACCGCGTCCTCGTAGGCGACGTGCACCACCGGGATACTGCTCGCGCCCGCGTCGAGGCCGCTTCCGGGCCCTGCGGGATGGCGCCAGCTCGCGCCCTTGACGTAGCGTCCACCAGCTGGTAGTGATCGTCCAGCGGCACCGGCTGCGGCGGCGGGTGAAAGACCGATGGACCCGGCGACGAGGTTCTCCGCCGGGCGCGTCGGGAAACTCCTCGGCGCGTCGGCGTTCGCTCGGCCACCGTGACGTAGCCCGTCGCCTCCACGAAGCGGGCGAACTGCTCGTTCGTGACCTCGGTCGCGTCCATCCAGAAGCCGTCGACGTAGACGCGGTGGATGGGGCGCGCGTCGCCCATCGGGTCGTGTGCCGCCGTGCGTCCGCGCGACGAGGGTCGGAGGCTCCCATGGAGAACTCGCCGCCCGGGATCCACGCCATGCCTCGGAGGCGCCAGTTTCGCGCGGCGCTGCCGTCTTCGCGGGAACGGTGGCTGCGAACTCCGCTCCGGGCGCGGCCTTGTCCTCGGGCTGTCAGCAGGAACGGCTCGAGCGAAGAGCGTGTCCGCATCGTCAGGCGGCCAGCGCGCCCGCCAGGACCAGCCCGATCGCGGCGATGCGTCCCCGGGGCGTCGTGCCGCACTCGAACCGGCGTGGTGCGGGAATACGTGTCCCATGTCGCCGGAATTGTGGCCAGGCTGTTCTCACACCGAACCATTGGACCTTGGTCAATCACCGGCAGGTGACGGCGGACAAGCGCGCCAGCGCCGATCGTCGATTTGCCCCGCGGCGTTGCGTACCGGTCAGCGCGGCGTAGCATTTGTTCGCATGTCTTCCGTTCGCCCAGCGCCCTCGCCGGGCGCGGGCGGGGTGTTCGTCGTCGACGACGACCCACCCGTGCGGCGAGCCTTGTCCCGCCTGCTGCGAACCGCGAGTCTCCACGTCGAAGGTCTTCCCTCGGCCGAAGGGTTCCTCGAGGGCGCGGCGCTTGACTTGACCGTCGTGCCTGGTGGTGGACCTACTGCAGATGCCCGGGCTGAACGGCCTGCAGCTCCGGACGGATGCGCCGCCGGGGGCTCCGAGTCCCATCGTCTTCATCAGCGGCCACGCGGACGTGCCCAGCAGCGTGCGCGCCATGAAGGGCGGGAGCGTGGACTTCATCCAGAAGCCTTTCGCGGCGGACGAGCTCCTGCGCGTCGTCTCCCAGGCGCTGGAGCGGGATGGCCGCGACCGGCAGGCGCGCGCGCAGCAGAGGCGCTCGTGGCGCGCCTGGCGCGCCTCACGCCCCAGGAGCGCCAGATGTCTTCGCGCTGGTCGTCACGGGCCTCGGCAACAAGCAGGTGGGCTGGGGCTGGGGGCCACGGAAAAGACCATCAAGGTGCACCGCGCCCGCGTGATGGAAAAAGATGGAAGCGGGGTCGTTGGCGGAGCTGGTGCGCCTGTCGGAGGCGCTCGGCCACCGCACGCCCCGCCGGCCGACAAGGCCCCTTCGCGCCCTGACCGCCGGCTCCGGTTCCCTCCTAGGCCCTTGGTCCTACATGGCGATTTCTGTTGACGCCTGCCGGGCCGAGGGATAGCGTTGCGCCGCAAGCTCGGCCAACCCAGAGGAAAACCTACTAGTGCCCTCTCGACTGGCGCGCCTCGCTCGCGATCGTCATCGCGTGGCCGCTCGGGAGCCTGCCAGCGCGAGCCGCAGGTCACGCGCGACCGCCACCGTGGAAGCGATGCTGGTCAGCCAGATCGCCGACCTCGAAGGCGCTCCTCGCGAAGACCGAGGCCGGCCAGCTCGACGTTTCCAACCGGATCGCCATCGGCATCTCGGAGGAGACCTCGAAGGCCATCCTCGACGCGTCGCTCCGCAGGAGCAGGTCGTGGGCGATCGCGTGCGCGTCCGCATCGAGAAGGCGCAGCCGTTCTTCCAGGGCAACAACGCGCTGCTCCTGTTCGAGGCGACCGCCACCGGCCTGAAGACGGGCGCGTACGCGCGTCTGGAGCTTCGGGCGGCCGCCTCGTCAACTTCCGCGCGTGGACGAGGGCCGCCTGCGGGCGGACGTCGGAGCTCGTCCACTTCCGCCTGCTCGACTCCTCCCTGGCCGGACGTCGGCAACGGCGTCCTGGAGAGCCTGATCCAGCAGCACCTGGGTGCTCTTGGCGAAGCTGACACCCGACCTCGAGATCCCCGTCCGCCTGAGCACTCGATCGCGATCGGCGGCCTCGACGCGGGCGTCGTGCAGGCCCGCAGGGCGCGCTGCCGCTGGCGATGTCGGTGTCCGAGGTGGTCCCCATCAACAAGCGGCTCTGGGTCTTCCTCGAGGTGAAGGCCGGGCCCTGGGAGCGGAAGGCCCAGGTCGCGCAGGGGAAGCAATGAAGCGCGCGCTGCTCGTCCTCCTCGCACTGATCCTGGCGGGCGCCGGCGTCGTCGCCTGGACTGCGCTGCGCGCGCCGAAGCTGCCGCCGGCGCCATCGGTCGCGCGTCTGGCGGAGCTGCGCCCGAGCGCGACGCGTTGCAGGACCGCATCCGCAAGGCCGTGGTCTCGCGCGGGGAGAAGAGCGTGCTCGACGCGCCCAGGGGCGGGCTGATGATCGGGATCCCGACCTCGTTCACCAGGTCCATCGTCGAGCAGGTGGTGACGGGTTTCGTTCGGCGAGACGACGCTCACGCTCCGCAACCTGAAGGTGCACAAGGAGGGCGACGTCAAGGCCAAGATGCTCGTCCGCAAGAAGCGGGCTGGGCGCCTACGTGCTGGACGTCGACATCCACGAGGTGCAGCGGACGTCCTGCGTCCCGGGCAAGCCCGCGCTGCAATTTCGGCGTGCAACCGGTCGGCCTGGTGCTGCCCGTGCACCTGGCCGAGGGCACAGGCAGACGCGGACCTGCGCTTCGAGTGGGACAGCAAGGGCCTGGCTCGGCGAACGTCGTGTGCGGCGACATCGACATCACCCGCGCCGGTCAACGGTGGCGTCGATGCCGCGCAGGACTACAGGGTGGAGGGCGCTTCGGCATCGCGTCCAAGCGGGAACGCGATCGTGCTGACGCCGCGAGTTCCCCGACCTGGCCGTGCCGCATCTTCGTGGACCCGTCCGAGCAGGCATGGGCCGTGGTGGACGAGGTGGTGAAGGCGCAGCGCAAGGGATGCGAGATCGCCCTCAACAAGGTGGACATCAAGGCGAAGCTGGGCCAGATATCCTCGGCCGCGGGTTCAACGTCAAGATCCCGCAGAAGATCTTCAAGCCCATCCAGCTGCCCGCCGGCGTCCAGCCAGTCGCTCGAGGTCCAGGGCATCCATGCTGGCGCTCGCACGTGAAGCCGACCGGCGTCCTGGTGGCGCACGAGCGGACTCTGGTACGGCGCCGACGTGCGCCGTCACGGCCCTTCGCCCTGCTGGCCTCCCGCGGGAGCAGGCCAAAGAGCGCCGCGCCCAAGGCGCGATAGGGTTTCCTGGCGGCAGCGGATCGGGGCGTACGCGCCGAGCCCGCGACGTATAATCACCGGAGCATACCGCGATGCCCGGCGAGCCGAAAGCCCCGGCAAGCAGGAGCATCGAAGGCGGACGGCGCGCCGGCGCGGGACGGCGCATCGCGGCCACGGGCGACAGCCTGAACGCGTACATCCGCGAGATCGCGCGCTTCAGCCGCTCAGCGCCGAGCGAGGAGAAGGAGCTGGGCCGGCGGATCCGCAACGGGCGACCAGGAGGCGCTGCAAGCGCCTGGTCGAGGCCAACCTGCGCTTCGTGGTCTCCTACGCCAAGCGCTACCGCGGGCTCGGGGCTGTCGTTCCTCGACCTCATCCACGAGGGCAACGCTCGGGCCTCATCGAGGCGGCCAAGCGCTTCGACCCCGAGCGCAACGTGAAGTTCATCTCCTACGCGGTGTGGTGGGTGCGGCAGGCGATCTTCCACGCGCTCTCCGGAGCACGCCGCGCGTTCCGCCTGCCGCAGAAGCTCTCGGGCCAGGTCTCGAAGGTGGGCAGCGCGCGCGACCGGCTGGCCGCGCGAGCTGGAGCGGCCGCCCACCACCGAGGAGGTGGCCGCAGAAGACCGACGCTCAGCACGCAGGAGGTGGAGGCCCTGCTGCATGGCCGCCGGCGACGACCTCTCGCTCTCGCACGCGCGGTGGGCGAGGACGGCAGCCTGGAGCTGGGCGACACGCTCGAGCAGGACACGATGCCCTCGGTCGAGCTGCGAGCTGATCGCGCTCGTCCTTCGAGCGAGCGGATCCAGGCGATGGTGGGCGACCTCGACGAGAAGGAGCGCGAGGTGATCCGCATGCGCTTCGGCCTCGACGGCGAGGAGCCGCGCACCCTGCAGGAGATCGGCGAGGCGCTGCGGCTCTCGCGCGAGCGCATCCGCCAGATCGAGAGCAAGGCCAAGGAGAAGCTGCGCCGCAGCCACGAGGCGCAGGGCCTGCGCGGCTACCTGAATTGAGCGAGCCGGCCTGTCGCGACTGCCTGCGGCGGCACCGGCTTCGAGATCGTAGACGCGCGAGGGGCGCGAGTTCGCGCAGCCGCTGCGCCTGCCGCCGGCCGCGCGCGGGCGCGGGCCGACGCGCTCCTCACCGCCTGCCGCATCCCGCCGCGCTACGAGCACTGCACGCTCGAGCAACTTCGAGCCCCGGCAACGCGCTCGCTGCGCGGCGCGCTCGAGAAGTGCCATGCGCTACTGCAGCGGCTATCCCGTACCTCGGCGCCGACGACGAGGGCTGGGGCCTGCTCTTCACCGGCGACAACGGCGTGGGCAAGACCCACCTCGGCGGTCGCCGGTGCTGCGCGAGCTGGTCGACGAGGCCAAGGGCGTGCGCGGCCAGTTCTGGGACTTCCACGAGCTGATCCGCGAGATCAAGAACTCCTACAACCCCGAGACCGCAGACGACGCGAGCTGCAGGTGCTGGAGCCCGTGGTGGAGACCGACGTCCTGCTGCTCGACGACCTCGGGGCCTGGAAGATGACGGACTGGATGAACGACACGCTCTTCTACATCCTGAACAGCCGCTACATGGCGAAGCGGCCGACCCTCATCACCACGAACTTCCAGGACGCGGACGCGGTGACACTCGCCACGAACGCCGACCGCGAACACGAGGAGCGAGTTCCTGGTGCGAGCGGCATCGGCCCGCGCCTGCGCTCGCGGCTCGCGGAGATGTGCCTGGTCATCAAGATGCGGGGCGAGGACCACCGGCAGGTGGCCGGCCGCGCCTGCAACGAGGCGGCGGTCCGCGGCGCTGCCGCCGCCGGCAGGCGGCCGCGATGATGGGAGGCCGAGCTGGCCCGGCCCCTACGTCCGCGTCCCCTTCGGCGCGGCGAAATGCAACGTATTCCAGGCTTTCTTCTTAAACCACTGTTACGCTGAGCTTGCCGGCCTCGACGCGAATCGGGCTCGCGAGTAACGGATTTCGGGTATACTGATACTAATTCCGCCCCGCCATGCAGATTGAGCGATCGCGCGCATGGCCATGAACGGCTGCTGATCGCCCGGAGGGTCGGCCGACGACGCCCAGTCCATCGTCCGCGAGTCTTTGCGCCAGGCCCGGGCGGCGATCCCGGCCCCGGTCCACGTCCAGACCTGGAGGGCGAGTTCGCGGCCGCCCTGGACCGCAGACGCCTGGGAGGCGGTGCTCGTCCATCCCGCGGTGCCGCCCACGCAGCCTTGATGGCGCTGGCCCGGCAGCTGCAGCGACCGCGGCCTCGACGTCCCCGATCATCGCGGTGACGCCCGCGGCTCGACACCGCCGGAGGCCGTGCTGGCGCCGCGCGACGAGGCGGGGCCACACTGCGTGGCTGCGGACGGGCTCGTGGCGGCTGCCCGAGACCGTGCGCGGGCGAGCTCGGGGAGGCGGCGCGGCGCCGGTCGGTCCGCGAGGCGGAACGGTCGCGGCGGGCGAGACCGAGGAGCGCTACCGCCTTGACCTGATCGAGGCGGATCCCGGCGCTGACCTACCGTCGCGCGCACCGACGCCACGCGCGGCACGGCGTTCATGAAAGGCGAGCAGGCCGATGGCCATGACCGGCTTCTCGCCCGAGGAGTGGTTGGGCGACCCCGAGCTGCTGGCCCAGCGCAGGTCCACGCGGAGGACCGCGAGCGGGTGGTCGGGGAGTACCAGCCGCAGCGTGGCCAGCGGGGAGACCGTTCGCCTGCCGGAGTACCGGGTGGTCCAGCCGCGACGGCGTCGTGGCGTGGTGGCGGCGGGACGAGGGCCGGGTCTACCCGGACGGGCACCGGCCGGCCGTCGGCTGCTGGGCGGGGTCGGCGGTGGACGTCACCGCGAGCCGCGAGGCGGAGGAGAGCGCTGCGCGACACGCATCCACCGCGATCCCGCTGACCGGGCTGGCCAACCGCTACGCTGCTGCAGCGCCGGCTGGAGCAGGTCGCTGCAGCAGCGCCGCACCGGGACCAGCGGCCGGCGGCCGTGCTCCTCATCGACCTGGACGGCTTCCGCGCGGTGAGCAGCACGCTGGGCCACCAGAACGGCGACCTGGTGATCCAGGAGGTGGGCGCCCGGCTGGGCGACGTGGTGGGCGAGGCGGACCGCGTGGCGCGGGTGCGCGTGGCGACGAGTTCGCGCTGGTCCTGCCCGACGCGGACGCGGCGCTGGCCCAGGCAGGTGGCGGGCAAGGTGCTGAAGGCGCTGGAGCAGCCGATCATGGTGGAGCGCCTGCCCATCGAGATGGGCGCCAGCATCGGCATCGCGGTGGCCCCCGTCCACGGCCTGGAGCCGGAGATCATCTTGCGCAAAGGCCGACCTGGCTTCGGCCAAGAAGCAGCGGCGGGCCTACGTCGTCTACAGCGCCGAGTGCGACCCCTACAATCCGCGGGGCCTGGTCCTGCTCGAGGAGCTGCGCCGCGCGCTCGAGGCGACCAGCTCCTCCTCCATTACCAGCCCAAGGTGGACCTGAAGACCAACTCATTGATCGGGGCCGAGGCCCTGGTGCGGTGGCGCCATCCCAAGCGCGGGCTGGTGCCGCCCAACGACTTCATCGCCCTGGCCGAGCAGGGCGGCCTCATCAAGCGCCTGACGCGCTGGGTGCTGGAGCGAGGCGGTGGGGCAGTGCGACGCCTGGAAGCGAGGAAGGGAACTGAGGCTGCCCGTCTCCGTCAGCCTCTCCGCCCGCAACCTGCTGCAGGACACGCAGCTGCTGGACGACGTCCCCGAGCTGCTGGAGCGGAAGAAGCTCGAGCCGGGTTCCTGGAGCTGGAGATCACCCGGAGACCGCGGTGATGGCCGACGCCCGCGCGCGGTGGAGACGCTGCGCCGCCTGCGCGAGCACGGAGTGGGCCTGGCCGTGGTTGATTTCGGAACCGGCTACTCCTCGCTCGTCTACCTCCGCAAAGCTGCCCGTGAGCCAGCTGAAGATCGACAAGTCGTTCGTCATCGGCATGGCCCGCCCACGAGGAGGAGGACGGGAATGCTCGTGCGCTCCACTGCCGACCTCCGGGCACCATCTCGGGCTCCAGGTCGTGGCCGAAGGTGTCGAGGACCGTCCCACCTTCGACAAGCTGGGCACCTTCAGCGGGTGCGACGCGGCCCAGGGCTACTACATGGCGAGGCCCATGACGGCGGCGGACCTGGCGATGTGGCTGAGGCAGTCCAGTGGCGCATCGCCCGCGCCCACTTGAGCCCGCTGCGCGCGGCTCAGCGCTTGCCAGGTAACTTGCCGCGGATCGACGAGGAGGCGGCGCTGTCGGGCCCAGAGCCGCGATCTCGGCGTGCGCTTCCTCGTTCACAGGATCGATCTCCACCGCCCTGCGGTAGGAGAATGAATTTGGCGCTGCGCATGTTGGTGGCGCGGTAGACGTGGCCCAGCACGACGTGGGCCTCGGCCAGGTCAGGCTTCTCACGGGAACCTCGCGTAGGGTCGATTCCGCCTGGCGCAGCCGGTTGGGGTTCTTCAGGTAGGCCCGGGCGATGAGCACGGCGCGAGGGCGCGAGGTCCTTCCAGGAACGGCAGCGCGGGCTCGAGGACCTGGATGGCGTCCCAGTACTTCCCTTCCTTGATGAGCGTCACGGCGTTGCCGACAGCGGCATTCTGGGCCGCGTTCCGCTGGCGCTCCTCGACCTTGGCCGCGGGCTCGGCCTCGGGCAGGAGCGGGCCGGAGACGGACGGCGGCGCGGCCCGCGGGCCGCGGAAGCTCGATCGGATGCCGGCGGGGGCGGGGCTCGACCATGCTCGTACTGCGCCGTGACGCCGCCTGGCGCAGGGTCGTAAGGCGGCGCCCAGCCTGGGAAGACGTTCTCGCGCTTGCCGCGCAGGTCACCTGGGGTGGGGGTCCAGCGGGGTGTCGGGATGGAATTTCCGGGCCCCAGCCGGAAGTAGGCCTCCCTTCACACCTCGTTCTCGGTGGCCTTGCGCTCGATGCCAGCACCTCGAAGTGGTCGCGCCTGCAGGCTGTCCGAGAACTTCGACGATCTCCCTGCGGCGGCCTCCACGGCGAACGCGCCTCGCGATCCGCCTCCTCCTTGAGCGAGCGTGCACGGCGTCGCTCTTGGCGGTGGGGGACGCTGCGCCCGTGGGGGCCGGCCGCGGGCGCGGGCGCAGCGGAGCAGCCGGTGCGACGGGTGCCGTTCCGGGCGCGTCGGTGGCGGGCGCAGTCTGGCCCGCGGCGCGCTGCGCGCCAGGTGGCCCGTACGCGGCACGTACTCCAGCGTGCCCGTGCACAGCAGGGCGAACGGAGCTGCGCTCGGTTGTCCTCCTCGGGCAGCGGGGTGATCACGGAAGATCTGCGCGCGCCGTCATGATCGCCGTCGATGCGGGAGAGCAGGGAAGCCGTCGATGGGGCTGAGCGGCGAGGCTTCTGCACCCCGAGGAGCGGGATGAGAAACTCGACGCATGCCGAGCAGGCCGGTCGGGATGCGCCCAGGACCTGCTTCATGACCTCCGGGGCCCTGCGAGCCGGCGCGCGGCCTCGAGGATCATCTGGCCCGGCCGGATCTGGGCCACCAGGCGCGCCTGGCTGTCGTCCTCCGGCATCTCCTCGAAGCCGAATGAGACCCGGCGCCGCGGTCCAGCGGTGAAGAGCAGGTCGCGGACGTGCAGGGCGACGGCCTCGTCCAGGCCGGGCTCTGCCAGGAGGCCGAGCTCCTGCCGCGGTCACCTGAGCCAATCGCTTGCGGTCGCGGAGCTGACCGAGGGGTGGCGCGCTCGAGGTCCTCCTGGCTGAGGGAGCCCGTAGCGCACGAGGTGTTGCCGAGGTGCTCGCCCTGGACGTCGCTGGTCCCGTGCGGGATCCAGGCCGCGGACGAAGTACGGGCTGCGGCGCTGCGGTGGCCGTGGGTGAAGTGGAGGTGGCCGGACTTCGCCCTCACGTAGAATGGCCGCGCATCATCCGGAAGAGCGGCAGGTGGGGTCTGGGAGGCAGCGGCCGGTACCGCGGGCACCGGCAGGGCCGCGGCCGGCATAACCGCCTGCCGGCGCCGGCGCACCGACGGCGAGCGGCGGCGGGCGGCGGCGCGGCGGGCGACACTCGCGCGGGGCTCGAGCTCGGGGCTTCGGGCAGGCCGATGGTGGGCGGCGGCGGAGCGGTGGCGGCTTCGCGCCGGCACCCGCCGGCGCCTCGAGCAGGTCCATGGACGGGGCTTTCGGGGCGGACTCTCGGCGGCGCGGCCGCGGCGGGGCTGGCGAGGTGGCGGGCGCGCGCCGCGCGGCGCCACCTGCGGAGCGCGGCGGCGCGTTGGGCCTTGCGGAAGGCGCGCAGGTCACGTGGCGAACTCGGCCGCGGTCTGGTACCGCTCCTCCGCGTTGCGCGCCAGCGACTTCATGGACGAGCGGCAGCCAGCGCCTGGTGCGCCGGCCCGCGGGCAGCTCCAGGGCCGGCGTCGTGTGCGTGATCTTGTAGAAGATCGTCATCAGGCTCGTCGGCCGTGGAACGGCCGCTGGCCCGGTCAGCAGCTCGTAGAGCACGCAGCCCGACGCTGCAGAGGTCGCTGCGCCCGTCGACCTTCGCGCCCTTCACCTGCTCCGGGCGACATGTAGTCGGCGCGTGCCCACGACGCGCCGGTGCCGCGTCGGTGGAGGACGGTGGTGAAGCGGGCCACGCCGAAGTCCATGATCTTCACCGTGCCGTCTAGGCTGATGAAGATGTTGGCGGGCTTGATGTCGCGGTGGACGATGCCGGCCTGGTGGGCGTGGGCCAGGCCCGTCGAGCAGCCTGCGGGACGATCGATCACGCCTTCCGGTCCAGGGCAGGGGAGCCTCCTGGCGCAGGGCCTGCAGGAGGTCGCTGCCCGTTCAGGCAGCTCCATCGCGATGCAGGGCGAGCCGTCGGTGGTGGTAGCCCAGGTCGAAGACCGTCACCACGTTGGGGTGGACGATCCGGGCCACCGCGCGCGCCTCGCGCTCGAAGCGCTGCTTCTGGCTCGGGGTCGCTCGGCGATCTGCGGGAGCATGACCTTGAGCGCCACGTCGCGATCGAGCATGGGGTCGCGCGCGAGACGACGCCCATCGCCCCCCGGCCCACCCAGCGCACGATCTCGTACTTCCCGATCCGGCTGGGCAGGTCGGCTGGCTGGGTCGCTTCGGTCAATCTCGGGCTTCTGCGCAAGGACCTGGGCATTAGCCAACGAGAGGGAAGTCCATTAGAGGCAAGCCTTGCCCAGTGTCAAGGACGCGCGCGGCAGCGCCGGAGCAGCTTCGGCGCGGTGACCAGGCTCGGCGCGGAATACCGCCGCCGCCGGGCAGTCTGGGGAGGCAGCCGTTGTCGAAGATGATCTTCCAGCCGTCCGGCCCCCGGCGCAGATCGAGTTGTAGGTCCCGACCCGCTTTCCGCCGGGGTCGCGGACGGGCCCGTGCTGATGCCGAGGGTCCCCGAGTCATTGACCTCGACCCGCTCGGGCTCCCAGGAGAAGGCGCCTGCTTGCCCTCGTAGAACCACTTCCACGAGTCGGCGACCTGCCTGCCTCGCAACGCGGTGCGGCCCAGCCAGATCGTGTCGTCGGCCAGGAAGCGGACGAACGCCGCGTGGTCGCGGTCGGCGCTGGTCACTCGCGAACGCGGTCTCCGCCTGCCGGACCTGCTCCCTTAGATCGTCGCTGGTCTCGGCGCCCGCGGCTGTCCCCGCCGCCGCCAGCACGAGGGCGATACCGCATGCCGCTCGAAGCCGCCCATTCCGCATGCTCCACCTCCTGGGACAGACGAGGGTCATCTTCCACCGGCGGCGCGGGGGCCAACAGGATCCGGCTGCAGTAACGTCTTATTACACTCGGCCGGACGGGTTGCGAACCGGCTACCGTCCCGTGCTGCCTGGGCGGAATTGGCCGTGCCGGCACGCGGAACCGCCAGTGCCTGACGGACCTGCAGTCCGCCCGGACCCAGCGTCAGCAGGTAGGACCGCACGGCCTCGATCTGCAGCTTCTGGTCGCCGCCGAGGATCTCGGGGAAGGCGTTCTCCTCGGGGTTGGCCGGGAAGTTGGCGGGCATTCGCGTGCCCGGGCTGGATGCTGGCCGGGTCCGGCCAGCCACTGCGAGAGCCAGTCCGCGCGCAGGCGCGTCGGGCACGTTGGCCAGGTCGGGGGCCATGTTCGACGGGTCCTGGTTGGGCAGCTTGCCCGCCACCACGTGGCACTTCACGCACTGCCAGCTGGTTGAACAGGTCGTGCCCGACGGCCACCATCGTCGGCGTCGAGCGCGCGGCTTGCGGATCGTAGGGATACGGCACCTTGTCCTGGGCCGCGAAGTAGCTGGCGTGAGCGTGTTGAGCTCGTCCTCCGTGAACTCGAAGGTGGGCATGCGCAGGTCCAGCCAGGGCCGGATCTTGTTCGACGGGTCCGTCAGGAAGTCGTGCAGCCACGGCGTCTGCACGCGCGCGCCCTCGCCGATCTTGCGACTGCGGCGTTGTAGAGCATGCGGCGGAGACGAGGGCCTGAGCGCTGCTGGACGCGCTGTCCACGCCCGCGGCCTCGAGCTGGTCTGCGACGACCGCGCGGATGGTCCCGCCCTTCTCGCCGATCTGGTGGCAGCCCTGGCAGTTGCAGGTTGCGCACCAGGCGGCGGCCCTTCTCCACGTACGTCGGTCGTCGGCCGAGCTGCTTCTGGGCGGCCAGGGGCACCTGCTCCTTGGTCGAGGGACATGACCGCGGTGACGATCGCGTCGGCCTCCTCGTCGTGACGTCAGAACTTGGGCATGCGCAGCAGCTCTTCCGGGCCGCTTGTCCTTGTCGCTGGTCGAAGATGCGCGGCTCCATCGAGCTTGCGGTGGACCCAGGCCGGGCAGGGTGTGCGGGATCTTGCCTTCCTCGAAGCCGAAGTCGAGCCGCTCGACCAGCTTCGATCCCTCCTCGGTCAGCTCCACGCCGATGGGCGAGGTCTTCTCGAAGCCGGCGATGGTGTGGCAGCCGAAGCAGCCGTAGCGGCCGATCGTCTTCTCGCCGAGGAAGAGCGTGCGCTCGCGCGGTCGTCCATGGCTGCCGAGCTGCTGCGTCCGCCTGCTCGACGCGAGTACTGCGCCGCCGAGGTACTGCTGCGCAGGATCGTCGTCGCGGACGCGTCGGTGTCGAGCGCGGGCCGCGGCGCGGGCCACGAAGTCGTCGTTCTTGAGGCTCATCAGGTAGGCCGTGATGTCGGCGGCCTCCTTCTCCGCTGAGCCGCAGGTTCGGCATCCTGGTCTCGTGCCAGTAGCCCTTGGGGTTGCGTGACCCACGCGTAGAGCCAGCCCGGCGTTCACCTTGCTGCCGGTGCCGTCGAGGTTGCGGGCCGTGGGTGCGGAAGGTCGGCGGCGTCGAGGCCGCGTCAGGCCCCGCGCTTGTCGTCGCCGATGCGGTGGCAGGCCAGGCAGCCCACGGTCTCGAAGGTCTTGCGCCCGGCCTCGAGGTCGCCCGCGGGCGGCGCGGGATAGCTCCTTGCGGCCGACTTCGCCGACGATGTAGGCGACGACCGGCGTTGGCCTCGACGTCGTTGCTGGCCTTCTGCTCCTCGGTCTCGTCGATCCGGACGTCCCAGATCTGCGGCATGCGCGTGGGGCGGAAGCCCTTCGGCTCCTTGATCCAGCGGTAGATCCACTCCTCGTTGGTCTTGCTCGTGATCTTCGTGAGGTCGGGGCCGACCTTGCGCAGGCCCTCCCAGCCCTTGATCTTGTGGCAGCCGTAGCAGCCGTAGCGCTCCGACCAGGAGCACGCCCGTGTTCCGAGCCGCTCGGCCTTCGGCACCTCGCACGACGCCCTGGTGGCACTTCAGCGCACTGCGACTCCGTGGTGCCCTGCGCGCGGTCATCGGCTGGTCCCAGTAGTGGAAGCCGCTGCGTAGCTCTCGCTGCCGCGTGTACTTGCCCCAGGCCTTCTCCTGCTCCTTGCTGCGGGCGTGTGGGCCGCGCCTGCGAAGCCCGTGGCGCGGCCGCGGCCCTGGTGGCAGGCGGTGCAGCCCACCTGCTCCACCGGGTGCGCGCCGCGCAGGTACAGCTCCATGTTCGGGATGGGTGGTGAAGGGCTGGCGGCGCGTCCTCGTAACCCTTCTTGTCGATGCCCAGGTGGCAGGTGGTGCAGCGGTCCACCTTGGGCGTGCCCGTGAAGATCACGTCGTCCGTGCAGGTTCGGCGGTGCATGATCTGGTTGACCTTCAGGACGGGTTGGCCAGGTCCAGGATGGGCAGGTTGCGCACGAACGAGACGAAGCCGGGCTGGATCTTCGTGAGCTTGTCCTCCAGCCGCGTCGTTCTCCGCGTAGCAGCTCGCTTCTGCGTCTTCTCGGCGTCGAGCTCGCGTCTTCTCCAGCGTCGTCCACCGGCGCCTCGGTCGGCGTCGCGGCGCGGCGATCACGTCCTCGAGCTTCAGCCGCAGGTCCTCGCCACTTCTTCTCCAGGCGCGTCGAGCGTCTGCTTCTTCTTGGCCGCGTTGCTTCTGCCCGTGGTGCGCGGCCTCCTCGTAGTCGTAGCGGGCCACGTCGATCTCGGCCTTGGTGAACCGGTAGTCCTGGTCGCACGCGTACCACTCGGCCGTTGAGCCGCTCGGCGTCGCCTTCGCGCCTTGCGCGATCTCCGTGCGCTGGGCGTCGATCTCCTGCTCGCCCCTGGGCCGATCGCCTGCCCAGCTGCCGCACGGCGCCGCGTCCACCTTGCCGAGCGGCCTCCTGGATCTGCTCCTCGGTGAGCTTGACCTCGAGGTCGGTTGAACTGCGATCTGGTACTTCTTCCACTCGCGGTCGTAGTCGGCCCAGACCATGAGCGAGAAGCGCGAGCAGGAGGCCGATCGGAGGTCAGGGCGAAGACGACGTTCAGCGTCGTGCGTCCGCTCGCGCCATCTCCGGGATCGCGGCCGGGCTCGTTCTTGGCATGGAGGCATCGTCTCAGATGTTGAAGAAAATCTCCGGCATGCGCGACGATGTACTTCAGGTTGAAGAGTCCAGCGCAGGACCATCTTGATGGGCAGCGCGATCATGGCCAGCAGCAGCATCACGAAGACGGCGTAGCGCCACGGCCCCATCTTGTCGTAGTACTTCTTCAGGCCGATGGGCAGGCCCAGGATCTTGCGCCGGAAGGCCGAGCAGCCCCGGCAGCACCCGACGTAGAAGAGGACGAGCAGGATCCCGGCAGCTCGCGCACGAGCATGTTCAGGCCGGCAGCTTCGCGTGTCAGCACGCCTGGACCCAGATGTACTCCGACAGGTTGACGTTGTTCAGGGCCAGCAGCTTGTGGACGTCCCAGTACTCGTAGGGCCCGAAGAAGTTCCAGTTCGGCCCGCGCAGGAAGGTGCCCGAGCATGACGAGCAGCACCCACAGGATCAGGAAGCCGAACAGGAAGAGCGTGATCTCGATCTTGCGCTCGCGCGAAGGTGAAGTAGCCGTTGCCCCTCGGGTTGGTGTCGATGTAGGGGATGGCCATGAGGCCCGACGATGATCAGGCTCGGGAAGCACGACGCCCGCCAGCCAGGGATCGAAGTAGACGAGCATCTCCTGGAGGCCCAGGAAGTACCACGGGCGCCTTGCTGGGGTTCGGGGTGCGGGCGGGGTTGGCCGGCTCCTCGATGGGCGCCTTGAAGGCGCAGGCCCCAGACCACCAGGATGATCATCCCGATGACCATGCACAGCAGCTCGGTGTAGACGAGGTCGGGCCAGACCCAGGTCTTCTCGGCCTCCCCGGCGTGCCCTCGATGGGCGGCTTCGGCCGCGGGCGATCCGCTCGTCGTTCTCGATAGGCCTGGTACATGGCTCAGCCAGAGGAAGAAGCCGACCAGGAACAGCATGGCCACGATCGGGATGTTGTCGGGCTTCTTCACGATGAGCGCGAAGTTGGGGTCGAGCATGGACACGGCCGACGAACAGGGCGGCGAGCACGCCCGAGCGCGCAGCGCCACCCGTCGGCGTCCAGCAAGGCCTTGCGCCCGAGCGACAGCGAAGAAGCGCGATGCTCGCCAGGGTGATGAAGATCTGCGGGCTCGGTCAGGAAGTTGACGAGCGCCTTGCAGGCGTCGACGACGCGCCATGTCGCAGCGCCTCCTCACACCGGGCCCGAGATCCCGCCGTCCTTGCGGACGCGCCAGAAGTGGACGGCCATCAGGATGCCGGCCACGAGCGGGATCCCCACGCAGTGCAGGACGTAGAAGCGCAGCAGCGCGCCCTCGCCGACGAAGCGCCCGCCCAGGAGGGCGAAGCGCGCGTCGGACCCCGCGTGGACCATCTTCACGTCGCCTAAGTCGAGCAGCTGGGCAGCCCGGCCCTTCGTGGCCGAGCAGCGGGGTCGCGCGCGCCATGTTCGAGCCCACCGTGATGGCCCAGATCGCGAGCTGGTCCCAGGGCAGCAGGTAGCCGGTGAAGGAGAGCAGCAGGGTCAGCACGAGCAGGATCACGCCCACGTTCCAGTTGAACTCGCGCGGCGGCTTGTAGGAGCCGGTCATGAAGACGCGGAACATGTGCAGCCACACGCTGATGACCATGGCGTGGGCGCCCCAGCGGTGGATCTCGCGCATGATCCCGAGCGGCACCTGCTCGGCCAGGTCGATGATGTCCATGTAGGCGTAGGCCACCGTGGGCCGGTAGTAGAACATCAGCAGCAGGCCGGTGAAGGTCTCGACCAGGAACAGGAAGAAGGTCAGCCCGCCCATGCACCAGGTGAACTTCAGCCGGATGCCGCTCTTGCGGATCTTCACCGGGTGGAGGTGCAGGAAGACGTTGGTCATCACCGACCAGCACGCGGTTGCGGTTGGTGGACGGGCATGCCGTGCCGGAAGATCGACCGCCAGATCTGGGTCTCGGTGATGTAGTCCCAGGTCCGGCTCAGGAACGGCTGGGGCGGCTTCGCGGTGGCCATCAACCCTCGCTAGTGCCTTCATGCCTTCAGGAACGCCTCCGCCTTGTCCCACTCGCCCTTCTCCTGCTGGAACTTCACCGACTTGTCCACCAGGATCTGGCCGTCGTCGGCGAGCACGATGCGCGCGCGCTCCAGCGGCCGCGGCGCCGGTCCCTCGAAGTTGACGCCCGGTCACGGTAGAAGCCGCTGCCGTGGCAGGGGCACTTGAACTTGTTCTCCGCGGCGCAGCCAGTTCGGCGAGCAGCCGAGGTGCGTGCACACCGCGATGAGCGCGTAGAAGCCGTCGGTGTCGCGCACGATCCAGACGCCGAAGGCGTCCTTCCAGCGCGTGTCCACCTCTCCCACGTTGTACTCGCCCGGGAAGCCGGCCTTGAACGCCTGCGGCGGCTCGAAGAGGACGTTCGGGAACAGGAAGCGCGCGGTGGCGACGCAGGCTCGGAAGCGCAGGCGGCCGAGAAGGCCACCCAGCCCACGGGCAGCGACCACTTCATGAAGCTGCGGCGCGAGACGCCTTCGCCCGCGGCGGCCTTGCTGGCGAGCGGGAGCCCGTGACTCCCCGGACCGATCGGTGTTGGACTTGCCGCGTAGGGCTGGGCCGTGGGCGTCGCCCCCGTCTTCGGCTCCGATGGGCGTCATGGGTGGCGAGCCGACGGCCGGCCGCGGACCGCCCGTGGGCGTCGCCTTCGGCGACCGCTGCGTCCTTCTCGTCAGCCATGAGGACCTCGCCTGTTCGGATGAAACACGCCGGATGGCCTGAAGTCGGGCCATTCTACCCGGGGCCTCCGGACGCTGTCAAGAACCGTGGACTCAGGCTGTTTTCCAGGGCCGCGCGTGCCGCCTGGCGCACCTTCAGGTTCGGGTCGCCGTCCGACAAGGCTCTGAGGGCGGCGCGCAGCGCGGGATCGGGCACCACCGCCGCCGCGGGAACCGCCTGGAGGACGGCCTCGTCGGCCTGGTCGGGGCTGAGGTCGGCCACCGAGGCCAGGTGGGCGCGGTCCATCATCTGGAGGAGGACGGGAGCGGCCGCGAGTATCGCGCCGGCGGGCCAGCGAGACCGCGGCGTTCCAGCGCACGTCCTCCACGGCGTCGCCGGGGCGGCGGCGAGGGCCGCCCGCGACGCGTCGCCCGGGAAGGATCCGAGGGCGTGGACGGCGGCCGCTGCGGCCCGCCGGCGTCCTCGCCGCGCGGCCAGCTTCACGAGATCGGCACCGCCTCCGGGTCCCCGATCGCGCCCAGCGCCCACACCGCGTAGATCTGGGCGTCGGCGTCGCCGGGCGACTCGCCGCCAGGATCTGGCGGCCTGGATGAGCGCCGGCACGGCGCGAGCGTCTGCCCAGCACGCCCAGGGCCAGCGCCAGGTAGCGCCTCACGCGCGGGTCGTCGGCGCTCGGACGAGGTGAAGACCCGCACGAGCTCGTCCGTGAAGGCCGGGATCGTTGAGCGCCGGGTCCTTGCGGGCCTGCAGCACCTTGGACAGCTCGAGGCGCCTGCCAGCGGCGGTTGGCGCTGACCGGTGCGGACCTCGTCGAGGTAGGCGCGGGCGCCCGCCCCTCGGCGAAGGCGATGAGGCCGAAGATCACGAAGACGGTGACGCAGACCGCCACGATGGCCATCGGAAAGATGAAGAACTGGAGGACGAGGAACGGGGTGGTCTGGCGGGGCTCGTCTCCGGCGGTGTCGGCTCTGTCTCCGGCGCCTCCGCCGGGCTCGGGCTGCCCTCCATCGAGACCCAGTATCTCATCCTTCAGAGGTTGGCGGGTTTCCCGCGTGGCGATGGCGTGGCTGGAGATGTGCCTGGACCGGACGCTCGCCCGAGCAGGGCGTGGCGTCGAGGGAGGAACTCGGCCATGAAGACCGCCGCCCAGGTCGCGCTCGTTCTCGCCCTCGCGTTTGCCGTCGGCTCGCCCTCCCTTCGCGCTCCCGCACACGAGCCAGCGCGTCCTGCGACGCGACTACGCCCTGCTTCCCTATCGAGCAGGACACCCTGTACAAGCTCACGCTCGTGCGGAAGCTGTCCGGCGCGATGTCGCTGGTCGACGAGACCGATGGACCTCGCCGCGGACGACCCGCTCGGCTTGACGATGCCGGGCAGCTCCACGTGGGGTAACTACACATCCTCGGCCGACCGCCGCGTCACGTATCGCTCTCCCAGGAAGGGGCGATCCGCGTCGTCGATCTCGGCGACGTGGCCGTGGCCGGGGCCCCTCGCGCCGGTCGTACCTGGACTCGATCGCCGTCGGCCCCGGCTTCGATCCGTCGTCGACGCGGGATGGGGATCATCGCGATCCTGATCGGCTTCCAGGCGGAGCCGCGGCCCGCGGTCTTCTACGTCCAGGACGGGAAGACCGTCGTGCTCGGCTTCGACGGCACCGAGTTCCGCCCCGTCGGTATTCTCGATGGGGAGGGGATCTTCGTCTTCCTGTAAGGCGCGCCGTCGACCGGCTCGTGACGGAAGGAGTGGCGGCGGCGTCTTCCTGTTAGACTGCCCGTGCCCCGGTGGCGAAGAAGCTTCAGGCAACGCCTCGCGCCGCTGATCCTCGTCCTCGTCATCCACGCTGCTGACGCTGCTCGTCCTCGAAGGCGCGGCCCGCGCCCTCCGGCGGATGCAGGGGGCGGCAAAGGAGGCGGGCGAGATCCTCCACTACACCGAGTACGACCCCATCCTCGGCTGGCGCAAGACGGCGGGCGCCCGGGTCGTCTACCGGCGGCGCGAGTACACGGTGGAGGTGGCGGTGAACCGTCTCGGCCTGCGCGACCCGAGCGCGGCTACGAGGCCGCGGCGCTCACGCGGCGCATCCTGGCCCTCGGCGACTCCTTCATCGAAGGCTACACGGTGCCCCCTGCCGGAGACGGCGACCCAGGTCCTGGAGGTCCGCCCTCGCCCGCCGGGGGTGCCCGGCGGAGGTCGTGAACGGGGGGACGGCCGGGTACAGCACCGACCAGGAGATGCTCTTCTACGAGACCGAAGGGCACCGCTACCAGCCGCGCGTGGTCGTCCTCTTCTTCTATTACAACGACGTCGTCTACAACGACCGGCAGGAGTTCTTCGGGCGCTCAAGCCGGTGTTCGAGATGGGGGAAGGACGGCTGTGCATCCACCGCCTCCCCGTGAAGGAGCTCACCTCGGCGGCCGCCCCCGAGCCGCCCGCGGGACCGAGGACCAGACCGGGTCCGCGCTGGCCGACTGGGTCCGCGAGCGCCTGTGGTACGGCGCGCCCGGCGCGCACGATGCCCTGGCGCGGCTGGGGCTGTGGCGGCCGCTGCCCCGCGCCGACGCGGCTCGAGCTGCGGGTCTACGAGCGGCGGCGCGTGGACGAGGTCGAGGACGCGTGGGCCAAGACGGAGGCCATCCTCGCGCGCGCTCGGGCGCGAGACGAGCGCGCGAGGCGCGCGCCTGCTCGTGGTCCACGTGCCGAGCCGCGCTGGAGATCGACGACCGCACCTGGCGCCTCAGCCGCCGGCTCTACGGCTGGGACGAGGCGGGCTGGGACCGGGGCCGGGTCGTCCAGCGATTGAAGGACATCGGGGGCGGACCGGGGTGGCGATCCTCGATCTGACCGAGGCCCTTGCGGCGGGCGAACGATGCGTGCGGGGAGCGAAGCCGTACTTCGTGTACGACGGGCACTGGACGGCGCGGGGCGCAGGTCGCCGCCGAGGAGGTGCGGCGCGCCCTCGAAGGCCACGGCTGGCTGGAAGGCTGCGGGCCCTGATGGCGCCGGCCGCGATCTCGCGGATTTCCAGGGACGACGCGCGCCGGATCGCCGCTCGGCGGCCCAGACTTCGGCCGCCCGCGCCCGCGCCGCGTGGCCGCGGGCGACATCCGCCGCACGATCCGCCGGCTCGGCCTGCTGCAGATCAGACTTCGTCAACGTCCTCGTGCCCGCCCACTACCAGGTTCCGTTCTCCCGCCTCGGTCCGTACGACCGCTCGCTCCTGGACCGGGTCGTCTATGGCGGGGGCGAGTTCACCGAGCAGTGGGCGCACGAGGCGTCGATCGTGCCCGTGGAGACGTGGCCGCTCTTGCGCTACCGGATGGGAAGCACCCGTCCGGCCCCGCGCCATGGCGCCGTTCTTCCAGAAGAACGCGGCGTACGTCGACAGCGTGATCGAGCTCATCCGCGGCGCGGGCCGCTGGGCGCGGACGACCTCCCCCGATCCCGAGGCGCCGCGCGCCGCATTCGGGTCGTGGATCGGCACCATCCCGAGGATGGTGCTGGAGGCGCACTTCGGCCGCGGCCGGCTCGCCGTGACGGAGCGCCGGTCCAACTTCCTCGCGGACGTACGACCTCGCCGAGCGGCGGCTCCCGGCCCTCCACTACGAGCGCCGGCCCGCCTACGGGGAGTCGCTGCGCGAGCTGCTGCTCCTGGCCGCGCGCGCGTCAGCCGGCACGGCCTGGCCGCCGACCTCGCCGACTACTACCGGATGCCGGTGCGCGAGGCAGCGGCGCCCGCTGGCAGGCTGTTGGCGGCGGAAGCTGCGCGAGGTGGCCGTCCGGAGGGCTGGAGGGAGCCGGCGTATCTCCACGCGCGTGCCGAGCTGCCGCGCCGGGTCAAAGCGTCGGCCCTGCTCTCCCCGCTCGACCCGGCCGGTGGTATCGCGCGCGCACGGCCCGCCTCTTCGGCTTCGACTACCGGCTGGAGATCTTCCTGCCGCGCGAGAAGCGCCGCTGGGGCTACTACGGTGGCTTCCGTTCCTTCTCGGCGACCGGCTCGTGGCGCCGTCGACCTCAAGTCCGACCGCGCGCGCCGGCGCCTGTGCGTGCTCGCGGCCCATCTCGAAGGCACCGCGTCAAGCCCGGGCCGGTGGCGGAGGCGCTGGCGTTAAGCTGTGGCGCGCGATGGCCGGCTGGCTCGGGCTCAGAGGCCGTCGCCGTCGAGCGCCGCGGCCGCTTGTCCCGCGTCCTCGCCGCCGCCTCCCGCGGCTGAGCCTCAGTCCGCGGACGCGCCGCACGCCGGGCAGTGCGCGTCCTCGGGACCGATCGAGCGCGCCGCACGCCGCGCACGGCGCGGACTTCGCTGCCCACGACCAGCCCGCAGGCCGGGCACTCGAGCGCCTCGGCGGGAACGGTCGTGCTGCACGCCGGACAGGGGCCGCCCTCGCCGCTCACGGAGGCTCGGCGTCGGTGCGCGGCGCTCCATCAAGCCCTCCAGGCCCTGCAGCGCCTCGAGCGCCGCCGGAGCCTCCGGGGTCCGCACGAGCAGCCGAAAGCCGGTCGCGCTTCCTGTGGCCTGAAACCGGAGCCCGGCTTCGTGCAGAGCGGTCGGCGGCCTCCTTCAGGGAAGGCGCGTCCAGGCAGGTGAAGACGGTTCGGAGCTCGCCGGGCGTCGCCGGCGGCGCGTAGAAGCGTCCGCTCTCGCGCGGGGCCTCGGCGTCGCCGCCGCCGCCGGAGCGTCCTCGTCGTCGTAGCGGTCGACGAGCTCGCCGCACCAGCAGTCGGAGCAGCGCTGGATGTCCGGCCGGAACTCGTCCTCGCAGGTCGGGCAGTACCGCGTATGCATGCGTCCTAGCTCGGCTTCAGCAACACCACGTAGTCGGCCGTCACCCCCGGCACCTCCGACGCGCTCGCCGCCCGCGCGTCCTTGACCCAGGTGTTGAAGCCCACCAGCCGGAGGTCGTTGTCACGCCATCACGGCCGGCGATCGCGGCGTCTCGGAACCCGGCCCGGCCGAGCCCGGCCACCAGCGGAACGCCCTCGGTGAAGACGACGTACGCCTCGTCGCTCCCGCGCCCCTCGCGAAGCGTGAACGACAGGTCCGTGCGCGCAGCCGCGCTTGCTGGAGCCGGCGCGTGCTGATCCACCGCGCGCCCTTCAGCTCCGGGGGAGGCGGTGGAACGTGCTGTCGGCGCTGCCGTCGAACTCGTAGTAGAAGGGCCACTCCTCGCGCGCTCGTCGTCGATGAAGAAGGCCGGGCTGGCCGGGTTGCTCGACTTCATCTCCTGCACCAGCGGCGGTCCCGGCCGGCGCGCCCGCCGCGCCCCCGTGAGCGTGAAAGTACACCACGGCGGTGTCGGCGTGTCCCGCGCCGTCCGAAACCGCGACCTCGTTGCGTCCTTCCCTCAGCGCCACCGGCCAGTAGAACACGTTGGCCACCGCGCGGCCGCCGGCCTGCCGGTAGGTCGCCGTTGCGCGCGCCGTCCCCGGTCCTCCCGTTCAGCGTGAGCGTGAGCCAGGCCGGTTCGAGTAGGCCTGATCCCGTTGTCGAGCCCGGCCGCGCCGCAGGAAGTAGGTCTTGCTCGTGATGTGGACGACCGGCGCGTCGGGGCGCAGGAACGCCTTGTACAGGGCGTAGGCGTCCTTTGGGGAAGCCCGCGTACGTGAGCAGGCCCTTGGTGTTCCGCGCCTTGTACTTGTCGATGGCGAAGTCCCGGAAGACCCAGAGCGTGCAGAGGGGCGAGGTCGCCCTGCTCGCGGAAGACGACCTGGAACTGCGACCTCCGCGACACTGCTGGCGGTATTCCTCGGGCTCGAAGCGGTCGACCATCGCGGTGGGACGTCGGCGTGAGTCGGTGTGGTGGGTGATGACGACCCCGCTCCCGCCTCCGACACGAAGCGGCTCTCCCGGCGCCTTCTCTCCGAACTCCCACGCGGTGCCGCGGTACCAGCCGCGATAGGTGTTCTGGAGCGATGAAGTCCGAGGAGCGGATAGCGCCTTGCCGCGGGGGCCGGTGTTGCTGGCGTAGGTGATGAGCCGCACGCGGGTCCGCCGCGCGCACCACCGCCGCGTAGCGGTTCACGCGCACGAAGCCGGTCTCGTTGCCCACCGACCACATCACGATCGACGGATGGTTGTAGTTCTGGCGGACCATCTCGCGGGTGATCGCGTCACCGGTGGCCGCGATCTTGTAGGTGTTGAGCGGCCGTTCTCGGCCCACACCAGGATCCCCAGCTCGTCCGCGAGGTCGTACTCCAGGGCCGCGTGGGGATAGTGGGCCAGGCGCACGAAGTTCACGCCCAGGTCCTTGAGCCGAGCGAAGTCCTCCCGCAGCTCGTCGTCGCTCGACCGCCGTCGCGTGCTCCTCGGTCTCCCTGGTGCTTGCCGACGCCAGCGGAGCGCGATGGAGGCGCCGGTTCAGGAGGAAGCGTCCGCTCTCGAGGCGGAAGTCCCGCAGGCCCGACCCGCTGCTCTGACGGCGTCCGCCACGGCGGCCATCGGCCAGCACCCGGCCCGCACGCGGTAGAGGTAGGGGTCGGCGGGACTCCACAGCCGCGGCTGAGGCAGCTTCGCCGCCACCGTGACCGGCGCCGCCGTTGCCCCGCGTCCAGCTCCACGCGCCGGCTCCAGCACCGCCACCGGCACCCCGTCGCGTCGAGGAGCTGGCAGCGGACCGCGACGCGCCGCCGGCGCGCGGTCGGCGTTGCGGACGAGCACCTTCACGGCCACGTCGGCCTGCTGCGCGGTGACGTCGCGTGGCGTCGACGTACACTGCCGGGCGAGGCGTCGTCGGTGGGATCGACGTGCAGCGGGATGGGTGGTGAGCCGCCAGACCTTCCGGTAGCGCCGCCGTAGAGGCGATAGAGCTGTTTGCCCTCGCCCGACGGCAGGGAGTCGGCGGTCTCGGCGGGGTCGGTGGTCAGCCGGACGGCGAGGACGTTGTCGCCGGCAACGGCGGCACGGCCGGCGTCGAAGACGAAACGCGTGAACGCGCCCCGGTGGTGGCCGAGGTGGGTGCCGCTGAGGTAGACGTCGGCGAAGGTGGCCGCGCCCTCGAAGGCGAGGTACAGCGGGCGGCCGGCCTCCGCCGGCGACAGCGTGAACCGCGTGCGATACCAGGGCCCGCCGCAGGGGCCGCTCGCCCCAGGTGTGCGGGACCGTGACCTCCGCCCACTCGTGGTCGCGTCGTACCCCGGCGCTTCCGCCCCGTCAGGTCGTCGCTGCCCCGGAAGCGCCACGGGCCGGAGAGCAGGACCGCGCTGCGCTCGCCTTGGTGGCCGGGGCCGCGGGAGCCGGCGTGGCTGTCGTCAGCGGTGTCGCCGCCTCGCGGCGGCAGCGTCACGGAGACGGCGAGGGCGACGGATAGGAGGACGAGGCGGACTCGCCCTCCGCTCAGGCCTTGACTGGTCCCGGAGCCGCCGCAGCGTCAGCTCCACGTCCACGATGAGCGCCTCGGTGGTGTTCTCGAGTTTCTGGTCCATCCCCCGATGGAACTGGGCGTAGTCCGCGTTGTCCGGCTCGTCGGCTTCGGCCAGGTTCCTCGAGCCGGGCCGCCCACTCCATCAGGCTCTGGAGGCTCGCCTCGCCGTGGGGAGTCCACGTGCGAGCCTCCGTGCGGCCGAGGTCCAGCCCCCGCATGAAGGCGCTCGATCTCGCGCCGCCGGTGCTTGGCCCGCCTGACTACGCCCGAGAAATTCCGCCGGCTCACGGGGCGCGTGGGCAGTGAGGCGGCTCGATCGTCCTGCTGTCGAAGCGCTCGCCCAGGCCCTGCGCGAAGCGGATCAGCTCGCCGCGGTCGTCCCTCCGGCCTCGGGCCCCTTCTTGGTGATGATCTCCGAGACGGCCGGCTCCGGCGCGGCGATGCCTCGGCGGCCACCGAGCCGCGCAGGAGGTACTGGATCTCGTCCGGGCCCTGACGGATCCGCCTCGGCAGAGCAGGTCGCCGGGCTGGAACGGCTCGCCGTTGGGGCCCGCGCCGCTGCGAAAGCAGAGCCTTTGCGCCCGCCCTTCTTGGCCGGCCGAGGCGGCGCTCCGGGCTTGCCTCTGGCCATCGCGGGCCGGGGCAGGCCGTACCGGCCGCGGCGCGGCGCCGGGCGCCGGCGGCGTGCCGTGGGCGACGTCGCCTTCGTGGCCTTTGGCGGCGTCGCGAGGCGCGGCCGCCCGTCTTCGGGGCCGGCGCGCCGCTCGGCCTTGGGCGCGGCCGTGCCGCCGGCTTCGTCGCCGGACGGGCCTCTCGCCTTCGTCCTCGAGTGCTGGGCGCTCGTGCGCGCAGGGCGCCGTGTTTCTGTACGGGTCGGCATCGTTCTCCTAAGGGCGGGAAGCCTATGTGGGAGAGAACCTCCCCGGTTGAAGGGTTTAGAAGGCCCCAACCGAGGGAGTGTGACCACAGGCCGCGGTCGGATGCCGTCGGGCCGTGCGCTCCAGGCCCGGACGACCTTCGAGAGCTTCTTCTGCGCCGGAGTCGATCGCCTCGTCGCTCACGTAGTCGGCGACGCTCGTCGAGCGCCGCGCGTCCCTTCTGATGAGGCTGTCCTTCTCCTCGCGCAGGGTCCGGCCCATCCGCCGCGACTCCTCGTCGAAGCGCCGGCCCAGGCGCTTCCGCGTGTCGCGGCCACTGGCCGGGGCCGATGAGCAGGCGCCACGGCGGCACCCACCACATCCCGCCGTCAAGGCGACTCCGACGTACTTGAGACTCTGCATGGGTTCTCTCCTCGTCAATGGACTCGAGCTGCCGCTCCCGGAATCGGGAACACAGATGAAGCCATCTCATCGCTTAAGCGCGAATGCCGCGCGTCGCCACTGCGGCGCGCGCCGTCAAGGCCTCGCGGCATATGTGATTCGACGGGCGAGTAGCCGCGGCGGCCAGTGGTCCGGCCGCGCCGCTGCGCGATCTGAGAGTGGCAAGCCGTGCCGACCGAGGACGGCTCGGCGATTAAGATGAAGCAGATCGCCCCGTCTCCCAGGCCCAAAACCGACGAAGCCCATGCCTCATCCGCACCGTGCTCGGTGTCACCGCCGCGCTCGCCGGCGTCGTGGTGGTCGCCGTTCTCGCCGCGCGCGCGCAGCAGAACCAGAAGACGGGCCGGCGACCGGGTCCAGCACACGCTGGAGGTCCAGGAGCAGCTGGCCGGGACCAGCTGAGCGCGGCGTGCGACGCCGAGACCGGGCAGCGGGGCTACCTCGCTGACCGGCCGCGACGTCGTACCTCGGGCCCGTACACCCTGGGCACGTCGCAGGTCGACCAGCGGCTCGAGCGCCTCCGCTCGCTCACGCGCCGACAACCCGGCCCAGCAGCGCTCGATCGGCGAGGTCCAGACGCTCGCCGGCGCGAAGCTCGCCGAGCCTCGCCGACACCGTCGAGAAGAGCCGGGCAGGCCAGCGCGAGGCCGCCCGTCGCCCGCGTGCCAGACCGACGAAGGCATGAAGCTGATGGATGGAATTCGCACGGCCGTGCGCGCAATGGAGAGAGAGGAAGCACGGCTGATGGTCGAGCGCGACAAGGCCTGGGACGCCGAGGCGTCCCGGCGCGTACCGCGTGATCACGCTGGGCGCGGTGGGCCTGTTCCTCGTGACGCTCCTGGCCGGCTTCGCTTCGGTCCGCGACTACCGGCGTGCAGATGCAGGCCCGGCGCACGGCCGAGGCCCTGGCCGAAGAGCTCACCCAGCAGGGCCGCGAGCTGGAGCACCTGATGAGCCGACGCTCCCGCGCGGCCGGACAAGGGGGAGGGCTAGTGCCCGTCGACGTCCCTCGGCCGAGCTGCAGGCGCTCGCCCTCGAGAAGATGAACCAGGATCCTCGGGGGAGCACAAGGGCCGCGACCTGTTCGGCTCCGTGCTCACCGAGCTGGGCATGGAGCGGATCCGCACGGCCGACGACCTCTACCGCTTCTCGACGGCGCTCTCCCGCCACGGGACGATGGAGAAAGCGGTGGGCGCGATCCTCGGCTTCAACGCCCCGAAGAAGGGCGCCCGCGCCCCCAAGAACTGAGCCGGCCGCTCCTAAGGCCTGAGCGCGATGTCCGGCCGCCTGCCGGGCCAGCTCCAGCAGCGGTGCGCTCACGCCCTCGAGGTTGGCGAGGAGCACGACGGCCACGTCCTGGTCGGGCCGCATGTAGAGCACCGTGCTCACCCGCGGCTGGCCCCCGACGTGGTAGACCTCGCGCCGTCCGCGCACGCCGTCCACGGTCCAGCCCAGGCCGTAACCGGTGAGCTTCCCGTCGCGGCCCTTCTGCCGGGTGAACATCTGCTCCCGCGAGTCCCGCGTGAGGAGCGCGCCCGACGTGGAGGGCGAGGGCGAAGCGGGCGACGTCCTCGGCGGTGGCGACGATGCCGCCGCCGGGCAGGCGGTTGCTCGTGTCGGAGAGCACGGAGTTGACACGATCTCGCCGCCCGGTCCCTTCTGGTAGCCGTGGGCGCGGTGGGGGATGAGGGCGAAGACGTCGTCCAGGCGCGCCGTCTCCATCCCGGCGGGGACGAAGACGGACTCGCGGAGGTAGTCCGCGTAGGCCTCGTCCCGAGGCGCCTCGATGGCGGCTGCCGAGCAGGCTGTAGCCGAGGCTGGTGTAGAGCGTGCGCGTGCCGGGCTCGAAGGCGAGGGATCGTCCTTGAAGAAGTCCATGGACTCGGCGACGTTCCAGTAGTGCCGCGTGCTGCGGAACTCCTCGTCGGTCCACTGGCGCACCCCGGACTGGTGGCAGAGGAGGTGGCGGCAGGTGACCGGCCACGGCTTCTCGGGGAATCCGGGCACGTAGCGCTGGAGGGGAGCGTCGAGGTCCAGCTTGCCCTTCTCGACGAGCTGGAGGACGGCCACGGCGGGTGATGGGCTTGGAGACGGAGGCCAGGCGGTAGACCGTGGCCGGCGAGTGCGGCACCGAGTTCTCGACGTCGGCCATTCCGTATGCCCGGACGATCAGCGCAGCGACGCCCCCGGAGGTCAGCGCGGCCGACAGGCCGGGGATCCCGTGACGGCGCATGGCCACGTCGATGGCCGTCTCGATCTGCCTGGAGCCGGGCGGGGCGAAGCGCCGGGGGCGGTGGACGGGGAAGGCGAAGGCGAAGGCGGCGAGCGGCGGCTGCGGCGGCGGCGAGTGGGAGAGGGCGGCGGCGGCGAAGACCGCGGCCGCTCCGCCCCGGGGCCGCTACTCCAGCCAATCCCGGTCCTTCAGCTTCTTGGGCAGGTACTCCTCGGTGATGAAGCTGATGCCGCGCCGGGAGAGCGCCTCCAGCTCGAACTTGACGCCGCTCCGCACCATCTCCTGGATCTCGCGCTGCCACTGCGCCTTCTTGAACCAGGGATAGGCGAGCATCTGCTTGGCCCGGTTGTTGTCGCCGTCGTCCATCTTGATGGCGACGTTGTTCGGCAGCTGGTAGTTCGTCCTTGTCGAACGAGGACAGGCCGACGAAGCGCGCGTCGGGCACCGCCATGCGCATCGACTCGTAGGCGAGGTTGATCGAGCCCTGCTTCATCGACGCTGTAGATGTAGAAGCCCCACGGGTCGTTGTCCACGAGCACGTAGACGGGCAGCTTGCAGCTCGCGTGTGCAGCCGCTGCACGAGCCGCGCGCACGCCCCGCGGCGGCTGGCCTCCGCCCTGCACGATGATGCAGTTGTTGCGCTTCCAGAACTTGTCCTCGTTGAAGCGCGTCCACACCGCGTCCTTCTCGATGAGGAGGACGTACTTGGCCTCGTGCTTGCGGAAGGTGATGACGTTCTCCTCGACGATGGAGGGCACGGCCCAGCCGCCGGAGCCCATCCGCCGCAGGTCGATGGTGTCGCCGGTGTCGGTGATCGTGATGGGGCCCACCATCGAGCCCCTTGCGCGCGGCGAAGAGGTGCAGCTCCTCGCGCAGCGGCGTCCACCGTGACCTCGAGGTCCTCGATGATCGGATCGGACTCGTCCTGCTCCTCGAAGGTGTTCTGCTTGCGTGTCGCCGATCGTGTGCTTGGTGACGTAGTAGAGGTCGCGGATGCTCGTGGTCTTCCCGAGTCGATGAGCTCCTTGCAGGCGTCGCTCACCAGGAAGGTCTGCATGAACTTCTTCGCCATCGAGACGTTGAAGAAGTAGCGCTTCTGCTTCTGGCTGCCCATCTCGACGAGCCGCTTCTTGTCGCTGAAGCTGCACGTTGGCGAGCGACCGGATGGGGATGTCGAGGAACGGGTTCTTGCCCGTCCCCACCGTCTTCAGCACGCCCTCGGCGAGCTTCTCGATCTTGGCGACCGTCTTCTTCGAGATGCGCGTCCTTCCGGGGCGCCACTACTCCTCCTCCTCATCGGCCCGCCCTTGGCGCTCCGCCTTGGCCTCCTCGCGCGCCTCGACTCCTGCGCCTTCTCCTCCTCCTCCATCTCCGCCGCGGTGACCTGGTGCGCGACCTTCAGGAACTCCCGCTTGATCGGCCCCGGCTTCCGGTCGGTGATCTTGCCGATGGCGATCGCGACCTCCTCGATGTAGCGCTCGAAGATGCTGCGCCGCTCCGCCCGGTAGTCGGCGGCCTTGCGCTTGCGGATGAAGGTGGCCAGCTTGCGTCCGCACTCCTGGGCCGCGAGCTGGATCTCCTTGATGATGTCCGGGTAGTGGGCCACCGCCTCCTTGGACTCGCTCGTGAACGGCACCCAGACCGAGGCGATGTGGACGAGGAGGGCCATCGGCCCCACGGGCAGCGAGCCCTTGGGCTGGCTCAGCAGGTAGTTGCGCCAGTCGGTGCGCACGATGGCCTCGGTGATGCCGCACGCCCCGCGCTGGAAGAGGAGCGGCACGCGGTTGGCGAAGCGGAAGAGCTCGATCGTCTTGTCCGCGGGCCAGCTCCCGCCGTAGGCGAGGCCGACCTCCACCTGGAACGGGTTGCCGCGGTACACCTTGGGCGAGCGGGTCACCGTGGCGATGAAGTAGTTGTGGCCCTTGATCTTCTCGACGCCTTCCTCGGCCGGAGCATCGGAGATGGTCGGAGGCGTCTCCGCCGCCGCGCGCCTTGGCCTCCGCCTTCGCGGCCTGGCTGCCTTCCGCCGCCGGCTTCATGCCCGCGGCGTCGAGGTCGAGCTGGGCGTTCTCGTCCCCGCCTTCGCCCTCGCTCTCGATGACGCTCAGGAAGCTGACGAGGCCCTTGCGTCATCAGCTCGTCGCCGATCGGGCTCAGGCAGTTCGTGGGCGGGCTCATGAGCTTCGTGGCCGCGATGGCCTTGTGCAGCTCCTCGGCCATCGCGCGGTTGGCCCCGAGGACGCGCGGCCGCGATCAGCTTCTTGCCCCAGGAGCACCTTGGGCAGGATCTCGCCGGCGGCTGGCGCAGGAGACGCGGCTGAAGGCCGTCTGCAGGAAGCCGCGGACGTCGCGGCTCTTCGACTCCTGCGCCATGAGCATCAGCGCGCCCAGCTCGACGCCGTGCGGGTGCGGCTTGATCTCGACCGCTTCCTTCGGCAGCTCGGTGGTGGCCCGCGGGAAGCTCAGCGTCTCGTTGCCGGGCTTGTCGCGTGCCGTCCGCTGGGCCGCGCCGACGGGCCGCGTGTAGTGGATGCGTGGCGTGCGGGTTGCGCGAGCGCGGTGTGCTCGACGTAGCGGTTGACGAAGCGCTGGCCCTGCTGCCAGTTGGCCACGATCTCGAGCTCGACGCGCGTGCCGTGCTCCTGGTGCCACTCCGTCCAGCGTCTCGTCGTGGGTGACGACCGGCCTCGTTCTTGCGCGTGTCGAGCTGGATGTCGAAGACGTGGGCGGCCTTGCCGCTTGCCCACGCGGCTCGTGACGCGGATCGGCTTGCCGGTCGTGAGCTGCCCGTACATCGCGGCCGCGGAGATGCCGATGCCCTGCTGTCCGCGCGACTTGCTTCAGGCGATGGAACTTCGAGCCGTAGAGGAGCTTGCCGAAGATCTTCGGCACCTGCGCCTTCACGATGCCCGGGCCGTTGTCCTCGCACGACCACGAGGAAGCGGCCCTCGCCCTTCGTGAGCTCGGCGTCGCGTCGGGTTGGCCTCCAGCGCGAGGTCGTGCACCTCGACGCGCAGCTCGGGCAGGATGCCGGCCTCCTCGCAGGCGTCGAGCGAGTTGTCGACGGCTTCCTTGATGGTGGTGAGGAGCGCCTTCGAGGGGTTGTCGAAGCCCAGCAGGTGGCGGTTCTGGACGAAGAACTCGAGACCGAGATCTCCCGCTGCTTGCCGGCCAGTGACCTCCGCGGTCACGCGCCGGGCGGGCGGCCGCGGCGGCAGGTCGGCCGGCTCGGCTGGCGGCCGGGGGCGGCGGCGGGCTTGCGGCCGGCGTCGGTTCCACCGGGGCGGGCATCTTCCGGAAGGCCCGAAGCGGTCGGACCGCCTTCGTCGAAGAGCGCGAGCTGCGGGCGCGGCCTTGCGGCCCCGAGCCTCGGTTGGCGGCTTTGCGTCTGCGGCGATGCCTTGGCCACGCCTCCTGTCTCCTCCTGAAACCCCGCAGTCTATCACTGCGGGCACACACAGCACCTGCCGGCACCTTAACCCGGCCACGTGACGGGAGGACCGCTCCGGAGCGGCCGGGGCTGGCGGCGGGGGTGGTAGGATGCCGAGGTGGCGCTCACCTACGGGCAATACCTGAAGGTCCCCGAGCTGCTCTCCCTGCAGGAAGGGCTCGTCCTCGCCGCCGCATCACGACGAGGCGCTCTTCATCATCATCCATCAGGTCTACGAGCTCTGGTTCAAGCTCGCCCTCCACGAGGTCGACAGCGCGGTGGCCCACCTGGACGCCGGCCGGGTCGGGAGGCCACGCGCCTGCTGCGGCGCGTGGTGGAGATCCAGCACCTGCTCGTCAACCAGGTCCGGATCCTGGAGACGCATGCGGCCCCAGGACTTCCTCGGGTTTCGCTACCACCTCGAACCCCGCTTCCGGCTTCCAGTCCGTGCAGTTCCGCGAGCTGGAGTTCCTGCTCGGGCTCAAGGACCCCGCTGTCTGCGGCCCGGCTCGTGTGCGAGCCGGAGGAGGCCGAGCGCCTGCAGCGCCGCCTCGCCGCGCCCTCGCCTCCGACGCCATCGACGCGCTGCTCGTTCGCCGGGGCTTTCCGCGGGAGCCGGCACCGGCCGGCGCCTGGCGCGGGGAGCGACGGCGCCGGAGGAGTGGCGCCTCGGCCGCGCTGGTGCGGATCTACGAGGAGCCCGACGCTCACGCCGACCTCGCCGCGCTCTGCGAGGTCCTCATCGAGGTGGACGAGTGCCTCGCGCTCTGGCGGGCCCACCATGTCCAGATGGTGGAGAGAATGATCGGGGCCAAGCGCGGGCACCGGCGGGAGCGAGGGCGTCCCCTATCTGCGCTCCACGCTGCCGAAGCGGGCCTTCCCGACCTGTGGCGCGTGCGCTCGACACCTGGGACAGGAGCCGGACACGGGGCGTGAAAGGGAGGACGACATGAAGACAGCAAGCTGGGGATCCTCATCGCCGTGGCGGCCACGCTGACGCTGCTCGGGGGCTTGGCTCCGTGCGGTATCGCCTACGGATCCGGGCACGACCAGATCGGTCCGGTCACTCTCGCAGGTAGCTGTCGGCGGGCCGAGCGGATGTCGCCACTGCGCTGCGCGCGGCGCGGGCCACCGCCGGCGCCTACGCGGCCGGCTTCGCGCGCGCTGTTGCTCGCCATGACCATCGGGCCCCTATCGCCGGGGCGACACGTGGGCCTGGTGGGCGGTGCTCGGTGCCGAACGGCTCGTGCTGACGATCGTGATCCGTGCTCCGCGTCCCGTTCCTGGAGACGCGGCCTGGGGCGACCGTCGCGCTGATCCAGCTCGTGGTGATCGGGTTCGGCCTGGCGCTCGGCGCCGGCCGCCTGCGCTCGGGCCCGGCGGGGAGCTGAGCTCTCAGACCGGCTCGGCCCGGGAGCGGACGGGCGGCGGGCCACTGGTTTCGGCGCTCCGTCCGAGGCGCGTCCAGGGGCGCCGCCGCTTCTTCGCGAGCAGCGCGGCCTGTCCCCGCCGCCGCTGCGCGCTCGGCGAAGAGCAGCCGGCGGAGCGTGCGCAGGTCGTTCAGGCAGCCGGTGGCTCGTCGCGAGGTGGCCCTTGAGCTGCGTCAGCTTGTAGGTCGCGAGCTGGATCGCCTGCCGGCGCCGCTCGGCGCCGGCCGCGGTGGCCTCCGCGGTCTCCTGCTCCAGCTCCCGGCGGGCGTCCTCCACCACTTCGAGGAGCAGGGCCAGGTACTCGGCGGAGCCTCGATGCTGCCGAACGTGGTTTCGGCCTGCGACGCGTCTCTTCACGAAACCTCCGGGAAGCCCGGCGACGGAAGGGACGCCACCTGATACTGGCACGACACGGGCGGCAAGGGAAGCGGGAATTGGGGGCGGGAGGCGGGCGTTAGAATCCCGCGTTCGTCCGACCTAAGCGAGGTGTCCATGCTCCGAGCGCTCTCTGTCGCGCTCCTGGCCGCGTCGGTCGCCGGCGCCGAAACGCACCGCCTCAAGCCCACGCGTCGGCCATCCCACCTTCGCCGTGCGCGAGCCCGTCCTCACCGTCAAGCCGGGCGACGTGCTGGAGAGCGAGAGCCTGTGGGGCGAGTGGTACGAGAAGGCGGGCGGAAGTGGCCGGGCGAGGTGGGCCCGATCGCGATCGAAGGCGCGGAGCCGGGCGACACGCCTCGTGGTCGAGATCCTGAAGGTCCGCCCCAACCGCGACACCGCGGTCTCGACCCAGGGCGGCCGCTTCGGCGCGCTGGTGCCCGACCGGGGACCGCGATGCTCAACGAGGAGTTTCCGCGCGGCCGCTACGTCTGGCGGCTCGACCGCGAGCGCATGACGGGCACGCGTGGACCTGCCGGGCAGCGCGATGAAGTCCGTCACCGTCCCGCTGCGGCCGATGCTGGGCCGGGTGGCGGTCGCCCCGAGGGCGAGATGAGCTTCGACGGCCTGTGGCCCGGGCCCTTCGGCGGCAACCTCGACGACTCCGACGTGCGCGAGGGCACGACGCATGTACCTGCCCGTCTTCCATCCCGGCGCGCTCTTCTACTTCGGCGACGGCCACGCCCTGCAGGGCGACGGCGAGGTGTGCGGCTCCGGCCTCGAGACGTCGATGGACGTCGCCTTCCGCTTCGGCCTCCAGAAGAAGAAGGCCATCGAGTGGCCGCGGCTTCGAGGACGCCGAGCACCTGATGGTGGCGGCGCAGCGCGCGGCCGCTCTCGGACGCGCTGCGCATCGCCTTCGTGGAGCTGATCAACTGGCTCGGTCGCGGACTACGGCTTCGACAAGGCCGACGCCTACCAGCTCGTCTCGCAGGTCGCGGTCGTGCGCGTGGCCAACATGGTCGACCCGCTCTACACGGTGGTCGCGAAGTTCCCCAAGCGCTTCCTGCCTCCGCCCGCGGCGGCGGCCGGCGCGACGCCCGGCGTGCGCCTGGGCGACATGCCCTGGACCGAGGCCGAGCGCGCGCTCACCGCCGACCGCGTCGTCGTGCTGCCCCTGGGCGCAGGTTCCAAGGAGCACGGCCCGCACCTGACGCTGGGCAACGACCTGATCCTGGCCGAGTACTGAGGCGGCGCGGCGTCGTGCGCGGCTCCGGCCGGTGGCGCTCTGCCCACGCTGACCTACGGCCATTACCCGAACTTCGTCGAGTACCCCGGCACCGTGTCGCTCTCGTGCCGACACGCCAGAAGGACGTGGTCGTCGAGATCTCGCCGCTCGATCGCGCGCTACGGCCCGCGCCGGTTCTACGTGCTGAACACGGGCGTCTCCACCGTGCCGCCCCTGGAAGCGGGCGGCGAAGCAGCTGGCGCGGGAGGGCATCCCTGATGCGTTTCACCGATCGCGCTGCAGGCGGGCAAGGCGGCCGAGGACGAGGTGCGGCAGCAGAAGTTCGGGACCCACGCCGACGAGATCGAGACGTCGATGATCCTCTACATGAAGCCGCCAGCGGTGCGGATGGAGCGCGCGGTGGCTCCGACGGCGCAGACGCGTGCGCCCGGGTCCCGTGACCCGCGACCCAGCGGCGCACGACCGATCTCACGTACTCGCCTCCGGCGTCTTCGGCGACCCGACGCTGGCCACGTGGCAGAAGGGGCGAGAAGATCACGGAGGCGAGGCCGCAGATCCTTGAAAGAGGTCGATCTGGTGGCTGCCGTGCCCCGCCGCCTGGCGGGCGCCTGCCTGAATCGCGTTGACGGCCCTGTGACGTTTCCGAGACGACAGGCGGGCGCGAGCCGGTGTCACCGAGAATGTTTGAATCTGCCTCCTGACAAGATTGCCAACGTTACCTAGATTAGAATGATAGGTAGACATTACCCACCAATCCGCGTCTCCTACTACAACTCTTACGGAAGGTGATTTCACATGGGGTTGCTCTGGCTGCCGCCATGGGCTCGCACGCCGACGACTGTCCTGGCTGGAATACTGGTCCTGGTCACTTCGGCGGGGGCCGACAACGAGGTCTTCGACGCGCGGGGCTTCAATCCGAACCGCGATTTCTTCAGTCAGCTCCCCTTCGAGCACATCACTCTGACGGGGAACCTCCGCTGACCTCACGGACCTGGTGCTGCGCCCGGGAACGCGGGCTTCGATCTCAGGATCCAGCGCACGTACAACAGCAAGATCTTCTGGATCACGACCATGGGGACTTTTCCCAGGTGAATTCTGGGCGGGATCGGCTGACCTCGCGATCGCCGGGTTCTCAACGCCAACGACGTGCCGGGTCCGGATCGAGATGCCGGACGGCGCCGCGCCAGCAAAGCTCATCGCCACATTGATGGTTCCGGCCGCTTCGTTACCCGGGACTCTGGCGCCGACAGGAGCGTGAACTCACCCCTGTACCCTCTTGCCCATCGGGGACGAAGCGCGAAAGCTCGGGCGCCCGCCTCCCTGACCATTGGTGGCGGCACCGTCGCGGCTGTCCGTTATCCGACGGCCGGAAAGATCTCCTCTCGGAAACTCCTCACGACGCGTATTATATGGCCACGCCGGCTGATGCATCCAGGAGCATCAACACGATCTGGCGTGGCGGCTGTGGGTCAGGACCGTCAACCCAGGCACCGGCGTCAGAAACAGCCTGATCAGATGACTTACAACAATGGCCCACCACGCTCATGCGGGATCACTGGGGTCAACGCCAACGCGAGCGCGGCGAGTCTCCTGACGCAGATTACCCCGCCCGTCGGCACGGCCTGGCGTTACCAATAATACACCACGGCAAGTGTGGAAAGCCAATGCCCGACGCCGTCTGTCCATGACGTTGCTCGATCGGCACACGCCCCAAGGCGGCTGTGATCAACCGCCGTATTGCGACCAACTTCTAATCTGAACCTCCGTCCCTGCTCATCAGCCGAGGGCCAGGCGACGGGACACATCCGGTCGAGACATCGGCCAGCCAGTGCCTGACACTGATCACGCGCCAGCACCGACCCCTATGGGAACTGGAACCAAAGCAGCGTCGTCTCGCCTTCAGTCCTGCGGATCGGTGACCACCACCTACGCAGCTTTTAGCTGGCTTGGGCTGGCGCCGATGATTGCGGCCCGGAGCACGGGTTGATGCAGGCCAAATCCGCGGCCGACGGGACGGGGACGCTGGAGTCCGAGAGCTTTCTGCGTGACTCCGTCCGATCTCATCTCCAGCGACGCAGAGTTGGCTGGCGTCACTCAGGATGGAACTCCGCACGCCCTTTTTATTTCCAGCCGCACGGTGACTCGAAGTGGCGAGAGCTATGCGACGAGCTATACATACAACGCCCTGGCACTTGTCCGGGCCGGAGGCACGCATGAGTCCTTCAATGACTACGGTCGCGCCTGCCGGACGTCGGAGACGGGCCAGCTCAGCCGCACCATCGACCGCGGTACTCGTTCGCTTACGGCTTCACCGGTACATCAAGCGGACCGCTGAGCTCGAGAAGCGTCATGGTGGCAGCGAGCCCACCAGAGCTACGAATACGCCGTCAGCACGGGCTTCAAGACTCCGCAATACGTAACTGAACGAAGTATTACC
>ERZ1370068.4908-contig-3959_pt1 | contig 38061 bp, 34 predicted proteins | sample MGYA00561227_ERZ1370068 | MGnify/ENA primary metagenome ERZ1370068 (study PRJEB38410, sample SAMEA6850437) | metagenome | study: Metagenomic assessment of the ecological functions of the soil: analysis of the soil microbiota associated with the...
GCGCTGTATTGCTCGGGAAACCGCGCGAGCGGTGCCTGGCCGGTGGAGATAGAGCGCCGCGCAGAGCGGCCCGGACGAGCCATCCGCGCAGATCGACCGCCGTGATCGTCATCTGCTTCGTCAGCTCGACGACCGTGATCACCGACACGAGCGACGTGTCCTTCAGGAGCGCGATGAAGTCGTTCGCGATCCCGGGGAGCGCGACGCGCACGGCCTGCGGCAGGACGATCCGCCGGAGCGCCATGCCGCCGCGACATGCCGAGCGCGAGCGCGGCCTCGGTCTGCCCGAGCGGCACGCGCGTCGAGGCCGGCACGATAGAGCTCGGACTCGTACGCCGCGTAGTTGAGCCCGAGCCCCGACGACCGCAGCCGTGAACGCATCGAGCGCGACGAGCGGCGCGAGGCCGTAGTAGAGCACGTAGAGCTGGAGCAGCACGGGCGTGCCCGCGGAAGAGCTCGACGTATGCCGGTCGACGAGCGTCGCCGCGCGGCCGACTCCCGTAGCGGCGCGCGAGGCTCAGCCCGAGCCCGCCGCGCGACCGCGAGCGCCATCGACGCAGCATCGAGATCACGACCGTCACGCGGCGCCGCTGCAGGAAGAGCCGGACGTCGCGCCCAGCCGAGCCGCCGCGCCGGGCCGCCGCCGTCGCAGGCGGCCGCGACTGCTCGCCCTGCCGCGTCGTTCCAGAGACGCCAGCGCTCGAGGATCGCGCGCAGCTCGCCGCGTCGCCGTCATCGCGCCGCGAGCGCGTCGTCGATCGCGCGCGCCAGGTCCGTCGTCGTCGGGACGGGTCGCGATCGCGTACGTCCCTCCCCGACCGTCGGCCGCGCGCACGCAGGCGCGGACGCGTGAGCGCCGTAGCGCGCGGCGATGATGTCGTCGAGGACGACGCCGTCGACGCGCCCCTGCTCGAGATCGAGGTACGGCTCCTCGACGCCCTCGTGCAGCACGATCGTCCACGCCGCTTGCGCCGCGACAGGTCCGCCGACGAGCGAGCCGCCGAGCGTCGCGACGCGGCGCGCCGCGCAGGTCGACGAGCGACCGTGAAGCCGTCGGCGTCGGCGCGGCGGACGACCAAGCGTCAGCCGCGAAGCGATAGTACGGCGCGCGAGAACCGCGACGCGCGCCGCGCGCGCGGGCGTCACCTCGAGACCGTTCAGCACGACGTCGCAGTCGCCGCGCTCGAGCGCCGGCACCAGCATCTGCCAGTCGTTCTGGACGAACGCGCGCCGCACGCCGAGCCGCCGCGCGAGCGCGTCCGCGATCTCGACCTCGAAGCCGACGAGCCGGTCGCCGTCGTGCGGGATCCTGGAAGACGTACGGCTCGCCGCCCTGCAGGTCGCCGCACCAGCGGAGCACGCCCGCGGCGCTCGCACGCGCGCGAGCCCGCCGGCCCGCGCGACGCGCCAGCGACGCTCGTCAGTCGCGCACCGCCAGCCACCGCCATGACGATCCGTGCGCGCGTGGGTGGCGTTTAGCCGAGCCGGCTCCGCACGCCGCAAGGCGCGCGCGACGCCCGCCGTGCCTGTGCTATGCGGCCCGCGCCATGCGCTTCGCATCGTCACTGCTTCGTCCTCGTCGTCGCGGCTCGGCGGAGCGTCCGGCCCACGCCGGCAACGCCGTCGGTGCCTTCGCGCCCGTACGGACCTCCTCGAGGTGCCTGGCGCCGCTCACGTGGCACGCTGAACGACGACCTCTACCGCTTCCCGCCGCCGCGCGATCCGACCGGGCACGACCTCCTCCAGCTCTCGCTCGCCCGGCTCGAGGGCTGGGAGAAGCGCTTCCCGTCGAGCTTCCGCGACGTCACCGACGTTCGCGCGCGCGCCGAAGCCCTCGAGCGGCTGGGCGAGTACCAGACGGCGACGGACGCCTACCGTCAGGTCGCGGCGATGCGCGGACTCTGCCGCTCGCGGACGACGGCAAAGACGCACGCCGCGCGCGACTGCCGAATTCGCCGCGGCCGCGGCGATCTGCCCGGAGGACGGCGACGATCTCGACGCGCGGCTCGTCGCGCTCCGGAAGAAGCTCGACGCCTTCGGCAAGCTCGTGGACGCGTACAAGGGCACGCCGTACCAGCCGCTCGCGCTGCGTCGAAGAGGAGCGGCTCGAAGCGCATCACGTCGGGCCTCGTCGTCGAGCACCGCCAGCTCCTCGACGCAGCGGCGACGAGACCGCCGAGCGGGCGCTCCGCTTCCTCATCCAGAAGCACGCCGAGTCGAAGAACCTCGCGCGAGCACATCCTCCGCCTCGGCGACCTCTACGCCGGCGTTCGCGCACGAGTACGCCGACGTCCAACGAGCGCCCGCTCGCATTCAAGGAGGACGCGTTCATCGCGCGCGCCGACCGCGCGCTCGACGTCTACCGGAAGGTCGCGACCTGGGACGGCTCGAGCGAGAAGCCCGAAGGCCAGGCGCGCTTCGCCGCGCTCGAAGCGTACAAGACGAAGCACGCTCGCGCGGTATCGCTGATGCGGGTCGCTCCTCACTGCTCGCGCTCGTCGCCGCGGCGCTGCGGCCGCGCGCGCGACGCTCGCTCGACGATGCCGGCGGCCGGGATCCGCGCGGTCGCCGCGCGTCGTCCACGCGGTCGCGGCGGCCGCGCTCCTCGGCCGGCGTCGGCGCGCGTCGACGACGCCGCGGCCGACGATCGGGCGCATTGATCGCGACGTCGCGACGCGAGCGCTCGCCCGCCGACCGGGCTCGCGGACGACGTCCGGCTGCCTCGCCGCGGCGCTCCGGCCGACGCGCGACGCGCGCCGCGACGCCCTGCACGACGTGCTCGACGACGACCCCGATCCGGTCGTCGAGCGCGTCGCGCGACACGTCGCTCGAGCAGCGAGGACGACGCCGGCGCCGGCCGAGCGGCCTCCTGACCGACGACCGCCACAACCGTCGCGCGACCGTCGTCAACGACGCCGATCCGGCCGCTCGGGCGTGTTCTCGGGCGCGGCCTTCCTCGCCGTCGTCGAATCCGTTCCTCATCGCGGGCAGCGCCCTCGGACAGCCTCGCGACGACGGCCGGTCAACCTCTACCACTACGACGACCTCTCGCCGCGCGAGCGCGAAGCGCTGGTGCGCTATCGCCGACAGCTTCGCGCGCGACGCCGACACGACCGCGGCGTCCGACATCGCTCGACGACGGCGCACGAGATCAACGCGGCGCTCGGAACGAGCGCTGCTGCAAGGAGACGGTCGAGGTCGCCGCCAAGGCCGCTCGACGACGACGACCTCGATCGCGCGCGCTTCTACGTCGGGAGCGCCGACCGGCTCGACGGGCTGCGATGCGCGTCGGCAAGGTTCGCGAGACGCTCGCCACGGCGCTCGCCGAGCGCGAGGCGCGGCGCGAGGCCGCGCGCTGGCCCGCCGACGATCTCCAGCTGCCGCCCGGCGCGAGCGCGACGACTACCACGCGCTCCTCGGTCGCGACCGCGGTCGGCGACGGCGCCGACGATGATGGCGGCCGCCCAGGCGTTCACGAGCCGCCACCCCGACAGCGACCACGAGCGACGCGGCGACGCTCGCGGTCGCCGTCGCGCGCGACCTCGCCGGGCAGCGCGGCGGCGCCGAGGACGCCCTGAAGCGAAATCGCCGGCGACGACGACGGACCCGGCGAGATCGCGACACGCGATGCTCGAGAGCGCCGCGGTTCCGTGGTCTCGATGGCATGACGGCGCCGAGCGCCGCCACGCGCGCGACATCTGGCGCGAGTACGTCCTCGTCGGCGGGAACATGGACGGCCGCACCGCGCTCTACACGCGGGCACGCAGCTCGCGGCGCAGGGCGCGCAGGCCGCCCAGTCGCTCCGGCATCTTCAACGTCGATCGGGATGCTCGTAACGCGCGCCGTGGGGCGCCTGGCGGAACGGGATCCGCGCCTCGAACCAGAAGATCATCGACGAGGGCGAGCGGTTCCTCGCCCGCGTCTGCCCGCGCGCGAAGCGTCGGAGGTGCACTGGCGCTGGTCTCAAGCGACCGCGTACGAGCGCGCGCGTCAGCTGATCGGGCGTTGCCCACGGACGCGGCAGCCGGGAGCCGGAAGTGATCGCGGCGCCGATAGCAGGCGATCGCCAGCAATGGCTGCCGGCAACGCGGCAGGCGGACGGCGGTTCGCGCTGCTCGGAGGATCGCGCCAGATACACTGATGACCGGTCGCGGCGGAGAAAGCGCGGAAGACGCTCGATGGCGATGCCGCGCGCCGGCGAGGTGCCGCCCGCACGCCCGGCCAGCGCACCCGTCGTTGCTCGGCCCGCGCGGTCTCGATCTGGAGCCCGCGCCGCCGTGACGCTGGAAGCTCGCCAACGGCGAGCTCGCCGACGCGGCACAGTGGCGCCCGACACGCGCTCCGCCTGAAGGTGCGCGATCCGGACGGCAAGCGACATCACGAGGACGCGCCGCTCGCGCCCGAAGCGCTTCACGCGCAGGCGCGCGCCGCGGAGGACGCGCCTTCGATGGCCCGTGGCGTCTGACGCAACCAAATGCGGTGAGAGTCGCCATCTGAGAGGCGCGAGCGTCTCCCCATGTTCCGTTATCGCCGTGGCTCCGGTCTGGCTGGTGGCAGGTGTCTCCCAGTCGCGCGCTGGCGGAAACCACCAAAGATCAGTCGGAGTGGCCCGTGCTCCTACGAATGCGAAATGAATTCAGCCCCTGAAGCCGACCTTCCGATGGGTCCGCCGCAGAACGCGGCTGTTCGAGGACCGTGGCTGGAAAGTGGCAGAGGTAAATCGGGTCCTCCCCGCCGCCGGGTTGCCGTCCGCGTCCAGAGCTGCACCGGACCCGAGACTTCGAGTGGACCGTTTTTCAAGGTCTTTATGCGAATATTCAAGCATCGGACACTCCTCCGGGGCCGTTTTTCGCGCCCCTTTGCCGATCCGCCCAGCCGGGGTCAACCGCCTGAATCGGAACAGAACCAATCGGTCCCGCGCCGCCGTGCGCAGGCGCTAGGACCAGCACAAATGCAGGATTCAGCCCTCGTTAATCGACCTCCCAGCCGGCACGCTTCTTCGCTACGTGCCGGAGCAGCGTCCTCATAAGCGCGATCGCCCGCTCTCTCGACCGGCTTCATGTCTCGACGACGCCTTTAATCTGAGCAGCGTGTATCCGCAACGAAGAGGAAATGCCTTAAAGCCAGCGCGCGACCCCGAGAGCTGAACGTGCTGCGAAACTGGGTCCGACGGATCAATGGCGCGACGTATGCGCAGCCCTACCTGGTCGGGAGGGCCCCCCGGCCATTTCCGGACTCTACGCGTCGGCGAGGCGGCCGAGCGCGTGCGGAACGGCGCAGGGCATCCAGTAGACGCGAGCGCGGCAGCGCGAACGGAGAGGAGGATTCGAACCCTCGGTACGGTGTTACCCGTCACACGCTTAGCAGGCGTGCACCTTAGACCACTCGGTCACCTCTCCCTGCCGCAGGATCGCGGGCTCTAGCACACGACTCTTCGCGCTGCCATTAATTGCGCACGTGGTGCCGCAATGATCGTCGCCGCGGTCGTGATCGCATCCGGCGCTCTGGCGACCGTGCAGGAATTCCCTCGTGATCCCGCAGCTGATCATCCTGCGGCTCACTGACGGATCGCGCTCGATCGGGCGGTCGGCGCGGAGCGCCCCGACGTCGTCGGCCTGCGCATCGACGACGACACGCGTTGGCTGGCGGTCGACCAGGCCGTTACGCTGGTGCAATCAATCCCCGCGAGCGCCGCGCCGTCTCTACATACTGGCGCCGTTCCAATCGAGCGCGGTCATCAGCATCGGCGTGGCTGCAGAGGATGCGAGGTGGCCTTCGCGCGACGTTGCGGTGCCAACCCGCCGAGGGGCTGGCTCGATCGCGGGTCGCGTACCCTGCTGCTGCTGCGCGACGTTCAGGCAGGCGGCGTTGCGGCGTCCCAGCCCCAGCACCCGCTAAGAGCCGGTGCCCCTGACGGGAACGAAGCGTCCTACGAGACAGTCGACTCTGGTCGCGCTGCTCGCAGGGGCCGCCGACGGGAAAGCCGCGTCCGTCTCGATGGAGCGCGCCGCCGCACTCCTTGTTCATCAACCTCTGGTCCAGGCCTTCGACGGCCTCGTGGCGGCAAGGACGTGCATTGCTGGCGTGTCCGCCGGCTGGCGAGGGCAACCCGCTCTGTCGCCGCGACCTTCCCGCATCTTTACCCCGCCAGCGTTTTCCTCGCGAAGGCGTCCGCCTGCCTCTGCCTGCTCACCATCTGGTCATCGGCCAGCGCAGCGCTCCTCGCGGTGCTGGACGACAGCCGCAGACGGGTTTGTCGCGTACGTAGTTTGCGTCGGTCGCGCCGTAGCTGTCGCGCCTGCCGCCCTGAGCGACGAACGCGTTCGGCTTCTCCCCGCCGACGCGGCGGATCAGCGCTTGATGTAGGTCGCGTTTCCGACGACGGATCGCCGAAGTGCGTCCGGCCGTAACGTACCGCGCCGGGCGATCGGCGTAGTCGCTCGCCGAAGAACTCGACCGGCTGGCGGCCGTCCATCTCGATCGGCGGTCGAGGCCGCAGGTCCCTGCCGGCCGTCGGCACCCAGAAGGCGTAGGCGGCGCGCGTGTCGCCGCCGGTCGAGGATCCCGGCTCGCAACCGCCGGCGACCGTGAGCCCGACCACCGCGACGACGACCTTCGCCGGCGTGTAGACGATGTTGGCACGCCGCCGCGACGCGTGAGATCAGCCAGCTCGTCGCCGGGAATCGTTTGCGCGCGCCGACCGAGCGGCAACGGCGACGGGGCTCGCCGCGAGCGACGACCAACCGGCGATCGTCTTTCGGCATGTGGAGAACCCTCCTTTCGTGACGGCGCCGTCCGTGGAGACAGTCGCCGACGCCGCCCTCGGTCTGAGTTGCCACGGCGCGGGGCCGACGGCCGCAACCGCGGACTCCATCACACCTGCCCCAGCACGTCGTCGCAGTATAGACTTTTGGCGAGGTCCGCCGTCGCTGAAGAGGATCGAAGCGCACGCCCTCGAGGCCGTGCGCCACGCCGCCGGCGAGGAACTCGACGTCGTCGTCGCCGCGAGTGGCGATGGCCGCCGCGTCCCGGATCGGCGGAGGCGATACGCGCCGGCCGAGATCGACGGGAACGCGCGATCGTGCGGCAGCCCCGCGGCCGTCACCGCGAGCTCGAGCCGAGCGCCGGTACGCCGAGGCGAGCGGAGCCTTCGGTTCTTCGCCAGTGCGTCCGGTGTCGCCGCCATAGACCGGGCCGACCGCGTGGATCACGTGCCGGGCCGGCAGGCTGCCGGCGCCGGTCAGCTTCGCTGCGTCGCCGGTCTCGCAGCCGCCGAGACGCCGGCACTCCAGGATGGCCGGGGCCCGCCCGCGCTGGTGGATCGCGCCGTCGACGCCGCCGCCGCCGAGGAGCGTCGTGGTTCGCGCGGCGTTGACGATCGCGTCGACGTCGCTGCTGCGACGATGTCCCCCGCACGAGCTCGATGGGGCCTGTCGTCGCCTGTCCGAGCTCGCGCCAGTCGCATCCATGTCGGTCCAGCGCGACTTTGCGCCCAGCTGCCCACTGGGGCTAACAGGATGAGCGTCACGGGACAAGGCAGGCGGGTCAGATGGCATGTGGAATGCTGCGGGTCGAAGAGCCTCAGGCCGTCGTCTTCGTGAGCGACCGGTCCGGAGCGGCCCTGCGACGCGCGCGAGCGCTGCCTGAAGCTCGCCGGCATCCCGCACGGGATCGAAGCCGAGCGCCGTCCGTCGGGCACGCTACTACAAGCTCATCGTCCGCGAGCAGGGACGCCGTCGCCGCGCACCTGGCGCTCCAGATGGGCGGCTGCGGCTGACGCTCAAGCTCGCAAGGAGACCGACTCCTCACCCTCGGCGGCCACGCTTCGGCGACCTCGCGCGCACGCGTCTGGGACGAGCTCACCCGCTCGCCGCGAAGCGTCGTCGACTTCGTCTGGAGCGTAGCGCCCCGACTGCTGACCGGTCCGACCAGCGACCGGCCGATTCCGGACGCTGCGGCTCGGGCTGACCGCCGTCACGAGCGTGCGCACCTTCCGCCGCCATGGCCGACATCAATCGCGATGACCACACAAGCTGCAGGAGGGCCTGCAGCGAGGCGGGCGCGATCGCCACCCGCCGCAACCACCAGGGCATCGACGTCGAGCACCTGCTCGTCGCGCTGCTCGACCAGGAGGGCGGTCTCGCCGCGAGCCTCCTCGAGATCGGCGGGCGTCGCGCCGCGAGCGCTCCAGCGACGCGCTCGAGCGCGAGCTCGACTCGGCGCCCGCAGGTGACTCGCGCCGGCGGCCGGGCCCGAGCCAGACCGTATCATCACCCAGCGCCTGAGCGCAGATCCTCACCAAGGCCGAGGACGAGATGCGCGGCGCTCAAGGACGAGTACGTCGAGCGTCGAGCACGTCCTCCTCGCGATGCGTCGGCCGACGGGCGCGCGCCTTCGCGCGACGTCGGGCTCACCCGCGAGACGCTTCATGGCGGCGCTCCAGAAGGTGCGCGGCAACCAGCGCGTGACGTCGCCGGATCCCGGAAGCCACCTACGAGGCGCTCGGGAAGTACGGGCGCGACCTCACGCAGCTCGCCAGCGCAGGGCAAGCTCGACCCGGTCATCGGCCGCGACGAGGAGATCCGGCGCGTCATCCAGGTCCTGCTCGCGGCGCACGAAGAACAATCCCGGTGCTGATCGGCGAGCCCGGCGTCGGCAAGACCGCGATCGTCGAGGGCCTCGCGCAGCGCATCGTCAGCGGCGACGTGCCCGGAGGGCCTGCAAGAACAAGCGCATCATCGCGCTCGACATGGGCGCGCTCGTCGCCGGCGCGAAGTTCCGCGGCGAGTTCGAGGAGCGCCTGAAGGCCGTGCTGAAGGAGGTGCAGTCGTCGCGAGGGCGAGATCATCCTCTTCATCGACGAGCTGCACACCGTCGTCGGCGCCGGCGCGGCCGAAGGCGCGATGGACGCCGTCGAACCTGCTGAAGCCGATGCTCGCGCGCGGCGAGCTGCACTGCATCGGCGCCACCACGCTCGACGAGTACCGCAAGCACATCGAGAAGGACGCCGCGCTCGAGCGCCGCTTCCAGCCGGTCCTCGTCGACGCAGCCGACGGTCGAGGACACGATCTCGATCCTGCGCGGCCTGCAGCGAGCGCTACGAGGTCCACCACGGCGTCCGCATCAAGGACGCCGCCCTCGTCGCCGCCGCGGTGCTCTCCGCACCGCTACATCACCGACCGCTTCCTGCCCGACAAGGCGATCGACCTGGTCGACGAGGCCGCGGCGCGGCTGCGCACCGAGATCGACTCGAAGCCCGAGGAGCTCGACGAGGTCGACCGCAAGGTCATGCAGCTCGAGATCGAGCGCGAGGCGCTCAAGAAGGAGACCGACGCCGGCGTCGACGCGAGCGGCTCGGCGAAGCTTCGAGGACGAGCTCGCGCGAGCTGCAGCGAGCGAGCGCCGAGCAGCTCCGCGCGCGCAGTGGGAGGCCGAGAAGGGCGCGCATCGGCGGCGCTCCGCGAGCTGCAAGCAGCAGATCGAGGAGACGCGGCACGCGATCGAGCAGGCCGAGCGCCAGTACGACCTGAACAAGCGCCGCCGAGCTCAAGTACGGCAAGCTCGCCGAGCTCGAGCGCCAGCTCGCCGCCGAGGAGCCAGATCGCGAGCCGAGGCGGCGGCAAGCGCCTCTCAAGGAAGAGGTCGACGAGGAGGACATCGCCGAGGTCGTCGCGCGCTGGACCGGCATCCCGGTCTCGAAGCTGGTCGAGGGCGAGCGCGAGAAGCTCGCTCCGCCTGGAGCGAGCATCTGCACCAGCGCGTCGATCGGGCAGGACGAGGCCGTCACCGCCGTCGCCAACGCGGTCATCCGCGCGCGCGCCGGCATCAGGACCCGAACCGCCCGATCGGCTCGTTCATCTTCCTCGGCCCGACCGGCGTCGGCAAGACCGGAGCTGGCGCGCGCGCTCGCCGAGTTCCTGTTCGACGAGCGAGCAGGCGATGATCCGCATCGACATGTCCGAGTACATGGAGAAGCACACCGTCGCGCGGCTGATCGGCGCGCCGCCCGGCTACGTCGGCTACGACGAGGGCGGCCAGCTCACCGAGGCGGTGCGCCGCCGGCCGTACTGCGTCGTCCTCTTCGACGAGATCGAGAAGGCGCACCCCGACGTCTTCAACGTCCTGCTGCAGCTCCTCGACGACGGCCGGCTGACCGACGGCCAGGGCCGCACGGTCGACTTCAAGAACACGGTCGTCATCATGACCTCGAACCTGGGCAGCCAGGTCGATCACGGCGCGCGCGCGGCGCCGTACGACGACGATCCGCGAGCGAGGTGCTCGCAGGCGCTCCGCAGCCACTTCCGGCCCGGAGTTCCTGAACCGCGTCGACGACATCGTCGTCTTCCACGCGCTCGATCGCGAGCACGTGCGCGAGATCGTCGACATCCAGCTCGCCCGCCTCGAGAAGCGGCCTCGCCGACCGGCACCTCGTCGCTCGACGTATCGATGGCGGCGAAGGACTGCCTCGGCCAGCCGCGGCTACGATCCGGTCTTCGGCGCGCGGCCGCTCAAGCGCGTCCTGCAGAACGAGATCGAGACGCCGCTCGCGCAGAAGATCATCGGCGGCGAGGTGCAGCGACGGCATGCACGTCGCCGTCGACCCCGCGCCCGGCGGCGGCGGCATCACGATGACCCCGGTCGTCGACGCCGAAGTCGTCAGCGAGCCGTCGAAGTCGCAGCGGCGAGCCGGCTGAGCGCGTCGCGCTGCCGCCCGCGCGAGCGCGCGGCATCGTCCGACGACGTCGCGGCGCCGAGCCGTCCGCGTGACGGCAGGCGTCGCTGACGCCGAGCTGGCCGAGCGTCACCGCGGCGGCGCGACGGACGCCGGCGCTCGCCGTCGTCGAGCAGCGTCGCGGCGATGCGGTCCGCCAGGCCGGCGTACGCGGCAGGACCGCCAGCGCCGCGGCCATCGCCGCGAGCCGCACCGCGGGATCGCCGTCGCGCGAGCGCCCGTGCGAGGTGCCCCGTTCCGTCGACGGGCACCGCCGCCGCGAGGTCGCGCAGGCAGTAGAGCGCCATCTTCCGCTGGAGCGCCGATGCCGAGCCGACCGAGCGGCGGCACGAGCGTCGCCGAGCGCTGGCTCGTGCTGCATCGCGCGCACGACGAGGCGCGCCGACGCCCAACGCACGTCGCCGTCCGACGACGCCGAGCGCCTCGAGCAGCGCCGGCATCGCATCGCGCGGGGCCGGCTCGAGCCGGGCCGAGCGCGTACGCCGCGCCCCATCGCTCGCGCGGCCGTCGGCCGACGCGAGCACGCGCCGCGATCGCCGTCCGCACCGTCGGATCGCTCGCGCGCCGCCGCGGCCAGTCGCTCGGCGGCCGGCCGCTGCACGGCCTTCCGCGCGTGCCCGAGCTCGGCGAGCGCACGAGCAACCTCGTCGGACGTCATGCGCACGCGCCGTATACGCGAGCTCGGCGATCGTCGCGATCGAGCGGACGCCGAGGACCGCGTCCGCCTGCTCGCCGGCGGCCTCCGTCACGCGCCGCACCAGCTCGGCGCCGATCGATCGGGCGCGCCGCGCAGGCTCGCTTCGATGCGCTGCGATCGTCGCCGACGGCGCGATCACGTCGCCGCACACGCGCACGTCCGTACGACGCGGCCGCTCGCGCGCCGCGTACACCTCGACGCACGCCGAGCATCTCGCGCGCGAGCGCGTGACGGTCGAGGTGCGGCAGGCAGGCGGCCCGCGTCGAGCCACGACGGATCGGCGATCGGGCGGCAGCAGCTCCGCGACGTCGCCACCTCGCAGCCCGAGGCGCGCCGCGTAACCCATCGACAGCGCCGCGGTGAGCTCGTCCAGGTCGGGCGCTCGGCCGCCCGCCTCGGCGACGCGACGTCGCCTCGCTCCGGACCGTCAGCGAGCGCCATCGGCACGACGCCCGACGGGTCGGCGCGATCGGCGAACCGTCGCGACGCTTCGGCGAACGAGTTACGCGCTGATGGGCGAGGCTCGCCTCGACGAGAACCGTCGCCGGTCGGGCGCGCGAGCTCGATGCCGAGTGCTCGCCGATCGATGCGGCCGCCGACCGTGACGACGTCGCGTGGCCGGGGTAGTAGCCGCTTGCACGCCGAGGCGCTCGTGCTGCGCCCAGGGAGGCCTGCGCGGACAGCGGACCAGCGCGGTTCTGACTCCGGCTCGAGCGACAGCGCCGGCGCGAGTCAGGCTGCGCCAGCGACGCGGCGCGCGAGTGACGATAGCTGCCAGGCCGGCGATAGCCGCCGCCCAGGGGCGCCGAGCCGCCCGCCGCGCCCACGCGGCGGGCGAGGCGCGATCCGGCGACGGGTGGGCGGGCTCCGGAACGACGGAGGCGTCCTGAGCGCCAGGACGTCGCCTTGGAGAGCCCGTAAGTGCAGAGGAAGGCCGCGGGATCGCGTCGGCGCTGCGTGCAGCGCGACGTCGCGAGCCAACGCGGAGGCGCGCGCCGGGGCGTCGAGCGCGACGTCTGCAGCACCGAGAGGGACTCCACGGGCCTTCCGCCCAGGCACCGGCTGACGGACTGAGCGACCGGGCTGGCTCAAACGTTCGTCGCGAAGCTCGTCACGTCTTTTTGTCGGGACGGGGCCACCCCCACATCGCGCGATTGTTGGGCTAGCGGCGTCTGTTGGCCGCTAGGCAGCCCACTGGCGCTGACGAGGAAGTCGGAAACCGGAACTTGCTCGCGCCGTGAACGAATCGCCGATTGCCTGATTTGGGCCCACCGTCGCATCCGCCGGTGAGCGGCGCCTGCTGGTCGCCAGGCTGAGCACGCGCTGCGCAGCAGGTTCCGCGACGCGGAGCGGCCGGCCGCGGCGCCATCCGCTGGCTCGTCAGGACGCGCGCTGGCTCAAAGCCCCGATCGCACGGAGGTCTTCGCTCTTCGAGCGGTCTGCAGGCCCTCGGCACCGACGAATCTCGACCCGCCAGTACGCCTCGCAGCCGACCGCGCCCCAGCCTGACGCGCAGCCGCGCCGCTGCGCGCGCGTATCGATGCAGCCGCAGCTGACCTTCACCGAGCCCGGGCGCGCGCAGGCTGAGCGGGCTCAGCGCGGCCACGATCGAACCCGCCCCGGCGTGGGCACGAGATCGTGCATCGTGGCGTCGCGGAAGCCGGCAGCTCCGGAGCATCCGCTCGTACTTTCTGCCGGTTGGGTGTAGACGTCGCCGCCCGGCGTCCCGGCTAGCCAGCATCGACGTGAGCCTGAAGCTGCACGGCGTACTCGGCGGACCCCATTCGATCTTCTGCCCGGGACGAATCTCGACGGATCGGCGACGCGCCCGTCTTTTCGCGGTGGCGGAGCGGCGCAGGCAGGCATCCGGCGCGCGAGCATCCGCCTGGCACTCCCGTCGCGTCAGAAGTGGATGGAGGATGCTGGGCATCAGGATCAGGGTCGGCGTACCGCCGAGCTCGACCTCGATGCGCGCTGCCCGGCGCGCGCGGCTGCCAGCGCGGTCGGCGACACGCGGCGAGCCGCGCGTTCTCGGCGGCGACGCCGAGCACGTTGGCCCAGTCGAGTCCCGTGACCTGTACGGCCGGGTTCAACCGCGCCATCGTGATGCCGAAGAGCCCGTGGCCTGCCGCGACGTCCAGCACCCGGAGCGGCGACGAACCCTCGATGCCGAGGACGTGCGCGAGCAGCAGCGCGGACATGCCGGCGAGCGGCGCCACTCGCGTGGCTGCTGAACTCTGACCTGCCATACGATGTCTGCTCCGGGGTCATCGAGCCGTCCGTGAGGACCGACCCGCCCTGCTTCACCGCCCGGTCAGCCGGTCGAAGCCCCGGCGGACACGTGCGGTGACGCGACGACGAACGCGATCGCCGACCCGACGTACTGTGCCGCCGGCGCGTTCCGATCGAAAGCAGCGCAGCGGCCGTCGGCGACGAAGCCGATAGCGACTCGCCGCCGTCGCGCGACGGAAGCGGTCCATCGCGAGTGCGATCGAGAAGGATCCGGCGGCGCCACGCCGCGAGGACTGCGGGCAGCGGCTATGCGGATCGCGGTCGTGAGCGCAGTGGCCACCGGTCGTGCGCCTTCTTCGCCGATGGCGGCGAAGACGTCGAGCTTCGATGGCGGCCTTTGATCGCGCGGCGTGCGCTGGTAGCCGGTGAATCGTGACCAGAAAGTGAGATCGAAGGAGAGGCCGTCGTCGATGCCAGTGAGGTGATGCGTCTACTCCCCGCGATGCAGATGCGATCAATGCCGGGAGCTCTCATGGCCGCCTTCGAAGCGGCCGGGGTCAGGGCAAAGCGTCGTCGACGCGTCGACGTGGTCAGACGGACAGTGGTCGCACCGAGCCGTGAGCATCGGCACCGGCCTCGCCTCCTGCCAGAAGCACCCGACGCCGATCTCGAAGCAAAGTTGAGGCCGAACGGACACGTTCCGACCGCAGGCGCCCCGGATTCGGTTCAACACTGGCGCGAGCTCAGACTTCAGGATGGAGACGAGCGTGCGTCCTACCTGGATCTCGGTTTCGTAAGCTCGTCTTGCGTCGTGCGACAGCCCCCGGCCGCCTCGATGCGTTGCCACGCCGCGCTGAACTTGTCCTCGGCCTTGCCTCAGGCAGGCCTGGCCGATCGGTTGCCTCGCGCCAGTACGCGAAGCCAGCGTAAGCACTTCCGGGAGCTGCAAAGCCGGTCTTGCGTGCCGTCGCCTCGAGCTTCGCGGACGCGCACCGTCCGCCGGCCGCCGTCCGCGCCGACCCGGGACGGCCATGAGGATTATCCCGGTGGTGGCGATGGCAAGCGCGATGGACCTCGCCTTTACGGCCGTCCCTCCGCTTCGTCGGATACGCCGGTGGCGGACTCGCCGTCAACGGCATCTCGAGCTCCTCGACCGCGATCGCCTTCACGTCGATCCGCACGCCACGCGGCAAGAGCGGCGTCCGGGCACGTCTTCATGTGGAACATGCTGCGACACGCTGCGCTGGGCCGGCCCGGCGGCGTCTGATATGGCTTCCAGGTAAGTCACTGGAAGATCGGCCGTCGCCAGCGGTACCAGGGCGGCCTCAGGGCTAGTCGCTTCGTTCTGATGTGACTCTCGTGGCGATGGTGGCGTGGATCCCCGTTCCTGGAACTGAGAGAAATCTTCGAGCTCGAAGGGAGAAACGTGAGATGTCCGCGACCGTCCCCCGCTTCCAGTCTCTTCACGTCCGAGACCGCCGCCCGGAAGGTACGCCGGCTCGCCGAGGATGCCTGAACACCTGTGATCCCGAGCGCGTGGCGCTTGCCTACACGGAGGAGGACAGCCATTGGCGAAACCGCGTCGGTGAATTCGTGCACGGCCGTGCTGGCGATCGTCGCCTTCCTCAGGCGTGAAATGGAGCAGGGAGCTCGAGTACCGTCTCATCAAGGAGCCTGGGGCATGGGAAGGGAACCGATCGCCGTCCGCTTCGCCTACGAGTGTCATGCGCGACTGACCGGAACCGGTTCCGCTCGTATGGCACCGAAAACTGGGAATTCGACGAGTCAACGGCCTCATGCGCCGTTGCGCTGGTGCTCTGCATCAACGATCTCCTGATCAAAGAACCTAACGACACCATCACTGGGATCGAGCGGGCTCCGCGCCCAGCGGACCATCCCGGCCCCAGCGACGTGGCGGCTGTAGGCCGAGTTCCCTTGCCATCGCGTTGCCATCCAGATGCGCAGCAAAGACCGGTTCCAACTCCGTCACTATCGGTCGGAACCTGGGTCCTTACGGCAACGTGAAACTGCGCGGGGACTTACGGCGCGGGCGACCGGGTCGAACCGGCGACCTTGTGCTTGGCAAGCGAACTGGACCCGCGGTCGCCACACCATCGCACACCATCCCATCGCACGGAATGACGCGCTGCCTCGGCGCCTCTTCAGGCAGCCGAATGGGCAGGGTTGGAAACCCGTTCCGGCACGACACCTGGTACACACTCGCCCTCACAGTCAGAGTGGGGCTGCCCGCCGTCTGCTCGGAGATACACGGTCGCTGGGCATGCGGCAAATCCGGGTCCAGGTGCTCCCGCCCTGCTGCCCGACTCCGGGCGAGAGCGCCGTCTCATCTCACGAGCGCGCCTTTCGCCGACGGCTGACGAGCCTACACGGCCTCGGCGGAGTATGGCGGGCGCAGGCGCGCTCGAGCAGCCTCGAGCGACTTCGCGCAGCATCGCGCCGCGGCCGCGGCGCGCGCGCGTCGTCGAGCCGGACTGAACGCGCTCGACGGTCGCGGCCCGCCACACCTCGTGGATCTCGGGCGCGAGCGCCATCTGCATGTACGCGACGCTCCGCAGGCTCGCCTGGACCATCCGATCGTGCTGGGGCCCGTTCGCCGTTCGCTTCCGGCATCTGCTCGAACGAGCGCAGGTAGAGCTGCGCATGCGGATTCACGTGCGTCCGGACGCCCGTGCGCCTGGTGTTGCCGCCGTGCGCGCTCAGGCGGACGGTCACCTCGCGCTCGAGCACGCCGACGATCGCGTCGCGATCCTCCGCGGGCATGCGCTCGAAGACCGCCAGCAGGCGGCGCCGCAGCGGCTCGTCGAGGTACTCGCGCACGAGCAGGCTGGCGGACTTGAGCAGCGCGGACAAGTTGGTGAGCGCATTCCACGTCCGACTTCATGCGCCGTCTATGATCCTCGGCGCGGTGGAGCGCAGTGATCGACCCCCGGTACACAGCCCGATGGCTGCGCCGGCCTCATCCGCGGAATCTTACGGCTGGTCGCGAGCATGTGCTGCCCGAGCGAATGGGCGCGGAGCGAGGCCCGACAGCGCCGATGGTTTTTCGCTGTGTACCGCGGGTGTACCCGCATGACGATCGACCCTCCGAATGTCCCGACATCGCCCCGAAACGAACGCGGCCGCGTACCAGAAGAGCGGCGTGCACGCGCTCAAGCGCGCCGTGCAGACGCCTCGGCAAGCGTGCCCTGCTCCTCGCGCTCGACCGCCCTCGGCCGCGCGCTCCACGAGTGGCGCGACGCGCTCGTCGCAGACTTCCGGGCGGTGATCCCTCGACGGCACGGCTCGCGCTGATCGACCTCGCCGTCAGGACGAAGCTGCTCGTCGACAGCGTGGATGCGTACGTGTGCTGGCGATGCCGAGTCCCGTAAACCGCCAGCGTAGGTGCCTCCATCCCGTCGTGCGCGAGCGGGCCACGCTCGTGAACCAGCCGCGCTGCGCCGGCAGACCGCCTACGTCGAAGAGCAACGCCAAGCGGCGGTCACCTGTCGTCGTGCCGATCACCAAGGCGCAGTATCGGGACCGCAACACGGACACACCTACGGTACACACCGACCACAGGGACCGCCGATCGGATATGCCAGTGCCGGAGAAACGCAGCACCGACAAGGACGCCCGCTAGAGCGGGCGACCGGGGTCGAACCGGCGACCTTGTGCTTGGCAAGCACACGCTCTGGCCAACTGAGCTACGCCCGCAGAGCGAGCGCGGACCATACCATCCGACCCCCGCTGTCAACCGCGCGACGCACTCAGCCGAGGCGGATCTGTCGCAGCACGCGCACGTAGTAGTCGACCGCCGACCACACCGCGACGACGAGCGCGATCCACAGGAAGCGCATGCCCGCGGCGTGGAAGTCGACGACGAACCGAGCGTGAACGGGACCGGATACGAGTAGTGCAGCGAGGAGGCCCGTCAGCGCGAAGCATCTGGAAGATCATCTTGTACTTCCCGAGCTCCTGCGCCGGGACGACGAGACCGCTCTGCGACGCGATGCCGCGAAGACCCGTGACGGCGATCTCGCGCAGCACGATCACGACCGCCATCCACGCCGGGCACGCGCGGCTCGAGGCGGCGCGCCCGACGAGCATGATGAGCACGCGCCGCGACGAGCAGCTTGTCGGCGAGCGGATCGAGGAACTGGCCGAGCACGGTCGTGCTCTGCCGCGCGTCGCGCGAGCCAGCCGTCGAGGTAGTCGGTGATGCAGGCGACCACGAAGCAGCGCCGCCGGCGATGCCGCGCGGACCGGGCTCGGTCCACATCGAGCAGCACGACGACGACCGGGACGAGCGCGATGCGGAAGAGCGACAGCAGGTTCGGCAGCGCCAGTCACGGCGGCGCCGCGCGCCGACCGTCCTCAGCGATGCGCGGAGATGAAGACGACACCGGGGCCGCTGCCTTGCGCGGTCGCGTCACGCCGGTAGTTCTCGCGGTAGCGCAGCACCCGGGCCAAGATACTCGCGCGTCTCGGGGATGTTCGGGATGCCCCCGCCGCCTCCGACCCGCTGCGTGCCTGGCGTTGTAGGCCGCGACCGGCGATACGGCACGTTCCCGCCGTAGCGGTCGAGCAGCCACTTGCAGGTGCCGGACCCCGCCCTCGATGTTGTCGCGCGGGCGGAACACGTCCTGCGACGCCGTGCTGCGCGCGCCGTCGCGGGCATGAGCTGCATCAGGCCCTGCGCGCCCTTCGGCGACACGGCCTGGTGGTTGAAGCCGGACTCGGCCTTGATGACCGCCTTCACGAGCGCGTACTCGACGTCGTAGACGCGCGAGCTGCCTGACGGATGAGCTCGTCGAACGCTCTTCGGCTTCGCCGGCGTCGGGCGGCAGCCGCGACGGGGCTCAGCGCCGACGACCGGCAGCGGGCCGCGGCAGCTCGCGGACGATGATGCGCGCCGCGGCCTGACTCGACGGCGCGTTCGTGTAGTACGATCGACGCCCGTCGACGGGATCGCGATCGTGTAGATGTGCGCGCGCGCGGCGGCGCGCAGGCGCCACCGCGAGACCCACCACCACCACCATGCTCCACGTCCGCCGGCGCGGTCGCATCCAGGCATTCGAGGATACGGGCCACCCTCCCGAACGTCAATCAGAGCGGACGCGGCGCTTGACCCGGACGAGCTCGGCCGCTCGGGGAAGCTGCCAGGGCCGTGGCGGTCCAGACCGAAGTCCTCGTCATCGGCAGCGGCATCGCCGGGCTCACCTGCGCGCTCGAGTGCGCACGCTACGGCCCCGTCGCGCTGGTCACGAAGGACCGCCTGCCCGAGAGCTCGAGCCAGTACGCGCAGGGCGGCATCGCCTCGGTCTGGAGCCCGGAGGACAGCTTCGAGTCGCACACCGAGGACACGCTCGTCGCCGGCGCCGGGCTCTGCCATCGCGACGTCGTCGAGATCGGTCGTCCGCGAGGGGCCCGACGCGCGTCCGCGACCTGATCGCGCTCGGCACGAACTGCTCGACCTGCGGCGGCGAGCCAGGAGGACCGCGAGTACGACCTCGGCCGCGAAGGCGGGCACTCGCACCGGCGCATCCTCCACGCGCTCGACGCGACCGGGCACGAGATCATCCGCGCGCTCGTCGAGGCGGTGCGCGCGCAACCCGCGCATCACGATCTACGAGAACCACCTCGCGATCGACCTGCCTCGCTCGACCGCACGGGCGCCAGCCCGACGTGCTGGGGCGCCTACGTCGCTCGACCGCGCGACGCGCGCAGGTCGCACCGCTTCACCGCGCGCGCGACCGTGCTCTGCACCGGCGGCGCGGGCAAGGTCTACCTCTACACGTCGAACCCCGACGTCGCGACCGGCGACGGCATCGCGATGGCGCTATCGCGCCGGCGCGCACGGTCGCGAACATGGAGTTCTTCCAGTTCCACCCGACCTGCCTCTACCACCCGCACGCGAAGTCGTTCCTGCTGACCGAGGCGCTGCGCGGCGAGGGCGCCGTCCTCCGCCGGCCCGACGGCGAGCCGTTCATGGAGCGCTACGACCCGCGCGCCGAGCTCGCGCCGCGCGACATCGTCGCGCGCGCGATCGACAGCGAGATGAAGGTGCCACGGCTACGACTGCGTCTTCCTCGACATCAGCGCACCGCGCCGCCGACTGGATCGCGCGAGCGCTTCCCGACCGTCTACGAGCGCTGCCTCGCAGTTCGGCTTCGACCTCACGAAGGAGCCGATCCCGGTCGTGCCGGCGGCGCACTACTGCCTGCGGCGGCGTCGTCACCGACGTCGACGGCGCGACCGTCGATCGCCCGCCTCTACGCCGCCGGCGAGGTCGCGTGCACGGGCCTCCACGGCGCCAACCGGCTCGCGTCGAACTCGCTGCTCGAGGCGCTCGTGTTCGGCCATCGCGCCGCGCGCGCACGCTCGTCGAGCGCCTCGCGCGCCGACGCGCGCCAGCCGCCGACGCTGCCGCCGTGGGATCCGGGCCGCGCGACCGACAGCGACGAGTCGGTCGTCGTCACGCAGAACTGGGACGAGATCCGCCGCTTCATGTGGAACTACGTCGGCATCGTGCGCAGCGACCGCCGCCTCGCGCGCGCCCGCCAGCGCATCGCGCCTGCTGCAGGAGGAGATCCGCGACTACTACTGGGACTTCCTCCTCACGAGCGACCTCGTCGAGCTGCGCAACATCGCGACCGTCGCCGAGCTCATCATCGCGTGCGCCATGTCCCGCAAGGAGAGCCGCGGCCTCCACTACACGGTCGACCACCCCGACGCCGATCCGCGGGCGCGCGACACGCGTCGTGCGCCGCGACGACGCCGTGGTCCCGGGCTCGTGCCGGACCGTCGCACGTCGGCTCGTCCGAGCGCGCGCCGCTGCCGGTCGCGGCGCCGCGTCGCGCGAGCGCGGCGCCTCTCAGCCGCGCTCACGCGGTCGCTGCGCCTCGAACAGGTGGAGCTGGCGGACGCTGCGGCGTCGTCGCCGAGCGCGACCGGATAGTTGCCGGTGAAGCACGCGTCGCAGAAGCCGCTCGCCGCTCGCCGTTCGCTGAACGCGTACAGCCCTGCGATGCTCAGATAGGCGAGCGAGTCGGCGCCGAGGTACTCGCGGATCTCCTCGACCGGCTGCGACGACGCGATCAGCTCCTCGCGTCGTCGGCGTGTCGATCCCGTAGTAGCAGGGTTCGTCGTCGGCGGCGAGCTGATGCGCATGTGCACCTCGCGCGCGCCCGCCTGGCGGATCATCGTGACGAGCTTCCGGCTGGTCGTGCCGCGCACGATCGAGTCGTCGACGACGACGACGCGCTTCCCGTCGAGCACCTCGCGCAGCGCGTTCAGCTTCACCTTCACGCCGAAGTGGCGGATCGAGCTCTGCGGCTCGATGAACGTGCGCCCGACGTAGTGGTTGCGGATGAGGCCCATCTCGAACGGGATGCCCGCCTCCTCGGCGTAGCCGATCGCCGCCGGCACGCCGGAGTCGGGCACCGGGATCACGATGTCGGCCGGCACGCGGCTCTCGCGCGCGAGCTGGCGGCCGAGCTCCTTCCGCACCTCGTAGACGTTGCGGCCGAAGACCAGGCTGTCGGGCCGCGCGAAGTAGACGTACTCGAACACGCAGTGGTGGCGCGGCGCCGGCGGGAACGGCTGCAGCGACTCGACGCCGCGCGCGCCGATGATCACGATCTCGCCCGGCTCGATCTCGCGCTCGTAGCGCGCGTCGATCGAGATCGAAGGCGCACGTCTCCGACGCGACGACCCACCGCGTCGCCGACGCGCCCGAGCACGAGCGGCCGGAACCCGCTGCGGATCGCGCGCGCGCGATCACGCGGTCCTCGGTCAGGAACACGAGCGAGTACGCGCCGCGCACCTGCGCGAGCGCGTCGACGATGCGCTCGAGCAGCGTCGTCGCCGGTCGACGCCGCGATCAGGTGGATGATCACCTCGGTGTCGGACGGTCGACTGGAAGATCGAGCCGCGCCGCTCGAGCTGCTCGCGCAGCTCCTCGGCGTTCACCAGGTTGCCGTTGTGCGCGATCGCGAGCGCGCCCTGCGCCCACTCGACGACGAACGGCTGGCAGTTCTTCAGGACCGTCGAGCCGGTCGTCGAGTAGCGGTTGTGGCCGATCGCGAGGCGGCCCTCGAGGCGGCGCCAGGATGTCCTGGTCGAAGATGTCGGCGACGAGGCCCATGCCGCGGTGGGCGATCAGCGCCTCGCCGTTCGACGCGACGATGCCCGCGCGACTCCTGCCCGCGGTGCTGGAGCGCGTAGAGGCTCAGGTAGGCGAGCGTCGACGCCTCGTGGTGCCCGTACACGCCGACGACGCCGCACTCCTCGTGGAACTTGTCCACCATGCCGTCCCCGCAGTCGGACTGCTAGCGCACCGGACGCCGTCTCAGCCACCCACGCGCCGCTCGAGCGCGCGCCGCCAGCGCTCGCGCGCCGACTTCGATCGGCAGGTCGATCGAGCCCCTCGATGACGATGGCTGTGCCCGCGCACCTCGCCCAGCACCGCGCACGGCACGTCCTCGCGCCGCGCCAGGTCGCGCAGCTGGCGCAGGCTTGCGCCGCCGCACCGACACGAGCATGCGCGACTGGCTCTCGCCGAAGAGCAGCGCGTCGGTGCGCATGCCGCCGCTCGAGCGCCACGCGGGCCCCGAGACCGCGGCCGCCGAACGAGCACTCCGCGAGCGCGACGGCGAGGCCGCCCTCGGCGACGTCGTGCGCCGAGCGCAGGAGCCGCTCGTGCGCCGCCGCCGAGCACCAGGCGATGGAGCCGCTTCTCGGCCTCGAGGTCGATCCACGGCGGCGTGCCCGCGCGTCTGGCCGTGGATCACGGCCAGGTACTCGCTGCCGCCGAGCTCCTCGCGCGTGCGGCCGAGGAGCACGATCGACGTCGCCCTCGGCCTTCCACCACGGCGTGAGGTAGAGCTCGACGTCGTCGAGGAGGCCCACCATCGCGATCGTCGGCGTCGGCGGGATGTTCCGGCCCTCGGTCTCGTTGTAGAAGCTCACGTTGCCGCTGACGACGGGCGTGCCGAGCGCGAGGCAGGCGTCGCGGATGCCGGCGATCGCCTGCTGGAACTCCCACATCACCTCGGGCCGCTCCGGGTTGCCGAAGTTGAGGCAGTCGCGTGACGCGCGAGCGGCTTGCGCGCCGACGGCGACGCAGTTGCGCGCCGCCTCGACGACCGCGATCACGGCGCCGAGGTACGGATCGAGCCGCGTGTAGCGGCTGTTGCAGTCGACCGCGAGCGCGAGCCCGCGCCGCGTCCCTTCGACGCGGACGACCGCCGCGTCGCCGCCGGGCCGCACGACCGTGCTGCCGCCGACGAACTGGTCGTACTGGCGGTAGATCCACTCGCGCGAGCAGAGGTTCGGGCTCTCGAGGAGCGTCTGCAGCGTCTGCGTCGTAGTCGCGCGGCTCGCGGATCGGTCGCAGATCGAGCGCGCTGCAGCTCGTCGAGCCGCGCCGGCTCCTCGGCCGGCCGCCGGTAGACCGGCGCCGACGTCGGTGAGGATCGCGGCGCGGGATCGCGCACACCTCCTCGCCGTGCCAGCGCGCGCGCAGACGCCGTCGTCCGTCAGCCGGCCGATGACGACGGCCTGCAGGTCCCAGCGCGCGAAGATGCGCGCGGCACGGCGTCCTCGCTGCCCTGCCTGCGCGACGAGCAGCATGCGCTCCTGCGACTCGGAGAGCAGGATCTCGTACGGCGTCATGCCCTCTTCGCGGAGCGGCACCTCGTCGAGGTCGATCACGATGCCCGACCCCGCCGCGGCCCGCCATCTCGACCGAGCTGCGACGTGAGGCCGGCCGCGCCCATGTCCTGGATCGCGACGACGTGGTCGGTCCGCATGAGCTCGAGGCACGCCTCGAGCAGGAGCTTCTCCGTGAACGGATCGCCCACCTGCACGGCCGGCCGCTTCTCCTCGGCGCGCGCGTCGAGCGCCGCCGACGCCAGCAGGCTGGCGCCGTGGATGCCGTCGCGGCCGGTGCGCGAGCCGACGTAGATGACCGGGTTGCCCGGCCCGGCCGCCGTCGCGCGGAAGATGCGGTCGGCGCGGCGCGATGCCGAGCGTGAACGCGTTCACGAGGATGTTGTGGTCGTAGCGCGGCGTCGAAGAACGCGTCGCCGCCGACGGTCGGCGACGCCGATGCAGTTGCCGTAGTGCGCCGATGCCCGCGACGACGCCGCGCACGAGGAACGGCGTGCGCGGGTGGTCGAGGCTGCCGAAGCGGAGCGAGTCCATGATCGCGACCGGCCGCGCGCCCATCGTGAAGACGTCGCGCAGGATGCCGCCGACGCCGGTCGCCGCGCCCTGGAACGGCTCGACGAACGACGGGTGGTTGTGGCTCTCGATCTTGAAGACGGCCGCGAGGCCGTCGCCGATGTCGACCGCGCCGGCGTTCTCGCCCGGGCCCTGCAGCACCTGCGGGCCCGTGCGTCGGCAGCTGGCTGCAGGTAGCGCGCGCGAGCTCTTGTACGAGCAGTGCTCCGACCACATGACGCCGAAGACGGCGAGCCTCCTCGAAGGTCGGCGTGCGGCCGAGGCGCTTGACGATCTTGCTCGTACTCCTCGGCGCGTGAGGCCCTGCTCGACGGCCAGTCTCCGACGGTGACGGCGGGCGACGGCGTCACGGGCCGGGACGACCGTCGGCTCGCGCGCGGCGCTGCGCTGTCGCGCCCGACCCACGCCTGGACCGAGCGGAAGAGCTTCGAGCCCGTCCTCGCCGCCGAGCAGCCGCTCGACCGGCGTGCTCGGGGTGCGGCATGAGCCCGACGACGTTGCCGCTCGGCGTTGCACACGCCGGCGATGTTGTCGAGCGAGCCGTTCGGGTTGGCCTCGGGCGCGACGCGCCCGGCTGCGATCGGCGTAGCGGAAGACGACCTGACCGCTGGTCCTCGAGCGCGGCGAGCGTCGCCTCGTCGGCGACGTAGCAGCCCTCGCCGTGCTTGATCGGCAGCGACGAGCACCTCGCCGCGCGCGGCAGCCGTAGGTGAACGCGGTGTCCGTCGTCTCGACCCGGACGGTGACGATCTCGCAGACGAACTTGAGCGAGCGGTTCGCGACCAGCGCGCCGGGCAGCAAGCCCGGCCTCGCACAGGATCTGGAAGCCGTTGCAGATGCCGAGCGACGACGCCGCCGCGCGCGCGCGTGCGCGGCGACCGCCTCCATGATCGGCGAGAACGCGCGCCATGGCGCCGCAGCGCAGGTAGTCGCCGTACGAGAAGCCGCCCGGCAGCACGATCGCAGTCGCACGCCGCGCAGGTCGTCGGTCGCTTGTGCCAGAGCGCGACGGCCTCGTCGCCGAGGATCGCTCGGCCACGCGCAGCGCGTCGCGATCGTCGTTCGAGCCGGGAAAGACGACGACGCCCCAGCGCATCAGCCAGCGCTCCTCGTCGACCTCGACGCCGGTAGTCCTCGATGACGCTCGTTGGCGAGGAGTCGCTCGCACATCGCCTGCACGCGCTCGGTCGCGGCCGTCGCGCGTCGACGTCCCGCAGCGCGCATCTCGACGTACTTGCCGACCCGGACGTCGCCGACCTCCGCGAAGCCGAGCGCGTGCAGAGCCCTGCTGCACCGCCTTGCCCTGCGGATCGAGGATGCCGCGCTTCGGGCGTGACGTAGATGCGCGCGCGGAGCCCGCCATCACGCCGCCACGCCGCAGATGCGGCGCGCGACCTCCTGGTAGGCCTCCTCGACGCCGCCCAGGTCGCGGCGGAACCGGTCCTTGTCGAGCTTCTCGCCCGTCGCACTTGTCCCAGAAGCGGCAGGTGTCGGGGCAGATCTCGTCCGCCAGCGAGGATCTTGCCCGTGGTGCCGGCCGAACTCGAGCTTCATGTCGACCAGCACGATCGTCGCGCGCGTCCAGGAACTCGCGCAGGATGCGCGTTCACCCTGAGCGCGGTCTCGTTGATCGGCTGCAGCTCCTGCGGCGTGGCGAGCCGGAGCACGCGGATGTGCCAGTCGTTGATCAGCGGATCGCCGAGCGCGTCGTCCTTCAGGTAGTGCTCGAGGATCGGGCTCCGGGAGGAGCTCGCCCTCCGGGCGCGCCGAGGCGCTTGGCGAGGCTGCCGGCGATGATGTTCCGCACGACGACCTCGATCTTCACGATCTCGCAGCGCGCGGATCAGCATGTCGCGGTCGGACAGGCGGCGGACGAAGTGCGTCGCGACGCCCTGCTCCTCGAGGAGCTGGAAGAACACCTCGGACGATGCGGTTGTTGACGACGCCCTTCTGACGCGATCGTGCCGCGCTTCTGCGCGTTGAACGCGGTCGCGTCGTCCTTGAAGTGCTGGATCAGGAGGTCGGGATCGGCCGTGCGGTAGACCTGCTTGGCTTTGCCTTCGTAGAGAAGCTCACGCCGCTCCATCACCCGTCCTCCAGAGCTCGCGCGAAGAGATCGTCGATATGCCGCAGGCTGTGGTGCATGTCAAAGAGGCTCGCGAGCTCCGTCGGCGTCGAGATGACGCGCGCACGTCGGCGTCGTCGGCGAGGCGCGCCTGCGAGATCGCCGCCGGCGAGCGCGTGGCGCTGGATCCAGCGATACGCCTCGTCGCGCGCGACGCCTCTGCGCACGAGCGCCAGCAGCACCTGCTCCGAGAAGATCGCGCCGCCGCAGGCGCGCGAGGTTCGCCGCCATCGCCGTCGGGCCGCACCTCGAGCCCCTCGACCACGCCGGCGAGCGCGCGCGAGCGCGAAGTCGAGCGCGATCGTCGCGTCGGGCGCGATCACGCGCTCGACCGACGAGTGGCTGATGTCGCGCTCGTGCCAGAGCGCCATGTTCTCGAGCGCCGCCAGCGCGTAGCCGCGCACGAGCCGCGCGATGCCCGCAGACGTTCTCGGCGAGGATCGGGTTCCGCTTGTGCGGCATCGCCGACGAGCCCTTCTGGCCCTGGCCGAACGGCTCCGCGCGCCTCGCCGCACCTCGGTGCGCTGCAGGTGGCGGATCTCGAGTCGCGATGCGCTCGCACGTGCCGCGCCAGGACGGCGAGCGTCGTGAAGAAGACGGCGTGGCGGTCGCGCGGCACGACCTGCGTCGCGATCGGCTCCGGGCGCGAGCCCGAGCCGCGTCGAGGATCGCCGCCTCGACCGTCGGGTCGGTTGTTCGCGAAGGTCCCGACCGCGCCGGAGAGCTTGCCGTAGCGCGATCTCCGCGCGCGCCGCGGCGAGCCGCGCGCGGTCGCGCGCCGAGCTCGGCGTACCAGCTCGCGCACTTGAGGCCGAACGTGATCGGCTCGGCGTGGATGCCGTGGCGTGCGGCCGATCATCGGCGTGTGCTTGTGGCGGAGCGCCTGCGTCCGCACGGCGGCCCGCAGGCCGATCGAGACCCGGCGAGCAGCAGGTCGGCCGCGTCGCGCGAGCTGGATCGCGAACGCGGTGTCGACGACGTCGCTCGAGGTGTAGCCCGAGGTGGAGGAAGCGGCCCTCGTCGCCGACGCTCTCCGCGACCGACGACACGAACGCGATGACGTCGTGCTTCACCTGCGGCCTCGATCTCCTGCATGCGCGCGACGTTCACGCGCGCGCCGGCGCGCAGCGTCTTCGCCGCCTCGCGCGGCACCGTCGCCGCGCTCGGCCGAGCACGTCGACCAGCGCGAGCTCGATCTCGAGCCAGTGTCCGAGCCGCGTCTCCTCGCGTCCAGATCGCGCGCCATCTCGGGCCGCGTGTAGCGCTCGATCATCGGCGCGTCCCGGTGCTGCCGAAGCCGCCGGCGCCGCGGTCGGTCGCCGGTCGAGCGTCGTGCGCCTCGCGCCCATTCGATGCGCGTCGACCGGCGCGACGACGAGCTGCGCGATCCGATCGCCGCGCCGCACGACGACGCGTCGCTCGTCCGAGGTTCACGAGCAGCACCTGTATCTCGCCGCGATAGTCGCTGTCGATCGTTCCGGGCGCGTTCAGCACGCGTGACGCCGGTGCGCATGCGCGAAGCCGCTGCGCGGCCGGACCTGCGCCTCGTAGCCCGCGGGCAGCGCGATCGCGAGACCCGTCGGCACGAGCGCGCGCTCGCCGGGCGGATGGTCAGTCGCGCTCGACGTCGGCCGCGAGGTCGAGCCCGGCGGCGCCCGGGCTCATGTACGCCGGCAGCGGCAGGGGCCGGTCAGTCCGCACGCGCACGACCGGCACGCGCACGACCGGTCGCGTCATCGCGTCGCGGAGCTCCGCGTCGAGCCTGCGTCGCCGTCACGTCGCCGAGCACCGTGAGGCTCGAGCACGCCCGAGCCGAAGAGCCGCTCGGCGACGCGACACGACGTCGTCGTTGGTGACGGCGTCGACGCCGGCGGCGACCTCGCGCGATCGGGACGTCGCGGCCGTAGTAGATCTCGTTCTTCGCGATGCGGCTCATGCGGCTGTCGCTCGTCTCGAGGCCGAGCAGCATGCTGCCCTTCATCTGCGTCTTCGACGCGCGCGAGCTCCGCCGGGCGTGAGCCCGTCGCGGCGCGACGCGGCGAGCTCGGCCCGGACGCTCGCCGTGACCTCGCGCGTCCACTGCGGCGCTCGTGCCGACGTAGACGCCGGCGTAGCCGCTGTCGCGATAGGCCGTGAGGAACGAGTAGACGGTGTACGCCTTGCCCTGCCGCTCGCGGATCTCCTGGAAGAGCCGCGAGCTCATGCCGCCGCCGAGCGCGACGTTCAGCAGGTGCGCCGCATAGCGATCGTGGTCGCCCTGCGCGATGCCGGGAGCGCCGAGGCAGAGGTGCACCTGCTCGAGGTCCTTCTCGTGGACCGACAGCCGCCGGTCGCGACTCGGCGGCGCGCCGTCGACGATCGGCGCCGCGCCCGCGAGCGGCCCGAAGTGCCGCGCGACGACGTCGACGAGCGCTCGTCGTGCCGGAGGTTCCCGGCGCCCGCGATCGAGGATGCGGTCCGGGCGGTAGCGCGCGTCCGAGGAAGTCGCACGAAGTCGTCGCGGTCGGAACGTCGCCGACGGTCTGCGCCGTGCCCGCGATCGGGCGCGCGAGCGGATGGCCGGGCCAGAACGCCTGCGTGAAGAGATCGTGGACGTAGTCGTCGGGCGTGTCCTCGATCTGCGAGATCTCCTGGATGATGACGGTGCGCTCGCGGTCGATCTCCTCCTCGGCGAACTGCGAGTGCGTGAACGATGTCGGCCAGGAGGTCGAGCGCGAGCGGCGAGGTGCTCGGCCAGCACCTTCGCGTAGTAGCAGGTGTACTCCTTGCCGGTGAACGCGTTCAGCACGCCGCCGACCGCGTCGATCTCCTCGGCGATCTGCGCGGCGGTGCGCCGCTCGGTGCCCTTTGAAGAAGAGGTGCTCGAGGAAGTGCGAGATGCCCGCCTGCTCGGGACGCTCGTATCGCGAGCCGTTCTCGACCCAGATGCCGACCGTGACCGAGCCCAGGTCGGGCAGCTCTCTCGGAGAGGACGCGGATGCCGTTCGGCAGGCGCGTGGCCCGCATCGGCCTACTGCGCTCGCCTCCTGGTCCCGGTCCTTGAGCGCATCCTTGCGCGAGAGCCGGATCTTGCCCGAGCTTGATCGACCTCGAGGCACCTTCACGTCGATCACGTCGCCCTCGCGGACGACGTCGGTCACCTGGCGGACGCGCTCGTTCGCGAGCTGCGAGATGTGCACGAGGCCGTCGGTGCCGGGCATGATCTCGACGAACGCGCCGAAGTCGACGACCCGCCGGACCGTGCCGCGGTAGATCGCGCCCGACCTCGGCCTCGGCGGTGAGGCCGCGGATGATGCTCGAGCGCCTTCTGCATCGGCGTCGCCGTCGGCTCGACGCCACGAGCACCGTGCCGTCGTCCTCGACGTCGATCTTGACAGCCGGTCTGCTCGACGATGCCGCGGATGGTCTTGCCGCCGGGGCCGATCAGGTCGCGGATGCGGTCCGGCTTGATCTGGATCGTGACGATGCGCGGCGCGTGCGTCGAGAGCTCGCGCGCGCGGCTTGTCGATGCGCCTCGGCCATCTTGCCGAGGATGTGGAGCCGGCCCTGCGCGGGCCTGCTCGAGCGCCTGCGACATGATCGTCGCGCGTTGACGCCGCCGATCTTGATGTCCATCTGCACGGCGGTGACGCCGTCGCGCGGTGCCGGCGACCTTGAAGTCCATGTCGCCGAGGTGGTCCTCGTCGCCGAGGATGTCGGAGAGGACGCGGACCTCGTCGCCTTCCTTGATGAGGCCCATCGCGACGCCGGCGACCGGCGCCTTGATCGGGCACGCCCGCGTCCATCAGCGACAGCGAGCCGCCGCAGACGCGTCGCCATCGACGACGAGCCGTTCGACTCGAGGATCTCGGAGACGATGCGGATCGTGTACGGGAAGTCGTCCTCGTCCGGCAGGACCGGGAGCGAGCGCGCGCTCGGCGAGCGCGCCGTGGCCGATCTCGCGCCGGCCGGGGCCGCGCAGGAACTTCGCCTCGCCGGTGCTGAAGCGGCGGGAAGTTGTAGTGGAGCATGAACTTCTTGTAGTGCTCGCCGATCGAGCGCGTCGATCTTCTGCTCGTCGGACGACGTGCCGAGCGTGGTCGACGACGAGCGCCTGCGTCTCGCCGCGCGTGAAGAGCGCCGAGCCGTGCGTGCGCGGCAGCACCTCGACCTCGCAGGTGATCGGCCGGATGTCGGCGAGGCCGCGGCCGTCGAGGCGCTGCCTCTCGCGGATGATCTGCCTCGCGCACGACCTGCTTCGTCACCTTGTCGACGAGCTGCCGCACCTGCTTCGCCGTTGTCGGCGTCGCCGCCGCCGAGCGCTGGCGATGGCCTCGTCGTGGACGGCGTCGAGCGCGGCGTAGCGCTCCTGCTTGACGCGTCTTCGCGAGCGCCGCCTTCAAGCTGCGGCAGCCGCGAGCTCCTTCACCGCCGCGGCGAGCGTCGTCGTCGACCGCCGGCGGCACGACGGTCCGCTTCGGCTTGCCGACCTTCGCCCGCAGCTCCTCCTGCAGCGCGATCAGCGGCTGCACGGCCTCGTGCGCGCCGAACGAGCGCCTCGAGGAGCACGCTCTCCGGCAGGATGCGCGCGCCGCCCTCGACCATGACGATGGCGTCACTGCTGCCGCGGCGACGATGAGGTTGAGGTCGCTGTCGGCGAGCTGCGATGTCGTCGGGTTGACGACGAGCTTGCCGCCGATGCGCCCCATCCGGACCGCGGCGATCGGGCCGTTGAACGGGATGTCGGAGAGCGTGAGCGCGACCGACGCGCCGAGCATCGCGATGACGTCGGGGTCGTTCTCCTTGTCGTGCGAGAGCACGGTCGCGATGACCTGCGTCTCGCAGTTGAAGCCCTTCGGGAAGAGCGGGCGGATCGGCCGGTCGATCAGGCGGGAGGTGAGGATCTCCTTCTCGGCCGGACGTCCCTCGCGCTTGAAGAAGCCGCCGGGGATCTTGCCGGCGGCGAACGTCTTCTCCTGGTAGTCGCAGGTGAGCGGGAAGAAATCGATGCCTTCACGCGGCGACTGGCTCGCCGTCGCCGTCACGAGGACGACGGTCTCGCCGTACTGCGATCCAGGCGCGAGCCACCAGCCTGCTTGGCGACCTTGCCGGTCTCGACGACCAGTCGTGCGTCCGTGGAAATCCAGCTCTCGATGCGTTCGGACATGCGTCATCTCCCCGCGGCACCGGGCCGCAGCCTCCATGTTTGGCGAGCCGTGACGGGGGAGAAAGGAGGGGAGCCGGACGCTCGACCCTACTTCCGCAAACCGAGTCGCTCGATGACGCTCTTATAGCGCTGGAAATCGCGCGAGCTGCAGGTAATCGAGCATGCGTCGACGCTGGCCTACGAGCTTGAGCAGGCCACGACGGGAATGATGGTCGCTTTGGTGCGTCTTGAAGTGCTCGGTCAGGTACGTGATCCGATCGGTCAGGAGCGCAACCTGGACCTCCGGCGACCCGGTGTCCGTGCCGTGCCGCCGGTACGACGTGCACGATCTCCTTGGTGCGCTCCTGGAGCACTGCCATCCCGCCCTCTCCGATTCCGTTCTCTCTCGCTTCTTTAGACGCGTACCTAGCACGGGCTACTGCGTCAGTAACACGAGCCCGACCCGAGGCTCGTCTTGGTCAGACCAGGATGCTCGGGTGGTCGCATCGAGCATCGCGGCCAACGAAGCCGGCACGGACGCCAGCCGCCGATGCCTCGGCGCCATGCTCCAGGTCCGCAGCGAGCTCGAGCGACGTCCGCCGGCGAGCGTCGCGGCCCGCCGCGCCGCCCGCGACCGGCGCGCGCTCGCGTCTGCCGGCGCTCGAGACAGCGCCGCGGCGGCCGTTCGGGTCGCCCGGGCGAGAGCCCGTGCAGGGCGCTGCTGGCTGCGAGAGCGGCGATGCCCGTCTCGTCGACGGCAACCGCCGGCGCCCCGCGGCGCGTCGGCGATCGCGACGAGCGGCCGCGATCCGGTCGGCCGCCGGGTCGTCGGGGCTGCGCGTCGCCGACCGCGAAGCGCCCGACCGCCGTCCGGCGCAGGCGCTCGAGATGCGCGACCGTCCCGAGGGCGCGGCCGAGGTCCGCCGCCAGGACCCGCACGTAGCGTGCCCTTCTGCGAGCGCGACGACGAGAAGTCGATCGCGCGTCCGGCTCGACGCAGCGGCAGCTCGAGCGCGTGGATCGTCGATCGTCGCGCGCTCGCGCGCTCGACCTCGACGCCCTGGCGCGCGAGGCTTGTAGAGCGGCACGCCGCCGCGCTTGAGCGCCGAGTACATCGGCGGCGTCTGGCGCTGACGTCCGAGGAACGCGTGCGCGCACCGCGTCGACGCGTCCGCGTGCCGAGCGCCGGCACGGGCGCCGTCGCCGTCGTCGTGCCCGGTGCGATCGAGCGTGTCGGTCTCGCGTCGCCGAGCCGGATGCGCGCCGGTGTACGCCTTGTCCTCGAGCGAGGAGATAGCGCGCGCACCTTCGTCGCCTCGCCGAGGCAGAGCGGCAGGAGCCCGCTCGCGAACGGATCGAGCGTGCCGAGATGCCCGACCTTCGCGCGCCCGAGCCGCGGCTTCGAGCGCGCGGATCACGCCCGCCGACGTGATGCCCTCCGGCTTGTCGACGAGGAGGATGCCGGTCACTCGCTCGTCCTCGTCGTCGCGTCGCGCGCGCCGACGCAGCAGCTCGTCCACGCGGCGCGCGGTGTCCGGCGTCGTGTCGTACTCGAAGCGCAGCGTCGGCGTGACGCGGAGGCCGAGCGCCCGCCCGACCGCAGCCGCGCAGGAACGGCGTCGCCCGCGCGAGCGCGCTGCAGCGACCGCCGCGCACGTCCGCGCGTCGGCCGAGCAGTGCGGAAGAAGACGCGCGCGCTGGCGCAGGTCCGGCGTCATCCGGACGCTCGCCGAGACGGTCACGCGGCAGGCGCGGATCCTTCGCCTCGCGCAGGAGGAGCGCCGCCAGCTCCGCCTGCACGCAGATGCTCGACGCGCTCTCGGCGATGATCGGCCACGTCGCCGCCTCCTCAGTAGTGCAGGAACTCGACCCGCTCCTCGCCGAGCTCCGGCGAGCTGCAGGTCCGTCGATGAAGCGTGACGACCTCGCGCAGACAGCTGTCGACGTGCGGCTGGTCGGCGCCGACCTGGCTCACGCCGAGCGTCGCGCGCTGCCAGGGTCGTGGTCGTCGCATTCCGCGATCGACACGTTGAACTTCTGCTGCACGCGCGCCTTGATCGAGCGCAGCACGCTGCGCTTGCCCTTGAGCGAGTGGTTCTCCGGCAGCGGAGCTCGAGCCGCAGGACGCCGACGACCATCGGCTCGCCGGCGCTCTAGGCCGATGCGCTCGGCCGCCTGCGCGCCCTTCGCCGCGACGGCGCGCAGCCGGCGCGCCACCTGCTCGACCTCGTACGCCTCGATGACGTCGCCGACCTTGACGTCCTGGTAGTTCTCGAGGCTCGATGCCGCACTCGTAGCCGGCCGGCGACCTCGCGCGCGTCGTCCTTGAAGCGCTTGGAGGCTGCCGATGCTGCCCGTCGTGGACGACGACGTTGTCGCGCAGGAGCCGCGCCTTCGCGCCGCGCACGATCTTGCCGTCGATGACGAAGCAGCCCGCGACCGGCCCGATGCCGCTGATCGCTGAACACCTGCCGCACCTCGGCGCGGCCCGAGCACCTTCTCGCTGCAGCGTCGGCTCGAGCAGGCCCTCGAGCGCGTCGCGCACCTCGTTCAGCGCCTCGTAGATGATCGTGTAGAGGCGGACGTCGACGCCTTCGCGCTCGGCGAGCGCCGCCGGCCTTCGGCTCCGGGCCGGACGTTGAAGCCGATGACGATCGCGTTCGACGCCGTGCGCCAGCAGCACGTCGGACTCGGTGATGCCGCCGACCGAGCCGTGGATGACGTTCAGGCGCACGTCGTCGGTCGAGAGCCGGCGGAGCGCGTCGCGCGATGCGCCTCGACCGAGCCCTGGACGTCGGCCTTGAGGACGACCTTCAGCTCCTTCACGTCGCCGCGTCTGGATCTGGCTGGTAGAGGTCGTCGAGCGAGACCTTGGCGGTCTTCGCCATCTCGGCCTCGCGCTGCTTGCCGCGGCGGTGCTCGGCGACCTGGCGCGCCTTCTGGTCGTCCTGCAGCGCGACGAACACGTCGCCGGCCTCCGGCACGCCGCCGAGGCCCAGGATCTCGACCGGCGTCGACGGGCCGGCCGCGTCGATCCGCTTGCCCCTTGTCGTCGACCATCGCGCGGATGCGGCCGTACTGCGGTGCCGCAGACGAACGGAGTCGCCGACGTGCAGCGTGCCCTCCTGCACGAGCACGGTCGCGACCGGGCCGCGGCCGCGATCGAGCGCGCGCCTCGACGATCGTGCCCCTGCGCGTAGCGCGTCCGGGTTGGCCTTCAGCTCGAGCACGTCGGCCTGGAGCAGGATCATCTCGAGCGAGCTGCGGGATGCCGTCCTTCGTCTTGGCCGAGACCGGCACGACGATCGTGTCGCCGCCCCACTCCTCGGGCGCGAGGCCGTGGTTGCCGAGCTCCTGCTTCACGCGCTCGGCGTTGGCGTCCGGCTTGTCGATCTTGTTGACCGCGACGATGATCGGCACCTCGGCGGCGCGCGGCGTGGTTGATCGCCTCGACCGTCTGCGGCATGACGCCGTCGTCGGCGGCGACGACGAGGACGACGATGTCGGTCACCTTGCGCGCCGCGGGCGCGCATCGCGGTGAACGCCTCGTGGCCCGGCGTGTCGAGGAACGTGACGCTGCCGGCCGTGCGACGTCGACCGTGTAGGCGCCGATGTGCTGCGTGATGCCGCCGGCCTCGCCCGCGGCGACGTTGGTCGCGCGGATCGCGTCGAGCAGCGACGTCTTGCCGTGGTCGACGTGGCCCATGATCGTGACGACCGGCGCGCGCGGCACTGCTTCGCCCGCGGTCGCCGTCCCCTCGGCTGCTCGAGCGTCTGCTCGACGTCGAAGGCGACGTTCTCGACCTGATAGCTCGAACTCGCCCGCGACCAGCGACGGCCGTGTCGTGATCGAGCATCTGGTTGATGGTCGCCATCATGCCCATGTCGATGAGCTTCTTCAGCACCTCGCTCGGCCTTGACGCCCATCGCCCGCGCGAGGTCGGCGACCGAGATCACCTCCGAGATGCGGATGACGCGCTTCGAGGCGCGCGGGCGTCGTGATCTCGGTCTTCCGCTGACTCCTTGCCGGGCTGCGCGCGCTGCTTCATGCGGGCGCTTGCCGCGCCGCATGAAGTCGCGCTCCATCATGACGCGCGATGTCGTCCTTCTGGATGACCTTGCTGGCCCTTGCTTCTTCGTCGGCCGCGCCGCGGCGCGTCGCCGGCGCGGGCGCCGCGCTCGCCGGACGCGGCCGCCGCGGCGGCGCGCCGGGCGGCGCGACGGCCTTCCGGAGATCGATCTTGCCGAGCACCTTCGACGCCGCGCATCTCCTCGAAGCCCGGCGCGCGGCGGCGCGGACCGGCGCCGGCGGCGGGAGCCGCGCGCGGCCGCGCGGCTGGCCGCGGCGGCGCGGCGCGGCGGCGCGCGACCGGCGCGGCGGGCCGCGCGGCGCGCGCGGCGGCGGCGCCGCGGCACGGCCGCGGCCGGGCGCGTCGTGCGACCGGCGCCGGCGCCGGCGCGGGCGCCGGCGGCGCGGCGGCGACCGGCGGCTCGGCCCGGCGGCGGTCGGCCGACGGCGAGCATCGGGCGACGGCGGCGACGTCGAGCGGCGGCGGAATCGGACGTCGAGGTCGAGCGACGGCGGAACCGATCGCCCGACGTCGCCGTCCGGGTACGGCCGGCAGCTCCTCGCGCTTCAGCGACCTCGCGCGCGGTGCGGCGCCGGATGACGTTCGCCTGGAGCCGCGTCTCCGTCGGTCTGCTCGCGCGCGGTCACGAGCTGCTCGGCGCCGAGCTCGCGCTGCGTGACGACGCGCTCGGCGACCACGCGCTCGGTGCCGAGCGGTGACCGTCGGCCGCGGCAGCGAGCCCAGGGCCTGCGCGCAGGCGCTGCATCTCGTCGTCGGTGAGCGAGCTCTGCGAGCGCTTGCCGCTGCATGCCGAGCCTGCTCGGCCGCCGCCAGCACGGTCCTTCGGCTGCACGCCCCATTCCTTGGCCAGCTCGTGGATGCGCTTCGACATCGTACCCTAGCTCTCTCGCCGCGTCCGCCAGCGAGCGCCACCGAGCGCTTCGCGCGCCGCCGCGGCACGGCGTCCGCGCAGCGAGCGGACCGGGCCGCGACGCGCGACGAACGCGCTCCAGCACGCCGGTCGCGCGTGCAGATAGGCGCCGCGCCCGGGCGCCGCCGCGCGCGGATCGAGACGCAGCGCGCCGTCGCGCGACGATCATGCGGACGAGCGTCGGCCTGCGGCGCCCGCTCGCCGCAGCCGACGCAGCGATGCGGCACTCGGCGTCACCCGGCCTCCTCGGCGCTGCCGCCGGCGGCGGCCTCGGCGCGCTGGCCGCCGGCAGCGCCGCGGCCGCTGCCGCGGCGGCGCCGCGGCGGCCTCGGCGCGCGGCGGCCGCGGCTGCCGCGGCGGCCGCTCGCATCGAGCTGCACCGCGTGCTCGCGCGCCGCGCGCAGATGCCGTCGCACGCTCCGGGCCGATGCCGTCGATCTCGGCGACGCCGTCCTCGTCGGACGCCGCGAGCTCGTGCGCCGACTTGAAGCCGCCCTGGTAGAGCAGCTCGGCCGTCACGTCGCCGACGCCCGGGATCGCCGTCAGCGACGCGCGCGCGCGCCGCGCCTCGTCCTCGGCCTCGGACTCGCTGCGCACGTCGAGGCTTCCAGCCGGTGAGCCGCGACGCGAGGCGGACGTTCTGGCCCTTCTTGCCGATCGCGAGCGAGAGCTGATCGTCGGGGACGATCACCTCCATCGCGTGCTCGTCCTCGTCCATGATGATCTTCGAGACCTTGGCCGGCGCGAGCGCGCGGCAGACGTACTCGCGCCGGATCGTGCGTCCACTGGACGATGTCGATCTTCTCGCCGCGCAGCTCCTGCACGACGGCCTGCACGCGCGTCCCGCGCATGCCGACGCACGCGCCGACCGGATCGACGTCGCGGTCGTGCGACATGACGGCGATCTTCGCGCGGCCGCCCGGCTCGCGCGCCGCGCCCTTCACCTCGACGATGCCCTCGTAGATCTCCGGCACCTCCTGCTCGGAAGAGCTCGATCAGCAGGCCCGGGATGCGTGCGCGACAGGACGATCTGCGGGCCCTTGCTCGACAGCTCGACGTCGACGATGAAGGCGCGGATGCGGTCGCCCTGGCGGTAGCGCTCGCGCGGGATCTGCTCCTTCTCGGGCAGGATCGCGTCGGCGCGGCCCGAGGTTGACGATGAGGTTCTTCTTCTCGAAGCGCTGCACGATGCCGGTGACGAGCTCGCCCTTGCCGGTCCGTGAACTCGTTGTAGATGCTGTCGCGCTCGGCGTCGCGCACGCGCTGGATGATGTTCTGCTTCGCGGCCTGCGCGGCGATGCGGCCGAACTTCTCGGCCGGCAGCTTCGCGAGCAGCTCGTCGCCGACCTCGCGCGTCGGGATCGAGGTTCTGCGCGCGCGTCGGCGAGCGTGACCTCGTTCTCGGCGTCCTCGATCTCGGTCGACGACGCGCTTGATCTCGAAGAGCTCGACCTCGCCGACCTCGGGGTTGAACTTGCGCCTCGATGTTCTTGTCGGGCCCGAAGGTGCGCTTGGCCGCCGACAGCATCGCCTGCTCGAGCGCCTCGACGATGATCTGGCGGTCGATGCCCTTCTCCTTGCTCACCTGCTCGATGACGCGATTGAGGTCCGGTAGCATCGATTCCTCCGTCCCCTACGCGTGCCCGGCGCATGCGCCGGCCGGGTGAAGTCGTACTCGATGTTGGCGCGCTGGACGTCGTCGATGGCGATCGAGACGCTGCCGAGCGCCCGGATCCTCCACGGTGAACGAGTCACCGGCGCCGCGCCGGCGAGCGTCCCGTGGAGCTGCCTTCGCCCGCGACCGGATTGCGCGTCGGATCGCACGCGCTGGCCGGACGGCGCGCTTGAAAGCGCTCTGGGGCGAATGAAGGCGGCAGTTCAGGCCCGAGCTTTCAATACGTAAC
>ERZ1370068.869-contig-10796_pt1 | contig 38048 bp, 40 predicted proteins | sample MGYA00561227_ERZ1370068 | MGnify/ENA primary metagenome ERZ1370068 (study PRJEB38410, sample SAMEA6850437) | metagenome | study: Metagenomic assessment of the ecological functions of the soil: analysis of the soil microbiota associated with the...
GTTGTACTTCGTTCAGTTACGTATTGCTCTTGTCGTTGGCCTCCGGCGCCGGCTTGCCGGCCTCCAGCAGCGCCTTGCACTCCTTCTCGGCGTCGCGGAAGTGCTGCAGCAGGATCTCCGTGTCGGCGTACTCGAAATTGAAGCGCGAGTACTCCTGCTCGGCCTGCAGGAACACGTCGCCGTAGGTGAGCTTGCGCGCATCCGTCGCGGCCGTTGAAGTTGAGGTCGAACACGCGGTCGACGCCCTGCACGTACATGGCGAGCCGCTCGAGCCCGTAGGTGATCTCGCCCGAGACGGGATTGCAGTCGAAGCCGCCGACCTGCTGGAAGTAGGTGAACTGCGTCACCTCCATGCCGTCGCACCACACCTCCCAGCCGAGCCCCCAGGCGCCGAGCGTCGGGCTCTCCCAGTCGTCCTCGACGAAGCGGATGTCGTGCACCATGCGGGTCGATGCCGATGCGCGCCAGGCTCTCCAGGTAGAGGTCCTGGAAGTCCGCCGGCGACGGCTTCATGATCACCTGGAACTGGTAGTAGTGCTGCAGCCGGTTCGGGTTCTCGCCGTAGCGGCCGTCCTTGGGCCGGCGCGAGGGCTGCACGTAGGCCGCGTTCCACGGCTTGGGGCCGAGCGCGCGCAGGTGGTGGCCGGGTGGAAGGTGCCGGCGCCCACCTCCATGTCGTAGGGCTGCAGGATCACGCAGCCCTGCTCGCCCCAGAACTGCTGCAGCGCCAGGATCAGGTCCTGGAACGACTCGTGCGGCCGCAGGGTCAGGCGAGCCTTGGCCTGCTTCGATGCGGCCGGTCTTGGCGGCTTTCTTCTGCATAGCGATGGGAGCGCGGAGCCTTTGGTGGTTGCGGCGCGCACTATACGCATTGGGCGCGGTGCGTCACCTCAGGATTTGCGCTCAGCGATCTTGAACGGCGGCCGCATATACACATATCATATGTGTGTAGGAGCTGATCGCCATGAACAAGATGGTTCGCAAGCAGGTCTTCCATCACCGCGGAGCAGAACAAGAAGCTCAGGCGCACGCGCTGCCGCAACGGGCGTTGCCGAAGCCGGAGTTGATCCGCGCCGGGATCGAATCCGCGCCTCGGGCAGATCGCGGAAGAGCAGCGCGATTGGCAGAAGGTCGTCGAGGAAACGCTCGGCAGGTTGTCCGGCGCCTGGGCCAGGCGCGACGTGATCTCGATGAGCTCCCTTCGCGGGAACAGGAAGGGCTGGAAGCGACGGTTGAAGCGCCTCGGCCTCGCGAAAGATTGACGCGCTCATGCATCTGCTGGACACGCCGGTTCTCGTAGGCATCCTGCGAAAGGATGCGGCCGCTCTTGCATGGTTCGCCTCGAACGCGACGGGAGCCAAGACATCCGTCATATCCTTTGACCGAACTATATCTCGGCATCAGGCGCCAGAATGAGGAACGCGATCTCGTCGCTCTCGAGCGATTGGTGCGACCGCTGATGGTGGATCGTGATCATTGCTGTGCGTGCCGGCGTGTTTGTCCGCCACTACGGCCCAAGTCATTCGGTCGAAATTCCAGATGCTATCATCGGCGGCCACCGCCGAGCATCACGGGCTCAAGCTCGCCACGCTCAACGTCCGGCACTTCCCGATGTTTCCAAGCTCAAGCGCGCCTATTGAGCGGCCTTGGCCTGCGCTGCGTCCGCCGTGAAGTGCGCGGCCGCGCCGTTCGGGCGAGAGGCCGGCGCCTTCTCCAGCACGTAGACGTGACACGAGGCACCGAGCAGGTGGCTCAGGCGCCGGCGCGGCGGCGAGGGAGAGCTGCCAGCCGAGTACGCTGTAGCCCGTATAGAACAGCCCGTTGGTGCCGCGCGAGACGACACGCCAGCCGGTCTCCTCGAACAGCGGTGTCCAGCGATGCCGGCTGAAGTGCCAGATTTCGGAGAAGGTGTTGCCGGCCTCGCCGTGGCGCGGCGAAAGGAGAATGCGGGAGATCAGCTGCGTCTTGCTGCGCCGGTCCGCCGCCCGGGCAACGACTTGCGCGTCGTCCGATCGACGGCCGCCTCTCGTTGCTCGGAACGCCTCCGCGCCCGCCTTCACCAGCCAGGGATAGTGCGCGAGCAGCGTCCACAGGCGCCACGACGCCGTCGGCAGGCAGATGCACGGCAATGCCGTCCGGCTTCAGGACGCGATGCAGCTCCGGCCTGGAACGTGCGCACGTGGGGATGTGCTCGAGCACGTTGGAGGAGAAGACAATGTCGAAAGCCGCATCGGCGGCGGGAATGCGATGCCCGTCGTAGTCCTCGATGGTGAAGACGCGCTGCGCGCTGAACTGGCTGCCGGCGAGATCGAACGACCTGACGGCGAAGCCGGCTTCGGCCAGCATGCGCGCCTGCCCAGCCGCCGCCGCCGCCCGATCTCGACGATGCTCGATCCGGCCGGCTTCCGCGAAGCTATTTCGGCCAGAGCGAGATCGAGCTCGGCCTGGCGCAGCCCTCTGACGAAATCCAGGTCCATGCCATCGGCTACGACTTCGCGCGCCGGCCTGTAGACGCCGCTCGCCGGGTCGTATTCCAGCGCGCCCAGGTCCTTCTCGATGCGGCCCGTCGCCTCTTGCGCGGATCTCGTCCTCGGCGCGCTGCATCTGCGGCCGCGATCTCGCGCGTCGTGCGCGTGACCCAGCGATAGCCCGCGTAGAGACCGGCTCCCAGAAGCGCCAAGGCGATCACCTGCGGCATGACACACCTCTCGAAGACCCGCGCTGCGCTCGGCAGCGCTCAGTCATCTACCCCGCCTTAGAGGCCGAAACGCGACCACAGGGCCCGCGCCTCGACGGCCGATATGAGATCATCGGCCAACGACGGCGCGAACGCAAATCCGTCGCTGCACGGCAGCTTGAAGACCCGGCAAGCGCCGGAAGCGCGACAGCAGGCCGCCGGGCGCCAACGGGATCGGCGCTGCAGCCGCACCTTGTCGCCGTGCAGTGCCTGCATCTTGCCGCGCAGATCGGCGATGCCGTCGATCAGGCCGTACTCCAGCGCCTTGGCCGCCGACCAGAAGGCTGCCCGAGAACAGTTCCTCCTCCGGCCCTCTGAGCCTGCCGGCGCGGCGCTCCTTGACGATGCCGATGAACACGTCGTGCACGTCGCGCTGCAGCTCCTCGAGCCGCGCCACGTCCTCGGGCCGCTCCGGCTGGAACGGATCGAGCGCGCCCTTGTCCTTGCCGGAGGTGTGCACGCGCCGCTCGATGCCGAAGCGCTCGATGAACTTGTCGAGGCCGAAGCCCGCCGAGATGACGCCGATCGAGCCGACGATCGAGGACGGGTCGGCGTAGATCTCGTCGCCGGCCAGCGCCAGGAAGTAGCCGCCCGAGGCGGCGACGTCCTCGCAGAACACGTAGACGCGCTTCTCCTTCTCGGCGGCGAGCTGGCGGATGCGGCTGAAGATCAGATGCGACTGCACCGGCGAGCCGCCGGGCGAGTTGATCACGATCGCCACGCGTCGGCAGCTTCGAGAGCGCTGAAGGCCTTCTCGATGGGGCCGGCGACGGACGCCATGGCGAGCCCCGGCCGCAGACGGCGTCGCCATGCCGATCGGGCCGGTGAAGCGCAGCACCGGAACAACAGGGCTGCGGTTGAAGAAGAGCATCGGCGATGTCCTCGAGTGGGCAAACGGTCTTGACGCCGTAGCGTGAGGCGCCGACTGTACGTCCAAGCCGACCGAAACTCAGGGCTCACAGGCCTAATCGCAAGGCGCCGGCGGGCCAAGCTGCTATCAGCCGCAGGGACAGCGCCGCGCCGTGCGCGCAGGATGGCCTCGACCTCGCGGCGGGAAGCTGTTGCTCGTCGCCGTGCAGCACGAGCCCGGGCCGCAGCTGCAGCGGCGCGTTGCTGCCCTTGATGCCCTGCACCAGCACGCGGATCGCCGACCTGCCCTCGCGCGGGTAGATGGGAAAGACGATCGAGCGCCGCCGAAACGTCCGCGCAGAAGGCCAATAGCACCTCGGCCCAGCGCTGTCGGCGCGATGGATCATGGTGGCCGACCCACCCGGCCGCGCCATGGCTGCCATGAACCGCGACCCAGCGCGCAGAGCATTGCCGCCGGGCATGGCGTTGGCGGCAGCCTTCAGCGCGCTCGGCCGAGACGGTGCCGGCGCCTTCGGATTGGTAGGGGGATTGGCGAGTACGTGATCGAAGCTCTCGGCATCCGGCCGGAGCGTCGGGCAGCTCGCTCGAGCCGGCGCGACACGTCGGCCTCGATCACGCGCACGCGCGGTCCGAGACCGTTGCGCTCGATATTGGTGCGCGCGAGGCCGGCCAGAATCGGCTCGCGCTCCACCAGGGTGACGTGGGCGCCGCGCGACCCGGCGCGCCACCGGCCAGGCCGACGACGCCGACGCCGGCGCCCACGTCGAGCACCCGCTCGCAGCGTCCCGCCTGCGCGGGAGCCGCCGCCGCCAGCAGCACCGCATCGACACCGGCGCGATAGCCGTCCTTCGGCTGCAGAGATGCGCAGCGCGCCGCCGAGGAAGGCGTCGTCCGTCAGAGCCTGGCTCGGTCGCGGGCTGTCGCTCACGCGTGCGCTTCCCCGTCGCTGATGAGCCAGGCGTCGAGGCCGGCCTCGCTCGAGCGCACGACGGGCGGCGGCCCAATCCTCGTCGCCGACCAGCAGCCGGCGCGGGAAAGGCGCCGATCGAGCCTTCCACCACGCTCATGTGCTGATCGGCAACGAAGCTGGCGATGCCGGCCTGCCGCAGCACCGACTCGGCGAAACTGATCAGTACGGCATCGTTGCTGCGCAGCATCTCACGCATCGGCACCGATGACCGCTCGTGCGATTGACCGAATCGCGGGCCGCCGCCGCTCTGTCGCAGGCAAGCGGGCTTGACTGCCCCTTGTCCCTCCCGGCTATACCGGGATCGGCCGAACTCCAGGTGGGGATAGCACATCTTGGGCGTCGTCGTCCCATTCGAAGAGGCGCGGGATCCCGCAGAGGGCCTGCAAGCCGCTGCTCGACGATCGTCGCCGAGGACATGCAGGCGGTCAACCGCATCATCCTCGACAAGGCGGTGTCCGACGTCGAGCTGATCCCCAAGCTCGCGCACCATCTGATCGACTCCGGCGGCAAGCGGCTGCGCCCGATGCTGACGATTGCCGCCGCCAAGCTGTGCGGCTACCGCGGCGACGGCCACGTCCGGCTGGCGGCGGCGGTCGAGTTCATGCACACCGCCACCCTGCTGCACGACGACGTGGTCGACGAGAGCGACGATGCGGCGCGGCAAGGCGTCGGCGCGCGCTGCGTGTGGGGCAACCAGGCGAGCGTGCTGGTCGGCGACTTCCTGCTCGGCCAGGCGTTCCGCATGATGGTCGACGTCGGCTCGCTCGGCGCGCTCAAGATCCTGTCGGACGCCGCCGCCGTGATCGCCGAAGGCGAGGTGATGCAGCTGGCCGCCGCCAAGAACACCGCCACCACCGAGGACGAGTACTCTCGCCATCATCAACGCCAAGACGGCGGCCCTGTTCTCGGCGGCCGCCGAGGTGGGCGCGGCCATCGCCAAGCGCCCGGCCGAGGAGCAGACGCGCGCTCAAGTCGTACGGCCGCAACCTCGGCATCGCCTTCCAGCTGGTCGACGACGCGCTCGACTACTCGGGCAACAGCGCCCAGCTCGGCAAGATCGGTCGGCGACGATTTCCGCGAGGGCAAGATCACGCTGCCGGTGATCTTGTGCTTCCGCCGCGGCAGCGACGACGAGCGCGCCTTCTGGAAGCGCACGCTGAGCGACGGCAAGATCGAGGACGGCGACCTCGAGCACGCGATCGCGGCTGATGAAGCAGCACAGCGCCATCGAGGCAACGCTCGAGCGCGCCCGGCACTACGGCGCGATCGCCCGCGACGCGCTCGCCATCTTCCGCGCCGACCGCCACGCCCGCGCGCTGACCGACGTCATCGGCTTCTGCATCAGCCGCGACGAACTGAGCCGATGATCTCAGCATGGACCAGATCAGCCCCCTGCCCGCGCTGACCCAAGACGAAGTACGGGTCGGCGCGTGGGCGGAGGTCCGGGAGCCGCTGGAACTGCAACTCGCTCCGCTCGGTCGGCGCGCTTTGGCGGCGCTTGCGCCGCACCCTGGTGAGAGCGTCCTGGACATAGGCTGTGGCGGGGTGAGACCGCGCTGGACCTTGCCCGGGCAGTCGCGCCGGACGGCACAGTCGTGGGGATCGATCTGTCGGCTGCGGTGCTGGCGTTCGCGCAGCGCGCGGCCAAAGGGTGCGAGCGAGTGCGGTTCGTCCAAGCAGATGCCCAGGTGTTCCCATTCGAGCCGGCCTCGTTCGACGCCGCCTTCTCGCGGTTTGGGGTGATGTTCTTCGCTGACCCCACTGCGGCGTTCATCAACATTCGTCGTAGCCTCAGGCCGAATGGGCGACTCGCCTTCGTCTGCTGGCGAGCGCTGGAGGAGAACCCGCTCGACATCCTGCCGCTTAGGGCCGCGTCCGCTCATTTGCCGCCGCAGCCCGCTCACGATCCGGACGCGCCCGGCCCGTTCGCGTTCGCTAACCCCGACCGCGTGCGCGGCATTCTGGAAAGAGCGGGCTTCGGGAGATCGAGATCACTGCCCGTGACGAGCAGGTTGGAAGCGGCGACCTCGATACGATGCTGGCGGTTTGTTCGCGGGTCGGAGCTCTGGGCAAGATTCTTCGGGAAAATCCCGAGCTCCGGGCCGCGACGCTGCCGGCAGTGCGATCCGCGCTTGCGGCACACGATGGACCTGATGGGGTCAGGCTGAATGCAGCGACATGGGTTGTGACAGCCCGGGCTCCGGCCGGGCTCTAGCGCAAGAAGTCGGCTAAGGGTCGAACCCGGAAATGCCGACACAGACTTCGTTCTTCCGCTCGGACATCATGAGCTGATATTGGCAGCATCGCTCGGGCCGGGCTCGCTACTGCCGACGACCTGTGTGGCAACGACCCACCAGCGCGGATGCATGGCTGCAAGCGCGGCGGTAGCCCGCGCCGCCGACGCATCGTCCGCGAAGATGCCGAAGCACGTCGGGCCGCTGCCGGACATCGCGGCGATGCAGCAGCCGGGCTGCGCGGCCAGCGCTGCCTTGATGTCGGCGACGAGCCGGCAGGAGCGCGGTTGCCGGTCGCTCGAGGTCGTTGCCGCGGCGGCGCATGAAGTCGACAAGGCTTGCCAAGTCGGAGAATGGACCGGGAGGCGCGGGCGGCTCACGGCCGGCCGGGGCTGGTCCTGCGGCCAGGGCCCGAAGACCTGCGCCGTCGGCAGGGGCAGCCGAGGATTGACCAGAACGGCGGCCACCGGCGGCAGTTCGTGCGCCGCGCCCAGCGGCTCGACCTTGTCGCCGATGCCTGAGATCAGCGCCGGCGTGCCGGCGAGGCAGACGCGGGACGTCGGCGCCCGAGCCGGGCGGCCAGCTCGTGCCAGGCGAACGGCGCCGGCGCGCTCGGGATTGGCGCGCCGCACGGCCCGCAGCAGCGCCGCGGCGTCGGCCGATCCGCCGCCCAGCCCCGCCGCGACCGGCAGGTTCTTCTCGAGCAGGACGGCGCCCAGCTGCAGGCTCTGCGTCGCGCTCCGCGCAGTAGGGCCAGCGCCGTCTCCAGCAGATTGGCGCCCTCGATGTCGCCGGCGAACGGACCGGAGGCCGCGACGCGGCACTCGCGGCCCGGCGCGAGCATCACCTGGTCGCCGATCGTCGGCGAAGGCCACCAGGCTCTCGATCTCGTGATAGCCGTCCGGTGCGCCGGCCGAGCACGCTCAAGCGTGAGATTGATCTTGGCGCGGGCGATCTCGCGAATTGGCATGGCCATGTCTGCACGCGGCGCAACGAGCGCGCCGGCCTCGCCCTAGTTGTTGAAGCAAGGGGAAGAGTGGCTGCGTCACCCCGCTGCTCTTCTTGGCCTTTCACCGGCTGCTTCTGCACCTCCTTGGTGCGCTTGGGCTGGCGCGCCTGGGCCGGCGCGCGGCAGGCCCTTCTGCAGCTTCTTCTTGATCTTCTCGGCGTCCTCAGGCTCGGGCTTCAGCGTCAGCGCCTGGTCCCACTGGAAGCGGGCCTCGCGCTCGCGCCCGACGCGCCAGTAGGCATCGCCGAGGTGATCGTTGAGCACCGGGTCCTCGGGCCGCAGCTCGACCGCGCGCTCCAGGTGCTTCACGGCCTCCTTGAAGTTGCCCATGCGGAAGTAGGCCCAGCCCAGGCTGTCGACGATGTAGCCGTCGTCGGGCTTCTGCCGCACGGCCTTCTCGATCAGCGCCAGGCCCTGCTTGAGATTGCGGTTCTGGTCGATCCAGGAATAGCCCAGGTAGTTGAGCACCAGCGCCTGCGTCGGGGCTGAGCTGCAAAGCCTGCTGCAGGTCGGCCTCGGCCGAGCGCCCACTTCTTCAGCCGCTCGTAGCAGGTGCCGCGCGAGTAGAAGTACGACCAGTGCTTCTGCTCCGGCTTGTCGATGAGGGCGATGGCGCGCGTGTAGTAGTCGACCGCCTCCGCAAAGCGCTTGTGGCCGCGCATGATGTTGCCGAGCGCATCGAGCGGGCGGATGCTCGCTGCGGGTTGCTCGCGCGCGACCTCGTCCAGCAGCTTCTGCGCTTCGTCGACGCGCTCGAGCTGGTTGAGGTTCAGCGCCTTGCGGATGTCGATGCTCGCCTGCAGCGGCGTGCCCTTGGGGATGCGATCGTAGGCGGCGATGGCGGCTTCGTAGCGCTTGGTCGTCTCGTAGGCGTTGGCAAGCGCGGCCAGCGCGAACGCGGAACTCGGGACGCCAGGTAGAGCGCGAACTGCAGGTAGATCGCGCCGACGCCGACGCCGCCTTCGCCGGTGAGCGCCTCGCCCAGACCGTAGAAGGCCTCAGCCATGCCCTCGGTGGGCGTGGTGACGAGCAGCTCCGGGCGCTCGCCGGCTTCGATCTGCTCCTGCAGTGCGCGCGCAACCGGGTGCCCGTCGCTCTTGGTCCGCTCGAAGTGCGCCTTGAGCATGCTCAGCGCCAGCTTGCGCATCGCCGCCGTTGGCGGCATGCCGCGCGAAGGCGAGCGCGATGCGCAGCGTGCGCTGGTCGTTCTTGGGGATGCGCTCGTAGGCGGCGCGCGCCTCGGCGCGGCGCCCGGCCTGGTCGGCGAGCAGCGCGCGATGATAGCGCAGATAGTACTGCGCCCAGTCCGGCTGCTTCGGCGCATCGAGCAGCGGCCAGCGCCTCCTGGGTCTTGTCCTGCGCCTGGTAGAGCCAGGCCCGCGCCAGCGTGCTGGTCAGCTCGCCGATGGGGTTGGCGCTGGCCGCCTTGAAATGCTCGTCGGCTGCCGCGTAGCGCTGCGCCTTGAACTCGACCAGGCCCATGAAGGCGTGGGCCGTGCGGTGCGTGGGCTGCGCCTTCGACCAGCGTCGCGCGCCAGCTGCCTCGGCGCGCGGCCAGTTGCCCTCGATCGAGCTCCATCAGGAACGACTGCTCGATCAGCACGTCGTTGCCGGGATCGCGCACCAGCGCCTCGCGGTAGTAGGTGGCGGCGGCCTCGGTGTCGTGCTGGCCCCGCGCCACCCGCCCGGCCAGATAGCTGCCGAGCAGCGACCGCGTCTCGCTGGCTGTCGTCGGCGCGCGTCGCCGACGCCCGCCGCGACCGGCTGCATCCCCGACGCAGCCACACAAGCCTAGGCGCTGCCGACAGGCCGATGAGCACAGGATAGCGAGCGCGCATGTCACCTCGTGCCGGGAGAGTTGAGAGCCCATCCCTGATTCCGCCGGCTCGACGCTAGCAGGAAAGCCATCTGCTTGCGACCGCAAAGAACGGAAATGCACTTGGGGTTTGCTGTCGCTACTGTGGCGGCCGCGACCGGCAGCAAGACACGCTGAATTGCGGCAAACAGTGGACCGCAAGCCGCTGCGAATCCTGCCCTCGCGGCATCGCCCAGGTCGCCGCCTGCTTAGATCGGCGCCGAGGATAACCGCGCCGCTCACGCCAGCTGCGAACGACTGCCTGCAGCGCTGCCGCAGCGATGCGCAACGGCCCGGCCCGCGTCCGGCAATGATGCGTCCCATGCTGACAGAAGCCGTGGATCTGGCCCTCGAAGCGCTCGTGCGCGACCGGCACGCCGGCGCTCTGCGCAGCGCCTCGGCGTAGGCTTCGCCCTCGTCGCAGAGCGGATCGAAGCCGGCGGTGATGACGAGCGCAGGCGGCAGGCTCTCGAGACTCGCGGCCGTCAGCGGCGAAGCCCGCCAATCCGCCTTCGTCGGCGTCGCTGCGCAGATAGTGGGCGACGAACCAGTGCATGCCCGCGCCGCGTCAGCGGCAGCTGCTCGGCGTGGCGCTCGAGCGATGGCCAGCCCATGCGCATGTCGGTGCCGGGGTAGATCAGAACCTGGTGGACGAGCCGCGGGCCGCCGCGGTCGCGCGCATCGAGCGAGACGACGGCGGCGAGGTTGCCGCCGGCGCTGTCGCCGCCGACCGCGAGCCGCGCCGCGTCGATGCCGAGACTGGCGGCGTTGCCGGCGATCCAGCGCGTGGCGGCGATCGGCATCCTCGACCGCGGCGGGAAACTTGTGCTCCGGCGCCAGCCGGTAGTCGACGGCGACGACGATCGACGGCGTGGCGTTGGCGAGCGCGCGGCAGACCTGGTCGTGGCTCTCGAGGTCGCCGATCACCCAGCCGCCGCCGTGGAAGTAGATGAGCGCCGGCTGCGGGCGGCCCTTGTCGGCACCCTTGCCGCGATAGAGCCTGCAGCGGGATCGGCCCGGCTGGGCCCGCGCGCCTCGAGCGACAGGACCTCGGCGACCGGCTCGGGGTCGGGCTGCAGGATCGGCGCGCGACGCCAGGTAGGCCTGGCGCGCCTGCGGTCGGCGACAGCGTCTCGAACGGCGGCCGGCCCGGAGGCGACGATCAGGTCGCACACCTGCTGGGCGTCGGGATGCAGTTTCTGCTCGGCCATGCTCGCTGCGCGCTCCTCTGTCGGCGCAATCGCCAGCGGACTCACATCCCCGGATAGTTCGGGCCGCCGCCGCCCTCGGGCGCGACCCAGGTGATGTTCTGGTTGGGGTCCTTGATATCGCAGGTCTTGCAGTGCACGCAGTTCTGCGCGTTGATGACGATAGCGCGGCTTGCCGCCCTCCTCCACCCACTCGTAGACGCCGGCCGGGCAATAGCGGCTGGACGGCCCGGCGTAAACGTCGTGCTCGGAGCGCTTCTGCAGCTCCATGTCGGCGACCTTGAGATGGACCGGCTGGTCCTCCTCGTGGTTGGTGGCGGAGAACGACACGTTGGTCAGCCGGTCGAAGGTGAGCACGTCGTCGGGCTTGGGATAGGCGATCGGCCGCGCCTCGGCCGCGCGCTTCGAGCGTGGCGTAGTCGGGCTTGCCGTGCTTGAGCGTATAGCCGAGGCCGATGCCGGGAAGGATGGTGTTGAGCCACATGTCGACGCCCGAGAGCACGGTGCCGAGCGCCGTGCCGAACTTGGACAGCAACGGCTTGGCGTTGCGCACGCGGCGCAGGTCGCGGGCGATCGGGCCGTCCATCACCGTGCGTCTCGTAGGCCTCGAGCCTGTCGTGCGCGCGGCCCTCGACGATCGCCGCGAACGCCGCCTCGGCCGCGGCGATGCCCGACAGCATGGCGTTGTGCGAGCCCTTGATGCGCGGCACGTTCATGAAGCCCGCGGCGCAGCCGACCAGCACGCCGCCGGGAAAGGCGAGCTTCGGGATCGACTGCCAGCCGCCCTCGCGTCATGCGCGCGGGCGCCGTAGGCGATGCGCTTGCCGCCCTCGAAGGTGCCGCGGATGGCCGGATGGGTCTTGAAGCGCTGGAACTCGCCGTAGGGCGACAGGTAGGGGTTGGCGTAGTTGAGGTGCACGACGAAGCCGACCGACACCAGGTTGGCGCCGTAGTGATAGAGGAACGAGCCGCCGCCGGTGCGGTTGTCGAGCGGCCAGCCGAGCGTGTGCTGCACGAGCCCGGGCCGGTGCGTCTCCGGGCGCACCTCCCACAGCTCCTTGAGGCCGATGCCGTATTTCTGCGGCTGGCGGCCCTGCGTCGAGGCCGAACTTGGCCATCAGCTGCTTGGCCAGCGAGCCGCGCGCGCCCTCGGCGATGATGGTGTACTTGCCCTTGAGCTCCATGCCGCGCGTGAAGCGGTCGGTCGGCTCGCCGTCCTTGCCGACGCCCATGTCGCCGGTGGCGACGCCGGTGACCGCGCCCTTGTCGTCGTAGAGCACCTCGGCGGCGGCGAAGCCCGGATAGATCTCGACGCCCAGCTCGGCCGCCTGCTCGCCCAGCCAGCGGCAGAGGTTGCCGAGGCTGACGATGTAGTTGCCGTGGTTGCTCATCAGCGGCGGCATGACGAAATTGGGGATGCGCAGGACGCCGGCGGGGCCCAGAGTAGTAGAAGCGGTCCTCGCTCACCGGCCGTCTCGACCGGGGCGCCCTTGGCCTTCCAGTCGGGGATCAGCGCGGTCGAGGCCGATGGGGTCGATGACGGCGCCCGACAGGATGTGCGCCCCGACCTCGGAGCCCTTCTCCAGCACGACCACGCGAGAGCTCGCGGCCGGCCGCGGCGGCGAGCTGCTTCAGCCGGATCGCGGCGGCGAGGCCGGCCGGGCCCGGCGCCGACGATCACCACATCGAAGTCCATCGCCTCGCGCGGCGGGAGATCGGCTGCGTGCGCCATAGGACAGGCCCCGAGATGATCCAAGCCCGCGTTCGATAGGTCGCGGCTGCGGCCAGCGTCAAGCGCCCTGTGACGGGCAAGACTGGCGGCGATGCTGCAAATGCCGGGCAATGCCGCTAGACTTCGACTCATGCTCGACAACACCAAGTCGGCCGATCTGGCGGCGCTGCTCGCCTGGTACCGCGAGATGGGCGTCGACCAGGCCGGTCGGCGAGACGGCCATCGATTGGCTGGCCAGGGGCGATCAGGCGCCGGGACACGGCTTCAGGGCGCCATCCTCGCCACAGGCCGCAACCACGCCAGCCGGCTCGGACGCCGCAGCGAACCGACCGCTCGTCCGCCGGCAGCCAGCCCCGCGCGGCGCCCGCCGCCCACCCGCGCCGCGCCGCGCCAGTTCGCGGCCACGCCCCCGATGCGGCGGTGATGGCGGCGCGCGCGCGCGGCCCGGGAGGCCGCCACGCTCGACGAGCTGGCAGCCACGGCTTGCCGCGCTTCGACGGCTGCAGCCTCAAGGCCACGGCCAAGAACCTGTGCTTCTACCGCGGTGCGCCGAAGGCGCGCGTGATGCTGATCGGCGAGGCGCCGGGCCGCGACGAGGACCTCGAAGGCAAGCCGTTCGTCGGCCGCGCCGGGCAGCTGCTCGACAAGATGCTGGCGGCGATCGGCCTTCGCGAAGGCGACGTGCACATCACCAACATCGTCTACTGGCGCCCGCCGGAAACCGCACGCCGACCCCGCAGGAGGCGCAGGTGTGCCGGCCCGTTCCTCGAGCGGCAGGTGGAGCTGGTGGCGCCCGAGTATCGTGGTGCTGCTGGGCGGGGCCGCGGCCAAGCACCTGCTCGAGGTTGCCGAGGGCATCATGCGCATCCGCGGCAAGTGGCGCGACGTCGAGATCGGCAGCGCCAAGGCGCGCGCCATGGCCACGCTGCATCCCGCCTATTTGCTGCGCACGCCGGCGGCCAAGCGCCTGGCCTGGCGCGATCTGCTGGCCATCAAGGCCGCGCTTTCGGCTAGCTCGCTGCGAGGCGCCATGGCTCGAAGCGCGTGCGGCCGTGCGCGTCCCATAACGGATCAATCTGCTCGCATTTGCGGGCGGCGATTAAAGCAATGGCAACAACGTGTTGATTATCGTCCGACATGCCCGCGTAGCCAGTCGCGGCATGGGTTGTTTGGGGTCCGTCGTGCGCGTTGCCTACCGCTACATTCGGCCGTTGACGGTGGTCTATGCGCGCAGCATGGGCCCCTACCAGCTTCGTCCGCCGAGGCGTGGCGGCAGATGAGCGCCTGGCTCGACCGCCAGCAGATGCGCGCGCGCGGGTCAAGCAGGGTTACGGCTTCTTCCGCGACAACCCGAAGCTGACCGCGCCCGAGCTGCTACGTTATGACGCATGCGTGCCGGTGACCGCCGGCCTCGACGCGGACCCCGGCAGCGGGCATCGGCCGCCAGACGCTTCCGGGCGGCGCCTATGCCGTGCAAACGCACGTCGGCTCCTACGCGGACGCGGGCGAGCTGTTCTCGCGCCTGCACCGCGAGATCGTGCCCAAACGCGGTCTGTGCGTCGACTACGACCGGCCGTTCGTGGCGATCTACCTGAACGATCCGGCCGTCACGCGCGAGGTGCATCGCCGCACCGAGCTGTGCGTGCCGGTGCTGCCGGTGCGCATGCCGTTTTCGAGCAACGACGACGACGATGAGCACGCCGAGACGCAGGCGGTCGGCCAATGCGCGTCCGTGCGCGTTCCGGCCTAGGCCGGTCGTCACGGCCGCGTGACGCAGGCCCGCCGTCCTGAGACAATGGCGCGGTCCACGGCGAGAGGACCGCATATGCCCAAAATCGACGAGTCCCGCCCCTTCATCCCGGTGCGCATTGCCGTGCTGACGGTGTCGGACACGCGCGGGCTCGGCGACGACAAATCCGGCGACACGCTGGCCGAGATGATCCGAGCGCGCGGGCCACGAGCTGGCCGGACAGGGCCATCGTCAAGGACGACGTGGCGGCAGATCAGGGCCAAGGTGCAGGCCTGGATTGCCGATCCGGCGATCGATGTCGTGATCACCACGGGCGGCACCGGCTTCACCGGCCGCGACGTGACGCCGGAGGCCCTCAAGCCGCTGTTCGAGAAGGAGATCGACGGCTTCTCGACGGTCTTCCACATGATCTCGTTCGCAGAAGGTGGCGACCTCGACGATCCAGTCGCGCGCCTGCGCCGGCCTCGCGCGGGGCACCTACATTTTCTGCCTGCCGGGCTCGCCGGGCGCCTGCAAGGACGCCTGGAACGACATTCTGCGATGGCAGCTCGACAACCGCCACCGGCCCTGCAATTTCGTCGAGATCATGCCCCGGCTGGAGGAGCACCGGCGCGGCAGCTGAGCGCCGCGGAGCTAGAAATGCTCGCGCGCGGCTCTGGCGCGCTCGATCGCCACGAGCTCGCGCGCCGCACTGGCGTGATCGAACAGCGCCCGCGCCATCTGCCCGCACAAGCAGGCTCACAGCGCCGCCAGCAATGCACCTGCCGCCCGCGGCAGCACATTGTAGGCGCGGTTGTGCTCTTGCAGAGCAGGCACCACGGCGAATTCCGCGGCCAGGCCTGCTGCAAGAGCCAACAGCGCTGCGACGATCGCCAGCGCAGCCGATACCGCTGGCAAGCGCCGCCAGCGCCCGGCCGATCCGGTATTCAACGCGCTGGGCGGCATGCCTGGCGCGCCGGGCACCCGCCGACCGCCAGCCGGCCGTTGGGGATAGCGCCCGTTCATCTTCCAGACTTGCGGGTCGGCTGTCCGTGCCGATCCGCACCAGGCCTTTGCGCCCCTCGGCCGCCTCCGGCGTATGGCCGTGATGGTCGCTCAGGTGCCCGTAAAACTGGTGCGCGAGGTCGAGCCTGCCTTCGGCTTCGGCGCGGCGTCCGGCATCGAGCAACTGCTTCGGTGTGAATTGCCGCGAACCGCCACCATGGGTCCTGGAAACTCCCGCACAGAGGACCAAAGCCGAGCTTACACCATCGCCGAGCGTTGTCCCAAGCGCACAGGCAAATTGCATCAGGGGTGATTGCCCTGCAGGCACAAATCCCCATGCTCAGGCCAAGGGTGGCATACCGCGCACGACCACACGAAAACGCTGGCGGGCGGTCGATTTGGCTCTGTCGATGCTGGTGGCAGGGCCGGTCCGAGGGAGTAACGAGCCGACCAGCGTCCAGCCCCACTGGGGCTGGGAAGCGTTCACCAACCGGCGAACGAAATCGGTGAACCGTGAGTTTTGCGGTAAGTGGGCGTGAGGATCGTCCGGTATGCCAGCCAGGACAGGTGGGGTTAGTTTGTTTTCCACCGGTTGGATCACCATTTTCATGGGATGGAACATCGGCGTGGCGGATTGGCCATACGATCACAGGGTTGGAGGCGAACAAACGAGCTACAGACCTATGCTCGCCCAACTTTTCTGGTCTAATCTCGACGCAACGCGCCGCACGCAGAGGCGATGACGAATGACGACGAAGGATAACATCTTCGACCTCTATGCTCAGGCATATGAGAGCCACAAGCAGCACAGGATGTCGCTGCGCGAGTACCTGGACGGCTGCCGTGCCGATCCGGTCGATGTACGCCAGCACCGCCGAGCGCATGATCACGGCGATCGGCGAGCCGGAGCTCGTGGATACGCGCCAAGGATGCGCGGCTGGGGCGCATCTTCATGAACCGCACGCTCAAGGTCTATCCGGCCTTCAAGGACTTCTACGGCCTGGAGGAGACCATCGAGCGCATCGTCGGCTTCTTCCGGCATGCCGCGCAGGGCCTCGAGGAGAAGAAGCAGATCCTCTACCTGCTGGGCCCGGTCGGCGGCGGCAAGTCCTCGCTTGCCGACCGCCTGAAGGACCTGATGGAGAAGTGCCCGGTCTACGTGCTGGCCACCAACGACGGCGTCAGCCCGATCTTCGAGAGCCCGCTCGGCCTCTTCGATCCGGTCTCCATGGGCCGCATGCTGGAGGACCGCTACGGCATCCCCGAGCGCCTGCTGATGGGCAACATGTCGCCGTGGGCGGTCAAGCGGCTCGACGAGTTCGGCGGCGACATCTCCAAGTTCTCGGTCATCAAGCTGCATCCCTCCAAGCTGCGCCAGATCTGCGTGGCCAAGACCGAGCCGGGCGACGAGAACAACCAGGACATCTCCTCGCTCGTCGGCAAGGTCGACATCCGCAAGCTCGAGCACTTCGGCCAGAACGACGCCGACGCCTACTCCTACTCCGGCGGCCTCAACCGCACGACGCAGGGCGTGCTCGAGTTCGTCGAGATGTTCAAGGCGCCGCTCAAGATGCTGCACCCGCTGCTGACCGCCACGCAGGACCGCACCTACGTCGGCACCGAGAACGTCGGCGCCATGCCCTACCAGGGCCTGATCATCGCCCACTCCAACGAGAGCGAGTGGCAGAGCTTCCGCGCCAACAAGAACAACGAGGCGTTCCTCGACCGCATCAGCGTCATCAAGGTGCCCTACTGCCTGCGCGTCACCGAGGAGAAGAAGATCTACGAGAAGCTGCTGGCCGGCAGCGAGCTCAAGGACGCCGCGATCGCGCCGGGGACGCTGGAGATGCTGGCGCGCTTCTCCGTGCTGACGCGGCTCGAAGCCGCACGAGAACTCCTCGCTCTACTCCAAGATGCGCGTCTACGACGGCGAGAGCCTGAAGGACACCGATCCGCACGCCAAGACCATCCAGGAGTACCGCGACGCGGCCGGCGTCACGGAGGGCATGGACGGCGCCTCGACGCGGTTCGCCTACAAGATCCTGTCGGAGACCTTCAACTTCGACACGCACGAGGTCGCGGCCGACCCGGTGCACCTGCTCTACGTCATCGAGCAGGCGGTCCGCCGCGAGCAGATGCCGGAGGAGACCGGAGAGCCGCTGGATCGAGTTCCTCAAGGAGGAGCTGTCGCCCGCGCTACGCCGAGTTCATCGGCAACGAGATCCAGAAGGCCTATCTGGAGTCCTATCACGACTTCGGCCAGAACCTGTTCGACCGCTACGTCGCCTACGCCGACGCCTGGATCGAGGACCACGACTTCAAGGACCCCGACACCGGCCAGCTGATGAGCCGGCAGGTGCTGGAGCAGGAGCTCTCCAAGATCGAGAAGCCGGCGGGCATCGCCAACCCGAAGGACTTCCGCTTCGAGGTGGTCAAGTTCTCGCTGCGCGCGCGCTCCAAGAACGGCGGCAAGAACCCGAGCTGGACCAGCTACGAGAAGATCCGCGAGGTCATCGAGCGGCGCATGTTCAGCCAGGTCGAGGACCTGCTGCCGGTCATCAGCTTCGGCAAGAAGCAGGACAGCGAGACCGAGAAGAAGCACGAGGAATTCGTGCAGCGCATGGTCGAGCGCGGCTACACGCCCCGCCAGGTGCGCCGCCTGGTGGAATGGTACATGCGGGTGAAGAAGTCGAGCTGATCGGCGGGTGTGCGGGCGGCGCTCCCTATGCTACACCTGACGCAGGCGCGGCGGCGGCAGCTTCCGCCGCGCGTCTGCGTGTCCAGGACGCGCAGTTCGCAAAGGTCGTAGCGGGCAGGGCAGATGCAGATCGTCGACCGGCGCCTCAATCCGAAAGCCAAGAGCCTCGGCAATCGCCAGCGGTTCCTGCGCCGCGCCAAGGCCGAGATCCGCGAGGCGATCAAGGACTCGCTCAAGTCGCGCAAGGTCGCCGAGGCCGAAGGCGCGGAGAAGGTCACCATCCGCTCCAAGAGCCTGCGCGAGCCCTCCTTCTCGCTCGGCCGCAACTCCGGCCAGCGCGACTACGTGCTGCCGGGCAACGAGGAATACAAGGTCGGCGACGAGATCCCCAAGCCGCAGGGCGGCGGCGGCGGGCGCGGCAGCCAGGGCAGCCCCGACGGCGAGGGCCAGGACGAGTTCACCTTCACGCTCACCAAGGAAGAGTTCCTCGACCTGTTCTTCGACGATCTGAAGCTGCCCAACCTCGATCAAGGTCAAGCTCAAGGACCTGAAGGCGCCGCAAGACTGGCGCGCGCCGGCTTCACCACCGACGGGCCGCCCGCCCGGCTCAACCGCACGCGCACCATGCGCAAGAGCCTGGGCCGGCGCATGGCGCTGCGGCGGCCGAGCGAGGCCGAGATCGAGCGCCTGGAGGAGGAGCTGGCCGCCGCCGAGGCGGAGACCCCGCCGATGCGGCCAAGATCGCGGAGCTGCGCACGCGGCTCGAGCACAAGCAGCGGCTGCGCCGCACCATCGCCTACATCGATCCGATCGACCTCGCACTACAACCGCTTCGAGCGCGTGCCGAAGCCCGACCACCCAGGCGGTGATGTTCTGCCTGATGGATGCGTCGGCCTCCATGACCGAGCCGCTGAAGGACCTGGCCAAGCGGTTCTTCATGCTGCTGCACGTGTTCCTGATCGCGCTACTACCGCGAGGTGCACATCGTCTTCATCCGCCACACCAGCACGGCCGCCGAGGTCGACGAGGAGACGTTCTTCCGCGGCACCGAGACCGGCGGCACGGTCATCTCGACGGCGCTCGACGAGATGCTGAAGGTCGTGCGCGACCGCTATTCGCCGGCCGACTGGAACATCTACGCGGCGCAGGCCTCCGACGGCGACAACTTCCACGACGACATGCCGCGCTGCCTGGAGCTGCTCGACGAGCGAGATCCTGCCCGTCTGCCAGTATTTCGCCTACATCGAGACCGCGCACGGCGAGCGCTTCAACGACTCGGTGGAGACGCCGGTCTGGCACGGCTATACGGAGGTCGCCGGCCGGCGCAACGCAACTTCGCCATGCGCCGGGTGGCGGCGCCGGAGGACATCTATCCCGGTGTTCCACGAGCTGTTCTCGGCCGGCGGCGTCGCGCGCCTGAAGGAGGCAATTGCGAGGTTGGCACACGGCGAAGAAGCTTCCCAAGCGCAAGGGCAACATGCGCCCGCTGTTCGACGGGGCCGGAGTGGAGCTTCGAGCTGATCCGCAAGGTCTACGATGCGATGGGCGAGATCGCGCTCGGCGAGCTCGGGCTCGACATCTATCCCAACCAGATCGAGGTCATCACCGCCGAGCAGATGCTCGATTCCTACTCCTCGATCGGCATGCCGCTGATGTACCGGCACTGGTCGTTCGGCAAGCGCTTCGCCCGCGACGAGGCCTACTACAAGCGCGGCATGCGCAGCCTCGCCTACGAGCTCGTCATCAATTCCGACCCCTGCATCAGCTACATCATGGAGGAGAACTCCATGACCATGCAGGCGCTGGTGCTGGCGCATGCCGCCTACGGCCACAACCATTTCTTCAAGAACAACTACCAGTTCCAGCTCTGGACCCAGCCCGACCACATCATCGACTACCTGGCCTTCGCCAAGACGCTACGTCGCCGAGTGCGAGGAGCGCCACGGCCAGGACGCGGTCGAGAGCGTGCTCGATGCCGCGCACGCCCTGATGAACCAGGGCGTCAGCCGCGATCTGCGCCCGCGTCCGCGCAACGTCGACAAGCGCGAGAAGGAGCGCGCAGCGCGCGCGGCGGGCGCACGAGGAGGCGACCTACGACGACATCTATCGCACGCTGCCCGAGATCACGCGCGAAGGCGCAGCGAGCCCGACCGAGGCGCAGAGCGAGCAGCGCCGCACTCGGCCTGCCCGAGGAGAACCTGCTCTACTTCCTGGAGAAGAACGCGCCCAAGCTCGAGGACTGGCAGCGCGAGCTGCTGCGCATCGTGCGCCTGCTGTCGCAGTATTTCTATCCGCAGCGCCAGACCAAGATGATGAACGAGGGCTGCGCCACCTTCGTGCACTACGAGATCATGAACCGGCTCTACGAGCGCGGCCAGCTCACCGACGGCACCATGCTCGAGTTCCTGCACTCGCACTCCTCGGTGATCTTCCAGCCCGCGTTCAACGACCGGCGCTTCAGCGGCCTCAATCCCTATGCGCTGGGCTTCGCCATGATGAACGACATCAAGCGCATCTGCGACCGAGCCGACCGCCGAGGACCGCGAGTGGTTCCCCGAGATCGCCGGCCGCGGCGACTGGATGGGCACCCTGCGCCAGGCCTGGGCCGAGTTCCGCGACGAGAGCTTCGTGCTGCAGTACCTGAGCCCCAAGCTGATCCGCGACTTCCGGCTGTTCGCGGTCAACGACGACGCCAAGGAAGCCGCCATGGAGGTCAGCCGCGATCCACGACGAGCAGGGCTATCAGCGACGTGCGCCGCCGGCTCTCGCGCCACTACGACGTCGCCGCGCAGGACCCGGACCTGCAGGTCACCGACGCCGATCTCTCCGGCAGCCGCCGGCTGGTGCTCACGCACCGCGTGCGCAACGGCGTGCTGCTCGACAAGACCGAGGCCGAGCGCACGCTGCAGTACCTGGCGCAGCTGTGGGGCTACCGCGTCAAGCTGGTCGAGACCGAGACGTCGAGGGCGGCCGCGTGCTCAAGGAGCACGAAGCGCTGCCGATGCCCTGGTATTTCCACCCGGCGCGATGCGAGCGAGCTGGCCGCGGGGATCGCGTCCCGACCTGATCTACGCGTGCTCAAATACCGCGATGGCGGCGGCGGAGGTCCTCGATGGCGGCGCCGACCGACTTGAAGAGGGTGATTTCCTGCGGCGTTCGCGCGCCCGGCAACAGCGCCGCGCGTGAGATCGAAGAGATCGCCCAGCACGGCGTCCTTGCCGATCACGCCGGCCTGCAGCGGCTGCAGGATGTCGCCGGCCTCGCCGAAGGCGCCGGTGCGAGTGTCGACGAAGATGCGGGCGCGGCGCACCACCTCGTCGTCGGTCTCGCGCATGCTGGGCCGGTAGGCGCCGACGCAATCGACGTGCGTGCCGGGCGCCAGCCAGGCGCCGCGGATCAGCGGCTCGGCGGAGAGTGGTGGCCGTGGAGACGATGTCGGCCCGGCGCACGGCGGCCTCAGGTCGCCGGCGATGGCTGATCGTCGAGGCCGGTCGGCGCCAGCGTCGCGGCCAGCGCGCGGGCGCGATCCGGCGACCGGTTCCAGATGGCGACCTGGCGGATCGGCCGCACCGAGGCGTGGGCGCGCGACGAGCTGGGGCGCCAGCGCGCCGGCGCCGACCATGCAGCAGGCGCGAGGCATCGGGGCGCGACAGAATAGCGGCTGGCGAGTGCGCGACGCGCGCGCCCGTGCGCCAGGCGGTGAGCCGGGTGGCGTCCATCACCGCCAGCGTCTCGCCGGTCTCGGCCGAGCAGCAGCAGATAGGTGCCGAACACGGCCGGCTTGGCCCGCGCCGACGTTGTCGGGAAAGACCGTGACCGATCTTGACGCCGAGATGGCGTCCCGCCGCCTGCCGCGCCCGGCGCGCTCGCTTCCCAGGCCGGCATCAGCAGCAGAGGTGGCCTCGGGCCGGCCGGCGAGCGCGATGGCGTGATGGTGGCGCAAAGGCGCAATCGGCGCCTTGCGGAAGGCCGCCTCCAGGATGTCGACGAGGCCCGGATAGGCGAGGCGCCCATCCACCGCCGCGCCATCGAAGAAGCGCATGGGCGTCGCCCCCTGAGATCTCAGCGGTTTGCGGGCGCGAGCCGGCCTGGCGGTCGCGACCTGGCGCCTGGCGCTCGCGCGACAGCCGGTCAGCCTCGCGCACTGCCAGCGCTGGGCCTCGGCGGCGCGCCGGCGCGCGGTGCGCCGCCATCGCGCCTGCGTCACCCACACGGCCAGGCCGCCGATGACGATGCCGAGCGAGCAGCACGCCGAAGAGATAGGCGTAGAAGGGCAGGACCAGCGAAAGGACCGGCTCATCGGGCCGGAACGGATCGAGCACCAGGCGCACGCCGTGCCGATTGGCGACGGCCAGCGTGAGCAGCAGGATCGCCAGCCGGACACGCCACCAGGACCAGTATTTCGATGCCCGCCGCAGCACTTGCGGCTCCTGGGTGAGATGGTGAGTGGTCAGTGGTCAGTGGTCAGCGATGAGAACGGTAGCCTCTGGTCACCACTCACTGACCACTGACACTGACCACTCACCACTTCAATGCTTTTGCCGTTGAGGCCGCTCGCGCAGGTCCTTGCCGGTCTTGAAGAACGGCACGAACTTCTCGGCCACCGAGCACGGACGCGCCGGTGCGCGGGTTGCGGCCGACGCGCGGCGCGCGATGCTTCACCGTGAAGGCGCCAAAGCCTCTGAGCTCCACCCGGTCGCCGCGCGCCAGCGCTTCGACGATCTCGTTGAAGACGACGTTGACGATGCGCTCGATGTCGCGGTGATAGAGATGCTGGTTGGCCGCGGCAATCTTCTGAATGAGCTCGGACTTGATCATCGCTCGGCCTCCCAACCCCAACAACTGAGCCAAAGTCATTGTATTGCCTCATCTTTCCGGAACCCTGCCAAACGGAGACCAAGCCGTCAAGGCGCAATCCGCCGAGCGCCGTCGCTCAGTGCCGAGCGAGCCGAGCAGATCGCCGCCGGCGCGGTCGCCGATACAGGTGTCCGACAGCGCCGACCGACGATGCCCAGCACGCCCCAGTCTGCTCTCGCGCTTGGGCTTCCAGTCGACGACCTTCGAGCCCTTCGGGATGCTGCGCTTCTCCTCCAGATACTTGCACGGCCTCGGGCTCGCCGCCGATCTGGTCGATCAGCTTGTATGGCGAGCGCCTCACGGCCGGAGAAGACGCGGCCCTGCTCCAGGCCGGCGACGCTGGCGGTGTCGATGCCGCGGCGTGACGCCACCAGGCCCACGAACCAGCGCTGCGATTCCGCCACCATCTGCTCGGCAGCGGCCTTGCCGGCCTCGTCGACCGGCTGGAACGGCGACGGATTGGCCTTCAGCGGGCCGCTCTTGATCTCGTTCATCTTGACGCCGATCTTGTCGAGCAGCTGCGAGACCTCGGCCCACTGGAAGATGACGCCGACCGAGCCGGTGATGGTGTTGCCGCGCGCCACCATGTGGTCGGTGGCGAGCCCGGCGATGTAGGCGGCCGAGGTCGCCACCGTGCCGAACTGCGCGACGACCGGCTTGGCCTTGGCGAGCTCGCGGATGCGCCTCGAACAGCGGCCTCGCCGCCGGTGGTCGTGCCGCCGGGACTGTTGATGAACAGGATCACCGCCGGCGACCTGCTTGCTCTCGGCGAGCTGCTGCAGCAGCTTGCAGCTGCTCGCGATCCTCGGTGATGATGCCTTCGAGGCTGACGCGGGCGATCTGCCGGCGCTCGGTCGAGACCGGCGCCTTCGGCGGACGAGAAGACGAGCGAGCCCCAGGCGCGAGCAGGCCGGCGAGCACCGCCAGCCCGCGCCACAGCGACAGGCGCCGGCGCAGACGGCGGCGATCGAGGACGGTTTCGGTCTCGAACGTCATGGCGACTCGAGGCCTCGCGCTTATAGCCATTGCATGTGGATGGCAGGCTGCGACGCAGCTGCGCCGCCACATCGGACTCGGCCTAGGACCGCGCTGGCAGCCGGTCAACAGGCGATGCCGCTGCCGCGCGATGCTTCCGTCCAGCCCGGATCAGCTCTCGCTGTCCTCGTCGTCCTCCTTCTTCTCGTCGGCGCCTTCCTTCTTCTTGATGGCGGCCTTGAAGATGTCGCCGAGCGAGGCGCCGCAGTCGGAGGAGCCGTACTGCGCCACGGCCTGCTTCTCCTCGGCGATCTCCAGCGCCTTGATCGACACGGTGATGCGGCGGCTGTTCTTGTCGAGGTTGGTGACGGCGGCATCCACCTTGTCGCCGACGTTGAAGCGCTCGGGCCGCTGCTCGGAGCGGTCGCGCGACAGGTCGGAGCGCTTGATGAAGGTGGTGATGTCGGTGTCGGCGAGCTTGACCTCGATGCCGTTCTCCTGCACCGCCAGCACCTCGCAGGTGACCTGGCGCGCCCTTCCGCAGCTTGCCGATCGATCTCGAGCGGATCGCCGCCGACCTGCTTGATGCCGAGGCTGATGCGCTCCTTCTGCGGCATCGACGTCGAGCACCACGGCTTTGACGGTGTCGCCCTTCTTGTAGTCCTTGATGGCCTCGTCGCCCGACCGGTTCCAGTCGAGGTCGGACAGGTGCACCATGCCGTCGACGCCGCCGTCGAGGCCGACGAACAGGCCGAACTCGGTGATGTTGCGGATCGGGCCCTCGACCACGCGAGCCCTTCGGGATGGGTGGCGAGGAACACGTCCCAGGGGTTGTCCTGGGTCTGCTTGAGGCCGAGCGAGATGCGCCGCTTCTGCGGCGTCGACCTCGAGCACCTGCACCTCGACCTGCTGGCTGGTGGAGACGATCTTGCCGGGATGGATGTTCTTCTTGGTCCAGCTCATCTCGGAGACGTGGATCAGGCCTTCGACGCCCGGCTCCAGCTCCACGAAGGCGCCGTAGTCGGCGATGTTGGTGACCGTGCCCTTGAAGCGGGCGCCGACCGGATACTTGGCCTCGATGCCGGCCCACGGATCGGCCTGCAGCTGCTTCATGCCGAGGCTGATGCGCTGCGTCTCCGGGTTGATGCGCACGATCTGCACCTTGACCGTGTCGCCGACGTTGACGATCTCGCTCGGATGGTTGACGCGCCGCCAGGCCATGTCGGTGACGTGCAGCAGGCCGTCGATGCCGCCGAGGTCGATGAAGGCGCCGTAGTCGGTGATGTTCTTGACCACGCCGTCGATCACCTGGCCCTCGGCCAGCTTGGCGACGATCTCGGAGCGCTGCTCGGCGCGCGTCGCTTCCAGGATCTCGCGGCGCGAGACGACGATGTTGCCGCGGCGGCGATCCATCTTCAGGATCTTGAAGGGCTGCGGCGATGTGCATCAGCGGGCCGATGTCGCGCACCGGGCCGCACGTCCACCTGGCTGCCCGGCAGGAAGGCCACGGCGCCGTCGAGGTCGACGGTGAAGCCGCCCTTGACCTTGTTGAAGATGACGCCTTCGACCTGCTCCTTGTTGTTGAACTTCTCCTCGAGCCGCGTCCAGCTCTCCTCGCGGCGCGCCTTCTCGCGCGACAGCACCGCCTCGCCGAGCGCGTTCTCGATGCGCTCCAGGTAGACCTCGACGGTGTCGCCGACCTTGCAGCTCGCTGCGGCTTGCCGGGGATGGAGAACTCGCGCAGCGGCACGCGGCCTTCCATCTTCAGGCCGACGTCGATCACGGCCAGGTCCTTCTCGATGGCGGTGATCGTGCCCTTGACGACGCTGCCCTCGAAGGCATCGTCCTTCGAGAGCGTCTCGCTCAGCAGCGCGGCGAAGTCGTCGCGCGTGGGGTTGAGGTCCTTTGACTTCACTGACCGGCGATGCTCATTCCTGCTCCTGTTCCATGTGTTGCCTGCGACGGGCCGTCGGACGGCCGCTGGAATGGCGGATGCCGCGCGCTGCGCACGCCGCGAGTCCAGCCCGTGCCCATGATGTGTGAGTTCGCCGCCGGCGGCGAGTCCTCGTGCCAGCTTGGATTGGAGCCCGCCTTCAGGCGCGCCCGCGCTGGCCAACCTTCCTTAGTGATCACGCCGACGGCGGTATCGAATGCGGCTTCTATATCCAAATTGCTGGTATCCAGCAAGAAGGCGTCGTGCGGCCGGCCGCATGGGCGGCCGCCTCGCGGCTCGGCATCGCGCTCGTCGCGGCGGCGGATGTCGGCCAGAACCGCCTCGTAGGTGGCGGCCTCGCCACGGCCTTGCATCTCCAGATGGCGGCGCTCGGCGCCGCACCTCCGGGGTGGCCGTGACGAAGATCTTAACGTCGGCATCGGGGCAGACGACGGTGCCGATGTCGCGGCCGTCCAGCACCGCCCCGGGCGGCTGGCGGGCAAAGGCGCGCTGGAACTCGAGCAGGGCCGCGCGCACCTGCGGGATGCGCGCCACGATGGAGGCGGCCTCGCCGGCGCCGGCATCGCGCAGGCCGGGATCGTCCAGCGTGGCCGGGTCGAGCTGCCGGGCCGCCGCGCGGCGGCTGCCTGCATCGTCGAGCGCGCCGCCGCGGCGCTGCACGTCGCGGGCCACGGCGCGGTAGAGCAGGCCGGTATCGAGGTGGTGCCAGCCCGAAGTGCGCGGCGATGCGCTTGGCCAGCGTGCCCTTGCCCGATGCCGCCGGACCATCGATGGCGATGATCATGGGTGCGCAGGGGTCAGACCTGCCCCAGCGCCGCTGGCTCTACGCAACGATCTTTCGCGAGCGGGCTGACCCGTACCGTTTCATCAGCGCACGACCTCCGGCACGGCGAAGGTTGCGCCGAGCCGCTCCATCAGCGCTGCGGAACTCCGGGAAGCTGGTGGCGATGGTGTCGGCGTCGTCGACGGTCACGGGCCGGTCGGCGCCGAGGCCCAGCGTCAGGAAGGCCATGGCGATGCGGTGGTCGAGGTGGGTGGCGACCGCGCCGCCGCCGCGCACGCCGCTCGCCGCCCGCCGACGATCAGCGTATCGCCGTCGACCTTGGCCGGCACGCCGTTGGCGGCAAGCCCGGCCGCGGTGGCGGCGAGGCGGTCGCTCTCCTTCACCTTGAGCTCGGCCAGCCCCTCCATGCGCGTCTCGCCCGCGGCGTAGGCGGCGAGGCAGGCCAGCACCGGGTATTCGTCGATCATGCTGGGCGCGCGCTCGGGCGGCACGCGCACGCCGTTGAGCTCGCGAGTGCCGCACGCGGATGTCGGCCACCGGCTCGCCGCCCTCCTCGCGCTCGTTGCGGAAGGCGACGTCGGCGCCCATCTCCGCAGCGTGACGTAGAAGCCCGTGCGCGTCGGGTTGACCAGCACGCCCTCGATGGTGACCTCCGAGCCCGGCACGATCAGCGCGGCGGCCACCAGGAATGCGGCCGAGCTGGGATCGCCCGGCACCATCGACGTCGCGGCCCGTCGAGCTCGGCGTCGCCCTGTGACCGTGATGGCGCGCGCCGCCGTCGCGCTCGGCGACCGCCACCTCGGCGCCGAAGTGGCGCAGCATGCGCTCGGTGTGGTCGCGCGTGGCTTCCGCCTCGATCACGGTCGTCTCGCCCGCCGCATGCAGTCCGGCCAGCAGCACGGCCGACTTGATCTGCGCCGAGGCGACCGGCGGGCGGTACTCGATCGGCAGGAGATCGGCGCTGCCGCGGATGGTCAGCGGCAGCGTCTCGTCGCCCGCTCCTGCGACCTCCAGCCCCATCTGCATCAGCGGCTTGAGCACGCGGCCCATCGGCCGGCGCGACAGCGAGGCGTCGCCCACGAACCGCACCGTGCATGTCGTGGCCGGCAACCAGGCCCATCATCAGGCGCAGCGCCGGTGCCGGAATTGCCGAAGTCGATATCGCCAGCGGGCTCGCCGAGGCCCCCGACGCCGCGGCCCAGCACCTCCCAGGTCGCCGCCGACCTTGCGCGACCGGGCAGCCCAGCGCCTGCAGCGCCTTGGCCGTGTTGAGGACGTCCTCGCCCTCCAGCAGGCCGGTGATGGCGCGTGCGGCCGGTGGCGAGCGCCCCGAACATGAGCGCGCGGTGCGAGATCGACTTGTCGCCGGGGCACGCGACGCGGTCCCGACAGCGCCCGCGACTTGGCCTGCGGACAGCGGCGATTGGAGGTGCGTGCGACACTGGGCGCACGCTGGCCTCGATCTGGCTATGGCCGCCCGCTCGTGCGGGGCGATGCTGCGCTGCCATAGAGCAGCGGGTCGCGGGCCTGTCAACAGCCCCCAGGGACGATCCAGGGCCGCCGCGAGAGGTCTGGCAGGGGCTCCATCGCGCTCGGCCGGCTGCGATTTGCTTTTGACAGGCTGCTTGCCGCGTGGCAAGGAGCGGCCAAATTTGTCGTCTATCGCCAGCTCGAGTTCCTGCATGTCCACCAAGGCTGAACGCGGCACCAAGCGCACGTGCCAGAACCACCGAGTGCGGGTCCCGCTTCTACGACCTCAACCGCGATCCCGTCACCTGCCCGATCTGCAGCACGGTCTACCAGCTCGCCGCTTCGCCCGCTGGCGGTCGCAGCAGCTGCGCCCGTGCCCGCGGCGGAGAAGGCCGCAGCGCAAGCCGGGTCAAGAAGCCGGCCTACGCCGGTCGAGAGCGCCGAAGCCTGAGGATGCCCCGGAGGCCGAGGGCGACGAGGCCCTGGCGTCGATCGAGGGCGAGGAGGAGCGCCGCCGCCGCCGACGAGGACGAGACCTTCCTCGAGGAGGAGGAGGAGGACGGCGCCGACATGACCGGCATCATCAGCGGCCGGCGGAGCCTGAAGAGCCGCACAAGGGCTCGCACACGCTGGCAGCCTGCGCGACGACGGCCTCAACCCGTTTGGGTCCATCAAGGCAATTCCAACTCAGTTTCCTCCGCTGGACACGTGGCTGGCCCTTGGCGGCGGAGGCCATCCGCGCGCAGCTCTGACTTCGGCAGCACGCGCGGCTCGAGCAGTCGCGTCACTCTGGCTGAGGTCGGCGACTGTCTCCAGCGTCTCGGAGCTGCTCGAACAGGGTGCGACCTGGTCGTGGGCCAGCTGACCGCGCCGCGCAGTCCTCGAACTTCTCGAACAGCCCTCTGATCGACATCGCGTGTCGCCGCCGCGGCAGACGATGGTCGATGCGACGCGACAGGCGCCGTCCGTCCTCTCAGCTGGTGACCGCTACCTCGGCACCGGAACTGCTTCGGGCTGTCGTCGGGCATAGAAGAGGTGCGCGCCGGTCGTGATCAGAGGCAGCAGGCGGCGCACCCGCTCCTCCATCACCGCGTCGCCCTCGAGAGCGAAACCGTGCAGTCGCACTGGCCCCGTCGACGGCAGCACGGGCCGTCGACGTATTGGATCGAGAACTTGCCGGCCGAGCGGCGTCCGTGGATCGGGGTTGTTGGTGTGGTGGGCAGGCGCCGATGCGCCAGGATTTCGATGCCCTTCACGCGTCATCGGCCGTAACGCCTTCCTCGCGCACCAGCGCCAGCATCATGGCGATGGCTTGATGCGTCGAGCCGCAGCAGGGAAACTGCTTGAGACCGTTCTCGGCTCGATCCGATCTCCCACAGGCGAGCCCCAGTCCCGAACATCCGCTCGGGCCAGTAGTTGCCCCTGGCCATTGAAGACCTCGAGCCAGCCCCTGCTGGTGCTCGAGCGCGCCGGCGTTCGACTCGAAGCCGCGCTCGGCGATCAGCGCCGCGAACAGGCCGTTGCAGCCCGACGTGGCCGACGCGAAGCGGCTTCGTCATGGTGCCGAAGTTCGCCTTGATGCCGCACGAGAACGAGGCGGCGAGCGCCAGCGCCTTGGCGGTGCGCGCAACGTCGAGCCCGAGAAGATGCGACGGCCGCCGCCGCCGCGCCGAACGTGCCGAGCGTGGCGGTCGGTGCCAGCCCTTGTCGTAGTGATGGAAATTGACCGCGCGCGACAGCGCGCACCTCGGTCTCGACGCCGATGATGTAGGCCGCCAGCGCCTGCCTGCCCGGAAACCTTCAGCTGCTCGCCGAGCGCAAAGATGGGCGCCGTCACGGGTGCCGAATGGTGTCCGCCGAGCACGCCCTGAGACATCGTCGTAGTCGAGCGCGTGCGAGGCCGTGCCGTTGATCAGGGCCGCGTCCAAGCGCGCTCGGTGCGATGGCTGGTGCCGAACACGAGCGCAGGCCGGCGCGCATCGGCGACTGCCGGGCGTCTCCAGCAGGATCTGCGCGCACGGCTCTGGGATGCCGGCCAGCGTGCAGGCAATCGTGTCGATGATGGCGGTGCGGGCCTCGTTGAGCGCGCGCGCCGTCATGTCCTCCAGCCGGAAAGGCGCAGATCTTCTCGGCCAGCCGCGTGGCGAGCAGCGCCTCGCGCGCCGTCAGCTCGACGCCGTTTGTAGGGGCCTCGCTTGCCGTCTGCCGTCGAGGCTCTCCTCCTGTCAATACGTCATGATCGGGCGTCCGACAGCCGTCAATGCGCTTCCTCCCATGGCCGGATCTCTGGACAAGCCGAGGATAACAGCGCTTCGCGCCAGTCTTGCAGCCGTTGCGGCCGGCGATGCGCCCGAAGGTGGCGCTCGACACGAGGCCGGTGCCGGCCGGATAGTTGTCGTAGAATAGCCCGCCGACCATCTCGCCGCACGTGAAGAGACCAGGCAGAGGCCGCCAATCCGTGCCGATCACCTCGTGCGTTTTCGTTGATCTTGCAGCCCGCCGAAGGTGAACGTGATGCCGCCCGTCACCGGAGTAGGCGAAGTAGGGCGGCGTGTCGAGCTTCACGGCCCAGTTGGTCTTGTCGATGCCGAGGCCCCTGGTGGCGTGGCCGTCCTTCTTGGTGGGATCGAAGCGCCTTGTTGCGTGCGCTGCGGCTGCGTTGAACTCGTCCACCGTCTTCGAGCGCCTGCTCCTTGTCGTCGATGTCGAGCTGGGCCAGCAGCTCCTTCACCGACTCCGCGACGATCGGCTTGACTGGTCGAGTAGCGCGGCTCCAGCAGGTGCAGCACCTTGCTGTCGAACAGCTGGTAGCCCTTGGCGCCGGGCTCGGCCAGGATGGCGCGGCCGAACTTGGCGTAGGTGTAGAGGTTCTGGTCCTCGCCCTCGTCGACGAAGCGGCGGCCCCGGCGGTTGATCATCAGCGCCGTAGTGATAGCTCAGCCGGTTGAGCGGTCGGTGTACTCGCGCGGCGCGAAGTCGCCCCAGTCGGCGCTGATGGGCGTGGCGTGGCAGCCGCTCCATTGGCCCCACGGCATGGCGCCGATCGCCATCGCCATGCGCAGCCCGTCGCCCTGGTTGTGCGGCGTGCCGCGCACCTTGGCGGCGCCGACCAGCGGACCGATATGCTGCGTGCGCATCTGCACGTTGGCCTCGAAGCCGCCGCAGCCGAGCACCACGGCCTTGGCGTGGATGGCCTCGGTGCCCGTCTGGCCCTCGCGCCTTGACGCCGGCGATGCGGCCGCGGCCGTCGAGGATCAGCTCGGTGGCGGCGCTGGAATAGCGGATCTCGATGCCGCGCTTGCCGCAGTGGCGAACCACGTGCGCGACAGGCCGACGCCTTCGTGCACCGCGCGCACGACGAGCCCGCGCGGCCACACCACCATGTTGCCCTTCTTGACGCCCGCCACCGTGATCGCCGGCTCCATCTTCACGCCGCCGACCTCGTGCATCCAGAACACGGTGTCCTTGCGAATTGTCGACCAGGATGCGCGACAGCAGGGGGTCCGTGCGCCCGCTGGTGACGCGCAGCAGATCGTCCATGTAGTCCTTGCGCGTGTGGGCGTGATGCCTTCGTAGAAGCCCTCGTACTCCCGTTCGATGCCCGGCAGCAGCGGGGCCAGACTCGTGCGGATCGTCGAAGGCGATGCGCAGCACGGCTCCCGCCCAGTGCGCGTGCCGCCCCGCATGTCGCGCGGCGCCTTCTCGAGCACGAGCACCCTCTTGGCCCCGTTCTCGTGCGCGGATACGCTGCAGCCAGCGCCGCGTTTCCGGCGCCGACGACGATGCGTCGTACTCGCATGGGATGTCCTCTTCTCTTGGCCGGTCGAGCGCTCGCACTCTCCGCGAGGGAGGGTCGGGTGGGGTTCAAATCTGGACGCGCTTGCGTCACCTCACCCTAACCCTCCCGTCATGTCGAAGACATGCCTCCGGCATGAGGGAGGGAGTTCGTCGCACAGCCTCTCGCACCACTCTCCATTGACGCATCTAGGCGAAGCAGCCGGCGAGCTGCATGAGCTGGCGCACGCCGTCGGCGTCGAGATCGTCGATGCGGCGGGCGAGGCTCGATGATGCGTTCGGCGGCTGGCCGGCGCTGCAGCCGCGTCGCGCAGGCAGTCGCGGACCTTGACGAGGTGCTCGGTCTTCGCTGATCGGGCGGCGTCGCCCCACTTGCCGCGCGGGCCGTCGCAGCGCGTCTCCAGCACGCGCGTCCGCCGTCCAGCTTCGACGCGGAGCAGACATGTGCATCTCCTCGAAGCGGCCGGGGATCGCGGGGTCGAGACGGACCTCGAACTTGCCGAGCAGGTCCTGCATGTCGGCTTGCGCGAGCCGCGCGTCGGTGAAGGTGCGGATGCCGACCTTGCCGTCGAGGAGTCGCGCTGGCGGCCGTGTGTATTGCAGCGAGAACTTGCCGTCGAGGCCCGTCTTGGGCCTGGGACGGTTGACGTGGCCATGACAGGCGCGGTCAGCACCACGCGGCGGATGGCGGCGGCTGAGGGAATCTTCGGGTGCAGCTCGAGCGCGGCGGTGATGCCGAAATGGGTTCCGAACTGGCTCGGGAACATCTTGATGGCATAGCCGGGCTCGACGATGCGGGAACGGCGCCGGCCGAAGCCGAGCATCTCCTCGGCCTTGAAGTCGGCGTCGTAGAAGGCCGGGCACGTAGCCCTGCGCGGCCTCGAACACGCCGACGTTGGCCGTGAAGCCGCGCTCGGCGAGCAGCGCCGACCTCAGGCCCAGCGCCGAGGCATGGCCGCAGTGCGTCGATTTCGTCATGGTGCCGGCATTGGCGAGCAGGCTGCCGGCCCTGGAGGCGGCGATGCCGATGGCGTTGGCGAGCTCGACCGGCGTCGAGCCCGAGCAGGTGCCCGGCCGCCACCGCGGCGCCGAGCGGGCCTGGCGGCGCCGGGCGGATGGAATCGGATCTTGCGCGCCTCGAACTGTCCCGACGCCTGCCGGATCCAGCCCTGCATCTCCACGCCCTTGACGAGTGCGGTCAGCATCGTCGCGGCCGCTCAGCGCCCCGCGCTTCCGCCAGCGCCAGCGCGCCGGCGAGCGTGGTGGACGAGCGCGTGGTTCGGCCGGGCTCCACATCGGCTCGAAGTCGAGCACGTGCATGGCCGCGCCGTTGAGCGCCGCTGCCGAAACCGTGTTGAGCCGGAAGCCATTGCCGATCGCGGTCGCCTGTCGCGACGCCGCCCTGCTCCCTCGCAGTGCGCGGCGAGGATAGCGGATCGCCTCTTCCTCGGTGCCGGCGATGGCGATGGCGATGCCGTCGAGCACCAGCCGCCGCGCGCAGCCGCGATCGCAGGCGCGCCGAGATTGGCAGTAGCCGGTGCCGGCAATCTCTTTCACACAGCTGCGACGTACGATACCGACACCTTCGCCTGGCCTGGCCAGCTACGCGCGGTCACATGGCGTTTCGCTCCGCGCGGCGATCGCCAGACAACGCTCGCCGATCTGTTGCGGTCAGTCGCCGCGGAGGCCGGTGCGCACACGCTTGTGTGTTGCGAGGAGAAGCCGTTATCGTGCGGCGATAGGAACAAAGATGGGCGGGACTGTCAATCGAACGGCGGACGCTCCGACGGGCGGAAAGGATGTGCTGCCATGACACCTACGCGATAGCTTCTCCCATGCCGATCGCGCACGCCGGGTCAGCGCGCGCGCCCGATTCCCGCCCGCGGGCTTGCGGAGTTCGTAGCCGGGATGCGGCTCTGCGGAAGTGCCGAGAGCCGTGCGCGAGCGGGCGCTCCAGCTACATGCTGCGGGATGCCGTCGGCGTGGGCCTGCGTCGCGCCGTTATCCGTTCGCTGAACGCACGCTGTGGCCGGCGCAAGGGCGCTCGGCGGCGACGGCGCGAGCACGCGATCGGGCAATCGGGCACTGCCGCTCGCATGCGGCCTCTCGTCAACGGCGTGCTGCTGCACGGCCTCGGACTTCGACGACACGCATCTCACCGCCATCATCCATCCGACCGTGACGTGCCTCCCCCGCCGCCTTCGGCGTCGCGGGAGGCGCAGCGCGCGAGCGGCTGCCGACATGCTGGCGTGCTCATCGCCGGGATGGAGTGCGCCATCCGCATCGGCGCTTCCGTGAAGGGCGGCTTCCACCACGTGGGGTCTCACGCGACCGGCGTGATCTCGCATTTCCAGCTCGGCGCTGGTTGCCGGACGATTGCTCGGTCTCGACGCCGATGCGCCCACGCGCGCGCAAGGCATCGCCGCCTCGACGGCCGGAGGCGTGCAGGTGTTCCTCGAGGAAGGCGCATGGACCAAGCGACTGCATCCAGGCTGGGGCGCGGTCGCCGGCATACCGCGGCGACGCTGGCAAAGAACGGCTTTTCGGCCCGTCGCGCGCCTACGAAGGCCGCGTTCTGGCCTGTTCGAGACGCACCCGTGCAGGAGCATGCCGCCGAGTGATCCGAGCGCATCACATGCCGGCCTCGGCACGGTGTGGGAGCCGCCCGATACCTCGATCAAGCCCTACCCATCTGCCATTTCATCCACGAGAGCGGCCGAAGCAGCCATTCGCCTGCACGAGAAACTAAAGCCCACGTCGGGACGAGCCTCGCCGAGGTGCGCGTGCGCATACCCGAGGACACGCTGCCGATCGTGGCCCGAGCCCGCGTCGCCGCCGAGCACCGCGCCCGCGCCAACGACTACGTGACGCCAAGTTCGGCGCTCGGCAGTACAGTGGCTCGCCACCCGGCCTGCCTCACAAGGGACGGATCGGCCTCGCCGACGCTCGGAGCCGAGGAGGCGCGCAATGCGATCCCGATCGTGCGCGCTCTCGCGCGCCGCGTCGTGGTCGAGGCAGAAGATGCAGAATCGGGCCAACCGTAGAATACACGTCCGGCGGCGTCGGCGCTCGTCGCGCGCCGGACGGCCGACAAGGCATGAGCGAGTATGTGCCGGTCAACAACGGCCTGAGCGAGCGGGCGCTGGATGCGGGCGGCGAATCGCCGCAGATTCTCCGGCTTCGGCCGAGCTGACGGTGCCCCACGCCAAAGCCGTGCGCGTGTGCGCGCGATGCGGTCCCGGCGCTCGAGACCATCCAGGTGGCAGGACTTGCGGCGGCCTTGCGCGGGAGCCGACGTGGGCCGCGGTCAGAGCGGAGCGCGCCGCGCAACAGGGTGGCAAGCGCCGTGGCGGTAGGGCAGTATCGCCTGGGCGACCAGGTCCGTGTTGATTGATGCGGCGCACGCGCCCCCATCGATCAGACATTGACGTGGAGCCGATGACGACCGCCGAAATCGCCGAACAGCTCAAGTGATGCGGGTTGAAGAGGTACGCGAACGAGGAACCGGAAGACCAAAGAGAGCTGCGGCAGGGCGGAATGACGAGCATGATCGGGGCCAGGCGAGGGCCGAGTAGAGGAAGCTCCGGGGCCGCGGCCACGGTAAACGCCCTCGAGTAGACGGCCCCAACCAGCGGGCGCTTTCGCGACTGACTCAAGGTGCATCACATTGCGGCGCAAGGAGGGAATGGCGCTTGTGCCGAGCACGACTGCGCAGATTGCCGCGGCGTAGGCGATCAGTCCTCCTCCGACAACCTCCGCCGAGCGGTCCTGCGTCGTAGAGCGCCTGGCAGAATGATGACCGGGCGACGTGCCGTACATGAGCGCCGCCATCGACGCAAAGAAGCAGCCCGGTGGCAACGCGCGGCGAAAAGCCCTCTGGCGCCTGCCGTGCTTCTTTTCGCCAGAGGGCTGTTGATGGCGCGCTGGGTGGACGAGGTGAGCTGCGCGAACCGCTGAGTGATCACGTGCCGGCCACCCGCACGGGATCGTTGCAGGGCTCCGCGCCAGAACGACCACCGCCAGGATCAGCGTCACAACCGCGTTCAGCTGCACTGACGCCGCGCTCTCGATCTCACCGTCGCCTGGCTCGCGCGGAAATTAAAGTAGCGCCTGATCACGAAATGGACACGCCCGCGGCGGAGAGAGGCCAGCGTGGCGGCCGTGATGCGATTGAGCCATGAGAGCGCCGGTCGCGAACGCGACGGTTGTTAGCCAGCAGCCCGATCGGAAACGCCAGTGACTACGCCCGCGCCGGCGCGTTGGCGGATCACGCCCCCGGCGACCGTGGCGTTGGTCAAGGCGAACGTCGCAGCCGAGAACGGCGGCGATCGCGCCCAGCAGATGGCCAGGATTCCTCCGGCAGCCCTCGTTGTCCAGAGCGCGGAAAGTGCTTGCTCGCGCCGATCGCGACCGGCCTTTGTGCGGCGAAGCTAATCACGCTCACGGCGCGTCAAGGGGACGAAAACGCTTCCTTGGGATGACCTTAGTCATCCGTTCTACGTCGCACGCGACCCTCGAACAGGCGGCGGGCGTGCGCGATAGACGGCCGCGTACTCGGCGTGAGGCTGGCCGCCGCCCTGGCCTGATCGACCTGGCATCGACGACGATCGAGGCCCGAGGCGTGCGCGATGCGGATCTGGCTTGTGCCCTGGCCAGCCGGCGCGCCATCTCGTTGGGGATCGAGCCGGGAACGCGGGTCGCCACGGCGAGACGAGAGCGCGCCGGTGAGCGGCGTGGCGCGATGCGCCTGCCCGTTCGACATCATGCGCACGGCGATGTCCATGTCGGCAGGCAAGCTTGCGCCCGACAGCACGCTCATCGCCACCGGCGGCGCCACGAAGGCGACGAACGGCAGCGCTGAGGTTGCCTGCCTGTCGAGATCGGGCGCGATCCCCATCAACCGATGCCGCGCGCGGATGGCCTCCAGCTTATCAGCAGCCTCGGCGTTATGCTCGATCTCAGTGCGGCAGCTCGGTCGCGGTGGTCGCCGCATCGCCTCGGCCGGCAACGAACACGCACGGGTTGGCTGTCGACTCATGCTCGCCGCCGGCACGCGGCCTGAGCCCTCAACCTCCAGCATGTCGGCCGCCTTGCCCGTCGGTAGCAGCTGTTCTGGTCTTGGCGCCGCCGGCTCCAGTGAACTCGAGCCGGATGGCGCGCCGGTTCCCGCTGACGCCGTCGAGCGCCATGTCGCCGGCGACCGCGGCCTCCTCGCCATCCATGCCGAAGCGCGAGACGATGATCTTCTTCGTGTTGGTGTTGTGGATGCGCACGGACCGCCTCGGCCGTCGCGCGGCCTCGGCACCAGGCCCCCGTCGACCTCGCGAACGGGCCGATCGCCGACGACATGTTCCCGCAGTTGCCGTTGTAGTCGACACGCGCCTTGTCGATCAGCACCTGCGCGAACGTGTAGTCGACGTCGGCATCGCGCGATGCGATCGGCGGCGCCGACGACGCACACCTTGACAGGGACGACACGCCGCCGCCCATGCCGTTGAGCTGGCGCATGCTCACGGTCCGGCGAGCCGATCGCGGAGAGGAAGATCGGCTCCCCATTCGGCGCGCGCACTTGGGCAGGTCGCGGGCATGGAAGATCGATCGGCCTTGGAGGCGCCGCCGCGCATGAACACGGCCGGTAGCTTCTGTTGTGGCATGGATCACCTGAACCGGATCAGCATTCCGCTTCGTGGCAGGCCGCGGTGCAGCTCGCTCACGAACACGTCCAACCAGGTCGCCGGCTTCACCTGAGCAGGCCGACGCTGTGCATGAAATTGGCGTAGATCATGATGCCTTCCGGCACCACGCGTGAAGCGCACATCGGGATCGTTGATGATGCGCAAGATCTCGGCCTCCGGCGACTTCACTCTGGCGGCGTGCGCATAGATCTGCGCGGCCTCGGGCTTGTTGGCCGCGACGAAACGCGACGGCCTCTCGAGGGCTCGCCACGAAGCTCGCCGTCAGCCTTCGGATTGGCGGCGCGGAACGGCTCGGTCGTGAACGCCATGGCATGGCGGTCACGTGGCCGAACAGCTCCGTCGACCGTAGCTGAAGACCCCGGTGAATGCCAGGCCGCCAGCCCCATAAAGGCTGAGTGGTCTATGCCAGGCAACGTGTGGGTGGCAAGATCTCGGTTTTGCAGCAATACGCAACCAGAACGAAGTGGCAT
>ERZ1370068.10463-contig-9160_pt1 | contig 38047 bp, 64 predicted proteins | sample MGYA00561227_ERZ1370068 | MGnify/ENA primary metagenome ERZ1370068 (study PRJEB38410, sample SAMEA6850437) | metagenome | study: Metagenomic assessment of the ecological functions of the soil: analysis of the soil microbiota associated with the...
AGAAGGGAATCGGCGAAACCTGAGCCGCGCGCAGGCTCCATACGCAAACCCGCTTCGGCAAGCGACGATGCGGTGCGCCCGGCGCATTCTCCCAATCTGGCGCACCGCGCTCCGCCGCCCGGTCACCGATGCGGACCTTCAGGAGCTGATCACCTTCTATCAGGCCGGGCTGGCACCGGCAATTTCGAGGATGGAATCGAGGCCGCGCTGCAGCGCATCCTCGTCGACCCAGAATTCTCTTCCGCATCGAGCGCGATCCGCCGCAAGTCGGCGCCGGGCACGGCCTATCGCCTCAGCGATCTCGAACTGGCGTCGCGGCTGTCGTTCTTCCTCTGGAGCAGCATTCCCGACGATGAGCTGCTCGATCTCGCCGAACAGGGCAAGCTCAGCAATCCGGCGATGCTCGGAACAGCAGGTGCGGCGCATGCTCGCCGATCACGCGTCGACAGGCGCTGGTGAGCAACTTCGCCGGACAGTGGCTGTATCCTGCGCAACGTGCAGCAGGTCTGGCCCGAATCCGGATGTGTTCCCCGATTTCGACGCCAATCTGCGCGGACGCGTTCCAGAAGGAGAGCGAGCTCTTCTTCGAAAGCATGCGTCAAGGCGAAGACCGCAGCGTGCTCGACCTGCTGAACGCGAACTACACCTTCGTCAACGAGCGCCTGGCGCGTCACTACGGCATCCCGAACGTCTACGGCAGCCATTTCCGGCCGCGTCACAGCTCACCGATCGAAACGCGCAACGGCCTGCTCGGCCAGGGCAGCATCCTGACCGTGACGTCCTATGCCACGCGCACGGCGCCGACCATTCGCGGCAGTTGGCTCTTGGAAAACATCCTCGGCATCGCCGCCGCCGCCGCCGCCGCCGAACGTTCCGTCGCTCGAGCTTGAAGAAGGGGCGAGAACGGCAAGCTCCTCGACGATGCGCCAGCAGATGGAGGCGCATCGCGGCAACTCCGGCCTGCGCCAGCTGCCACAAGGTCATGGACCCGCTCGGCTTCGCGCTGGAGAATTTCGATGCGACCGGCAATGGCGCACCATGCGAAGGCGGAACCAGCAAGATCGATGCTTCGGGCGTAGCGCCCGACGGCTTTCCGCTGAACGGACCGGCGGATCTGCGCAACTATCTGCTGTCCCGCCCCGATCAGTTCGTCACCACGGTAGCGCCGAAGCTGCTCACCTACGCGCTGGGCCGCGGCGTCGAATATTACGATGCTGCCCGCCTTGCGCAAGATCATGCGCGACCGGAAGGCGCGACAATTACCGCTGGTCGACGCTTATACTCGGCATCGCGAAGAGCACCCCGTTCCAGATGAGAAGGTCTCGGGAGTCATGATGCATCACCACACAAAGGCGATTCCTCGCCGCACGCTTTTGCAGTGGTCTCGGCACCGACGCTGGCGCTGCCGTTGCTGGACGCAATGGTGCCCGCGCGCTCGCCCGCGCGCAAAGCGCCGCGTTAAAGCCGCCGACCCGTCTCTCCACCGTCTATCTGCCCAACGGGCATCATGATGGACAAATGGACGCCGGCGACCGAAGGGCGCCGGCTTCAAGCTGATGCCGATCCTGGAGCCGCTGGACTCCGTTCAAGGATCGCATGCTGATCTGACCGGCCTCGCCCACAACAGCGGGCCGAGCGCTCAGCGGGCGAGAAACACCGGCGACCATGCCCGCGCCGGTGCCGACTATCTCTCCGGCGTGCATCCGAAGAAGACCGAAGGCGCCGATACCGAAGCCGGCGTCTCGATGGACCAGATCGCCGCCAAGAGCTCGGCAAGCAGAACCAGCTCGCCTCGCTGGAGCTTGTGCGTGGACGCCCCGGAGCTGCTCGGTCAGTGCGAAGCCGGCTATTCCTGCGCCTATATGAACTCCATCTGCTGGCGCACGCCGACCGACGCCGATGCCGATGGAGAGACCGTCCGCGCGTCGTGTTCGAGCGCCTGTTCGGCGATAGCGAGAGCACCGATCCGCCGTGCGCCTGCGCCGCATCCAGCAGGACCGCAGCATCCTCGATTCGGTGAACGCGAAGGCGGTCGCGCCTGCAGCGCCGAGCTCGGTCCAGCGCGATCAGGTCAAGCTCACCGAATATCTTCGACGCCATTCGCGACGTCGAGCGCCGCATCCAGACGGTCGAGGCGCAATCGGGCCGCGAGCTGCCGACGCTCGAGCGTCCGGCCGGCGTTCCGGACACCTTCACCGACCACGCCAAGCTGATGTTCGACCTGCCGGTGCTCGCGCTTCCAGACCGACCTGACGCGCGTCATCACCTTCATGATGGGACGCGAATTCGGCGGCCGCACCTATCGCGAGATCGGCATTCCCGAGGCGTACCACGCGCTGACGCACCATCAGTACAATCGCGGACAAGATCGCCAAGGTCATTCAGATCCAGACCTATCACGCCAAGCACTTCGCCTATTATCTGGACAGACTGAGCAAGACGCCGGACGGCGACGGCTCGCTGCTCGATCATATGATGGTGCTGTATGGCGGCGGCATTTCCGACGGCAACTCGCATCTGCACGACAATCTTGCCGGTCGTGCTGGTAGGCGGCGCATCGGGCCAGCTGAAGGGCGGCCGGCACGTCCGCTATCCCAAGGACACGCCGATGACAAACCTGCTGCTGACCATGCTCGACATGGTCGGTGGTCCACCAGGACAAGCTCGGCGACAGCACCGGCCATCTGACGGTTTTAGGTTTTCGCTTCGCGGATTTTCGTTGGAAGGGGAGCTGAACGTGGCCCGCGGCAGAACTGTATTCGTTTTCGACGATCTTAGGTCTGACACTCGCTATCAGCGCCGTCGCGTTCACGCACAAACGATTTTGCTTTTCCGCGGCGCTTCGATCCCGAGCTGCGCGCGGCGCAGCTGTCACTCGGCTGCGATCGAACATTTGCAGAAGGTGCGAAATACCCAGGATCCGCCAACAATTCGAGCACCCGCGTATATCGCTGGCGCAAACCGAGCTGCAAACTGCGCCCGGCGTCGAAGGCCTCGACGACCGTTGGGCCTCAAGTCCGCGTTCGCCTCTTTCTCGCCTTGGTAGCGCTGTAGTTAGTCCGCGGCGAAATGCGGGACGCTGCCACAGCACAATTATTGCCCGATACGTATCTCGTATCACATTACTCTTATATTGGATTTATGAATGATCCGATCGTTTCATGCAAGGACACCGAGCTTATCTGGCGGGGCCAGTCAGCCGCGGGTTTCCATCCGACATCAAGACCGGCTTTGCGGAAGTTGCGCCTTCGATGCTGCTTTTGTTCTGACAATCGCCGACCTGCGCAGTCCACCGAGTAACCGGCTGGAAACTCTGAAAGGCGATCCGGAAAGCGACAATGGAGCATTCGCATCGACGACCAGTGGCGTATCTCGCTTCCGCTGGACGGAGGGGCGAAGCTAGCGGAGTAGAAGATCGTCGATCATCACTAGCGTCGACGCGTTTTTGGGAGACCGTCATGGGTCAGCTGTTGGGTGCGCAATCCGCATCCCGGAGTGATCCCTGGGCGAGGAGAATTCCTCAGCGAAAGATCCGGGATGAGCCAGAACCAGCTCGCTGCATTCCATCGGCGTTGCCGCCGAACCGCATTCACGCCATCGTCAATGGCACTCGCGGGATATCGTCGGCCGCCACCGACGTCCGGCTCAGCCGCTTCTTCGGCTTTGTCGGACGGATATTGGCCGGCGGCCCAGAACGCGTTCGGATCTTATGGAAGCGAAACGCAAAATCGGTTCGGACTATTCGAAATATCGAGCCGTACAGCCAGACTGCACGGCCGGCTGCATAACGGCCCGCTTCCAGATATCAATTCGTTCCGTACCGGCTTTGCTTACCTGCCTTGTCGAGGCCGCGGAGGCCGCGGTTGATCCGGTAGGCGTCCGAATCCTCGGCTTTCGGCGGATGGAAGTAGCGCGGCGTGGTCAGACGGCTTTGTCGCGCCGAGCTTCAGGAGCAGGTCGCGTGTGCTCGGCACGCATGATCTCGCCGAGCTTCGTCGCCGTTCAGGATCCACGGCGAGCGGCGCTCGCCCGCGGCGAGGCTGAGACGGCGCGCCCGCTGGTATTTGTCGCGCACGTCCCATCTTGGCGCCCTTGGCGACGAAGCAGCTGCACGACGCGTCATTCGCGCCGTTGGCGGCGGCGCCGTGGCGGCGCGGTCAAACCGGACTCGTTCGTGGCGTTCACGTCCGCGTGACGCCGAGCTCGAGCGCGAGGCGGACGCGTCCACGAGTGAGAGCCGCTTTTCGACGTCGGTGAAACTTGCCCGCGGCCCGCGCCGGCGGCGACCATCAAAGCGGTCAAAGCCGCTCTTGGTCTTGGCCTTGGGATTGGCGCCGGCTGCCGGCGAGCAGCGCATCGCGGCCGCGTCTGGAGTCGCCGCCGCGAGTGGCAAGAAGCCTCGTTGCGCCGATGGGATCGTCGCTTCTGCTGCCGCCGAGCGCGACGCGCTTTTCCGATCGGTATATTCGGATCGGCCTTGTGCGCGGGAGCAGCGCTTTGAAGACGACCGTGGATGGTCGGCCGGAACAGGTGCTCGACGTAACTGGCGATGCGGACCTGGTCCGAGCGAGGTGATCCCTCGCATGAGGGTAAGTGCAGCGCAGTCGCGCCGGTATTGTCGCGGGCGTTGGGATCGGCGGCACCGTTGCTCTGAGCAGGAGGTACGCCAAACGCTTCCTGGCCGCTCGCGCTCGGCGAGCACCAAGCGGCGTCATTCCCTGCGGCCCGGGCTCATTCACGCTGGCGCCCGCCGCGGGCAAGAGTATCTTCGCCGATCTGCACATCGCCGACGCGCGCGGCAAAGAGGAGCGGCGTGAACCCGCGCCCCGGACGTGGCGCGAATGTCCGCGCCATTTTCTGATCAGGGCACGGGCGGCGGCTGGGTGCTTCACGCGGCGCGCCCGCATCAGTGGGGTCTGGCCGCGCTCATCGTCCCTGGCGGTGAGATCTGGCTTTGCGGGCCAGCAGCGACTTGACCGCAGCCGCGTTGCCCGTGCGGGCGCAGCGCAGCAGCGGCGTTTCGCCCGACGGTGCGGCAGAGCCTGTTCGGATATGGCGCCGGCGGCGAGCAGCTTCTCAGCGATCGCGGCATTGCCGTTGGTGCAGGCGAGCGAGAGCGGTGTGGCGCTGTAGTCGTTCTTGGCGTTCACATTAGCGCCGGCGCGGAGCAGAAGGTCCGCGCTTTCCAGATCAGTATCCCAAAGTGCACCGCCCAATGCAGCGCCAGGTCTGCGCCGTCCGCGCCTGCTGTGCGTTCACAGCGAGCGCTTGTCGGTGATAGAGTGCGCGCAACGCGGCGCACGTCTTGTTTCTGAAAGCTGGCATCGGCCAGCCGCGCCTGGCGGTTTCGGCGGCCACTTAACGGGAGCCGATAAGGATGTCAGCGCCGCCCAAGAGTGCCGCCGCCAAGCCGGACAGATGTTTCGCTCCTCGCACGCATGCCGATTCCCTCTTGAGTGTTGCGGGTGGCTTCTCCGCAGCTCCTTTGCGGCATGGTATTCCGCTTCTCTTTAAGCCAAGCAAACTGGTTTGTTGGCCGCGAATGAAGCGCGGGCTTTCCTCGCGTCGCGCATGCTAAGAACCGGTGATGAGCAAGGACGATCCTTCCCCATCGGGGCGGGGCCTCCGGCCGCGTTTCAGCGCGCTTTGGCGCGCATAAAGCGGGCCGGTACGCGGAAGCCGAGCAGCTCTATCGTGCCGTACTGGCCGAGGCGCCGCGTCATTTCGATGCGTTGCACCGTTGTTGGGCGTCATTCGGCACCAGACCGGCGATCACTCCGGTGCATTGCAGTTGATCGACCGCGCCATCGCCATCAATCCGGGCGTTGCATTTGCGCATTCCAATCGCGGGCTCGCGTTGCAGGAACTGCGGCGTTTCAACGAGGCGCTGACGGCATTCGACCGCGCGGTTGCGCTCAAACCCGATCTGGCTGAGGCTTTGTACAACCGCGCCAACGTGCTGCGCGAACTGAAGCGACCGGGCGAAGCGCTCGCCAGCTACAACAACGCTTTGCAGCTTAAGCCCGATTATCTCGGAGGCACTCGCCAACCGCGGGACGGCGCTCTCGGGCTCAACCGCTCGGCGGAAGCACTGGTCTCATTTGAGCGCGCCGTTGCTCTCGCACCGAGCTCAGTCGATGCGCTCTACAACTCTGGCACCATGCTGCCCGGGTTTCCGCTGGCCAGCGGAGGCGCTCAGCTATTTCGACCGCACGCTGGCGCTGTCACCCGGTTTTGCCGACGCGCATATGAATCGCGGCAACGCGCTCAGAGATCTGAAGCGACCGGAAGAAGCGCTTGACAGCCACGACCGCGCGCTCGCGCTCAAACCGGATTTCGCCGCGGCGCTGAACAATCGCGGCAACGCGTTGCTGGAGTTGAGGAGGTTCGATGAGGCCTTCGCGAGCTACGACCGCGTTAGCTTTGAAACCCGATTACGCCGAGGCCTTCTGCAACCGCGGCAATGCGTTCCTGGAAATCCGAGCGCACACCGATGCGCTCGCCGACTTCGATCGGGCGCTTGCCGTCAAGCCCGATTTCGCGGAGGCGCTGAACAACCGCTGCAACGCCCTGTTCGATTTGAAGCGCTACGGCGAATGTGCGGCGACCGCGGAGCGCTTTGCTCGCGCTGCGCATCCGGACTTCGACTATGCGCGCGGTGTGCTGTTTCAGGCCCAGCGCATGCCTGCGACTGGACCGCCTTCGAAGAGACAAAGGCGCGGATCGCTGCCGACGTCGCGCATGGCAGGCGGAGCGACCTGCCGTTTCCGTTCCTGGCGCACTGCGCAAGCGCGCAGGCCCAGCTCGACTGCGCACGCATCTACGCGCGGGACAAATATCCGGCCGCGGCGCCAACCTCTGGAACGGCGAGCGCTACCACCACGACCGGCATCCGCGTCGCCTATCTGTCCGCCGATTTTCAAAATCACGCCACCGCCAATCTGATGGCCGAGCTGTTCGAGCCACGACGCTTCGCGCTTCGACGTCTACGCACTGTCGTTTGGCCCGAGCGACGATGGCGAGATGCGAAACGACTAGAGCGCGCCATTCCGCACTTCATCGAGGTGCAAGGCTTCAGCGATGAAGCCGCCGCACGGCTGCTGCGCGAGCAGGAGATCGACATTGCGGTCGACTTGAAGGCTTCACGACCTCTTGCCGGCCGGGGATTTTCGCCCATCGGGCGTCCGGTTCAGGCTTAGCTATCTCGGTTTTCCGCGACGATGGGCGTCGACTATATCGATTACATCGTCGCCGACCGGCACGTGATTCCGCAGGGATACGATGCGTTCTACAGCGAAGGTGGTGCGGCTGCCGGACGGTCTATCAGCCGAACGACCGCAAGCGGCGAGATCTCCGCGCAAGTACCGCCGCGAACCGAACTTAAGCTGCCGGAGCACGGCTTCGTGTTTTGCTGCTTCAATTCCAGCTACAAATTCACACCGGCGGTGTTCGACATCTGGATGCGGCTCCTCAAAAAAGTCGACGGGAGCGTGCTGTGGCTGCTGGACGAGAGTGAGCCAACGCCGAACCTGCAGGCGCGAAGCGGAGGCTCGTGGCGTGGCTGCGACGCGCCTGGTGTTTGCCCCGCCCTGAGTCTGGCCGATCATCTCGCGCGCGAAAGCCGCGCGGATCTCTTCTCGATACCTTCCCGTGCAATGCCCACACGACGGCGAGCGATGCGCTATGGGCCGGCGTGCCGCTTGGTGACGTGCATGGGCGAGACCTTCGCGTCGCGCGGCTGGCGACGAGCCTGCTGCACGCGATCGGGCTGCCGAGCTGATCACTGAAGATCTCGCCGCGTACGAGGACCTCGCGTTGAAGCTCGCGACCACGCCGGCGCTTCTGGGCGACATCAGGGCGCGGCTCGCACCGAATCGACGACACTGAGCCGCTGTTCGACAGCGCCCGCTTCCGACCGTCACTCTCGAGGCGCCTATGCGACGATGCATAGAGCGCCGGCAGCGGGAGCCGAGCCGCCACGCGCGCTTCGATGTTACCGCAGATCGGTGTATGGTCGCCTGGGTCGCACAGCCGGAGGCCGGACATGAGCACCAGGATACCTTCCCCTCATCGCGGTTCTGCTTTGTCTCGCCACGCCGGCAGCGACGGCGCCGCAGCCGCCGGCTTCCGTGCGGCTCTATGTCTTCGACTGCGGCAAGCTCGATATTCAGGACATCACGCCCTATCAGCTCAAGCGCGAAGAGATCGCCACCAACGTGATGTCGGTGGGTGCTTCATGGTCGTTCATCCGAGGGGAACGCTTATGTGGGACGTCGGCGCGGTCCCCGACAGCGCGATTCCTCCCGGCGGGACCGGAACGCTTCGCATCTACGGCACGTCGACGGAAGACGCTGCGCAGGTCAGATGGCCGCGGTCGGCTGCACACCGGCGGATATCACCTATCTGTCCTTCCGCACTTCATTGGGACCATGTCGGCAACGCCAATCAGTTCGCCGGACGCGACCTGGCTGGTGCGCGAGAAGGAGCGCGAGCTCATGTTCGCCGATCCGCCGTCGCCGCGCACGGAGCCCGCGAATTTCAGCGCGCTCAAGACCAGCAAAGACAACCATCATCAAGGATGCCGACTACGACGTGTTCGGCGATGGAACCGTGGTGATCAAATCGGCGGCCGGACATTCGCCGGACCATCAGGTGCTGTTCGTGAAGCTCGCGCGGACCGGACCGGTGGTGCTCAGCGGCGACCTCTACCGTACCGGAAGAGCGCACGCTCAATCGCGTGCCGACGACCGAATTCAATGTGCAGCAGACGATCGCGTCGCGCGCCGCGATCAAGCCTTCTTGAAAACCAGCGGCGCGCAGCTTTGGATCGAGCATGACTTTGCGGCGAGACGCGAAGCTGAAAAAGTCGCCGCTGTTCTGCGGCTGAGAATCAATAGGGCCTGCAAAAGCCGAAAGCCGGGCGAGAGCAGCTGCCCGCGCCGGCTTCCGGCGTCCGGTGCTGTTCGAAGAGGCTTACTTCGGGGCTGCCGGGGCTGCCGTGGGTGGCTTGCCGCCTGCGGCACGATCCGCCTGTAGCGGCGGTCGCTCTCGTTGAAGTAGGTGCCCCAGGGCCGCGGATCCGCTTCGTCCCAGGTGAAGACTGGATCGCCCGGATCGCCGGTCAGCCGCTCGTTCAGAAGCCCTTTGGCGTCCATGAACACCTTCGTCGAGGGGCCGTTGGTATCGCTGCAGGTGTTGTAGAGCGGCCGGTTGAGCTCGACGCGGGTTTGCCTTGTCGAGGTCGAATTGAGTCTCGACGTCAGCGGGCTCACCAGCACGTCGGGATCGTAGATCGTGATCTCGCCCTCGATCTTGTCGCCCATGCGCCGGTATTTCTCGACGGTTTCCAGCTTGTCGGTGAACTCAGACGAGCCCGCCCTTCCAGCCCTTGATCTGGTTGGTGTGGACGATCAGCGTGTCGCCGTTCAGAAGCCGATCGATTCGCTCGTGCCATTTGGGAAGGCGGAATTGCTCGAGGCTGTGCCGCTGCCGTCGGTGTAGATCCAGCGGATGGTGTTCGAGCCGTTGCCGGCGGCATGCGTCCAGACGCGGTTGGGCGACGTGATGAATTCTTCGGCGCCGAGCGAGGAAAGAATCCGCCCGGCAGGCAGAAGGAGCCCGCGCCCCAGATCCGGCCGTCCGTCGCGGCTTTCAACTCCTGAACCAGATATTCCTGATATTTCGGCTTCAACAGCTTCACAGTGTCGCTTGCCGGGCCTGCGCCGCCGCCGAAACCGCCGCCGCCTTCCCAATGGCCGCTCAATCGGGGATGGTGTCTTTGGTGTGCTTGGTGCCGCCTTTGGCGTCCTTGAGCCAAGCTTCGTAATGCTCCTTGGCCGTCTTGAACGGATAGGGGCTGGCGAGATTCTGCGCCCCGGCACTTGCCCGTGCCTTCGACACCGTACAAGCGGGCAGCGCCCACCTGGCCGGTATTTTCGTAGGGCGTGATGTTGAGCGCCATGCCGCGGAGCTGGCCAGCGGTGTTGTTCCGGTAATAGGCCGGACTGGTCCACAGCGCCTTGTCCTGGCGGAAGTCCTTGGTGGTGAAGATCGTCGGCGGTTCGGCTGCAATGGTTGACAGCGACACGCCGACGATCGTGGCGACGATCGAAGCCGTCAAAGTTTAGCTCTCACGATGATTCCCTCCCGCGCCGGCGGACTGCCGGCAGATCCGTCCCAAAACGCGGCGACGCGACTAGTCGAACGTCTTGCCGTTGAAGACGAGGCTGACGTAGTTGCCGCCCGCACGGCCGTCCTTCAGCGGATGGAAATTCACGGTCACCTTGTCGCCCGGCTTGAACGTGGTGTGACCGATGCCGCGGCGGATCATGTTCGGGACGTTGGACATCTCGAACCAGTAATTGACCTTCTTGCCGCCTGTCTCTTGGACGTCGATGTAAACGACGCGTGCGGATTGCGGTAGTCGGAAGTCGGTTACCGTTCCGGTCTGCCGAAACCTGCTTGGTGTGGTCGAACATCGCGTGCGAATGGTGCGACAAAGCCGGCGACACAAACCCGAGCGCGATGGCGCCCGCCAGCCAAACCCGTCCATTTGAGCTGTGACATCAATCTCCTCCGTCTGCTCTAAAGGGTCATAATAGAAGAAGTCCTGATGCGGCACGGAACCGGAGCGCCGCTCGGCTCCTGGCTAGCTTTATAACAAAACGCTGCGGAATACGGAAACGCCGAAGCCAAATCTGGTATAAAGTGGGACAATTCTCACCCGCGGAAGGCGGGGTTTTCAGAGGACGGGAGGACCTTCGACAATGATGAGCCGGCGCGAATTCATGGGCTTTATAGCCGCCGCGAGTGCCGGCGATGTTGTCCGGTGCAACGCGAGCGTTTGGCGCAGCAGCCGCGCGCTACGACCTGATCATCAAGGGCGGTCGCGTCATCGATCCCTCGCTGCGCCTGAACGCGCGTTCGCGACGTCGCGATCGCGCAAGGCGAGAATCGTCGCGGTCGAAGCCAATATCGCAGGCGACGCCGCCGGACATGACTCGACGCACGCGGCAAGCTGGTCATGCCGGGCCTCATCGACGTTCACACGCATTGCGGCCGTTCGAGGAAGGTCCGGCGCTCTGTCTGAAGGACGGCGTGACGGGATGGGTCGATGCGGGCTCGCAGGGCGCGGATCACATCGGCGACACGATCGCGGTGGCGAAGTCGTCGCCGCAGCAGGGCCGCGTGCTGATCAACATCGGACGCGCCGGCATCCTGCCCGGAAGGCGACACCATGGACATCAGCGCGCGCCGACGTGACCGCGCTGCGAAGGACGCGATCGCGAGCAATCGCGACTATCGTCGTCGGCATCAAGGCGCGGCTGTCGCGCGACGTCGCAGGCACGAACGATTTCGAGGTGCTTGACGCCGCGCGCAGGAGTGGCGACCGAACTCAATCTGCCCGTGATGATCCATATGGGTCAGACCATCACGCCGATCGGACAGGCTGATCGAATCTGCTGAAGAAGCGGCGACATCGTCACGCACATGTTCGCGCCGCCGCCGAACAGCATCATCGACGATAGCGGCCACATCGTGCCGGAAGTGCTTGCGGCGCGCCGCCGCGGCGTGTGGTTCGACGTCGGCAACGGCATGACGGGGCATATGCGCGTGGGACACCGTCGAGAGCATCATGAAGACCGGCTTCTGGCCCGACAGCTTCTCGACCGACTGGAACGCGATGAGCAAGCACGACGGGCGTTGTCGACTTCCCGAACTGCATGTCGAAGTATTCTCGGCTACGGCATGACGCTGGATCAAGGCGGTTGCGCGCGCGACCGTCAATCCGTCGCGGATGTTCCCGCTGTTCAACGATCGCGGGACGCTGAATGTCGGCGCCGCCGGCTGATGTCGCGATACTCGAGCTGCGCGAAGGCAACGTTCGAGTTCCTCGACAATTTCAACAACAAGATCCGGGCAAGCAGCGGCTCTTCCCGAGCGGCACCGTGCTCGCCGGCAAAGCGGGTGCAGGCGTAGCGTCAGCCCTCGCCGGACGGCGCGTTCCAGAGATGCCAGGCGCGGTCGATGGCAGCGTCGTTGGCGCGCGCGGCGCCGCCGGCTCCTCGCGCGTGAGATAGATCGGGCTGCCCAAGCGCAGCGCGTCCAATTGCAGCTTGGCGTTCCACATTCGGCGTAGATCGCGCGGTAGACGGCCTGGCGCAGCGTCGACGACCGGCGACCGTCGAGCCGTGGCCGCGCATCAAGCACGATATTGAGCGTGTCAGAGCGCTTTCGCGAGCGCTGTCGCCAAGCTCCGGCGTTCGCACCAGCATGTCGCTGCGTCGGGCCGGCGGTGTCGCGGATTTCGAACACCGGCGCGCCGTCGCCGATGAAGCGCGCCCATGTGCGAGACCGGCCTTCAATGTCGCGCCCGGCACGATGCCGAACGGGATCACCGCCGGCGAATGGCTGTGCACGACCGCCATCACGTCGGGCCGCGCGCGGTAGATCTCGCTGTGGATGAAGCGCTCGAGCATAGGACGCGGGCGCGATTGTCGGCAACCGGCCTTGCCGTCGAGGTCGATCGTCATGATGTCGGCGGCGGTGACGAGCGCCGGCGCCATGCTGCGCGCGATCAGGAAGTCGACCGGATCGCTCGGAGGGCTGGCGCGCTGACATGACCGAAGCCGTCGACGACGCCTAGCCGATAGAGGATGTGGTTCGCGATCGACGAGATCGTCGATGACGAGCAGAGGTCGATGTCGGCAAGAGCGCGATTGGTCATGAGCGGGTCAGTCAAATCGAGCCCGGCGCGCGAGAGGACGCCGTCGAGCTTCGTGCGCAGCTCGGGTGTCGAGGGCACCATGGGCAGGCGGTGCAGCTCGTTGGGAATAATGCCGAGCCGCTTCATCATGTATTTCATCGGGATCGGATTGATGTCGAAGAAGATCGGCGTGGTTGAGCTCCGTAGAGTTCGTAATGCAGCGCGCGGCCGCGCGCGAGATCGCCGGCCGCGGTCGCCGCATAAAGCTTCGGCGACTTTGCCCGGCAGCAGATTGCCGACCGCGTTCATCAGCCCGTGCGCGCCGAGGCACACCATCGGGAACGACAGATCCTCCAGCCCGACATGGATGCGGAACTCAGCGCCCGAGCTTGACGATGAGGCTCGCTGACCAAGCTTGAGATCCGTCCGACCGCGTGCTTGATGCCGACAAGATTGGGCGCGCCGTCGGCGATGCGCACGATCGGTGTCCGCGGTCATCGTCACCGCCGCGCGTCCCGGGATGTGATAGATCATCACGGGCAGATCGGTGCGCTTGCAGAGATCGAGATAATAGGCCTCGAGCCCGCGCTGCGGCGGGCGGATGAAATAGGGCGTGACGATCAGCAGCGCATCCGCGCCGGCTTTCTCGGCCGCTTCGCTCATCTTCACCGTGTCGGCGTGGTTCTGCGCGCCGGTCGCGGCGACCACTTCGATGCGCTTCTTCGCCGCCGCGACCGCGACCTTCACGAGCTCGATGCGCTCGTCGGTCGTGAGCACCGAGGGCTCGCCGGTCGTGCCGGTGACGACGATGCCGTGCGTGCCGCCCTTGACCTGGAATTCCACCAGCTTCGCGTAGGTGTCGTAGTCGACCGATGCCGTCTTCCTTGAACGGCGTCACCAGCGGCGGGAACGAGCCCTTGAGCTGCTTGTCGCCGAGCTTGATCATGACCTCACCCCGCCGCGCGATTGGTGCCGACGCCTTCTTCGACACCCAACACCGCCATCGGCAGCTTCAGGCTCTCCTGCCAGAGCAGGCTTTCCATCGCGATGTTGAGCGGCTGATCCTGCACGGTCAGCTCATAGACATAGTCGTCGTACGAGGCGTGATTGTGCACGGCCCAGCCGGGCGCCGGACAGCATCAGATCGCCGGCCTTCCACTGAAAGACCTTGCCCTCGACGGTCGAACGTCCCGTGCCGTGGAAATAATAGTTGATCGCGGCCGACGAGTGGCGATGCGGGCGGTCGACGATCTTCAGGCGGCCGGATCGTCATGCGTGGCGAAGAAGTTCGGCGTCGTGCCGTTGGTGCGCCCGGTCAGCGGATTGTAGAGGAGATAGAGCCGGCGGCCGACATAGTCCTTGCCGAGCGCTTCGAGCTTGTCGAGATGCGACTTCACCTCTGCCCACGGCCAATGCAGCGCCGGCGATTGCACGGTCGGCGGATTGATCAGGATCTCGTACGGCATCAGATAGCGCGCCATCGTCGTTCAGCTTGAAGGTGCCGAAGGGACTTGAGCGCCGCTTCTTGTCCTCTTCCGACATCTCCTCGTGCTGCGACGGCGGCGACGGGCGCTGGATTCTTCCTCGACATAATGCACGTTCATCATCTCGAGCAGCGAGGCGTTGGAATAGGTCAGCCGCACGAACAGGCCGCTTGCCCGTGTTCTGATGCCAATAGGGCTGCATCGAGGGCGTGTTCGCAGACGTCGTAAGAGCGCGTCCCGAAGCGCCTGCCGCCGATCACCGAGGCGCCCTGCCCTGGATGACGAAATTCACCTGCGTCGAATTCTGCCGGTAGGGCACGGTGCGTTCGCCGGGCTTGAGCACGTCGAGCGCGACTTCGATGCCGGGCGCCAGGCCGTTCGACAGCTTGTTGCGCGGATGCACGATGACCGAGCGGCGGCGGCCGTTGTGCGGGCGCAGGCAGACTCGGCCAGGCGCTCGATCTCTGCATCGATCTCTTCCTTGGTGATGACGACGGGCGCCCAAAGGTCGAGGTCTTTCGGGTCGCTCCCGTCTGATCGCGGAAATAATCGTTACGCATGCGACGGTCCTTCACTTCAGCGAACGTACCAAGCGCGGCTGAGCGGGCTTGGGATGCGGGATGGCGCGGCCGCCGCCGCTGGCGCGCACGCGGCCAGAATCTCGATGCCGAGCGACAAGATCGGACAAGCCCATGCCCATGGCCTTGAACAAGGTCAATGTCGGCGCCTTCGTGGGCCGCTCCGACTTTGCCGGCGACCAGCTCGGACAGCAGGCCGCACGCTCGACCAATCGCCGCCGCCGAAGCGCTTGCGGAATTCGGCGCTCAGGGACTTCACCGGATTCCACCATGTCGACGGCGATCAGCTCGACGCGCGGTCGAAGACGTCCTGAGTGAATTCCTCGCGCTCGGGCGTGATCGCGCCCACCGCGTTCGAAATGCGCGCCTTGCGCGCAGCATGCGCGCCGCAGTGACGATCGGTTCGCGCGCGCGTGATCAGCAGTGACGATCGGCGCGTCCTTGACCGCCTCTTCGACCGAACTGGCTTCGACGAGCGCGATTGCGGGAAACAGTTTCTCCAACTCGCCGCATAAAGGCGCGGCGGTTCTCCGGCGTCGGGCTGAAAACGCGGATGCGCTTCAAGCTTCGCACGGCGGCGACCGCGACGACCTGGGTCAGCGCCTGCTTGCCGGTGCCGATGATGGCGAGCTCGTCGGCATCCGTCGGCCGCCATGCGCGCGGTGGCGACGCCGGAGATGCCGCCGGTGCGCATCTGACCGAGCGCGAAGGCTTCGATGATCGCTTCGAGCTTGCCGGTGTCGCTGTTCCACAGCGTCACCAGCGGCGTCGCGCCGCCGGCGGTATGCGCCCAGGTCTTGGTGCCGACGATGTTCGCGCCTTCGACGACGGCGCCGATCGCGTGCAGCGTGTGATGGCCGCCCCAGATCTGATGCGGTCTTGGCCATGTTGCGCGCGGTGCCCGCCGCTTCCAGCGCGAGGCCTTTTTCCAGCGCCTCGATCGCTTCGGGCAGGCTGAGCGCCGCGACGACTTCCTGCTTCGGTGATCCAGATCGGCTCGCTCATCTTCCGCGCCTTCGAAGATCGACGGCACCGGCGGCTCCAGATTGAGCGCGTTCACGACATAGGCGTGCATGACATAGCGCCCGATCAGGAACAGCACCGCCATGGCCTGCTGCGCGCCGATGCGGTCGATGACCGCGTCCAGCTCCGCGTCGACGCCGTGGCCTTGCGGTCAATCACCGCGAGCGCAAGCGCGCTGCACGGCGCGTTCGTCCTCGCTCATCGGACCGGCTGCATCAGGCTCGAGCCGATTCACCGCAGCCACCCAATCGCGGCCGAAGCCGAGCTTCTCCGACAGGCGCTCGTGCTGATTGCGCTCATAGGCGTTGCCCATGACGCCCGCCGACGGTGAGCGCGCCCGACTTCGGTCAGCCGGTCCGGGAGCGCCTCTTTCAGCGCCTCGGTCATCTCCATGAACGAGACCAGCACATCGGGATTGTGGCCCGAGCATTTGAAGAACTCGCCGAGATAGCCAAGGCGCTTGACGCGCGCGCTGAGCGTCTCCTGCACGTTCGGCGCAAGCTCGTTCATTTCCAGTCGCGGGATGCTTCTTGCTCATGCGGGCTGCTTTGCGGAAGTGACGAGCACGGTATCCTCGAGCATCAGGCCGGCTGCGGCGCAAGCGGTCCAGCGCGACACAAACGGCGGCGACGACGAGGTCGGGCGCGGCGATGAATACCGACAATCTCGTTCAGCGGCAATTTGGCGGCGAACAAGGCCAGCGCGACGATGATCGGTCCCACGATGGCGGCGACGCGGCCCATGCCGGTGGCGTAGCCGACGCCATTGCCGCGAACGATCGTCGGATAGAAATCCGCCGACAATGCCGTTCAGCGATTGATGCGTTGCCGCGGCGGCAAGCCAAGGCCGCCGATAGCGGACAGCGTGATCAGCGCAGGCGATAGGCCTGGTGTGCCGAGAGAGATGATCGCGCCGACCGCGATGACGGCAGTCAGCACGGTCGCCTTTGGACCAAATCGATCGATCAGACGGCCCGAGGATCAGGATTGCGAAGATGCCGCCGATCGGCCGCATGGAAAACACCAGCGCCGCCTGCGTCGGCGGCAAGCCCGCGCAGCTTCCAGGATCACCGCGAACCACGCCGACAGCGTCATATAGGTGAGCGACTCGGCAAAAGAACGCGATCCACGAAGCGGCGTCGCGTAGCGGCGGATAGCCGCTGAACAGCAGGTCGAGCGAAACTTCACTTTCATTTGCCGGGCGCCGCAAGACAAAGCGGCTCTCAGGCGGGAGCACGAGCTCGGGTGCCGCGCGCGTGCGACCAGCGCGCGCAAAACACGCGGCGCGTCAGGTTTTCGTGGCCGCAAGAGAGGGATCGACTCCGGCAGCGCCAGCAGAAGGCACGACGGAAGAGGATCGTCCCCGCGGCACCGGCGACGAGAAAGACGATCGACCAGCCGAAGGTCGGAATGAACCATGCGGCAACCTGGCCGATCGTGGCGTTGCCCAGAGCGAATATCCGACGAAGCCGGCCATCACCGCGCTGACGCGGAAACGCTTGGGCGCCGGTCTCGGTCAAGAGCGCGATCGTGTTCGGCACCACGCCGCCGATGCCGATACCCGCGAGGAAGCGGAACATCGTGACCTGGTCGAGCGATGAGGCGAGAGGCGTGAGCAGCGCCAGAAGCAGGCTGTAGGCAAAGCACGCCCAACACGGCGCCGAGCTTCCGGCCGTAGCGGTCTGCCGACAATGCCGAAGACTGACGCTGCCGATGAAAATGCCGAAATAGCCCCAGCCGAAGACGATTGTACCCATGGCGGCGCGCTCGGCGTTGAAGGCGCGCAGGATCGCGGGCGCACCGACATTGGCGGCGGAGTAATCGAGACCGTCGACGAAGAGGATCAGGAAACAGAGCGCAAAGGCGACGGCGTGAAACCGGCCCAGTTTGCGGCTTTCCAACAGCTCGCCGACGTCGATTTCATTGGGTGCGCGCGTTCATAGCATCTAAGTCCGGGCGCCATTGTGCCCCGGCCGCGCAAGGTGTTGCTAGGGCACGCTGCGAGAGGCGCTTCGCAATCGCGCGATGCGCGTGAACGGCCTTTACAGCGCGCCGAAGCGGCAACACAATCTGAAGCTGCGTGAAACGGCGTACATTGCGTTTTTACGAGGTTGGAGACGATATCCAGAGTTGGAAACTGAAGAAGTCACGTGCGAGCTGATGCTCAAGCCGGCCCTCTACCTCATGGAGGCGCGCTGCCGGCGGGGCTCGTCGGCACCTGGTCAACGCCTACATTGACGGCGTGCGTACGCGCGCCGCCGATCATTCGCCGTCACTGGTCGGACAAATCCGGCAGCACGAAGCAGTTCGGCTCAGCTGAAACTCGTCTGCGCGACGAAAGTGCCAGCTGTGCCTTGCCGACGTCATCGTTCAGATCGGCGGGCAATATGTCAGCGAGCAGGGATATCGCGCCCAAGTCGCGGCCAACGACATGTGGAGCGTGCACAGCTACGAAGGCGACTACAATCCGCTGCACGACCACGGCGGCAACACGCCGCTGGGACTATCATCGATTTCTCTATCTGATGGTTCCGCCGGTCATTGCCGCGAAGGCTGCCAGTTCAGCCATGGCGGCGCGCCCAAGATGAGCTCGGCGAGCGGCAATTGCGACGGCTTCACCCAGCTCGTGTGAGGTGCCACGGGGATGCGCGATTTCCAGCCTGCTTCGGCCGCCGACGCAGCAATATATAAAGCCGGAAGTCGGCGAAGCTGCTCGTCTTTCCCAATTGGCTGCTGCATCGCGGTGGAGCCGTTCTTCGGTGAGGGCGAAAGGCGCACGCTCTCCTGCAACATGGACGTAAAGTTCAACGAACCCGATTAGGTATTGAGCGAGCGACTACGCGACGCGTCGATTGAGCACTTGTGCCCCGCGGATCGCGCAGCTTGGCGCCCGAGATGAAATAGAACAAAGACATCGCCGCGTTTGGCCCGGCCCGCGCGCGGCGGCCCACTCATCGAGCTCAGCTGCGGTGTAGCCTGTTTCCAGCGGTCTCGCGCGTTCGCATCAACCTTGCAGGTAAAATCCGTGGTGAGCTTTTCGATGCGGGGAAATTCGTCGTCATCGGCGAAGACGATGCCCGCGTTGTAGCGAGGCGGCGAGCTCGTAGAAGCGCTCATTCTCGAAGCTGGCGTGGCGCACTTCCGAGGGCGTGGCGGAAGCACGCCGCCGTCGATCTCGGGCGGCAACGGTTCCAGGAAGGCTTCCATATCATCGGCATCGAATTTTTTCGTCGCCATGAATTGCCAATTGATGGGCCCGAGCCGGTCGCCGAGCGCACTCAATCCCTGGCCGACGAAAAGGCGATGGAATCGCCGGCACCGGCGAGCTGCTTGCGGTTGGTGCAATAGCGCAGGGCCTTGACCGAGAAGATGAATCCGTCGGGCGTCTCGGCGCGCCATTTCTCCCGTGGGCCGCTTGAAGCTCGAATAATACGTGCCGTTGATCTCAATCAGGGAGGGTGAGATGACGGCTCGCGTGGTTGAGCTCGCTCTTCACTGGGCAGATCTTCCGGATAAAACAGTCCGCGCCAAGGTTCGTAGGTCCAGCCGCCGACACCGATGTGAATTTAGCTCTTCATCTCTTGAATTGCTCAGGCGCGGGCTTGCGTCTCAGATTCCACATACCACTCGTAGCCGGTGTCTTCCCAATATCCGCCCTGCCGCCCGCGATATTGTCGAGCCGGTCCACGGCTTCGATGCGGGTGATGTATTTCGCCATCTTGTAGCCGAGCTGCCGCTCGACGCGCGAGACGCAGCGGCGCGCCGTTGGCAAGAGGCAGCGGCTGCGCCGTTCAGTCTCGTAGGCGAGGATGGTCTGGGGATGAAACGCATCGATGAGATCGACGCTCTCGTAGTAAGAGTTGCTGCCGTCGATATAGCGCAACACTTCGTCGGCACAGTGGAAGACGACGAAGCGCGCTTCCGGCCGCAAGCCGACGCGATCCAGCACAGCGGAGAGCGGCGGTCCGCGCCAGCCGCCGATGCAGCTCCAGCCCTCGACGCAATCGTGCCGCGTGATCTGCGTCCGCGACGGCAGCGCCCGCAAATCGGCGAGCGAAAACTCGGCGGGTCTAGAAGACCAGCCCGTCCACCTTGAGCCGCCAGCGCCGGTGTAGTTGTCCTGAGCGAGCTCGAGATATTCTGCGGCGGCAGGTTGTACCGCTCCTGAGCCGTTGGGCGCGGAAGGTCTTCGCGGACATCGGCTGCGCTGAACTCAGCCGCCATTGCCCGGCCTGGGATCAGCGATCGCTGGGTGCGATAGGTCAGCCCCTCGGCGGAGGCGAGAAACTGCTTGAAGCTCGGCGCCCTGGATAGCCTGTCGCAGCCGCCCAGAATGAGGCGTCGCCGCGCCGGTGGTCAGTACGTCGCGACGGCGAAGCAACAATCGCTGCTTGAGCACGGCAGGCATCAGTCCTCTCTCGATAACCGAGGGCGATCTCGATGGGTCCGGGCATAGTAGGCCATCAGCGCCGCACGAAGCGCGCGCGCATGGCTCAAACATCGGTGCCGATTGTCGTGGAAACATCCAGCTAAATCACGCGTGTCGTGGCTTCGGAAGCGGCTTCGCCGGACTCGTCGAGCTGCTCCGCATCTTCCTCGACCAGCATGTTTTCCTCGTCGCTGATCGCTAGATCCGTGGCGGCGATGGCGGCCTGAATGGCGACAATTCTCTCCGCGTAGCCTTCGTTTCGATCCGTGATGCCGTCCCGCTTCACAAGGGATCGTCTCTGTTCGATCAATTTTGTTCGCGAACGCCTCAGGGCGGCAATCGTGGTCTTCGCTCATGTTTCCCTCGCCGAAGCCAGGCACCAATGACAGAAGAGCTGTTAACGATCCATGCCGCGCCACTCGTGAGACTGGGACGGCGAGCAAAAATTGCGCGCCCCCGTGGTGTTACGATGGAGCTTCCTCTCCGGTGTGCGGTGGGCATGGTTAACTCTCCCTTTAGCTTCAGGAATTCCGGGCTTGAGGCCGTTATAGAGCGGCGGCTCAAGCGCGCGGATCGCGATTCAGAACAGCTAGATTGCGGTGCTGCGCCTAGCCGTTGGACACCGAAAATTCGTCAGGCCGGGTTTGTCGCCGTGCTGCGATTTGATACTATGCAGCTCAGCACAGCTTTGTTTGCCGTCGTTCGTCACAACTCGCTCTGTCCGGATGGAGAGTGCGATGCGCCGCTTGCTGGGCTGTGGCATTGGTCGATCGTTGCTTCCGCGCCCAGCACCGAGAGTGCCGCACGCTCCGCCACTTTTTCGGGGAGTTCGACGACGCCGATGCAGCAATGCAATTCGCCTAATCCGATCGCGCGGTTGCCGACGCACGGGGCTGATGGAGGATCGGTGCGAGGCGGGCGCAAGTACCGCCTACACTCAACGGCGTGGCGTACTACAAGAAGGAGATACGACCTTGCAATCGCGGACTTCGATCAGGCGTCAGGCTCGACCCCAAAAATGCTGCGCGTTCCGCAATCAGCGGCGACTACCTACGGCGGAAAATGATCTTGCCGGCGCCTTGGACGATTAAATCAGGCGATTGCGCTCAATCCGAAAAATGCCGAGACGTTCAGTCAGCGCGGCAACGCCTATCTGCTCAAACGCGACATGTACGCGATGGCCGACTATGATCGAGGCGATTGCACTCAATGCGCGCTTCGCCGGAGCCTACGCCGATCGCGGCGAGGCTATCGCGCCAAGGCCAATACGATCGTGCGATCGAGGATTTCAATCAGGCGATCCGGTCTGCATGGCAGAAACTGGCGGGTGTATCTCAGCCGAGCTCGGCTCAGAGACAAGGGCGATCAGGCGCGCGCCATTGCCGATTTCACCCAGGCGATCAGATCGATCCGGACACAGCATTCGAAACTCTATGACGAACGCGCCGCGGCGGCTACGAGCGCTCAGGCGCGCATGATCGCGCGGTCGCCGACATCGCCCAAGCGGTCAAGCTCGACCCCGAGAACGCGGCCTCGCACCACCTCCGTAAACGGGAGGCTTGGGCGGAGCGGCCGCGATTCCACGCGACGTTTGGTTGCTGCTGCGCCCGCGTTCGCGCCTGCACGTGCGTTCGGGTTGCCCTTCAGCGTGCCGTCGGGAAGCGTCACGGCCATGAACTGGCCGCCATGCGTTCCGTCCTTCAGCGGATGAGTGACAGCGCTGATCTTCATGCCGGGCGTCAGTGTCTTCGGCACCCAGCCCTGACAGGGCGAAACCACCGGGGCGCCCAATTCGCGATCGCCCACTGAGTCTGACCGACGTTCATCAGAATCCAGCTATGCGGATTGGTCCACTGGAAGTCCTTCACGGTGCCTTCGATGGTGATCGCCTTTTCGGCGTCGAACATGGCGAGGAATGATGCGCCGACGCCGGCAGGGTGAACATCGCCAACGCCGCTGCTGCCATTGCTAATGCTTTGATTTTCATCAGCGAACTCCTCATTGCTGCGCTGGCTTTCGCGGTGACGCGAACCAGCTCAAAGGGACCATGGCACGCCAGCCTGAAAGGAAGCTGACACCGGATTGCGTGGGGCTGTATCGTCGGGCTGTTGCTGTCAGCGGACAGTCAGCTAGGGCAGTCCACTGATCGGAACGGATTTGAAGCTGGGAGGCGGCCGTTCAGATCCTGCTGGTGGAGGACAACCCGGAGCTTTCCGCGGCGCTTGGCGAGGGCTTGCGGAAATCCGGCTTCGCCGTGGAGCACGCCGCCGGACGGCGCGACCGGCTATGAGCTCGGCCGCTCGGAAGAGTTCGACGCCGGTGATTCTCGACCTCGGTTTGCCCGATATGCAGGGCGTCGACGTGCTCAAGCGCTGGCGCAAGGGCGGCCGTGCAAATGCCGGTCCTGGATCTTAACCGCGCGCGCGCGAGCTGGACGGAGAAGGTCGAAGGACTGAACGCCGGCGCGGACGACTACATCGCAAAGCCGTCGCACGTGCAGGAAGTGGCCGCGCGTCTGCGCGCGCTGATCCGTCGCGCGGCCGGCAAGCCGTCCGCCACCCTCGTTCACGACGACATCGAGCTGTCGCCGGCCGCCGGCACCGTCACCGTTTCCGGCAAGCCGGTCGAGCTCGACCGCCCAGGAATTCCGCATCTTGAATTATTTCATGCACCGTCAGGGCCGGGTGATTTCCCAAGCCGATCTGATTCTCGCATCTCTATCTTCAGGACGAAGAGCGCGATCCCAACACGATCGAGGTGTACGTGGCGCGGCTGCGGCGCAAGTTGGGCCGCGGCGCGATCAAGACTCTGCGCGGCATCGGATATCGCTTGGGATGAGAGCCTCGCTTCCCAAGAGCTTGCGCGCGCGCGTCTCGTCATAGGCGCCTTTATCTGGATTACCATCGGTGTGTCGGCGGCCGGGCGTTTTCATCTCCGCCTCTTCCGTCAACACGCGACGGCCCTCGTCGATCTGGAAATGTTCGGGCACCTCGAAGAGTTGGCGTCCCTCATCGACATCAGTCCCGAAGGAACACCCGTGCTCTATCGCCCGCTCAGCGATCCCAGGTTCAGCCTGGTCGGGTCCGGCTATTCCTGGCAGGTGAGCCGGAATGGAAGAGAGTTGATCAAGTCCACCTCCGTCAGCACCGCCGATCTGCCCATTCCGACCGATCCGCTCGCGTTGTATGAGACGCTAAGGCTCACCATGCAGAATGGCCCGCAAAGCCATGATCGTCTACGAGAGCCTGTTATTGCCGGCCGGGGCAAGCGAGCCGTTGCGTCTTCAGGTGAATGTCGATTCCAGCGTCGTCGACGCGGTGCTGCGCACGTTCAACATTTCGCTGGTCGTATCTCTCGTGCTGCTTGCCATCGCACTCACCGGTGCCGCGGCGTTGCAGGTGGCATTCGGCCTCCAGCCGATGTCGCGCTTAAGGCGCGCGCTTTGCCGCGCGTCGGATCGGGAAAACCGGACGCTTGCCGCGCAGTTTCCCGACTGAAGTGCAGCCCCTTGTCGACGACCTGAACAACCTCATCGAGGTCAATGCCGCAGCATGTTGCTGCGGGCGAGAACGCAGGCCGGCAATCTTGCACACGCCTTGAAAACGCCGCTACGCGGTGCTGACGGACGAAGCCTATCGCCTGGAGGACAGGGGCGAAACCGAAGCGGCGGCAATCATCTTGCAGCAGTCGCAGCGCATGCAGCGGCAAATCGATTATCAGGACCGCGCGCGCTCGCGCCGCGGCATCGCGTTCCGTGCCCGGCGTGTTCGCGCCCTGTGGCGCCCGCCGTCAGCACGATCGTCAGCGCCATGCAGCGCCTTGTATGCGGCAAAGAATCTGCACATTGTACGAAGACATCGACGCACGCTGCGTGGCGCTGTGCGATCCGATGGACTTGAACGAAATGCTGGCCAATCTCATCGACAATGCCTGCAAATGGGGATCGCAACGCGTCACCATTCGCGCCCATGTGCAAGAGGACGCCAGGCAAATCGTCATTGCGGTGGAAGACGACGGCCCCAGCCTGCCGGCGGAATCGATGGAGGCGGTGTTCCAGATCGGCGAGCGCCTGGACGAGCAGGTCCCCGGCTCCGGCCTGGGCCTGCCGATCGTGCGCGATCTTGCACAGCTTTACGGCGGCGAGATCCATCTCGAAAATCCGGCGAGGGTGGGCTGAAGGCGGTTCTCAGGCTCCCGCGCGCAGGCTAAGCTAGCTAAGGTTCAACGCCTGACGATATTCGCGTCGCGCCGCAAGTCCCGCAGATAATTCTCCGTCGCCTGGTCGATATCCAAATCGCTCGGGAGCGCCTCGGGGTAGCGGGCAGTCACCACTTTTCGCCAAGTAAGCCGCGCGGGCGATGTTGGAGCGGAACGTCGTTGAGGACACGCCGGCGCCCGTCACCGCTGCGATCATTTGCTCAACGCTAAGATGGTCTGCCTTCCGGCGACGTTCTGGACCCCTTTGTCAACCTCGGCATTGGTGACGGTGATCACCAGTGCCTTCCCGCCTCTTGCAGCTCTGATCACCTGGTCTTCCAACGAGGTCAACACCTGCAGACGTATCTCCGGCAACGTTTCCTGGCTCACCGGGTTGCCCGAAGTGACCGCAAAGAGCGCCACATGCTGGTCGAGATCGTAATTCGAAATGATGTTGCCGTTGACCACGGCGACGATTCCCAGCGTGTGACGGGGGCCGCGTATGCGGGAGGGGGAGATGCACCCCCAACAACGCAAATCACCCCGAATACCAAGGCGGAAACAACGCGGTGTGCGACGCGGCCCATATCGGCCCTCCTGCACCACAGTAGCATTTTCGTGAACGGCCGGAACCACGCCGGGTCCGCGCCTGCCGCGGGAGACCATACCGAGCGGTATCTGCTATAAACAGCCACCACATCGGAAGTCTTTTGGAGGCCCTTCATGCGTTCGAAATTGCTTGTCATCGTCCCGCTGCTGATGCTGTCGACCGCCGGCAGTCCCATTCATGGCCAGATCACCAGCAACCCGATCCCGGAACCGATCGATGAAGCGCGGCCTGGCAGTCGAGGTGAAGGATGTCGTGCGCCTGCCCGAGACGCGCGGGCTGCGCCCCGCCGACCAGGACGTGTCGCCTTCCGGCTGGGCGCGGCTGAGCTTCGTGCGCGATCTCCCCGATGGCCGCCGCTTCGCCAACGACTCTGCGCGGCTTTCTGTATCTTCTCGACCGCAACAACCAGCCCCTCTGTATATGCGGACGTCGGCGCGGCCTTTCCCAACAGCGTATCTACAACCGGCTCGAGAGCGGCTTCATCGGCTTCGCGCTTTCATCCCGACTTCGCGCGCAACGGCCTGTTTTACACCGTGCACAGCGAGAAGGGACCGGGCAATCCAAAGACGCCCGACTTCATCCCGATCGGTTACGGCGTGAAAGACGTGACGTTCCACAACGTCATCACCGAGTGGCACGCGACGAATCCTGCGGCCAACACGGTTCGAGGGCACGCGGCGCGAAATCCTGCGCGAGGCTCACGTCGTCGCCAATCTGACTCCACCCGATGGGCGCGGTGGAATTCAACCCGACAGCGAAGCCGGGCGACGCCGATTATGGGCTCCTCTACACCAGCGGCAGCGATCACGGCTTCAGCAATGGCGGCGGACCGAACTCGAGCAATCCCGCCCAGACTCAGCGCCTCGACACCGATCATGACCGCGATCCTGCGCATCGATCCGCGCAGTCCCTCGGTCACGCATGGCGTGAAGGGCTTGGGCGACTACACGATTCCGATGGCCAACAAGTTCGCCGCGGACGGCGATCCCAAGACGCTCGGCGAGATCTACGCCTATGGCTTCCGCAACGCCCACCGCATCTCATGGGACATGGCCGACGGAACGATGTTCGCCTCCGACATCGGCATGGACAACATCGAGGAGATCAACATCGTCCGCAACGGCGAGAACTATGGCTGGATGAAGCGCGAAGGATATTTTCAGAACGGCCGGCCGCTTGGCGGCGCGCTCAATCAATTGTACCCGCTGCCGGCGGAGATTCTGGACGGACGCGTCGAAGGACGGCTTCACCTATCCTGTCGCGGTCTACGACCACGACGAGGGCCGCTCGGTGACGGACGGCTTCGCGTATCACGGACGCATCGCCGCGCTGCGCGACAAGTTCATCTTCGGCGACATCCAGCGCGGGCGCATCTTCGCCTCCGACCTTGCCGCGATGAAGAAGGCGGATGACGGCATTCCCCAGACCGTCGCGCCGATCGAAGAGGTCCAGCTCTATGTGCGCGATGCGAGCGGCAAGCGCGTAGACGTGTCGCTGACCGAACTCATCGACAAGACGCTGGGCTCCAATCCCGGCCGCGCCAGATCTTCACATCAGCCGCAGCCGGCGACGGCGAGCTCCTGCTCACCTCAAGGCAGGACGGAATGATCCGGATGCTGGTGCCCGATGGCGCCAGTACGGCCTCCACCGGCCGCTGTATATGAGCCTGATTTTGCTTTGCTTTAAGGGGGGCCGCTTGATTAGGAGCGGCCTCCCCTGATATGCGAGCGAGGTGGGCCTTTAGCATGCGGCATTTATTGGAATTTCCACCTCCAGGGACGGGGAGCTAAGCTCCTCTCCCTCGGTATGGGGTGTGATTGTGGGCGATAGAGAAATCATCGAGCAGCGGCGGGCGGAATACATCGCCGCATTCAACCGCGAAGATATTGCGGCTATGGCGGAATATGCCGCCGCGGACACCATCGGCATGGCGCCCAATCGGCCCGCGATCCGCGGTATCGAGGCACACCGTCAATTGTGGGCCGACGGCTTTGCCGCAGCCAAATCGCTCTTCTACGTCTACCCGGAACAACTGGACGTCACGGGAGACGTTGCCGTCGATCAGCACCGCTGGGCCTTGGACAGCATGCCCAAACGCGGCGGCAGGCCGGTTCATGACGAGGGCAAGGGCGTCTGGATCTGGCGGCGCCAAGCAGACGGCAATTGGAGGGTCGAGCGCGCAATCTGGAACAGCGATCTTACGCGTCCCGGCTTTAAGCCCGCGGCCGGAGCCAAAGTGTTCGGATGATTTGGCGGCGATCAACAAGCTTCTCGTCGACTTTATTGCCACGGTGAATGACGGCGACGCGGAAGGCTGGGGCGATCTGATGACGGAGGATTTCATCTTCGCGGTGCCGGATCAGCCGAGATCTGTCGGAAAGGAAACGGCCGTCGCGGCAGCCAAAATGGGGTTTTTCGATCCTTTCAACCTCTGAAGCTCGCATCCAGATCTCGAAGACGTGCAGATTTTCGGCGCGCAGGGCTTCGCCCACGGCGTCTTCACCATGGAAATGTCCCCAAGGCCGGCGGAAAAACGCCTCTTTGCCCGGCAAATTCACCAACTTCTTCCGCAAAATGAACGACGGCTCATGGCGATATGCGCTGGTGATCTTCAGCTACGACGCGCCCACCCTCCTGAGCGGGCGCTCTTCTTTTTCGCTGACTGCACGCCGCCCCGCTTGATACAATCGCACTATGACGCTGCGAGCCATGCTGCTGCTTGGTGCCGCTGTGGCCTTTGACTGCGCGGCGGCGAACCAGGAACTCGGCACCAGTGATATTTCGCGCGCTGCGTTCGCTCAGCCGCTGAGCTTCATCGACGGCGAGGCGTTGACGAACTTCCGCTCCGGCGCAGACCTCTTCCGCCTGCCGTGGTTTGCGGACAACCAAGGCCGTTTCGGCGGGCTCGGCCTCTGTCCAACCGCTTTTCCTGTGCCGGATGCCACATCGGCAATGGCCGCGGCGAGACTTCTACCTGGCGAAACGAGCGTGATGCGCAGCACCCTGGTGCGGCTGAGCGTTCCGGGCGTGCAGGCGAACGGCGCGCCGATTCTCGGAGCCGACCTATGGCGATCAGCTTCAACCGACCGGCATCTCTGGTGTTCAGGGCGAAGGTCAAGCGAGCATCCGTTGGCTCGAGCGTGAGGAAACCCTGGCCGACGGCACGCGGGTTTCGCTGCGCAAGCCCGAGCTCGTTCTCAGTCTTTTGCACTACGGGCCGATTGCGGGTGACACGATGACCTCAGTGCGGATGTCGCCCGGAGTGTTCGGACTTGGCCTCCTGGCGGCCGTGCCCGACGAGGAACTGATGGCGCTTGCCGATCCCGAGGACAAGAATCGCGACGGCGTGCGTGGGCGCGTCAACCATGTGTGGAATACGGAAACCGCGCGCCGGGAAATCGGCCGATTCGGACTCAAGGCCAATCAGCCGACGCTGCAGCCAGCAGGTGGCCGGCGCACTGATCGGCGACATGGGCATTACGTCTGACTCTTCATTGAGCAGAACTGCACGGCCAGCGAAGAAGCCTGCACGCACGCTTCCTCCGGCCGCAACCCGGAAATTGCTGACGACGACCTCGCAACGCTCGTTTCCTATGTCGAAGCGATTGCACCGCCGGTGCAGCGTGCGGGCGACAGCGTGTCACGGCAAGGCGAGCAGCTGTTCTTTGAGATCGGCTGCTCATCCTGTCACGTGCCGAGCCTGACGACCGGTGTGAACTGGGCCGCTGCCGCAGGCAGCGAACCGCAATCGATCCATCCGCTATACGGATTTACTTGCTGCACGACATGGGCGAGAGGCTCGCCGACGGCCGTCCTGATTACGAAAGCATCAGGCCGGGACTGGCGCACGGCTCCGCTGTGGGAATTGGTCTCGCCGGCACGGTGCTCGACAACCCGACCTATCTGCACGACGGCAGGGCCCGAACGCTCACCGAAGCAATCCTCTGGCACGGCGGCGAAGCAGCACACGCTCGCAACGCATTCGCGGCGGCGACGGACAGCGAACCGCAACGCGATCCTCGCTTTTTCAACAGCCTCTAGGACGATCGTCAGCGGTCTTCGGGCGGGATGTGCCTGATCCGCTTCGTGTGAGCGGCGATGTCCTCGAGCCCATAGGGACAGATGCACGCGCGTAGCTCGAGGGCGGCCGTTTCGCCACCGAGAGCCCTGCCCGCCACTCCGTTGCCGGACGAATGGGCCTCGGCACAAAACCGCCGCCGCAGTTCGGACAGACATTGTGCAGCTTTGGCCTCGACGCAGTCCGCGCAGAACGTGCATTCGTAGGAACAGATGCGGGCGTCCGCCGCGTTAGCGGCAAATCCTTGTCGCAATATTCGCAATTCGGCCGAAGCTGCAGCGCCATCGTCATCCCCAAATCATCATTAGCCAAGCAGGTTCTTGCGCGCCTGACCAGAGCCGCTGGATGACATCCGCGGCCGGCTCCGCGCGAGCGAAGGCGGCCGATTGGCCGGCCCAGGCTTGCATGCGATGGATGTCGTCTTTCTGTTGTCCCTGAGCACGCATTGGCGCGGTGGAAGCCGCGCTGCACGGGATAAGCGGCGGGGCGAGGCGCATCGGCAGCAATCGCCGCCAAGACGTAATTCGTCGCAAATGCTGCGCCCGGCACGCCGCGCTGAAAACGCGGCTGACGACCGTGTCTTCCGGCGCCGTGCTTGCGGAGCGCATCCGCCCAGACGGGATGTATGCCCGCCTCGGGGCAGCGGAGGAACGCGGTGCCGATCTGCACGGCGCTCGCGCTCAGTATCAACGCCGCCGCCACGCCGCGCGCATCGGCGATGCCGCCTGTCGCGATCACCGGGATCTTCACCGCATCGGCCACCGCGGGCAGCAACGCAAACAATCCGACCTGCCTGCGCTCCGCCGCAGCCGCATCGAAAGAACCGCGATGGCTGCCGGCCTCCGAGCCCTGCGCGACGATGGCATCGGCGCCCGCCGCTTCGGCGGCACGGGCTTCCGCGACAGTCGAAATGGTTGCAAACCACGCGACGCCCCGCTGTTTCAGCCTGGCGACGAACTCCGGCGGGTAAAGCCCCATGATCGAGGAAACGACCGGCGGATCTCGCCGCGAGCATGGCTTCGCATTGCGCGCCGAAATCCGGCTGCCTTTGCATCGCCCGCTTCGGCCGGCACCGCTGGTCCCCACTTCGCGAGGAATTCCCGCACGCGTGACTCGGCAGCTTCATCGCGCACGGGCGGCGGATCGGGAATCCAATTGTTCAGCATGAACGCGCCATTGCTGTTGGAGCGGACGTCCTTCGCCCAGCGTTGAAGATTTCATCCTGCTGCAGCACCAGAACGCCGCAGGCGCCGAGCCCGCCTGCGTTGGCGACCGCGGCGGATAGCGCCGTGGCGCGGGCACGCCCGCCATCGGCGCCAACAGGATCGGCACGCGCAAACCAAAGCGCTTGCAGAATCCATCAACACGTTCGCGGATAAGCTTGGTCATAGCAGCATCAGGTTCGTTCCCAGCAACCAGCCAGTGTACATTCAGCCTTGTTGCCGGTGCCAGATACAGGAGGCGACCATGCCGGTGCCCAGTGCCGAAAGCAATCGCCGAGTATTTTCAAGCAGCCAATGGCGACGATCCAGATCGGGTCGCGGCGTGCTTCGCCGAAGAGGCCGTGGTCAAGGACGAGCGGCGCGGATTACCGCGGCGCGGCTGCCGTCCGCGCTTTGGGCGGAGGAGACGCGGCGCAAATATCGCCACCACGCCGAAGCCAAGAAGGTCGAAGAACAGGCGGGCGACTATGTCGTGACTGCGCATCTGACGGGAGACTTTCCGGGCAGTCCTGTCGACCTCCGCTACCGGTTCAAGCTCAAAGGCCCGCAGATTGTCAGTCTGGACATCGGCTGAGCTCCGGATTGCAAAGAAGGCTTTGGAAGGAGCAATGATGTTCAAGAAAGTCGCCTTCACCATGTATCCGATCACCGACGTGCCGCGAGCACGGGCGTTATACGAAAAGACGCTGGGCTTGAAGCTCGGGAGCCAGGCAACCATGGGTGAAAAATGGTGGATCGAGTATGACCTGCCAGGAGGCGGATGCCTCGCGCTCACCAATTTCACCGGCGAGCAGCCGAGCGCCAGCAGCGGCGGCACCATCGCATTGGAGGTCGAGGATCTCGATGGCGCTGATCGCCGATCTCAAATCAAAAGACGTCGAGTTCATGAGCGGCATCATCGAGAGCCCGGTGTGCCGCATGTCGGTTTGCCTCGACAGCGAAGGCAACTCCGTCCTGCTGCACCAGCTGAAACCGAAAAGCCTAGGCAGATGGACATTGACCGGGAGATCGCGACCACTGTGGCTTTCCCAAGCCGCACTATATGGCCGTCGAGCGGGAGCGCCGCTGGCGGCTGTGTCGCGAAGTGCCCCGCTCGCGCATCGTTCAAACCGGAAGCGATCACCGACCTCTACATCACGGGGACGCGACTGCGGTCAGAGAGGCGCGCGCCGATCAGCGGCGGAGCACCTATGCTCCGCCTCACCCGGAAGGTCAGTCGACACCCGCACGCGGCTGATCGCGTCGATCTACCTTACGGAGGAGGAGTGCTCGCTCTCTTGGCAGCGTCACTGCCCGGCGTGCGGATCAAGCAGCTGCGGCACAGACTGCAGCGCCTTTCGGGCGTCGTCATGGCGGTTGACGAATTTGAAGCCGAGCTGACGGCCTCCTCATCGCCGAAGCCGAGTTCGAGACGCCCGAGCTGATGGGCTCTTTCCCATGCCGGATTTCGCTCAGCGCGAGGTCACGGACGATCCACGATTTACTGGTGCCAACCTCGCCAAGAACGGCTTTCGTGACGAGCAATAGACGCTCCTAGCGTCCAAGGATGTTGCCCGTCATGGCCCGGGGATCGCGTGTCGGCCACGCATTTGCGTCGACCCTCTGAAAGAAGGCATCGAGCTGCGCGTTGAACGCTTCCGGCTCTTCGAGATTGATCGTGTGACCCGTGTTGGGCACGACGACGAGCGCGGCCGTCGGGATTGTGCGCTTCAGAAAGAGGCCGGGTTCTAAGCACGGCCAGTCTTCATCGCCATTCACAATCAATGTCGGCACGGTCAATGACTTCATTTTGTCGACAAGGTCATACAAAGACGGCCGGCGTTTCTGGACCCGCGCATGGTCAAGGCCGAACCTTGAGCGGAATGCTCCGCTAAGCTGCGTCGCGAATTCCTTCCAGCGCTTGCGGATTCTTGTTCTGGAATTGGACCCGCGTCGGGCCGAGCGCGTAGGTTTCGGCAGCCTTGGCCATCACCCTGCTCTTCAAATTGTTTTGGCCGCGGCTTCAGCCTCAGCGGCGAACTGCGTTCGGGCATCCGGGCGCGCGCGCCATAGCCGCAACCCGCCACGACCAAGGACCGGCACGCGGCGGATATTCCAAAACCAAAATGCAGAGTCGCGAATGCGCCCATGGAAAGGCCGACGATATGAGCCCTATCGATGTCCAGTGCATCGAGGACAGCCCGAATGTCGTCGCGGGCGCGCTCTTGCGAGTAACGAGCGACGTCCTTCGGCACGTCCGACGGCGGGTAGCCACGCGCATTGAAGGTGACGCAACGATAGTTCTTGCTGAAATGCCGGACCTGCATCTCATAAGAACGGCAGTCGCCGGCAAATTCGTGGACAAAGATCACCGGAATGCCGGTGCCCAGTGTCCTCATAGTAGAGCTTGATCGCCATCGTCGGTGGTCAGATGCGGCATGACGACCGTCCTTTTGCATAGTCTCAGGACAGCGGATCAGGGCGTCAATCGCAAGCCTTGACCGTGTTATCGATCAAGCGCCGAAGAAGGGGCCTTATCCCCTCTCGCACGGCCAATGTTATGCTGGCCGACAAAGGGACACGGAGAGGGAGACATCAGGATGAAACGCCAAGCTCTGTTCTCTCAGCGTCTTCGCGGCGGCGATGCTCGCTTTGCCCGCGCTGGCCGCGGACGGCGCGGCCGGCATGTTCAGTCTCCGCTGGGGCAAGAACGCGTTCAATTTCGAGGCGATGCCATCGGGTCCGCAGCCCTTGCGGAATTTGAGCCGGCGCCCGGACGGCACCGCCAATGCGGGCCAACTGGTCGGCGATTATCACAATCCGATTCTCACGCCCGAAGCGGCGGCCGTCGTGAAGCAAAGGGCGAGCTCGCCATCGCGGGCAAGGGCTTTCCCAATGCGCAAGACCAGTGCCGCGCGATTGCGCCGCCTTTCACCTTGGCGATGCGGCTCGGCCTTGCAGATGCTGCCCGGCGAAGAACGGCGATCATCACCATCATTTACGATCAGAACGCCAATGTGCGCCACATTCGCATGAACGGCGCGCATCCCGCGAATTTGATGCCGTCGCCGATGGGCGATTCTGGTCGGCCATTGGGACGGCGAGACGCTGGTGATCGACACCGTCGGGCGTCAAGGTGGACCGCTTTACCTCGGTCGATCGCTTCGGCACGCCGCAGAGCGAGGCAATGCATGTGGTCGAACGCTACCGGCTGATCGATGGCGACGGTGGCAAAGCGGCAGGTCGACCACTTTGAGTTCGACGAAGGCGCTGTCGGCGGCGGCGGTCGCAACGGCGGAGGCCGAGACGCGGGTTACAATCCCGATACCAAGTCTCAAGGGATTGCAGCTCGAAATCACCATGGACGGACCCGAAGGTGTTCACCGCGCCTTTGACCGCGCGCGTCACCTATCGGCGCCTGACTCACTCGGCTGGACGGAAAACGTCTGCGCCGACAACCCGGTCGATCATTATCCCGGATGAGTGGATCGGCTTGCCCCGAGCCGAGAAGCCGGATTTCTGAAGGCTTTCGTTAGCCGGTCTTGGACTCCGGTTTGTACCATTCGGGTGCGGGCCCGCGGCGGCTTCAACGGCGGGCACGAAGCTCTTGTCCAATTCCGCGACCAGTGCCGCGAGGTTTTCCACGATCTTGCGCCAGCCTTCGGCATCGCCGATGGGATATTGTCCGCCGGCCATTGCCCGCTTCGCCACCGGCAGCACCAGCAGCGCGCCCATGCCGACGCCGCCGACAAGCGCCTGCACTTGGAAATGCGCTGAGATCGCATTGCTCCAGGTGCCGACGTCGAGTTCAAGCTCGACAGTCAGGTTGTTCGCCGTGCGGCGACGCAGTGTGAACGTGCCGGACTCACCGCGGCAGTCATAGCCGAGCGGCCCGAAGGCGCGCGTCAGCTCTGGCTTCTTCGGGCCGGTGGCGAGACCGAGCCGCGTCGTGGCGTGCGCCTCTTCATTGGAGGGAAGATCGTGCGGCAGCTTCGCGCACTCCACGATCTCCGGCATCTTGGCCTTGTACTCCCTGCATCAGCGCGCGGAGGTCGCTTGCTGCCTTGGTCGCTTCGGGATCGACCACCGGCTTCGTGGGCATGCCGGGGATGAGCGGAAGCTGAGTGGTCGACTTGACCTTGCCGCAGGCGGCGAAGATCGCGCTGACGCGCCGGAGGCGGGGTGGGCACTTTCTTCGCGCCGGCTTCGGCATCGACGATCGTCAGCGCCATGACCGCGCGTTGCCGGCCATTCACCCACCAGGAATCCGTGACGATGATGCCGGGGGCACACCGCCGGGATAGACGGGCAGGTCGGTACCGCCGGTGAACACCGGGAGCGAAAGTTGAAAGGACGCCATATGGAACGGAAAGCTCCTGGGAATGCCGCGTGCGATCTCGAGCAGCATGTCGAAGGGGACCTGTTCGCTCCAGCACCCCGGCGGCCGTCCTGTTCGTCAGTCCACGGATCGAAGGCGCGTTGGGATAGGGTGCGGCCGTTGTTTCGAACGTCTTCAGGCTCGGATGCCGCCTGAGGACGCGGTCGATGCTCGAGACGCCGCCCGAATCGGCCCGTCCGAGAAAGTGAACATCACGGAGAGGCCGCTCTGTCCTGGAAGCCAGGATCGCCGCGTGGACCCGTTCGAGCACCTCGGCCACCGGCTCTGCGGCTGGCGGCGAAGGTCGTGAGCAAAGCAAGCAGCATGCGCGTTTGCCTCCCCAAAACACGAAGCTCGCAGGCTACAGCATCGCTTGCGGCGAAATGGTGACGGCGCGCCATCCGGGCCAGGTGAAATGCGCTTACCAAGCCGATCCTGAAACGGCGCAAAGCCGTCATTTTGCTCACCTGGTGCTCGCAAGCCTGCCCGCGACGACGTCGGTCAGGTAGCGACTGCCACTCGAGCGCGCGCTCGGACCAAGAATAGTTTTCGCGCACATAGGCAATCTGCCGCTCGCGCCGTCTCTCCGCCTCATCGGGATTACGCCGCATCTCAGCCAATGCTTCGATTGTCATTTGGGCGAAATCCCTGCTCAGAAGTGCCGGATCCTCGTGCGCCTCAACCATCAAACCAAAAACCCGCCGTCGTTTCAGGCATGGCTCCCGATCGCGTCGTAAGAACAGCCGCACCCACTGACATGGCTTCCAGTGCGGCAATGCACGACGTTTCCGGATAGGTCGAAGGATAGGCCAAGGCTGCGGCCTGGGCGAGCTCAGCGGCGAGCAGGTTGGGCGATCGGACCCATATACTCCACACCGTCCATCGCTTGGCATCGCCGGTAAAGCTCGGCATAGGGATCCTTCTCAATGGCCATTTGGAGTGTTGCCATTCCTGAGAAGACGCGCAGCCTTGTTCCGGGATGCGCAGCCCGAATGGACGGGAAACGCGTCCAACAGCACATCAAGTCCACGAAAGGGCGCGCTGGTGTACACGAGCACCGGAGGCTCGCCGGTTCGAAACCACGGAACCTTTGCCGAGGCGGTCGCGAATGCACGGGACACGGCATTGCGCATCACGCGGCTCTTTTCGCGCGGCACCCAATAAACTTGGCAATATTGATTGCGCTGCCACTCACTGACGAAGGCAAATGCGGCCCAGGCCTTGCGCTCTCGCGTGAACTCCAGAGCTTCGATCGCCGGCTGATCGTCAGCGTGGTGATTCCACATCACCAAGGGTTTCAGTGCGCGAAAATCATCTTTGAGCGTCCGGCCGCATGCTTCGTTTGAAACGACGACCACATCGGCTGCATTGATCAACTCGGGTTTCAAATCGGCTTTGTGGTTCAGGCACTCCACACCGCGATAGTAACCTGGGGTCGAAGTGTTGGTCAGCAATGCGACCGAGTGGCCAAGTTTGGCGAGTTCAACCGAGACGTAAGCATTGGCCGATCTCCGTACCGCCGATGCCACGAAGATGCGGCGTCTCCACCGTGTAGTCGTTATAGGTGCGGTGAACAAAGACGATCTCGCATTATGCTTCCCAGTCCCTAGGGCATATTTTCCATATCACGCGACGCGCCCCTTTGTCGGCACCTTGACACGTCTATCCGAGCGTCTATGACCGCTGTGGAAGCAAACAGCGACTTAAGCGCGGTCGGCGTGTACGAAAGCCTCGCTGCAGAACGCACTGAATTTTCGGCGCGCCGGAAAGCTCGCGGATGCCGCGCGAATTTATGAGGAGGTGCTGAGAGCGGAACCGGCCAACTTCGACGCGCTGCACGCTTTGGGCATCATTCGCTATCAGACGGGCGAGGTTGCAGATGCCGAGAGGCTGATAAGCGCGGCGGTTCAAGCGCGGCCGACAGCTCATGATGCCCACTACAATCGTGCCTGTCTGCTGCAAAAGCTTGACGCCCGAATGACGCACTGGCCGCGTTTCGACCGCGCCATCGCCATCAAACCGGACTACGTCGAAGCGCTGGTGAACAGAGCGGGAATGCTGTCGGCGCTGAAGCGCCACGACCGAGGCCATCGTGAGCCTCGATCGCGTGATCGCGCTGAACTCGAAACATCGCCGAAGTGTGGAACAACCGGGGGGAGCCCTGATGGCGCTCAACCGCGCCGAGGAAGCGCTCGCAGGTTTTGAGCGGGCGGTGACGCTCAAAGCGAACTATGGGGATGCCTGGAAAAATCGCGCCATGTTGCTGACGGCGCTTGGACGCCCGGAGGATGCCGTTGAGTGTTTGAGCAAGCTGATAGCTCTCGAACCCGACAACGTGTCGGCCTTGGGCAGCCTGTTCCAACCTCCTTATTGATGCTCAAACGCAACGAAGAAGCTGTCGCTTCGTATCAGAAATATCTGACGCGAAAACCGGAGGATGCCGACGCATGGACTCACCAAGGCATCGCTCTTGTTGAGCTGAAACGCGATGCGGAAGCGCTTGCATCGTTTGACCGCGCCGTGGCTCTGCATCCGACCGAACGCCGATGCATGGAGCCACCGCGGCAACGTGCTTTTCCAGCTGAAACGCTTCGATGAGGCCGCACACGATTATGAATGCGCGCTGTCATTTGCGCCTGACCTTCCTTACGGTCAGGGTTATCTCGCGCAAGCCCGGGCTCCGCTGCTGCGATTGGAAGCATATCGAAGAGGACCGCGAGAAGATCGCCGCAGGCTTGCGCGCCGGGCGGCCGGTCATCGACCCGTTCGGCAATCTCATCGTTTCGAATTCGCTCGAGGATCAACTGCAATGCGCGCGCATCGCGTGGCCGATTCAGCGCCCGGCGAACGCGCGCACGCTTGTGGCAGGGGGAACACTATCAGCATGACCGGCATTCGTGTTGCGTATCTTTCCGCCGATTTTCGCCCGCATCCCGTCGCCTTCCTGATTGCCGGTGTTTTTGAACAGCACGACAAGGGCCGTTTCGAGATCAGCGGAATTTCTTTCGGGCCGGAGGATTCGAGCGCTATGCGTGCGCGCATTTCGAGCGCCTTCGACCGCTTCATCGATGTTCGCAGCCGGATCGGATTTCGACGTCGCAACGCTGCTGTGGCAAATGGAGATCGACGTCGCGATCGATCTCACCGGTTTTTGCGAATCATGGCCGGCCCGAGATTTTCAGCTATAGGCCCGCGCCGGTGCAGGTGAACTATCTTGGTTTTCCGGGAACCCTCGGCGCTGACTATGTCGACTATATAATAGCCGACCGCATTATCATTCCTGCCGATCAGCGGCATCTGTTCAAGCGAGCAGGTCGGTCTATCTCCCCGATGCATAGCAATACGTAACTGAACGAAGTACAA
>ERZ1370068.427-contig-10386_pt1 | contig 38030 bp, 44 predicted proteins | sample MGYA00561227_ERZ1370068 | MGnify/ENA primary metagenome ERZ1370068 (study PRJEB38410, sample SAMEA6850437) | metagenome | study: Metagenomic assessment of the ecological functions of the soil: analysis of the soil microbiota associated with the...
GCTACGTGGCCGTTACGAATTCCACGTCCGCGTTCGCCTCAGGACGACGAACCCGCCGCGGCGGCAATCCCACGCGCCGCGTTTATGCGCCCCCGCGTCACGGTGTGCTCGACGGGACTCCGAAGCCCTCCGCCGTCGTGCGGTCCTTGACGTAGGCGTCGAAGCGGAACCGATAGCACTGAGCGATCGCCTTCCTGGAACGGCGTCGCCTCGCCAGCCGAGGTTGAACCGGTCGACAGCGGCCACGTGAGCAGACGCGCGCGCTCGGCCTCCACCCGATCGGGCCGCAGAGGCGATCGCTCGACGGGGATTGGCGATCGCGAAGAAATCGAGGCTGGCGTCGAGAGGGGTCCGGCCGATCTTCGAGCGCTGGATGTTGCCCGGCCGCGAGCACGCCCGCAAACAGCAACGCGAGCTGCTGGTTCGGCGATCCGAAGTGGAAGTTCAGGTAGTCGATGCCGAACATCGGCAGCGGGAACGCATACGACGGGTCGAGCGTCGTCGCCGATCGCCATCGCCTCGGCGTGGTTGGTCGGGCGATCGCTGACGACGCGGCGGCCGTTTTCCTTGACGTAGTAGCGCAGGCCCGCGGATCGGTCTCGCGCATCACGATGCTGGCTCGCGCGCCGATGCGCGCTGCCGCTCGAACTCGGCGTCGTTGACGTCGAACTCGCTGAACTCGACCGACTTCTCGACCATCAGATTGCGGCCGGCGATCAGAAAATCTGCCGCGCCGTCAGGCCGCTGAAGAGGAAACAGCTCGGACGGTTGCCGACGGCAATCGGCGTGTAGTGCTGCGTCTCCTCGTTCGAGACGACCGGGCCGGCAAGCGCCGCCCTGCACCGCCTGACGCGCACGCGCGCGAAGGTCTTCTTGTCGATCCACACGGTGCCGCAGTAGCAGCGCAGTGTCCTCGCGGCACCGGCTCGAACCGCACCACGTAGCAGTCGAAGCCGCCGGCGCGCTCGCTGCCGGTGAGCCGATAGCGATACCCGTCGTCGAAGCTGCAGCTGCAGCGGCAGCGTATCGAGCACCTTTCGCCGCAGCATCGGGAATCGCCGGGCGATTTCGTCCCATTTTCGAGCCGTTGACCGAGTAACGCCAGCTCCTCCCACTCGACGCCGTCGGTGGCGATCGAAGCAAAGCGATTCTCGGTCACTGACGTCGTAGCCGGGGCTCGGTAGAGTTTCGGTCGGCACGGGAGTGCTTGCGTTGCGTGAACCAGCGCGCGGTGTAGCCTTTGACGATGGCGTCCCGCGCGCGCTGCTGCTGCTGGTGGCGGGCGATGATTTCGCGCAAGACCAGATAACGCGCCGCCGCCGCGTCCGAGATGCGCCGCCAGCGCGTCGGCCGGTCAGCCTCTGGACGCGCTCTCGTTGAAGTCACGATTGACTCGCTTCGGCCCCCGTGTCGCTCGGCGACGCCGCCTGGACGCGGCCGGCGCAGACCTGCGTCGCGCGGTAATGGAGGCGGTGTAGTATGGCGGCAGCGTCGACCGGTCGTCAGGTCGTGCACGCTCTGGCAACGCCTTCCATGAACTCCGGCAGGATTGAGCGCGTCATCAGGAAGCGGACGTGGCGGCCGCTCCTCGCCCCAGTAGACCAGGTAGGTATCGAAAACGTCCGCTCGTCGAACAGCAGGCGGTGCGGCAGCGTCGCCGCTCACGTCGGCCGCGCCGACGCGCAGCGCCAGGCCGACACCGGCGGGTCGTCGAGGAGCGACACGTCGTCTCAGCAGATCGCGGACACCGCGCCCAGCGCCGAGCGCGGGCGGCGCTCCAGCCAGGGGCCAGACGTGCAAAGCGATTTTCATCCAGAGGTCGTGAGTGGATGCCGCTCTCGATGATGCTCGAGCCGGGACCGATCGTGCGCAATCGCCGCGTTTCGGATCGATCTTGTTTCGCCGGCGTTGTCGGCTCGCACCGGCGTCGCCGATCGGGTGGCAGAGAGGCACCCCATTTACGGCGCGAGCTTCCGGCGGTGCAGGTGTTTCTGGCGGCGCGATGTTTCAACCGATTGCCGGCGCCGATCGCCAGGGCGAATGGCGTGCTCGCGCGCTCGGCACCGCTTCCAGTGGCGGCCACCTGTACCGCATAGTCTCGCGATCGCGCGGCGGCCGGGCGTTCGACGGCCACTTCGAGGACGCGAGAGAAGTGCGGCCGGGTCAGTGCTTTCGAGGAGGAGGCCGCGCAGCGCCATCTGCCAGCGCTCGATCGCCCAGCCCGGCCTCCGGCGCGCACCGACAGCCAGACCGGCGACGCGGCGTTTCGCCAGCGCCGGCGAGGCGCGCGTCAGAGCCCGACTCTCTGGGAAGTCGGCAAAGCCGGCGGCGCGAAACGGCGATGCGGTGGAATGAAGCTGATCCGGCCCTGCGGCGTCGAGCGCGCGCGGCAGCGCCGCGCCGGCCGGCCTGGCCGCCGATCACCAGCTCGAGGCGCAGCTTGCTCGTGGCCGGTCTTCGCCGCCGCGCTGGCCCGCAGACACTCCGGCGACGACGACGCACGACGCAGAGCGGTGGTGGTTTCGCTCGGTCGAAAGATAGGCTTTGAACCAAACAGGTCCTCGCTGGTTGCCGATAGCCGCCGTGGTGCCATGTCTCCGATGCGGCCAAACGGTCGCGCCTTCTGACGATCCTGACGTAGCCGACATCGCTCGTAACCAGCTCCTAGCCGTGAGAAATGAATGGGCGAATCCGTGCAGCGAGCGGGGAGCCGCACCCGAGGGGTCGGGGCGAGTTCCCAGGATGGACCGTGAGACCGCCGGCCGCCCGCGCCGGCTGACGGCTTCAATGGTGCGGCGCGGACGCGGCGCGGCGAGCCTCCAGCCGCAGCCCCCAGCCCCAGCCCATCGGGCATCACCTGGCTCAAACCGGTCACGCCACGAGCGGCGGCGCGTCTCGGTCATCGGCCGAACCCGCGTGTGCATTTCGGTAGATGAGGATAGCGCCGCGGATACCGCGGCGATCCGACGATCCTCAGCGGCGCCATGCTCGCGTCGGTCTCGATGCCCTGCGCCGCCAGCGCGTCGAGCGCCCAGGAGCGCACCGATCGTTCACTGACCATTCCGGGCGCGGAACCGCGTCACCGGCGGGACGCCGATCGCCGACAGGCGCGAAGGCTGTCGAAGGTCGGCGCGAAAGCCATCAGGCCCGAGATCGTCAGGCGCGCTGGTGCAGGTAGCCGTGCGATCCGATCTCCGTGGCCGGCGTCGCGCACCGCCGCGATCAGGCTGGGATGGCGCTCCGCCACCCAGCCGACGACGAAGACGGTGGCGGACGTTGGGCGCGATCGAGGAGATCGGAGCAGCCGGCGGGTCGTCAGGTCGACGCGGCGTCGGCAGCGCGTCCAGCGCCCGGCGCGAGTTCCGCCCCTGCCCCGCAGATGAAACCACTCTTCCGCAGATCGATCGTGAAGATGTTGCGCGTCGGCGCTATCTCTGGCTCGTTCCACGCCGTGAGGTGTAGTCGGCGAATCGTCCCCACCGTGAGCCCAACACTTCCATGCCGGTCTGCTCGTGCGGCGATCGCCGATCGCCGAAGCTGCGCCGATCTCGAGGACGAGCTCGAGCACCGTCGATCGAGTCGAGCCCGGCGGCCTCCGCCGAACAGCGGCGTCGAGTCGCCGATCCGTCGGCGGCAATCGGGAGGCGGAGGCTGCGAATGATGGCCTGCTTGATCCTCGGCCTTCGAGCTGCACGGTCGGTGCTCGTCGCTTGAAGGTCTCCGAAGCCACGATCAGAGCAACCTCGCCAGTCGACGCGGATCACCTGCGCCGGTGATGTAGCTGGCGGCGTCGGACGCGAGGAACGCGACCACCGACGCCACCCCTGCGCCGCCCGGCGCGGCCGATCGCAATGCGTCCTTGACGCGCCCCGCGCGCCGCGCCGGCATGGCGTCCAGCATCTCGGTCTCGATGAGTCCGGGCGCGACGGCATTGGACGAGCACGCCCTTTCGCGGCGGATCGCGCGACAGCGCGCGCGTCAGCGCCCTCGAGGGCCCGCCTTCGACGCGGCGTAGCTGGTTCGCCGGCGAGCGGGCATCCGCGCGCTCTGGCGAGGAGACGTTGATGATCCGGCCCCACCGCCGCACCATCATCCCGGCGCACGCACGGCGGCGCACGCAGGCGGTAGCCGCACCGAGGCTGACGCGCAGCCTCCTGCCACCCGCGCTGTCGAGGAACAGTGATGCGCGTCGCGAACGATGCCGGCGTGTTGCTGTGACGAGGATGTCGGCGGGGCCCGAGCGCGGCGGCCGCGCCTGCTCGAAGAATGCGGCGGTATCGAGTCCTGGGTCCGCGACGTCGCGACGCGCCTGGCCCACGAGCGCCCGCCTCGTCGTGTGCACCGCCGCCTGGAGCTCGCGGGCCGGCGCCTCGCGCTCGTGAAACATGATCCTGACCGCCGCGCCGCGTGACGCCAGCGCCTCGGCAATGCTGCGGCCGATGCCGCGCGAGCCGCCGGTGACGACCGCGACGCGCCCCGCCAGCTGATCGCCCGCCGTCGATGATACCGCGAGATCGAAGTGCCTGCGCATGTAGGTAGTCCGGGCTTTTCAGCCTGCACCGCTCTGACGGTCCGCCATGCGGACACGACGTCGGATCTTACGGCGTCCGCACGCTTTGAGCACCGCGCTGAACGAGCGCGCCGCCGCTGGCGACGCTGCCGACCAGGACGGTCGGTCCGGGCGCGTCGACCACGTCACGCGCGAGCGCAACGTCGCCGTGGCAGGATCTGGCCCGGATCAGGCCGGCGATCGGCGGCACCCGGCCGGCCTCGCCTGCGCAGGAATGCCGCCGCGCACGCGTGCGCCGCCGGCGGCCCCGAACTCGCCGAGCGCGCCTTTCACCGAGGTGACGACGGCGCGGTCTGCCGCCGAAGAGCGCGGCAGCGCCTCGCCTCGACGGCATCGAGCGCCTCGGTCGCGTTGGCCGAGGCGTGAGACGTAGGTATCGACGTCGACGCCGACGCGCTCGAGTCCTGCGTCCTCGAGCGCCAGCCGCATCGTGCCGCACCAGCGGCTCCGGCCTGATCCGGCCAGTGGCATTGAGCGGCACCGCCGCGCTCGACGCCGCGACGCTCGAGGATCTCGCCGTGGCCGCCGCGAGATCGCGCGGTGCCGCGCGTTCCACCCAGAGGCCGAACGCGCCTCGCCGAGCACGAACCCGTCGCGTCCGGCGTCGAACGGCGCCAGGCGCGCGGAAAACGCCTGCGTGCGCGACATGACGGCGAAGCGGTCGTGTCCCTTGTAGAAGGTCTCGAAGATCGCGTCGGCGCTGCCGGCGACGAGCGCGGCGGCGCGTCCTTCGCGAATCAGATCGACCGCGGTCACGGATCGCGGCGAGGCCCTGACGCTTCCTTGTGGCTCACCGGTCAGTGTTCGGCCCGCGCAGGCGATGTTCTAGCCCTGGCGATGCCGGCTGCGGAATTCGAGACCGTGCTGTCGAAGCAGCAGCGCCGGGGCGCCGGTGGGCCCGCTGCGAAACAACGCATCGAGAAACAGCTGGCTCGATCCGCCGCCGGCGCTCCACGTCCCGAGCATCACGCCGCTGCGATCGTCGCCCTCGGCGGCGATCGTGACGCCTGGCGTCCTGCAGCGCCAGCTTCATCATGGCGACGGTGTAGACGGCGGTGCGATCCATCCGCCGCATCTTCATCGGCGAGACCCACGGCGTCGGATCCCACCCTTGATCTCCGCGGCGAGCGTCGTCCGGCAGCCGGTGGTGTCGAAGCCGGTCAGCGGCGCGACGGCACTCGTGCCCGCGAGCAGCGTGTCGCGAAACGCCTCGAGGGTCGTGCCGAACGCAGAGACGACGCCGATCCCAGAGACGCGCACCGGAGGACGCACTGGCCTCGTATGTTACCATTGCCGGCGATGAGAGCGTGCCACGCCGCCGCGCGATCCACGCGATCTCCGTGGCGCTCGCCGCCTGCCTGTTGTCGGCCGATGCGCCGGCCAGCACTCCACCGGACTCGTTCGACGACCTCTACGCGCGCGGGCAGAAGGCGACTGCCGCGATCAAGACGCTGACCGGCGCGCTTCACCGAGACGACCACCTCGTCGCTCTTGACCAGGCCGATGGTCGCGCCGCGGCCGCCTCGCCGTCGAACGGCCCTCGCGCGTGATCATGCGCTACACCGATCCCGACGCGCGCGTCGTCCTCATCGACGGCGACAAGATGACGATGTCGTGGCCGGGCAGGAACCTGACACAGGTGACCGACATCGGCACGGCCCAGGGACGCATCCAGAAATACTTCGTCAACGGGACCGCGGCCGAGCTGCGCGACCAGTTCGCGATCGACGATCACGGCATGACCGGCGACCGCTCCCGACCTCTACTTCGTCACGATGGTGCCGAAGCGCGAAACAGATCCGCGCCGCCCTCGCGCAGCTCGACCTGTGGGTCAACCGCTCGTCGCCGCTGTTGCATCTCGATGAAGATGACGTTCGCGAACGGCGATACGAAGACGCTGGCTGTTCGAGGACGTCGTCCCGAACGCGACGCTCGAGCCGGGCAGCTTCAGCGCTGACGCGCCAGCGCCGGCGTCAAGGCAACCACGAAGAACACGAAGATCACGAAGAGACGAAGAGCTTCGCCACCGAGACACCGAGACACGGTGCTGCCAACGCGTCGCCGGCCGCGCAGTGGCGGCGACTCCGAGATGAACGACGGAACGCAAGGCATCGACCCCGGCATGAAGCCTTGTGTTCCGCCGCTCATCTCGAGCGGTGGTCGGCCGGCGCTGCCGGCCGACGGCGACGCGTTGCGTGCGTGCAGCGTGCGCTCCGGCTCTGTGGCTCTGTGCTCTCAGTGGCAATATCCGTGGACTCGATCTGCGGCGTGACGGTCCGCCTCGAGCGGACACTACGTGGTGGATCGAACGGCTCCGCCTGAAGGCGGACACTACGGGCGTTGGGGCGAGAGATCGTGCCTTTGAGCGAGAGATCGTGCTCTTGAGGTAGTGCCCGGCGTCCATCAGGCGCTGCGTGCGCCGTAACGCCTGGATCAGGAACAACGCGTTGCGCAGGTCGACCTCGCGCATCCACTGCGTCAGACCCTTTGCGCCCCTTCAGGTTCAGCACCGACCGCCGCCAGGTCTCGCAGTAGAGCTCGAAGAACCGGCGCGGCCCGAGCGCCGGCTCCCACAGCAGGTGATGCATGTCGAACTGCGACCAGCGCCGGGCGCGCAGCGTGCGGCGCATCTGCTCGAAGTAGGCGGTGCCCGGCAGCGGCGTGAGGATCGTGAAGCCGGCCTGGAACAGGCGATGGCGCTCGACGAAGGCCCAGAGCCGCTCGAAGTCGGCTTCCGTCCACGCCGGGTCGATGACGAAGTTGCCGGTCACGCCGTAGCTGGTGCTCGCGCGCGACCTCGACGCCGCGGACGCTCTCGTCGACGGTCGCGTCCTTCTGCGAGCTCGTCCAGGCCCTCGTCGGTGGCCGCCTCGAGACCGAAGAAGATGTCGAAGTCCTTCGCGAGCGGCCGCCACGCGTCGAGCAGCTCCGCGATGCCGCGCGACCAGATCGGTCGCGGCTCTGCACCAGAATCCACCGCTTGCGGACGCCGCGCCGCCGCAGCTCGCGCGCCAGCTCGAGGCTGCGCGACGGGTGGTGCCAGAACAGATCGTCGGCGACGAACACGTGATCGCCGACCGCCGCGAAGTCGCGGCAGACGGCGTCGATCGATCGCTCGCGCACCGAGCGCGCGTGCAGCTGCCAGATCGAGCAGAAGGAGCAGCGGAACGGGCAGCCGCGCGCGGTCTCGACCAGCCACGCCGGGCGATGCGCCAGGCAGGCGCACTGCCGGCGCCACGCGGCGACGTGATGCCGTGCGGGCAGCGGCACTCGTCGAGCGTCCAGCGTGCCGGTCTCGCCGGCCGTGCGGGCGACGGCGCCGTCGCCGTCGCGCAGCGCCAGCCCCGGCACGCGTCGTCAGCGGCTCGCCGCGTGCGAGCGCGTCGCAGACCGCGGCAGCACGCGTTCGCCGTCGTCGACCACGACCGCGGCGGTGTCCGGCGACGAGAAACGGCTCGGGGTAGGCGGCGGCGGTGTGGCCGCCGACGACGACCGGCACGCCGGGCGACAGCGCGCGCACGCGGTGCGCGAGCGCGATGACTTCGTCGGTCTCGAGCGCGTGCATCGCGGCGATGCCGACCAGATCCGGCGCGCCGCGCGGATCTGCGCGGCGAGCGATCGGCTGAAGCGCAGATCGGCGAGCGTCACGCGGTGGCCGCGCGCTTCGAGCGCGGCCGCGATGTATTCCATGCCGAGCGGTTCGATGCGGAAGAACGGACCGAGGCCGAACCGCTCGTTCGCCGGGACCGGGCGAAGCAGCAGAACATTCATGCGAGCCGGAGAATGTAACATACGATGTCATTTCGTGGGTTCCCCTGGTTGCCGTCATCGTCAGATGGGCGCACCGCCGCCGGCTGATGGTCGCCGCGGCCGTGGTCGGCGCGGTCGTGATCTCGCTCGAAGGGACGCGGCGCCTGTCGTTCGATGCCGACGTCCTGTCGCTGCTGCCGCGCGACAGCCGGCGTGATCCAGAGCTTCCGCACGTTCCTCGCGCGGTTCGGCAGCCTCGACCAGCTCTACGTCGTCTTCACCGCGCCGGAGGGTCACGCGATCGCCGAACTACGCCGGTCGAGATCGTCGCGTGGGCCGACCGCCTGCGCGCGCGCGCCGGAGATCGCGCGCGTCGACGCCGGCGTCGTCGATCCGACGCGCAATTTCGGCTGGCTGGCCGACCATCAGCTGCTCGTCCTGCACGGCCGGCTGCTCGACGACGCGCTGCCGCCGCTGAGCCGGAAGGCATGCCTGCGGCCGTCGCCGCGCAGGCGCGATCTGCTCGACGGTGCCGTCGCCTGAGGTCGCCGAGCTCGTGCGGCAGGATCCGGCCGGGCTCTTCGACCTGATGCGCGATGCGCTCGGCGGCGCGCAGGCGGGGCTCGGCATCGGCGTCAGCGCCGACGGCTACGTGACCAGGACGGCCGCAGCCGCCTGGTCATCGCGCAGCCGAAGCGCCCGCCGCTACGACGCCGAATTCTCGCGCGCGCTCGACGCGCGGCTGCGCGAGATCGACGCGTCGACGCCCGGCACCGCGCGCACCGCCGGCCGACGCCGACGAGCGAGCCGCTGCCGCCGCTGCAGGTGCAGTTCGCCGGCGGCCATCGCATCGCGCGTCGAGACCGAAGCCGCGGTCAAGCGCGAGAGCATCCTGAACACGGTCGGTTCGCTCGCGCTTGATCCTGCCGCTGCTCTTCGTCGTGTTTCGCAGCCTCTGGCTCGTCGACCGTCGGCTCGCTGCCGTCGCTGCTGTCGCTCGTCGTCGTCCTCGGCGCCATCGGGTTCACCGGCGCCAGGCTGTCGGCCGCGGCCACGGGCGCCGCCGCGATGCTCTTCGGCCTCGGCGTGGACGGCGTCGTGCTGCTGTACGTCGCGCACCGGCTCGCGCTCGACGAGGATCCGACGGCCGATGTGCCCGCGGCGATCGCCGGCCCGTCGGGCAGCATGCTGCTCGGCATGTGGACGACGGCGGCGACGTTCTACGGGCTGATGTTCGTCGACTTTCCGAGCCTGCAGCAGCTCGGGCGTCTGCTCGGCCACAGCATGGTCGTCTGCGGCATCCTCACGCCTGATCATGGTGCCCGCGCTGCTGCCGCGTCGCGCGCCGCGACGCCCGATCGCGCGCTGCTGCGATGCCGCGCCTGGCCGCCTGGCTGCCGCGCCGGCGGCGCCGGTGCTGGCGTTCAGCGTGGTGCTGACGTGCGTGCTCGGCTTCGCGGCCACGCGCCTGCAGATCAACCCGACGCTCGACCGGCTGCGATCGGTCACCGATGCGGCGCAGCTCGAGACGACGGATCGGATCCGGCATTCGGCCTGCCGGGCGATGTCTACGTCGTGCTCGCCGAGGGTCCGCAGCTCGAACCGCTGCTCGAGACCAACGAGCGGCTCGCCGCGCGGCTGGCCGCGGAGCTGCCCGGTCTGGCGTTTCAGCCGCCGACGCCGGCTGCTGCCGTCGGCCGCCGCACAGGCGAGCACGCGTCGACGCGATCGGCGAGCGACCGGGCTGACGGCGGCGCGCCGTGCGCGCTCGCTCGAGCGAGCCCGCGTCGCCGGCGACTTCACGCCCGGCGCGTTCGAGCCGTTTTCCGCGCGGCTGCCGCACGCTGCTCGATCCGGCCGAGCGGCTCACCTACGACGGCTATGTCGCCAACGGCCTCGCGCGACATCATCGATCGCTTCGTCGTGCGCGACGGCGATCGCTGGACCGTGGCGACCTACCTGTTTCCGGCGAGCGGCCGGCGACATCGCGGCGGTGCAGCACATTGTCGACGCGGTCGATGCCGGCGCAGACGTTGACCGGGCTCGCCGCTGGTCAACCGCGAGCTGGCGCGCCGCTTCATGCCGCAGTTCATCCAGAGGCCTGACGATCGGCACGCGTGCATCGTCGTCGCTCTCGTCGTGGCGGCGTTTCGCGACTGGCGGCTGTCGATGCTGTAGCGCTGCTGCCGACGGCGATCGGTCTGGTCTGGGCGGCCGGCGCGCTGGCGATCGGCCGGCGTCGAGCTGGATCTGTTCGCCGTCTTCGCGGTCGTCGACCTTCGTCGGCATCGGCGTCGACTACGGCGTCCACCTCGTGCATCGCTATCAGGGCAGCGGCGACGCGGCGCGCGCCACCGCGGAGCTGGCGCCGGTGATCCTCGTCGCCGCGGCGATCACGCATGCTCGGCTACGGCACGCTCGTCACCTCGTCGCTATCCGCCGCTGCGGTCGATCGGCGTCGGTGTCGGCGGTCAGCACCATCGCGCTGGCGGCGGCGTCGGTGCTGGTGCTGCCGGCGCTGCTCCTCGGCGAGCGCGGCGCGATGACCGATGCCGCGCCGCCGCGGTGATCCCGGCGTTCAACGAAGCGCGCTCGATCGCGGCGGTCGTCGGCGGCGTCCGCGCCGCCGGTCGAGCGCGTCATCGTCGTCGACGACGGGTCGACGGACGGCACCGCCGAGCGGGCCCGCGCCGCGGGCGCCGACGTCATCGTCCACGGACGAATCGTGGCAAGGGGCACGCGGTGCGCACCGGCCTTGCGCGCGTGCTCGAGGGCGAGTTCACGCACGTGCTGCTGCTCGACGGCGACCTGCAGCATCTGCCGCCGGAAGCCGCGTCGCTCCTGGCGGAGGCCGAGTCGCAGCGGCGCCGACGGTCGTGCTCGGCGAGCGGCGCTTCCGAGCGCGACTCGATGCCGGCGTCGCGCTACCACGCGAACCGGATCGGCAGCCGGGTGCTGTCGTGGTTCGTCGGCGTGCCGGTGCAGGATACGCAGTGCGGCTTTCGCGTCTTCCGCGTCGACGCGCTGCGGCCGCCTGCGCTGACGCGCCAGCGGCTATGAGATCGAGACCGAGATGCTGGTGAAGAGTCCGCCGGCGCGGCGGCCGCGTGGCGACGGTGCCGATCACGGCGGTCTACGCCGGGCAGCCGAGCAAGCTGCGGCCGGTGCCGCGACACGACGCGCACCTGTTTTCTGGCGGTGTACTTATCGATTCCTCGAACGCCTCTGACCCGCTCGCCAGCGCGGCGCCCGGCGCCGCCGGCCGAGCGCCGCGACGCCAGTGCCGCGCCGCTGGACGCTGCACGGCCTCAACAACGGCGCGATCTTCGGCGCGACCTATCGCGGCGTCGGCGTCCTGCCGCGATCGGTGTCGCACGCGATTGGCCGGCGCCGGCAGCTGGCTGGCGTGGCGGCTGCATGCGCGAGACGCGCGAGGCGATCGCCGACAACCTGCGCGCCGTCTTTCCCGGACGAGACACGGCGAGGCGCTCGAGCGGCGCGCCCGCGTCACGCTGCGCGCCTACGCGCGAGGACGTCATCGATTTCATCCGCGCTGCGCGCTGCGCCGGCGGCCGAGGCGGCAGGCGCTCTTCGACTACCGGCCCGAGGACGCGCAGCTGTTCGTCGATCTGCTGGCGCAAGGGCGCGGCGATCATCCTGGTCACCGGCCACTACGGCAACTGGGAAGCGGGCGGCGTGTTCCTGCCGCCGCGTCGCCCACCTGCCGCTGACCATCGTCGCGATGCCGGAGGCGAGCCCGGACGTCAACCGCCTGCGCCGCGAGATTCGCGACCTGCTCGGCGCCGACACCGATCGAGGTCGGCCAATCGCTCGACACCGCGCTGCAGATTCGCCGCCGGCTGGCCGACAACCGCATCGTCGCGATGCTCGCTCGACCGCCACCTCGGGCGCGATCGCGTCGGCGTGCAGTTCCTCGGACGGCGCGCGTGGTTCCTGAAGACGCCGCTGCTCATGGCGTTCATGACCGGCGCGCCGGTCGTGCCCTGCTTCGTCGAGCGCATCGGGCCGGCGCGGTTCCGGGTCCGGCCGGGCACGCCGATCGTCGTCAGCCGCGAGCGTCCGCGCGACGAGGCGATCGACGCCGCGGCGCAGGACTTCGCCGACCAGTTGAGCGCGCGCGTCCGCGCCAGCCCGCACTACTGGTATCAGTTCTATCGCTACTGGGACGCGCAGCGTTGACGTGCTCAGATGCTGTGCCTTAGGACTGCTGCAGAACAGGCAGGACGAATCCTGCACTCATGAATTGCGACTTCTAAGATCGAGGCCGCTATCAGATGGATCCGCTGACGCACGTCGTCGTCGGCCGCGCCGTGGATCGCGGCGCTTCCCGACGAACGCCGGCTCGGCCGGGGCGCGGCGGCGGCGGCGGTGCTCGGCGCGCTGGCGCCCGACGTCGACGTCTGCCGTCGCGTTCGCCGGCTGGGACCGCTACCTGCGCGTGTCATGAAATCGGCACGCACTCGATCGCCGGGGCGGCGATCGCCGCACGTGCGGCCGCCGCCGTGGTGCACCTCTGGGGACGGACTCGGCGGACAGACCGGGGACGGACCGCGGACAGACCCCGATGCGGCTCGTGGCCGCTGCGCCTCGGCGGCGCCATGAGCCACCTCGCGCTCGATGTCGTCTCGGGCGCGCGGATCCGCCTCTGGGTGGCCGATGGTCGGATCTGAAGGTCTCGCTGCCGCTCGGTCGCGATGGCCGACCCGTGGATCATCGGCATCTGCGTCGCTCGGCCTGCTGGCGCGCTGGCCGGGCGGGCTGACGATGCGGACGGCGGCCCGCGCGGTGCTCGGCGCTCGCGATCGGGTTTCTCTGCCTCAAGGGTGCGCTGCTCGAGCGCGCGCTGTCGGTGGCGCATCTCGAGCCCGTTCGCCCGCGAGCGATCGAAGCGCGCTGGGGCGCCCTGACCGACTGGGCATGCGTTCGATCGCACGCCTGACGCGCGTGCGGCGGTGGACGATCACGAGCCGCGGCGGTCCAGCCGCGCTGTCGCTGTCGCAGCCGGCTGCGCCCGGAGTCTGCGCTGGTGCACGGCCTCTCGCGTCGCTCGAGACGGTCGGGAATTTTCTGGTGGTGCACGAGTTCGGCTTTGCCGACGAGCGCCCGGCCTGCCAGGCCGCACACGCTGGTTCTGTGGTCGGATCTTCGCTACTGCGAGGCCGGCCCTGGCCTGCGGGCTGTGGTTTGGCGGCGAGTTCGGCGCTGATGGCCGCGCGCTCACGCAGTTGGTGAAAGTGGGCGACTGGATCCAGCACGCGCCCGGCTCCACCGTGAACGCTCTGCGGAGACGATACGCCGTTTGAACGCAGAGTTCGCAGAGCACGCAGAGACATCTCAGAGATTCTTCTCTGCGATCTCAGCGGTCTCTGCGTTCCGATGTGTTCTGGTCAGATTCTCGTGAGACGGAACAGGACGTTGGCGAACGGCGTCCCGCGCCCATCGGCCGGACCTCGGCGCTGCAACCCGCAGACGCGCGAAACAGTCGCGCCACTCCGCCTCGCGTGCGCGGATGAAACGACTGCTGCCGCCACGTGCCGAACGCGAACGGCCTTCGAGCCGGTTGCCGACGCGGACCGCCGTGAAGCGCCAGCCGGCGCGACGCGTCGGCTTCCCGGACGAGCACGACGCCGCCCGGCTCGAGACAGCGCCGCCATCCGCGCGAGCAGCGCCTCCTGCTCGTCCGGCCGCAGCAAGCTGCAGGCACGTCGAACAGCAGCACGGCGGACGCCGGTTCGAGCGGGACGCATCCGCGCGTCGCCGTCGATGACCTCGGCGTCGCCGGTCGAGCGCCTCGCGGGCGATGGCCGCGACGCGGCCGCGCATCTCGATGCCGGTCATGCGCGCGAAGCACGGCGGCGGGGGACGAGCCGGCCGGCCACGTGCCGGCGTCGACGGCCCGGCGCGCTTCCGCGAGCAGCGCGAGCGTCAGTCCCTGCCCGCAGCCGATGTCGAGCGAGCGTCGCGCCGGGCGGCAGCATGCCCGGGCGACAGCGTCGCCGCGGTAGATCGGATCCATCCGCAGCTTGCCGCGCGCGAACTCCCAGGCGGTGATGCTGCGCGCCGAGATATCGATCCGACGCGCGGCGCACGAGCTCGTCGAAACGGACGATCCCCGGCCGAGCGTCCGCACGAGGCTGTAGGTCGCCGGCCGCGGCCAGCGGCGCGAGCAGCGCGCCGACGGCGACGCTGCCGACCATCGACGTCGATGCCGAAGATCGCGAGGCCGGTCGTCGACGACCGCTTCGCGCGTCAGCGCGATGGAACGATCCGCGCCGCAGCCAGGCGCCGGCCTGCACTTCGGCGAAGATGCAGCCACGGCGCGACCAGCGGATTCGAAATATTCGCGGCGAGATACATCTTCAGCCGGTTGAGCCCGAGCAGCGAACCCGAGCCGTCCAGCAGATGAGCAGATGCAGACCGTAGAGCGGCAGGCAGCCGATGAAGACGCCGAGCGCGACTGCGGCCGTCTCGCGGCGCGGCGCCAGCGCCTTCGGTGCGGAGACTACTGGAACACTCCGACGAAGCCGGAGCCGGAAGGCCGTCGCACGGTCACCCTGCCGGCAAGCGTCAGGCTGCCCGACGCGACGAGCACGCCGTCGGCGGTCACCGTGCCCTCGATCTTGAACAACCCGCCGAGCCGGCCGGCGACGCGCGCGCGCGCCTCGAGCGTCGCGCCCGGCACCGGCGGCCGCCGGGAAACTTGAAGGGCCCGATCGCCGCGACGCGGAGCTCGATCGCGTCGGCCCGGTTCGCCCGGCGGCGGCGCGGCGACGGCAATGCCGCCGGTCTGCGCGAGCAGCTCGACGAGGATCACCGCGGGCACGACCGGCTGTCCTGGAAAGTGTCCCTGAAAATAGAAGTCGTCCGGCGTGCGCAGTGCCGGCGGCCCGTCGCGCTCTCGCCGTGCTGAACGTCGACGACTTCTTCGAGCAGCCGCATCGGCGGCTGATGCGGCAGGCAGTCGATCAACGACATCGCGGGTTAGTATATTTCGCGCCCATGCGCCTGCCGTGCTCCGCGTGCACGCGACTGCCAGTGACGATTCTCACGCGCTTCGCCGAGATCCGCCGGCGCGACCCGGCGCGTCCGATCGCTTCACATGCCTGGCCGTCGCGCCGCCTGGTCGGCCGGCCGACGTCTGGGACGCGCATCGTCGCTATGCCGATCGGCTGGCGTCGATCGGCGCTCGGCCCGGGACAGCTCGTCGTGCTCGGCCGCCGGCAACTCGCCCGGCGAGCGTCGCCCTCCTGCTGGCGTGCCGCGCGGCTCGACGTGCCGATCATGCCGGTCGACGCCGGGACGACGCTGCCGGAGATCCTCGCGCTCGCCGATCGATTCGCCGCCGCCGCGATGCTCGTGCCGGCCGCGCTCGATCGCGGATGCCGCGCGCTGCAGGCGAAGCCGGCGGTCGAGCTGGATCGCCGGGCTGCGTGCTGATCCGACTGCACACCGCGACGCCGCGCGCGCTATCCGGGCGCGCGCGATCGCTGAAGCTGACGTCGGGATCGACCGGCCCGGCGAAGGCGACGCTCACGACCGAGGCGCAGCTGGTCGCGGACGGCGCGCACATCGTCGCGGCCATGGGCATCGCAGCCGTCGGACACGCAGATCGCCGTCGATCCCGATCTCGCACTGCCTACGGCCTCGGCAGCCTGATGATGCCGCTGCTGCATGCAGGGCACCGCGTGCGTCCTTCGCGACTCGTTCGTGCCGCACCAGCTGCCCGCGGACGCGCGGCAGTTCGGCGCGCGCATCTTCCCGGGCGTGCCGTTCATGTTTCGAGTACTCTCTGGCCAACCCGCCCGCCGACGGCTGGCCGCGTCAGCTGCAGCGTCGCTGATCTCGGCGGGCGCGCCGCTCGCGCCGGCGACCGTCCGCGCGTTTCACGATCGCGTTCGGCGTGAAGATTCATTCCTTCTACGGCGCGCAGCGAAACCGGCGGCATCGCGTTCGACGACAGCGACGAGATCGACGACAGCGGTGCGGTCGGGCCGGCGCTGCCCGGCGTGACGATCTGCCGCTCACGGGACGATCGAGCAGTCGCGGCCGGCGCCAAGGCCGCATCCACGTGCGGAGCGCCGCGGTCGCCGACGGCTATCCGACGGCACACGGCGACGGCTTCGTCGACGGCGGATTTCTGACCGGCGACTACGGGCGCTGGACGACGAGCAGCGACGGCTGACGCTCGTCGGCCGCGCCTCGTCGTTCGTGAACGTCGCCGGCCGCAAAGTGCAGCCCGGACGAAGTCGGAGCGGTGCTGCGCGATCATGCCCGGGCGTCGCGCGACGTCCGCGTGGTCGGCCGCGCCCGACCCGCGCCGCGGCCAGCAGATCGTCGCCTGCATCGTCGCCGATCCGGCCGCACAGGTCCGGCGTGCTCGACGTCGCGCGCGGTTCTGCAGCGCGCGGCTGGCGTCGCACAAGATCCCGCGGGACGATCGTGTTCGTCGACGCGCTTCCGCTCACGCCGCGCGGCAAAGTCGATCGCGCCGCGCTCGACGATCTCGTCGCGCCATCGTCTTCGCCGTATAACGGTCGTGATATATTTCCGCCCGCGAATGAATGCGTGGAAACCGCTCGAGCTGCGCGCTGACGGGCGGGGCCAGGCTGCTGTGGCCCGCTTTCCAGGCCGATCAACCGCCGCATCGACGCCAAGCCGTTCCAGCCGAAATGGGCGCGACGCCCCGCTGCTCAAGAGCCACGAGCGCACGTCGCCGCAGCTGGGCTGGCCGCGGACGACCGACTCGCTCTGTCCGACGTGCGTGCGCGAGACGCGCGCGCGCATCCTCGTCGGGCGAGCAGGCGCTCGAGTCGCTCGTCGACGAGCACGTCGGCGAGATCAAGGCGCACATCTTCGAGCGCGACGGCAAGGTCGTCATCGAGAAGACCTGCCCGATCCACGGCACGTTCGTCGACACGCTCGCGATCAACCCGGCGTTCCTGCGCCGGCTCGAATCGCTCTTTCCCGGCCGCGACTTCCCGGCCGTCACCGACACGCTGCACAACCACGGCACGTCGTCCATCAGCTACGGGCGCGGCGCGGTGCTCACGATCGACCTGACCAACCGCTGCAACATGATGTGCGATCCGTGCTTCATGGACGCCAACCAGGTCGGCTACGTGCACGAGCTGACGCTGCGACGAAGTCGAACAGCTGCTCGACGATGCGATCAGCATCAAGCCGCGGCGGCAGATGACGGTGCAGTTCTCCGGCGGCGAGCCGACGATCTCGCCGATCTTCCTCGACGCCGGTCCGCTACGCGCGCAAGGTCGGCTACTTCAGCGTGCAGGCGGCGACCAACGGCATCCGCTTCGCGCAGGACGCCGACTTCGCGCGCCAGGCGCGCGAGGCCGGGCATGCGCATCGCCTACCTGCAGTTCGACGGCGTCACCGAGGCAGGCCAACGCCGCACCGCAAGGTCGGCAACCTGTTCGACGTGAAGCTGCGCGCGATCGAGAACCTGTACGCCGCCGGCATCGACGTCTGCCTCGTCGTGACGATCGTCAACACGGTCAACGACGACCAGGTCGGACCGATCGTCAAGTTCGCGCTGCAGAACTGCGACAAGATCAGCTTCGTCTCGTTCCAGCCGGTGTCGTTCACCGGCCGCGACGAAGACATCAGCGACGAGGAGCGGCACGCGAAGCGCTACACGCTGTCGCACCTCGCCGAGGACCTGAAGCGGCAGACCGGCGTCACCGAGCCGCTGCGCGACTGGTTCCCGCTGTCGGCGTCGAGCGCGATGTCGCACGTCACCGATCTGCATGCAGCGGGCCGGGCGCCGACTGGGGCTCGCTCGAGCTGCGGCTGCCATCCCGACTGCGGCGTCGGCATGGGCTTCATGGTCAGCAAGAAGACCAAGGAGTGGGCGCCGCTGTCGGCGTTCGTCAACGTCGAGCAGCGTGCTGCAAGGACGCGGCGGTCATCGCCGACAGCGCGCGCGGCGCGCGCGCTGACGGTCGCTGCAGACGGCGCTCAGCCTGCTGCGCAACTACTCGCCGTCGCAGGCGCCGGACGGCTTCCGCCTGCGTCGATCTGCTGCACAAGTTCGACAAGCAGAGCGGCGGCCAGCTCGGCGGCAAGCTCGGCGCGCGCGACGACGGCAACCGCAAGGGCGACGAGTGGCTGCTGATGTTCGTCGCCGGCATGTGGTTCCAGGATCTCTGGACCTACGACTTCCGCCGCACCGAGATGTGCATCATCCCCTACGCCACGCAGATGGGCGAGATCTCGTTCTGCGCCTACAACACCGGCGTCGGCTGGCGGCAGATCGTCGAGAACATGTACCAGAACGCCAAGGTGGCCGACTGGTCAGGAGCACGGGAAGCATCCCGTCTACGCGAACCCGAACAAGCCGGTGCCGATGCCGCGCGAGCGCCCGCCCGATCACGCTGCACATCCCGAAGAACGGACGGCTGGAACGAGTGGGCGCCCAGCGCCTCGCGCCGCCCGTCAGCGTAAGCCCAGTCCTCGTCGACCGACTAGCGCCACGGTTCATACCGTTTATTCGCCGCCTCTGGTCGGTTTGTTCAGGCCGGCGCCTGCCATGCCCCGTGCCTTCGATGGCGGAGGTTACGCACATGAAACGCACTTGGACTCTTCATCGCCCTGGTGGCGCTCGTCTTCGGTCCCGCGCTGCCTGGCCGGGCAGGCACCGCCGCCGTCGCCGCAGCATCGGCCGGGCCGGATCTGGTCGGCGCGCTCAAGGTGCGTCCCGGGCGTCCTCGGGGTCGAAACGGCGCGCGACCGCGACCGGCGAAGCAGGTCATCTTCGCGTGGTTCGAGAAACAAACAGGCCGTGCTGAACTGGTATAACAGCGACGTGCACCGCGCGCTGATGAGCGGCTTCGCCGGCGGCGGCGCGGCGCCCGGACGGTCCGCTGGCCGGCGTGAAGGACGACTCGGGTCCGGTGCTCGCCATCGCGTCGCTGACGATGCGATCCGCAGCGGCGCAGGCTGGCGATCTGAAGTCGGCCACTGCGCCAGATCGCGATCGAGCTCTCACGCGCCGCTGCCCGGCGGGATCGCGGCAGGCGGCCGGTTCGCCCGGCCGCGATGAACGTGCCCGGCCTGATCGACGTGCCGATGCCGACGCCGCGCGGCCGCCGAAGCGCCGCGAGTGATCCGATGACGACCGACGCAGGCAATCGGCACTGGACGTGGCGGTGCTACTGGGCGCGAATCGGCGCGGTCGTGGTTGCCGCGTCGATCGTCGTGCTGCTCGGGGTTCAGCGAGCGTGACGTGGCGCACGCCGTGGCGCCGGGTCGGCCGAGGCCTTCGGCATCGCGCTGCTGTTCTCGAGCATCATCGCGCCGATGCTCGCGGTCGTCGATGCCGCGGGTCGCGCGCGCGGTCAGGTGCCGGTTCGCATTTCCGTTCGACTGGCTGGTGCTCGTGGCCACGATGGTCGGCCTGGCGACCGCCGGCAGCTTTCTGGCGATCCTGATGCTGGCGGCGATCGGCTACCTCGAAGGGCGCGGGGATCATCGCGCACGTGGATGGCCGGCTCGCTGAAGATCTCGATCCTCATCACGCTGACCTTCGGCATCTTCACCACGGTGCTCGGAGTCGATGCGCTCGCGGCTCAACGAAGCGACGGTCGCGCTGCGCACGAAGGAGCGCGACGAGGCGGAGGCGCGGCGGCTGGCCGCCGAGGCGCAGCTCGCGTCGATCGAGTCGCGCGTGCAGCCGCATTTCCTGTTCAACACGCTGAACTCGATCGCGGCGCTCGTCCACGACGATCCGGCCGGCGCCGAGCGGATGACCGGCCAGCTCGCCGCGCTGCTGCGCTCGGCGCTCGACAGCACGGCGACGCCGCTCGTGCACGCTCGACGAGGAGCTGCGCGTCGTCCGCGCCTACCTCGACATCGAGCGCGTGCGCTTCGGCGATCGCCTGCGCTACGCGATCGCGCTCGGCGACGGCGGCGCGGCCGGCGCAGGTGCCACGGCTGGCGCTGCAGACGCTCGTCGAGAACAGCGTGAAGTACGCCGTGTCGCCGCGCCGCGAGGGCGGCTCGATCGTGGTGCGCGCGGCCGCGGTCAACGGCCGCGTCGCGCGTCGACGGTCGAGGACGATGGGCCGGGGTTCGACGCGGCAGACCGTGCCGCACGGTCACGGCCTCGATCTGCTGGCCGGCGCGGCTGGCGATGCTCGTTCGGCGACCGCGCGTCGCTCGCCGTCGACAGCCGCCAGGGTCACACGACGCGCGACATCGATCGTCCGGTCCGAATCTCGAATCCGCTCCGGCGAGTCCGCGAAGCCGGAATCCGAATCCGCGATCCGCCATGACTCTGCGCGCCTACCTCGTGGACGACGAGCGGCTGGCGGTGCGAGCGGCTGACGCGGCTGCTCGACGCCACCGGCCGCGTCGACGATCGTCGGGTCGCGCGACCGATCCCGAGGACGCGCTCGAATTCCTGCACGGCGCACGCGGTCGACGTGCTGTTCCTCGACATCCAGATGCCGGGGCTGACCGGCTTCGAGCTGCTCGAGCGGCTCGATCGCGACGTCGCCGGTCGTGTTCACGACCGCGCTACGACCGGTACGCGCTCGAGCGCGTTCGGCGTGAACTCGGTCGACTACCTGCTGAAGCCGATCGAGCCCGAGCGCCTCGAGCAAGGCGCTCGACAAGCTCGAGCGGCTTCGCCGGGCAGCCGCGGCCCGGACGTGCGAGCGCTGGCGCGGCGAGCTGGCGGCGGAGCTGGCGCCGAACCGGCGGCTCGAGCGGATCGCGTCGCGCGTCGGCGAGCGCACGACGGTGCTCGACGTGGCGCGCATCAGCCACTTCGCGTCGAAGGACAAGCTGACCTTCGCCGTCGTCAACGGCCGCGAGCACGTGATCGACTACACGCTGACCGAGCTCGAGACGCGGCTCGACGCGCGGCGCTTCGCGCGGATCCACCGCGCGACGATCGTCAACATCGGCTTCGTGCAGGAGCTGTTTCCGGCGGTCGACGGCGGCGTGCTGGTGCAGGCTGAAGGACGAGCAGAAGACCGAGCTCACCGTCGCGCGCGACCGCGGTGCGAGAGCTGAAAGATCGGCTCGGCGATATGACGTCGAGCTGCGGTAAAATCGGCCCATGTTCCGGACAGCCTGGCTGGTGCCGCTGGTCCTGATGCTCGCGGGATGCGGCACGACGAATCCCTCGCCGACGCAGCCCTCTGCTCCGCCCCTCGACGCGCCGGCGGCGCGCGCCAGCTGCCCGGCTCGCCGTCAGCTACGACGCGCTCTTCACCGGCGAAGCGACGATGGGGATGACCCCGATTACCTTCGACGGGTCGCTCTCTCAAGGCGAGCGGCTCTCTTACGTGATCGAGTTTGGTGACGCGCCCGCGCCGAAGTCGCGACCGCGACCCACGTCATCGATCAGAAGGGCTCGTTCACCGCGCGACTGACCGTGACCGACCGGTTCGGACGCGTCGACATCACGGAGCAAGTCGTCAAGGTCGGGTCGTTCACCGATCACACTGGCCTCCAGGGTTACGTCGGGTGGGACCAACTATCTGGAACACAATCCGGCCATGGGGGGCAGGTCTGAACAGCGAGTCCTCGATTTCCTGACTCACGACGGGCGCCGCTTTACGTGGCCGGTACAGGCACCGACTGTTGCGGCCGCTACTCGCTTTCCACGGCACGGTCGACGGCGCCGGTGGCATCGAGTTCGCCCTGGACGACGGCACGATCGTGTTCACCGGACGGGCGATACACGACACGCCCTCCCCGCTGATGCGGCTCGGCCTCAAGGGCGGGGTCCGCCGACTGGCCTGACGCTCGACTTCAACTTTTCCAGCTACTACTAGACCGTTTTCGACAATGCCGTAGCGCGCAGGCTTTCAGTCGACGCGTTGGCCGCTTGCGCCTGAAAGGCTCGCGCCACGTCGAATCGTCGATCTCCCTAGCGCGCGAAGTTCAGACGGTCGAGGCCGATGCGGCCCGTTGCTGATCACGAGCAGCGGATCCTGCGTCGTCGCGATGTTCTGGAGCGGGTTCTGCTCGACGGCGATGAGGTCGGCGTCGTAGCCGGGCTCGAGCGACGCCGATCGACTTCTCCAGCCGCAGCATCTCGGCGCTGACCACGGTGGCCGGACTGAACGCGCCTGCAGCGGCGTGAAGCCCATCTCCGACAAAGTGGGTCATCTCCCGGCTGATCCGGGTCAGGCTGTTCGGGCCGTAGCCGGTGTCGGTGCCGGTGACGATCTTCACGCCGAGCGTGCGGGCGCGCGGACCGTACGTCGCGCAGATGCGCGGCAGCATGTGCTCGCCGCGGATGCGCAGCGCCGGCACGTCGCAGTCGCCGCCCGGCTCGCGCGATGATCGATGACCGTCGTGTAGGTCGGGTCGAGATAGGCGCCGCGCTCCTTCATCAGCTGCAGCGTCGCGTCGGACAGATAGGTGCCGTGCTCGATGCTGCGGACGCCGGCCTTCACCGCCGCCATCGCGCCTTCGTCGCCGTGCGCGTGCGCCTGGACCGGCACGTTCTTCGTCGCCGCCTCCTGGACGATGGCGCGGATCTCGTCCTCGGTGTAGACCTGCTTGCGCGGGATCGGTGTCGGCGGTCCCGGCGCGCTCGGTCGCCAGAATCTTGATCCAGTTGCACGCCGTGCGCCAGGTTCATCTGCACGGCGCGCCGCAACTTCGCGATCGTGGTCACGCCGGACATCAGATCGGCGTACGACGGATCGCGACAGGAACGCCTCCTGCGCGATGCGCGGCCGGACGTGGTAGCCCGCGGTGACGACGTCGGGGCCGGCGATCGGCGCCGGCCTTCACCAGCTCGTGGAAGCCGACGTCCGCATAGCTCGAGACGCCGGCGCTCCTCACCGTCGTCACACCCGATTCGAGCGCGCGACGGAACGACGCGAAGTCGGCGGCGTGCGTGTGGGCGTCGATCAAGCCCGGCAGCACGTACTTGCCTCGGAGATCGAGGATCACGCGACGCCGCCGGCGGCGGCGCCGGAGCCAATCGACTCGATCCTGCCGTTGCGGATCGCGATCGTGGCGTTCGGCGTGACGCGTCCGTCGCGGACATTGACGAGGGTGGCATTGACGAGGGCCAGAGGCTCGGCGGCCGGCGACGCGGGCGGCTGGGCGCTGAGGCCTGCCGCCAGCGACCAGGATGGCGACGGCGGCGCGGCTCAGCCGGGGCAATTTGTCAGTCATTTCGGCCAGATTATAGGGCGGCGCCTCTGGCCGAGCTTGACCATCCAGCTCCGCGCCAGCGGCCCGCTCACCGCCGCCTGGGTCCCGTTCGCTGGAAATGTAATCGCCCAAAGCCTCTTTCTCGCCTATGCTTTACAGAATTTTTCTGGTGGCCACGTCCGGCCACGAATGAGGAGAAGACGAATGCACGCGCCCATCAAGCTACTTCGAGAAGGGGCTCTCGATCGCTGCCAACGGCGCCTGGACGGTGTTCAACGGTCTGAACAAGATCAACCAGCGCCCGTCGTTCACGCCGAAGTGGTCGGACAAGCCGCTGCTGAAGTCCTACGAGAAGACGAAGCCGCCGCTCGGCTGGCCGCGCGAGACCGACTCGCTCTGCCCGACCTGCACGCGCGAGGCGCGGCAGGCGATCCTCGACGGCAAGAAAGACGTCAGCGTCCTGCTGAACGAGAAGGTCGGCGAGATCAAGGCGACCATCCTCGAGCGCGACGGCAAGATCCTGATGGTGAAGGACTGCCCGCATCCACGGCCACTTCGAGGACGTGATGGCGATGGACACCGACGTTCTTCAAGCACCTCGAAGAGGTGTTCCCGGGCCGCGACATCCGCGCGCACAACGACGAGAAGCTGCACAACCACGGCAGCAGCACGATTCAAGCACGGCCGCGGGTCGGTGCTGACCGTCGACCTGACCAACCGCTGCAACATGATGTGCGACCCGTGCTTCATGGACGCGAACCAGGTCGGGTTCGTCCACGAGCTGTCGTGGGAAGACATCAAGACGGTGCTCGACAACGCGATCAGCATCAAGCCGCGCCGGCAGATGTCGGTGCAGTTCTCGGGCGGCGAGCCGACGATCTCGCCGTAGCTTCCTCGACGCGGTCCGCTACGCGCGCAAGGTCGGCTACAACAGCGTGCAGGCGGCGACCAACGGCATCGAGTTCGCCAAGCGTCCGGAGTTCGCGAAGGAAGCGGCCGAGGCGGGCCTGCGCTACGCCTACCTGCAGTTCGACGGCATCGGCAACGCGGCCAACGCGCACCGCCGCGTCGGCAACCTGTTCGACGTCAAGCTGCGCGCGATCGAGAACCTCTACAGCGCCGGCGTCGACATCGTGCCGGTCGTGACGATCGTCAACGGCGTCAACAACGAGCAGGTCGGCCGGATCATCGAGTTCGCGCTCGACAACCCCAAGAAGATCAACTTCCTCTCGTTCCAGCCGGTGTCGCTTCACCGGCCGCGACGAGAGGTGACGCCCGAGCGCCGCGCCGCGCAGCGCTACACGCTGTCGCACCTCGCGCACGACGTGAAGAACCAGACCGGCATCGGCGAGCCGGTCCGCGACTGGTTCCCGATCTCGTTCATGGGCAGCTTCACCGACTGGGCCGACGTGACGCACGGCGCCGAGAAGGAGTTCGGCCAGCTGACCTGCGGCTGCCACCCGAACTGCGGCGTCGGCATGGCGCATCATGATCGACAAGGAAACCAAGGAGGCCGTGCCGGTCACCGAAGTTCCTCAAGGCGGAGCAGCTCGCCAAGGACGTCGCAGCAGGTCACCGACGCCGGCCGCGAGCCGCTTCCTGTCGGACTTCGGCATGGCGCTCGCGCTGGTCCGCAACTACGACTCGTTCCAGTCGCCGACGCACTTCAAGCTGACCGACCTGCTCAAGAAGTTCGACAAGACGTTCGGCGGCACCAAGGCGGCCGAGAAGGGCGAAATACGGCAAGGTCGAAGGCGACCGGACGATGGACGACATCGCGAAGCGCCGCGCCGACCGCTGGAACTTCCTGTTCATCGCCGGCATGTGGTTCCAGGATCTCTTCAACTACGACTTCCGCCGCACCGAGATGTGCATCATCCCGTATGCCACGCAGCAGGGCGAGATCTCCTTCTGCGCCTACAACACCGGCGTCGGCTGGCGCAACATCATCGAGAAGATGCACATGACGGCGACGCTCACCAAGTGGTACGAGGAGCACGGCCGCCACGAGATCTTCGCCGGCGGCAAGGCGGTGCCGCTCAACTCGACGGCGCACTCGCTGAAGCTGAACGAAGAAGCGGTCCGCGCCGGCGCGCAGACCGACCTCGACGATCTCGGGCATCGCGAAGAACGCGCGCGAAGAGAAGCTGCCGCGGCGCGCAAGCACAAGACGCCCGAGGAGGCTCGCCAAGGAAGCCGCGCACAACGCCGAGATGGCCAAGCTCTACGCGCAGCACGTGCTCAAGGAGCAGCCGACGCTGCAGATTCAGGGGCTCGGCGGCAAGAAGAAGGCCTCGGAGCCGGCCGGACGGTGCTACACAAGCCCGTCGTGTAATCAAGAATTAAGAATTCAGAATTATAGAATTCGTGAGGGCGCGGCTGGGCAACCAGCTCGCGCCCTTTGCTTTTCGCCAATCCGCATCCCGCAATCCCGCAATCCGCATCCCACCCGAAGGAACGCGAGCCCTGCCTACGTAGCGTATAAACCAGGAGGGGGGGCATAATCGGCCGTCTTCCCAGTGACATTGCAATCCGGCGCCAGACTGGGGCCGCATGAGAATCGGCGTCCTCGCTCGGCCGTGGCGGCATGGGCGAGCGTCTACCGTGCGCATCGACACGCGCGTCGGGCGCACGGTCGCGATCAAGGTGCTGCCTCCGGACGCCGGCGGCGCAGCCCGACCGGCGCCAGCGCTTCGAGCGCGAGGCCCGGGCCGTCGCGCGGCTCAACCATCCGCACATCTGCGCGCTCTACGACGTCGGCCAGCAGGACGGCGCTCGAGTTCCTCGTCATGGAGTATCTCGACGGCGAGACGCTCGGCGCGCCGGCTGCGCGCGGGGCCCGCTGCCGCTCGACGAGGCGCTCAAGCACGCGGCCGCCCTGGCGCAGGCGCTCGCGCGCGCGCACCGCGAAGGCATCACCCACCGCGACATCAAGCCGAGCAACATGATGCTCACCGAGTCGGGCGTCAAGCTGCTCGACTTCGGGCTCGCCAAGCTGCGCGAGCGCGACGAGCGGCGACGACCGCATTCGCCGCTCGACGATCAGTCGACCGGCACCGCGCTCAGCCCGGAAGGCACGCTCGTCGGCACGATTGCCTACATGTCGCCGGAGCAGCTCGAGGGACGCGCCGGTCGACGCGCGCACCGACATCTACGCGCTCGGCCTGATCATCTACGAGATGGTCACCGGGCAGCGCGCGTTCGCCAAGGGCAGCCAGGCCGGCCTGATCGCGCGCGATCCTCACCGAGGATCCGCCGCCGATGACGGCGCTGCCAGCCGAGAACGCCGGCGCCGCTCGAGGCGCATCAGCTCACCGCGCTCGCCAAGGATCCGAGCAAGCGCTGGCAGGACGCCGGCGATCTCGCGCGCGAGCTCGCCGTGGGTCGCCGCCGACTCGCACACGACGACCGTCGAAGGGGCGCGCCGCGCGCCGGCGTCGCCGCCTGGCGTGCCCTGGGCATGGTCGCCGCCGCCGCCGTCATCGTCGTCGCGTCGATCGGCACGGCCGGCATCGTGTGGAACCGCGATTCCGACCCGCAATCCGCAATCCGCAATCCGCAATCCGCGATCCGCAATCTGGTGGTTCTGCCGTGCCGCGCCAGCGGCGACCCGGCGACGCAGGCGCCTATTGCGACGGGCCTGACCGACACGCTCAGCGCCACGCATGACGCCGCTCGCGGTCGTCGCGCGGCCTGCAGATCACGTCGACGCTCGAGGTGCGGCAGCGGCAGCGTCACCGACGCCACGCAGGCGCGCCGCGAGTTCGGCGCGACGCTGATCCTCGAGGGCGGCATCGAGCGGGCCGGCGACGCGCTGCGCGTGAACTACGTGCTGATCGACGCGACGACGCTCGCGGCAGATCGACGCGTATTCGGCGCACCGTCGGCGGCGAGCGATCCGCTTCGCGCTGCAGGATCGCGTCGCCACCTGGGCGGCCGGCGTGCTGGCGCATGCGGTTGAACGCCGCCGAGCGCCAGACGCTGACGTCGCCAGCGGCACGCGCGCGCCCGGCGGCGCTCGAGCTGTATCTGCGAGGGCCGCGGCTGCTCGCTCGACTTCCAGACCGCCGGGCAACATCGACGCGGCGATCGACCTGCTTCAATCGCGCGATCGAGCTCGATCCGCGCTACGCGCCGGCGCTACGCGGGCCTCGGCGGCGCGTTCTGGCAGAAGTGCGAGGCGTCGCACGAGCCCGGCCGCGTGACGCAGGCGCGCGCCGCGTGCGCGCAGGCGGTCGCGCTCGATCGCCGAGCCGTCGTCGTCGCACGTCTGCCTCGGCACGATCGCGCTCGGCACCGGCGCGGTCGAGGACGCGGTGCCGGAATTCCAGCGCGGCCCTCGACCGCGAGCCGACGAGCGACGAAGCGAACCTCGGGCTGGCGCGCGCGCGAGGCGCGAAGCGGCGCCACCGACGAGGCCGAAGCGACCTACAAGCGCGCGATCGCCCTGCGGCCGGCAATGCTGGGCGACGCACGCGTGGCTCGGCACGTTCTATCGCGAGCGCGCCCGCTACGCCGAGGCGGTGCGGGAGTACGAGCTCGCGCCGCACGCTGACGCCCGACAACGCGCGCGTCTACTACATCCTGTGCGGCATACGGCACCGGATCGGTCGGCCGCTACGACGACGGCATCGCCGCGTGCCGGCAATCCGCAGCCCTCGTCCCGAGCGTGGCCGCCTATTCGAACTGGGGCGCGGTGCTGTCGAATCTGCGGCGATTCGACGAGGCGATCGTGCAGTTCGACGCGGCGCGCCGTGTCGGCCCGGAGGACTACCTGCTCGACGGCGACATGGCGCGCGCCTACTATCACGCCGGCAAGCGCGCCGAGGCGAAGCGCGCGCTATGAGCGCGCCGTCACGCTGGTCGACCAGGCGCTCACGGTCGACCCGCGGGACGTCGACGCGCGTATCAGCGCCGCCGCCTACCACGCGAAGATCGGCAACCGCCGCGCCGCGATCGAGCAGCTGAACCGCCTGCCGTCGGACCTGTCGGATCCGCACGTGCTGCTGTTCGGCGCGGTCAATCCATGTCGACCTGGACGACCGGGCGACGGCGTTGAGCGTGGCTGGAGCGGGCCGGCCGCGGCGGCATGGTCGCCAACGAGCTGCGCGACTGGATCGAGCTGGATGCGTTGAAGGGCGAACCGCGCTACGCGGCGCTCTTTCAGTCGATGAGCGGAACACGTTGAAGGAGCCGACATCATGGGAATGACCGGCGTCGACTTATCGAGGGGACCCGTTACTCAGCCGGGCGTCGAACGGGGCGTCCACATCATCTTCCACCCCGCCGAGGTCGAAGTCGATCCCGGCCCGAATGTCGCTGCCGACTGCAGGCGAGCCCGAGGCGGCCGCGTCGGCGATCGGGAACGCCGAGCCGACCGACGTGATCAGTGCTACAGGGGCAAGCCGTGGCACATGGTCGGCGGCCAAGCTGCTCGAAGCATCCGGAAGTGCACGTCAACCATGGCGAGACCGTCCTGAAGCTGCGCGTCGAGCAACAGAAGGCGGTGGTGGTGGAGCGAGCACGACTTCACGATCACGCCGCATCGAGCTTCACCACGACACGACACGGGCGGCGGCTGCGCCCACGCCGCCGGCCTCGCGCCCTGACGCCATCGCGCCGCCGGCGAAGCCGTTCCCGGAGCCGGAGACGCGAATCGAGAGCAGCGCCGACCTCGCCGGCCGAACTCCACGTGGCGCGATCGACGGTGCCCGTCCGCCTGTCGAGAACGCATCGGTACAAGATCACCTTCACGCGCAACCGGACGGAACGATCGATCCCGAACATGAGGTGCATCTGATCGGACGGGGTCGATGAGATAGATTCTAGTGCAGCAGGAACTCGAGCGCGCCCTTCGAGGCGGTAGGCCCAGTCCGCCTCCTGATGGCGCCCGCCCGGCGTGCTCGACGATAGCGCAGGCGCGGTTTCCCTCGTGGGTGGTGCGCCGGTCGGGGCCGGCGTCGTGCGCGCGGACGCCGCGCCCGGCGATCGCGCGGCGAAGCCCTTCTTGACCAGCAGCCGTCCGGCCGGCGCGACGTCGCGCAGCGTGCCGAGCGCCTTCCTGCGTGCCGACGTCGAGATACAGCCGCCCCGGCGGCGTGCGCGCCTCCTCGATGAAGTCGAGGCACCGCCCCGCCGCCGAACCAGATCGACGGGCTCATCACGCCGGCGCGGCCGAACACCGACGGGTAGCGGAAGCTACGCGTACAGGCTGACGAGCCCGCCCATCGACGATCCGAGAGATCGCCGTGGCGTCGCGCTCGGGCCGGGTCCGGAACATCCGGTCGATGCGCGCGCTTCAGCGACTGCGACGAGGAACGCGAGGTAGGCATCGGCGTCGCCGCCGCCGTGGCGCGCGATCCGGAAACGGGCTGTACTCGGCCAGCCGATCGACGCCGGCGTTGTGCACGCCGACGACGATCGCTTCGATCCCGCGCGGCCGCCAGCCGGTCGAGCGTCGCCTCGAGCTCCCACGTGCCGGCGAACGCGGTGTGCGGGTCCGACAGGTTCTGCCCGTCGTGCATGTAGACGACCGGATATCGGCTGCGCGCCGCCGCTGTAGGACGCCGGCAGATAGACGTCGACGTCGCGCCGGTTTGCGCCGCTGCGGCGACCAGACGTTCTGTGAGCGTCCGCTTGATCACTCGACCGGGCGCTCCGGCGGCGGCGCGGTCGCGAAGAAGTCGCGGTAGAAGCGCTCGCGTTAGTCGTCGAGCAGCGCCTCGACGCGCCGGGGATCCGGCGACGCGCACGATCACGCCGGCGTGATGGTGCTTGCGGATCGTCGCTGACGATCTCGGGGTCGCGTGTAGGCCGACATGTCCGGCTCTTCCTGCCGCGCCAGCGACAGCACGATGCCCGGCGTAGTCGCCGCGCGAGCACGGCGCGCACGGCGCAGGCTGCCGTGGTCGCCGGCGATCTCGATCTTCGCCCACTCGCGCCACAGGTTGATGCCGGTCGCCGCCTCGATGGTGTCGACGATGAACGCGCCGCCGACGCGCGCCGAGGTCTCGAGGAACACACAGCTGCGCCGTCGCCGCGCCGGATGAACTCCGTGTGCGAGACGCCGCGCCCCAGCGCCGAGCCCGTCCTGCAGCCGGCGGTTCAGCGCCGAGCAGCGATCGCGCCTTCGTCCGAATCGTCGGGCAGGCGGCGCGTGATGAAGATGCCGCCCTCGATGCGCGACCTCCATCGGCGGCCGGCCGTACTTGAACGCCACCGCGAACACGACCGCGCCGTTCCAGACGATCGAGTCGACGTGATAGACGTCGCCCGGCACGAACTGCTCGAGCACGCATGTCTGATCGCTCGTCGCCGGCGGCTCGTCGAGCGCGCGCCAGCAGCTCGTCGCGGCTCGCCGACCTTCTGGATGCCGATCGCCGCCGCCGACGACCGCGGCTTCGAGCACCCACGGCGGCGGGCACGCGGGCGGCCCACTCGTTCGACCGCCTCGATCGTTGAAGACGGCGATGAACTCCGGGCACCGGGATGCCGATCGCCCGCGCCCGCATCCGCATCGCCAGCTTGTCGCGGAAGCCGGCTGGCGGTCGTGCGCCCCATGCCGGGCGACCTGCAGGTGCTCGCGCAGCATCGCGCCGATCTCGACGTCGAAGTCGTCGAGCGCGGCGATCCGATCGATGCGATGGCGCGCGCGCGATGCGCGTCGACGCGGCGGCGGATCGTCGGTCGCTCGGCGTCGCGCGGGATGAGTGGATCTCGTCGATCGCCTCGCGCGGCCACGCCGGCGTCGGCGAGCGTGTCGGTCGGTCAGCAGCAGGACGGTGCAGCCCCGCGCGCCGGCACTCGCGCAGGAACGCGTCGCCCTTGAAATAGGTCGCGATGCAGAGGATGGTCAGCATCTATACTCGTTCATGCGCCGCGAAGCCATCACGATGGCTACTCGAATCGGCTCGGGCGCGACGCTCGAGCGTCATCGTTCACGGCCACTGGGGGCCGCCGATGATCATGTTTCCGACCAGCGGCGGCGACGAAGGGGAATACGAGCGGCAGGGCCTGATCGGCGCGATCGGCGACCTGATCGACGCCGGCCGGGTGAAGGCCTTCTGCGTCAACCTGAACCACGGCGACGCGTTCGCCAACCGCCGGGCCCATCCGCTCCACCGCAGCTGGATGCAGCGGCAGTACGACGACTACATCCGGCCACGAGGTGATTCCGTTCGTCCGCAGCCACTGCCAGTCGCCGACGTCGCCGGTGTGGACGATGGGCGCGTCGCTCGGCGGCGTATCATGCGGCCAACACGCTCTTCAAACACCCCGACGTCGTCAAGCGCTGCTTCGCGCTGTCGGGCGTCTACGACATGAAGCGGTTCATGGACGGCGACTACGACGACAACTTCTACTTCAACAACCCGGTCGACTACCTCGCCGAACGCTGACCGACCGCTGGACGCTCGGCCACCTCGCGAGCTGCGACATCCACATCGCGACCGGCACCGGCCCGTGGGAGCATCGCGCGGCGAATCGTACCGGCTGTCGGGGATCCTCGCGAGCCGCGGCATCCCGCATCATCTCGACGACTGGGGCCCGCACGGCGGGCACGACTGGCCGTATTGGAGCCATCAGATGCGGGATACTGAACCAGTTGGTGCAGGGCGATGGCGCGGATGGCGATAGCATCCGGCACGTCATCATCGCCACGTCGCCAGTCGCCCATCGCACATCGCTCAGAGCCCAAACCGTCCAGCAGGTAGCGTCCGTCGCCGAATCACCTGCTCGTCGTCGATCCAGACGTCGCAGTCGCGGGTGAGGACGTCGATGTGCGTGCGCGACTTCCACGGCGGCGCCGGTCTGGCTGCCGTAGGGATCGCCGAAGGCGAGGTGGACGCCGGGGATCTTCTCGTCCTGCAGCAGGACGCCGATCATGCTCGCTGAGCGCGATGTTGGTGCCGAACGCCAGCTCGCCGACGCGGTCGCTGTACTCGTCGGTGTGGCAGTAGTCCCAGAACTCGCGCTCGAGCTCCTTGCGATCGCAGTGCGCGCCTGACGAGCCGTCCGCCCGCGATCTCCGAGCGTCAGCGGCGTCGGCGCGCAGGTCGCCGTATTTCGGCCCGAAGTAGTCGCCGGCGGTGCCGTCGCAGACGAACACGCCGTCGACCGAGCGCCGGCGTCGTGAACACCTCGCCGGCCGGCAGGTTCGACCAGTAGCGCGGGCTGATGATGCCGCTGGTCTTGACCCAGTGCAGCGCCGGATCGAACGTCGCGGTGCAGCGCCGTGCCGCACGGCGGTCTCGCACGCGCAGCGACGCTGCGCGTGCGCATGCGCTCGCAGAGCGTCGCTGGCTGAGCGCGATCGACCAGGCGGTAGTCGGCGCGCATGCCCTGCGCGCATGATCTGCGGCGTGACGCCGACCATGTGCGCGTAGCGGATCCGCGCGCCGCTCGACGACCGCGACGATCGCCATGCGCGGGCGCCGAGCTCGCCCTGCTGCGGCTGCACGCAGAGGATGCCGGCGTCGGCGCGCTCGAGCGCGTCGAGGCACGCTCGGCGGCGCCGACGGTCAGCGGCCGGCGCGGCGACCTGCTCGATCAGCACGCCGTCGCACGGCGGCGCCGACCGCGTCGAGCGCCGCCGGCGATGCTGGCGGCGACCTCGCGCGCTCGCCTCGTCGGCGATCAGCGCGACGCGCTCGCCGCGGCTGAATCGCGAGGCACACCTCGACCGCGTTGCGGGCGCCGGCTGCAGATCGGCAGCCGCGGTCCGAAAGTGCTCAGACATCGCTAGTGGTACAGCGAGGCTACAGCAGTTCAGTCGCTGTCGGCGGGATCGTCACGGCGGCTAGACCTCGGCCTAGCTTCGCTGACTCGACTTCTGACAGACGACGAAGGCGGAACCTGCCCGCCGCCGGACGTCACGTTCGCGAGCCCGGTCGCGCTCAGGCGCGTCAGGAACCCGGCGAGCCGGCCGCCGAAAGATATACGGCGCGAAGTCGACGAGCATGTCGCGCATCGACGACGCCGCCGCGCCTCGCAGACCGGGAACGTCTCGCGCCGGACCGCGATCCGCTCGCTGCGCCATCCAGCCGCGGTCGCGTCCTCGCGAGCGCGCGCGCGACGCGCCGTCGTCCCACGCCGCCTCGCTCGGTCTCCCAGCCGAGCGTCACGCCGGTGCCGCCGTACTCGTCGTTCGGCTTGATGCACGAAGCGGTCGCGGTGCGCGCGCAGGTGCGCCGAGAGGTCGATCGTCTGGCCGTCCGCGCGACCGTGCCCGTCCTCGACCATCGCGCGTCCACGGGACGTGGCGGCGGATGATCGCCGCGCTCGCTCGGCGGAGAACAGGCGCGGCGTAGCGCTCGTCGGTCAGCACCGCGAAGAACGCCTTCTTGTGCGGAATCTTGCAGCGCAGCGAGTTCGCGACGCAGACGGCGCGCGCGCTCGTAGGCGTCGAGCAGCGCGCGGCACTCGCCGTCGCGCGCGAGCGATGTCGTTGATGAGGACGCGGCGGTAGACCGAGGTCGATGCGCTGGCCGTGCGCGTAGAGCGCCGGCCGTCGCTGAAGCGCGCCGCCGGCCGGCTCGAGAATCAGATCGCGCGGATCGCAGATGACGGTCGGGACGCCGAGCGCGGTGAAGGCGTCGCGCAGGATCTCGAACTCGCTGAAGGTCGGCACCTCGCGCCAGTCGACGATCGCGATGCGCGGCGGCGACGCGGTGCCGCCCCACTCGCGATAGCTCGCGACCAGCGCCTCGAGCAGCGCCTCGACCGGCCGGTAGAAGCGGGCGTCGAAGCGCTCGCGGAAGCCGCGCCATCAGCCGGCTCGCCGTCGAAGAGCTCCGCCAGCCCCTGGCTGTAGCCGGCGCCGGCCGGCGACTCGCCGTTGTATTCGGCGAACTGCAGCGAGTCGGGCAGGATGAACGCGTCGGCGCGCGCCGCCGTGCTGGTGGTGGCGTAGCCGGGATCGATGCGCGCCAGCCGGATCTCGTCGTCGCTCAGCGCCGAGCTCGGCGAGCATCGCCGGCGAGGCCAGCGGCGGCGCGGTGCACGCCGCTCGCCGAGCCGCCAGCAGCGTCTCGGCGACGCGCGTCGACCCGCGCCTCGTCGGCGGCGTCGAGGAAGAACGGCCGCAGGAACGGGCAGATGACGCGATCGCCGAACCGCAGCCGGCCGCGCGCGCATCCGCGTCGGTGAGCCGCGCGCACATCGCGCCGGCGTCCTCCGCCGCGAGCAGCGCGTGCCAGTGCTCGATCGGAGCGGTCATGCGCGTCATCAGCCGATCGGCGTGGCGCGTCGCCGAGCCCGAGCATCTCCGGCCAGCGCGGCCACGTCTGCTGCGGCTGTGCCGTGCAGCGCGCGGTCGATCACGAGGTCGGCCATCTTCTGCACGACCATGTCGAAGTAGAACGGCGTGATGCGGTCGCGCTCGAAGTCGGGCGCCGGGTTCAGGAAGTCGATCGCGTAGGGCACGCCGTCCTCGACCGCGAACTCGATCGTGTTCATCTCGTAGCCGAGCGCGTTGTTCAGCGTCTGCGCGTCGCGGACGATGCGCGCGCCGAGCTCGGCGCGAGAGATACTCGTGCTCGACGAGGTACTTGCGCTGCGTGCGGGTCGTAGGCCACCGGCACGATGTCGTTCTTCCCGAACGTGAAGCAGCGGACGTACTGATCGAAGTGGATGAACTGCTGCAGCGTCATGCAGTAGGGCGCGGTGCCGTCGTAGGCCTCGAGCAGCTCGGCGCGTGTCGTGCACCTTGTAGACGTGCTTCCAGCCGCCGCCGGAATACGGCTTCAGGATCGCGGGCCGGCCGACGTAGTCGAGCAGCCCGTCCCAGTCGATCGGATAGCCCAGGTTGTGCAGCGACTCCGGGGCGAGGTCGATGTCCGGCCGGATAGCGCCTTCTGCGGCAGCAGCGATCGTGTTCGGCACCGCGACGCCGAGCTTGCGCGCCACCGCGTAGTTGAAGAACTTGTCGTCGGCGCGTCCACCAGAACGGGTTGTTGATGACGTAGGTGCCCTCGAGCACCGCGTGCTTCAGGTAGGCGCGGTAAGTACTCCACCTCGTGCGAGATGCGATCGACGATGACGCGGTAGCCCGACGGCTCGCCCATCGTCGTGCCGGTGAGCTTCACGAACTCCGCGGGTACAGCTCACTGGCTGCGTGCGCTGCCACGGCGAGGCAGGGCGCGGCGAGGCCCCTCGGCCCCACGCTCAAGGACGACCTCAACCACGCGATCCGGGCGGCCGACCTGACGCGGCGATGGACCTTCCGCGGCGGCCCGCGGCGCGAGGACATCTTCCGCACCTTCAGCACCGGCTTGAACGGCACGCCGATGCCGTCCTTCTTCGACGCGGTGACCGGCAGCCCGACCGCTGGGCGCTCACCGACTACGTCTACTCGCTCGGCGAGTCCGACGCGCCCGGCTACGCGACGCTCCTCGTGGCGCGGCCGCTCGACGACGACATCGACGTCTCGAAGGGCGCTTCACTCTTCGACGGCGCCGCGAGCGCCTTCGCGGTGATCGGCCAGATCATGGAGCCGGGCCGCGCGCTGCGCCTGCCGCAGAACGCCGTCGAGGTGCGCGCGGTCTACGACTCGCAGCGAATCGCGTTCGAGGTGCGCTGGCACGACATGCGCGCCGACACCTCAGGGCGTCGAACGCGCCGACGCTCGAGGTGCCGCTCGCGGAAGAGGGCTCGCGGCCCCGGCGGCGGCGGAGGCGGCCGGCGGCGAGACGGACGTCTGGGGCCAGCCTGTGGCTCCCGCGACGCCCGCGCCGAAGTCCGGCTCGGAGGCCGGTGGCGACTTCTGGGGCGAGACCCTGGGGCCGCTCCGAGGGGACGGCGCCCGGCGCGGAGTTCTCGGACGTATTGCACTCCGGCTTCCCGGCCGCGGCACCCGAGGCGTCACGAAGCCGTACTTCCTCTTCGGCGACGCGTCAAGCCCGTCGACGTCTGGTTCCTCGAGCTCGCTTCGCAGAAGCTGCGCAGTTCAACGGCCGCGGCTCGACGGGCCTGACGGCCGTCGAGGGCGGCGAGGTGGAGGCGAGCGGCCGCTACGAGGCCGGCGTCTGGTCCGCCAGCTTCGCGCGCAGCCTGCGCTCGACCACGAGCGTGTCCTTCGCCGAGGGCCAGTACGTCCCGATCGCGTTCTCGGTATACGGGACGGCACCGCGCGAGCAGCGGCAACCGCCGCGGCATCACGCCGAGACGGACTCTACCGTCTACCTGCCGCTCGCGCTGAGAAGCCCTCGGTCGTGGGCCCCGATGCTGAAGGCCGCGCTGGGCGTCCTCGTGCTGGAGCTCGTCGTCGTGGCGGCGCTGCGGCCAAGCGCTTGCCGGCGGCGGCCGCCTGGCGCCGCCGGGCTGGGGCGAGAACCAGTAGCTCAGCTTCACCAGGAAGACGTTGTCGGGCTGCGTCCCCGCGAAACAGATCAGTTCGTCCCGAACGACGGCTGGTAGCTCGGCAGCGCGGCCAGTGAGGCCCTGCGACCAGACGACGTAGAGCGAGAGCCGGGCTCCACTCCAGCGCGCGACCAGGTTCGAGCGGAACTGCCGGAAGCTGAAGTCAGGGTTGCCGAACAGTGAGACAGCGCGCCGCCGCCTCCGATCACCGAGGTAGCTGTTGTCCGGACGCTCGGTAGGCGATCTCGCCGGGCCCGTAGTGGCGGAAGCGGTCCGCGTTGGCCTCCGCGCAGCGTGTCGGTCGCCCGTGCTTGAAGCTCGTGTAGCGGCCGGTGCCGACGAAGGGCTGCCGTACTAGTGCAGGGTCAGCTCGGGCGTGATCGCCAGGTTCACGCGGAGCGTGAAGCTTCAGGTGTCCTGCTCGATCCGTCCGAGCACGTAGCGCGGCGCGCCGCCCGCGTCGGCGCTCGCCGCACGTACTGCAGGTTGTCGAGCATCAGGTCGTAGCTCGCCCCTCCGGAGAGCGAGAGGCGGTTCGAGAGCCGCAGCGCCACGCTGCCTCAGAGGTTCCACGAGCGCGGAGTCGTCGTCGCGGGCCCAGGCGGCTCTCACCGCGCAACGACAGCGACGCGCGCCGCGACGGATCGCTGCGCCCTGCAGCGAGCGTCTCGAAGTAGTCGTGCCAGCGCAGCGCCGGGCCGCCGCGCAGCATGCGCGTGTCGACCACGTCCCGATAGCTGACGCTCGCCGCGGCCCGCCACTTGTTCCGGAACTGCGCCTGTGCTCGAGCTCGCTCTGGCGAAGCGCACGCCGAGACCTGCCGAAGTCCCACGCGTCCTGGCGCGTGAGCTCGAAGGCGTACTCGCGCAGGACGCCCTTCGGCGACGGCTCTGGCCAGCCGAGCTGCAGCTCGTTCGCGGCGATACGTCGGCCTGCCGCAGGTAGCCGACGTCGTTGAGCTCCAGCCCCGGCGAGTACCAGTGGAAGCGGTCGCCGAGCCGCAGCCGCCCTCTGCCCGAGGTGCCGAAGCTGCAGGCGCAGTCGCCGCTGGCCCGCCAGCGACGGGCAGTCGCGTCCACGCCGAGGTGCTCCGCGTCGGGCCGCTGGTAGTAGTGGACCGCGCTCGTCTGCAGCGCCAGCATCGACGCCGGCTCGCCGCCCACGCCAGCAATACGTAACTGAACGAAGCGTC
>ERZ1370068.9372-contig-8156_pt1 | contig 38029 bp, 38 predicted proteins | sample MGYA00561227_ERZ1370068 | MGnify/ENA primary metagenome ERZ1370068 (study PRJEB38410, sample SAMEA6850437) | metagenome | study: Metagenomic assessment of the ecological functions of the soil: analysis of the soil microbiota associated with the...
TTACGTATTGCTACCGATCCGCCCTGCGCGTCATCCGCCACATGCTGCCGGTCAGCCTCCGCCACTTCCCGCTCGACGTCGCGCTTCCTGGTGCTGCTCGCCCTCGTGATCTTCGCGGAGTACGCGGTGGCGCAGACCCTGATGGACATCGGGGTCCGCCTGCGCGGGCCAGGCGCTCGTCTAGCCGTCCGCTCCGCCGGCACACGGGCGATTCGGCTTGAGCCGGGCCCGCGATCGTGCGACTCTACGCGCAGGATGGAGCCATGAAAATCTCGCCGATGGACATCCAGCGGCAGACCTTCGGCCAGCGGCTGCGCGGGCTCGATCCCGGCGAGGTGCGCGCCTACCTGAACATCGTGGCCGAGGAGGTGGCGTCCCTGCAGATGGAGCGCGACGCGACTCGACCAGGAGCTCGCAGTCCCTGCGCGCCGCTCATCGACGAGCACCGCCAGCGCGGAGACCATCCTCAAGAACACGCTGCTCACCGCCCAGCGCGTCTCCGAGGAGATCCGGGACAGCGGCCCGCAAGGAAGTCGGAGACCGTCGGTCAAGGAGGCGGAGATGCAGGCCGACCGGCCTGCTCGAGCTGGCCCAGGGCCGCGCCCACGAGGTGGAGCGCGGCATCCTCGACCTGCGCGCCCACCGCAGCGCGCTGCGCACCGACGTGCGGGCCCTCATCACGCGCCTGACCCACATCCTCGACCTCCAGGAGGAGGCCGAGGTCGAGGACAACCTCCGCTTCCTGAAGCGGCGCGAGGAGGCCCAGTAGAGCTCCGTTCGCCTCGCGCCGGAAATGATCGAAGTCCGCGACGTGGCCGGAGGGCGCGACCTTGCGCGTCCGCGTCCAGCCGCGCGCGTCCCGGCGACGAGTGGCGGGCGAGCGCGACGGCGCCCTCGTCGTCCGCCTGACCGCGCCACCGGTCGAGGGCCAGGCCAACGCGGCCCTGGTGCGCTTCCTGGCCCGCCACCTCGGGTTCGCGCCTTCCGCGGTCAGTCGGTCGCGCAGGGCGCGGACGGCGCGCGACAAGGTGCTGCATCGTCGCGGGCGCGCGCGCGGATCGACCTCAGGCCTCCTGCGCGCGCGATGACGCACGATCTCGTCGTCCGCAACATCGGAACGCTGATCACTCCACGCCGGCCGGGCCTCCGTCTCGGTTCCGAGCTCGCGGCCGGGCGCGCGAGATCCTGGCCGCCGCCCTGGTCGCGCAGGAGGGCCGGATCACGCTACGTCGGTCCGGAGTCCCTGCCGCGGCCGGACGACATCCCGCCGCCGCGCGCCGCATCCTCGACGCCGGCGGCGCGGCCGTCGCTCCCCGGCTTCGTGGACGCGCACACCCACCTCGCCTTCGCGGGCGACCGCGACGAGCGAGATCCGCCAGCGGCTGGCCGGCGCGACGCTACCAGGAGATCGCGGCGGCGGGCGGCGGCATCGTGCGCACGCGTGGCGGCCACGCGCGCCGCGGCACGCGGACGACGCTCGGCGCTCCTGCGTGCGCGCGCCTCGACGAGATGCTGCTGCGCGGGACGACCACCGCGGAGGTGAAGAGCGGCTACGGCCTGGAGACGGCGGCGGAGATCCGCTCGCTCGGAGGCGATCCGCGAGCCGCGGCCGGCCATCCGGTCGACGCTCGTGCCCACGCTTCCTCGGCGCGCACGAGGTGCCGCTCGGAGCACCGCGAGCGGCCGCGAGCGCTACGTCGACGCTGCTCGTCGACGAGATGATCCCCGAGGTCGCGCGGCGCGGGCCTCGCGCGCTTCTGCGACGTCTTCTGCGAGCGAGGGCGTGTTCACGCGTGGCGGAGAGCCGGCCGATCCTGCGAGGCCGCGCGCCGCTCACGGCCTCGCGCCTGCGCGTCCACGCCGGACGAGCTGGCGCTGGACCGGCGGCGCGGAGCTGGCGGCCGAGCTCGGCGCGCGCTCCGCGGATCACCTCGCTCCACGTCTCGGAAGCGGGCATGCGCGCGCTGGCGGCGGCCGGTTGCGCGCGCGACGCTGCTGCCCTCCGCGGCCTTCTACCTGCGGCTGCGGCGCATTCGCGCCCGCGCGCGCACTCGTCGACGGCGGGCGTCGCCGTCGCGCTCGCCACCGACGCGCAACCCCGGCGGCGGGCTGTCGCCGTCCCTGCCGTTCGCGATGACGGTGGCCTGCTTCGCCGATGGGCCTCTCGCTCGAGGAAGCGCTCACCGCCGCCACGCTTCAACGCGGCGTGCTCCGCTCGGCGTGCAGCACGCGAGACGCGGGCAGCCTCGAAGCGGGCAAGCGCGCCGATCTGGTGACTGCTGCGCTCGGCGCGCCTGCTCGACCTCGCTGCGCGTGGGCGATCCCGGCGATCCGGACGGTGGTGAAGGACGGCCGGCGTGGTCGTACGCGACGGCGCCGCGTGGCGGGTTAGGATCGTCGGAGCGATGCCTCCGTCCTCGTCGTCGAAGACCTGACGCAAGACCTATCCCGGCACCCGCAAGACGCCGCCGGTCGAGGCGGTGCGCGGGATCTCGTTCACGGTGGAAGCGGGCGAGTTCTTCGGCCTGCTCGGCCCCAACGGCGCGGGCAAGAGCACGACCCTCGGCTGCATCACGACGCCTGGTGCGCCCCACGCGCCGGCCGCATGCGTGCGTGGACGGCGTGGACGTCGGCAGCGCGAGCCGCAGCGAGGTCAAGCGCCTGCATCGCGGTCGTGCCGCAGACGCGGAACCTGGACCGCGACCTGACGCGTGCGCGAGGTGCTGACCTATCCACGGCGCGCTACTTCGGGCTGCCGCGGCCGAGCGCGAGGCGCGCGCCGACCGCCTGCTCGACGAGATGCAGCTCGCGGACAAGGCGAACGCGAAGCCGCTGACCCTGTCCGGCGGCCTGCAGCAGCGCGCTGATGATCGCGCGCGCCCTCATGCACGACCCGAAGGTGCTGCTGCTCGACGAGCCCACCACCGGCCTCGATCCGCAGGCGCGCCGCGCTGCTGTGGGACGACCCTGCGCGCGCCTGCACCAGCGCGGGCTGACCGATCATCCTGACCACGCACTACATGGAGGAGGCCGACCGGCTCGTGCCAGCGGCTGGCCATCATCGACCACGGCGACGATCCTCACCCTCGACACGCCCGGCCGCGCTCAAGCGCAGCGCTGCCCGGCGGCCAGCATCCTCGACGTGTGGGTGCGCAGCGCGGACGCCGCTGGCGCCGCGGCTGCGAGCCGCTGCCGGGCGTGCTGCGCATCGAGACGGTCGCGGCCGACGGGCGACGAGGACGGCCTCGGAGCGGCTGCGGCTCTTCGTGGACCCGGGCGACGGCCTGCTCGATCGCGTGCTGCGCGCCGTGCGCGAGGGCGGCGCCGACCTCCACCACGTGAGCCTGACCGCAGCCCAGCCTGGAGGACGTCTACATCCATCTCACCGGGAAGGAGCTGCGCGAATGACCGCCTTCCTCGCCCTGCTGCGCCGCGACCTGCACGGTGGCCCGCGCACGGCACGCGCCGATGCTGCTGATCGGCACGCTCACCCAGCCGATCCTGGTCGTGCTCGTCTTCGGCAACATCCTGCCGCGCCTGCACCTCGTGGCCGACGAGTTCCGGACGGTGATGGTGCCCGGCCTGATGTCGATCACGATGCTGATGGCGGGCGTGCAGGGCGTCCTCATGCCCCTCGCCATCGACCTCTCGGGCAGCCGCGAGGTGGACGAGCGGCATGCTCGCCCCGATCAGCGCGTCCGGGTGTCGCGCTCGAGAAGGTGGTCGCGGGGCGATCCACGCCGGCGCTGGCCGGCCTCGATGGCGCTGCCCGCGATGATGCTGCTGATGCACCGCGTGACCGGCGTCGACGTGCACCCGCGCCTGGGCGCTCGCTGCTGCCCGCTGGTCGTGCTCAGCGGCGCTGCTCTCGGCCGCCTTCGGCCTGACCCTCGGCACGCGCGGTGCAGCCGCGCTTCAGCGGCCTGCTCTTCGCGGTGGTGCTGGGCCCGCTGATGCTGTTCGGCTGCGCCTACTACCCGTGGGTCGGCGCTGAGCGTGCTCGGGCCCGGTTCAGTACGTCGTTTCTCTTGAACCCGCTCGTGTTCATGAGCGAGGCCATGCGGCTGGCCGTGACCCCGGACGTGCCCACATGCCGGTGCCGCTGCTCATCGGCGGGCTGGTCGCGTTCTCGGCGTTCTTCCTGTTCTCGGGTGCGCGCGCGTTCGAGCGGCGGACGATCCTGTAGTGAACCTGTCTCTCTCTCCGGCCGGCCGGCGGTTGTTCCTCTGCGGCCTCTGTGCCCCTCTACTGGGAGCTGGCGCTGATCCGCTGGCTCGGCTCGTGCGTTCGCATCGTCGCCTACTATTCGAACTTCGTTCTCATCGCTGCCTTCTTCGGTCTCGGGACGGGCGCCCTCCTCAGCACGCGACGCGTCGCCCTCCATCGCCTCATCCGTTCCGGCCCTGTGTCGTCCCTGCTCCTCGGCCTCTACTTCCGGCTTCGCTTCTATCACGCGAATCCCGGGAGCCCCGACGAATACGTCTGGATCGGGGCGGCCTTCGGCGTCGTGATCTCGCGCGCGCGCCGGGAGCACGGCCGGGATCCTCTCCCTGAGCGATGATCCTGGCCGTGGTGTACCTGTCCATCGCCGGCGTGTTCGTCATCTTCGGCCAGTGGATCGGACGCCTCTTCAGCGGACAGCCGCCGCTGTGGGCTACTCGTGGAGGTGGCGGGCAGCCTGGGCGGCATTCTGCTCTTCGCCCTGCTGTCGTACCTGGGGAGCTCACCCCCGTGTGGTTCCTGCTCGGGTTCCTGCCGCTGGTGCCGTTGCTCGAGCGCCGCCTCGTCGACTATGTGCTCGCCGTCGTTCGCGCGGGCGGCGTGTTGTGGGCGGTCACGCCGTTTGCAGAGCGCTATCTCTGGTCTCCTACTACAAGATCCAGCTCGAGCCCTGACCGGCATCGTCGATCAGGACACCGGGCAGTTCGTGACCTTCGCGGCGCCGGTGGGATATGCCCTCACCGTGAACAACGACTATCACCAGATGATGCTCGACCTGCGCCGGCGCGCGCGCAACCACCCGTTCGTGACCGCGTGGCGCGCGTCGTACGACTATCCCTACCGGAACGGAGCCAGCTCCTCCGGTCCCATCCTCGCCGTGGGCGCGGGGACCGGCAACGACGTGAGCGCCGCGCTGCGCAACACGGATCGGAAGGTGTACGCGGTGGAGATCGATCCGACGATCGCTCGCTTGAGCCGGACCTCCATCCCGAGCGCCCGCGCTCAGGACCCGCGGGTGGAGCTGGTCATCGACGACGCGCGGTCGTTCTTCCAGGATACCGATCAGGCGCTTCGCGCTGGTCGTGTTCGGCTTCCTGACAGCCATGCCCTCCTGTCCTGCGTTCTCGTCGCTCCGCCTCGACAACTTCGCTCTACACGCGCGAGTCGCTCGAACAGGTGAAGCGGCTCCTCGTGCCCGGAGGCCGGGTCGAGCTGACGTTCGCCAGACCACACCCCGTGGCTCCACAACCGATTCAGTCAAGCTGATGAACTCGGTGCGTCAGACTACGACACCGTCGTCGCCCAGGACTCGATGGGGTATGCAAACGGCCGTGTCTACAGCAACGGCCGCGCCGGCGCGGGGCGCCGGGGCAGCGCACGGACCTCGAGGAGCGTTCCGCCGCCTCGTCCCGACGGACGACTGGCCGTCCTCTACCTCCGCCGGCCCACACTGCCCCTGCATTACCTCGTGTTCGCCCTGATCGCGCTCGCCTTCGCCGCCGCCTCGCTCCTCCTGCTGCCGAAGGGCCTGCGGCAGGTGCGCCTTCCGTACTTCTTCCTGGGCGCGGCGTTCTTCCTGATCGAGACGAGCAACGTGGTGCGGCTGTCACTGCTCTGCGGCTCGACCTGGTACGTGAACACGCTGGTCTTCGCGGGCATCCTCGTTCTCGTCCTGCTGGGCAATGCCACGGCCGCCCCCGTGCGGCAGCCCCGGCTGGACCTCGTGTTCCTGGCGCTCTGCGCTGACCATCGCGGTGGTGCGCACGTCACGCCAACGTCCTGGCCTCTCCATCCATTCCGTCTGGCTCCGCATGGCCGCGGCGGTGGTGCTGTACCTCGGCTGCGTGTACTTTGCGAGTCTCGTCTTCGCGATCGTGATCCGCGACGAGCCGCAGCTCGGCCAGGCCTACGGCTCGAACATCCTGGGGGCGGTCACCGGCGGCGTCTGCGAGTATCTGTCGCTGGTGTTCGGCTTGAGATTCCTGAACGCGCTGACCCTCGCGTTCTACCTCGCCACGTTCCTGCTGCTGAGGCGAGCGGCCTCGAAAGCCTGAGCTCAGCCCGTCGGCGTGCTGTTCGCGATCTCCCGCGCGGTGATCTCGTACTGTGAAGCCGTCCGGATCGAGGCTGTCCACGCGGCCGCGCCCCGTCTCCGGCCTGCGGATACATCAGGAAATCGACCGGGGTCCGATCCCGCGCCCGGCAGCGTCACGTCGTGGCCGTAGTTGTAGGCCACCCAGTTCATCTCCCAGGAGCCGAACAGGCGGGCGCGCGCGCTCTGACCATCGCGGTCGTCGAGAGGCCGGCTGCCCGGCGGCTCCTCCAGCGCGACCTTGCGCACGTCCGCAGGATCGACGGGCACCCAGCCGAAGGCGCGAGAGATAGACCTCGGCGCGGCAGTGCTGGGCCTTGGTGATGGTCGGCGTCGCCGGCCCGAGGCTCTTGTAGCCGAGCTCGGACTTCACGGTGCGGATGCCGTACACGTCGCGGGCCGGAATCCCACCGAGGCGCGGCCAGCGCGACGTACAGCGCATTGAGGTCCGCGCACTTTCCGCCGAGGTTCCGCGTCTCCAGCATCGAGCGGATGTCGCCGCGGCCGCAGCCGCGCACCTTGGGATCGCGGAAGGTGTTCTCGACGATCCACTCGTAGATCGGCGCGGGCCTTGGCTTTCGTCCGTCCGCGCCGCGCCCGCGATCACGCGCGCCCGGTCGCGAACGACGCCGTCGATGGGCATCAGCTTCGTCGGACGCAGGAAATGGCCGAGGGCGGCATGATCCCTCTGGGGGCCCGGCCGGGCGAGGCGAGGTCGACTCCGTGGTTCCGCGTGGACGCGCCGGCTCGTCACCGTGAGGGACGGGCTTTGACCCCGGCCGGGAATTCCGCGGCCACCAGGGCGACGGAGTCGAGAGTGGTGCCGGGGATCGAGCTCGCCGTCCCGCCCTCGGCCTTGAACGTGGACGTGATCGGCTTCTGGTACGGCGTGTCCGCCGCCAGCGGCAGGGGACCCACACCCGGGTCGGCCCCGAGGGATCGAGCACCTCGGCGCGGGTCACGATTTCGAACGTCCGCCAGCCGCTCTCCGGCGAAGACGACTGCGCGACCGCGGCACGCGCAGCCCGGCCAGGCCAGGCCCGCGGTCACGATCCCGGCCGAGCGAAGAAAGTCGCGGCGATCCATGGGGCTTTCCTCCGAGGAAGCCTCCATTGTATCGGGAGCGGATGACGGCGAGATGACTAGAAAGCGCAGTCCCACGCCGATCACGAACTCGGAGTCGCTCTTCAGGATCACCTTGGCCTGCGCGTAGGGAATCACGCGGCCGCGGCGAGTCCCGATCCCGGCCAGCAGGTTCAGCCCGACGTCGGTGTCGCCCTCGGCCGGTCCCTCCGGGTCGGCATTGAGGACGGCGAGGCCGGCGCCCAGCCAGACGAAGCGTCCGGCGCCCGGTCCGGAAGTCGTAATGGAAGTCGCCGTTGATCGTGAAGGAGTGCCCGTCGTCGACGAACACGGCCTCCACGTTCGGGTTGAAGTAGATCTCGGGGACGATGCGGAAGAGCATCTCGGCCCCGAGGAAGGCGGCCTCGGCTTCGGTGTAGTACCCGAAGCGCACGCCGAACCGGGGATCGGCCTCGGCGGCGGCGGGCACGGCGAGCAGGATCGCGGCGGCCAGAGCGAATCGCGAAGACGTGGTCATGGAGCCTCCCGAGTTGGCACGGTCACGAGGCAGCGGCCTCTTTCGGAACTTAGGAGGCGCGTCCCGTCCCGTCAAAGACGGGTGTGAGCGGCGCCACTCACGCGCGGCGGGAAGGGAATCGGCCCGGGCGGCGAGCAGCCGGTCCACGAGCGCCGCCAGCGAGGGGACGCGGGTCACGTCGTGGTCCGCGTAGAGGCCCGCGGGCGTCGATGAGCCACGCCTGGAGTCCGGCCGCGCGCGCCCCCACCACGTCCACGTGGAAGAAGTCCCCGCGTGCAGCGTCGTCTCCGGACGCGCGCCCGAGAGCGCTCCAGCGCGAGCTGGAAGATGCGTGGATCGGGCTTCGACGCCCACGTCGGAGGAGTCGATCAGGACGTCGAAATGCCTCGCGAGATCCAGGCGCGAGAAAATCTTCTGCAGCGTCCCGTTCGAGTTCGAGACGACCACTAGGCGATGCCCGACCTTGCGCAGGCGGTCGAGGGCGTCCGGCACCTCGCGAGGCACGCTCTCCCAGAGGTTGTGCTGGGCGTGGTACGCGGCCAGCTCCTTCCAGCGCCGCTTCGGTGGCCGGCGAGAGCGCGAGGCCCGCAGTGCTGCAGGACGAGGCCTGAAGTAGAGCCAGCCGCGCGGTGTTGTCGTTCGTGGCCTGGATGGCCTGGCCGGTGTCGAGCTGCTTCTTCGCGTGTGGCTCCGCCAGCTTCCAGGGCGGAAGCGGAGGTCGGCACGCCGTGGCGTGCCCAGCGCCGCGGCCACGCGGTCCCAGTTCGGGTTGACGAGCACGCCGCCGGCGTCGAGGAAGACGGTTTCGATCATCGAGCGATCCTAACCGCCGGTCCCGCGGGGACGGTAGCGGCCACGGCGCGCACCCAGCCTTCCGGGTCGTCGATCATCGGGTAGTGCCCCCAGGCGTCTGAACGCGCGCTTCGGGCCAGCGCACGCCGAGGGCGCGCTCGGTCCAGCGCAGCTCGGACGGGCCCACGACACGGTCGCGCGCGCCCCACCAGACAAAGGTGCCGTCGAGCCCCGCGGATCGCGCGCCACTGTCCTCTCGACCTCCCGCAACCAGGACGGCCCGCACCATCGGAAGAGGTCGGCGGCGGCCGTGCATCGCGCATATCCGTCGAAGAATGCCGACCGCGCGGCGTCGTCGGGCGTGGTCACGAAATGACGCCGGACGAAGTCCCTCTGGAACGAAGGCCACGCGAACAGGCGGGGAATCACGGATGCGAGTCCGGCACGCGCGATCCGCGGCATCCAGCGCCGCTCGAGGCCCCAGAGGACGGGCCCTTGGAGGACCAGTGGATGCGGCGCTGCCCAGTTGGCGCCGCGCGCGCAGCGTCACCGCGAAGGGGCGCCGATGCCGGTCGCGTAGACGAGCACGTCCTCGCGCGCGCGCCATGGGCGACGCCGCGCGGGCGCAGGCCTCGAGGAAAGCCTCGCGACCTGCGGCGGGAAGGCCGCCCTCGGAATCCCGGATACGGAAGGTCCACGAGCTCGAATGGGGCGGCCGGGCCCTTATCGAGTACTGCCCGCACGGCGGCCAGCCGCGCCGCGCAGTGGCCGTTCCCCGAAAAACAGAACCACCGGCATCAGCCGCTCACGACCCTCAACCCCGCCGCCTCCAGGGCGGCGAGCAGCGCCGGCGCCGCACGACGTCGGTGGGTGGGTGCACTCCCACCACGGGGGCAGGGCCGCTGGCCAAGCTATGCGCGATCACCAGGCACGGAAGCGAGGCCATGCGCTGGCCCTCCCATCGGCGACCAGGGCGCGCGCGGCGCGACGGCCGTCATTCCACGTGAGCTCCACCAGCACTGCGCCTCCCGACGTGCCCATGGCGGGAGCGAGCGAGCGCCACCACGCCAGGAAGCACGCCGTCCGGCGGCCCCAGTGCGCGCCCGTCCGCGCCAGCAGCGCGAAGCCCGTGTTGGCCAGCGGCAGCTCAAGCCGACTCTCACGTCCACCGCCGACACGCCGAGCAGCGGCGGAAGAGGTCGTGCTCGGCCCGTCGAAGGTGTACGCGGTGCGCGGTCCGAAGGGCGCGGGCAGGGGCACCGTCTGCGGATCGCCGAAGCCGGGCTGCGCGCCGTCCGCCGGTGCGCACGGTCACGGCCGAGGCGCTCACGACCATCGACGCCGCACGACGCCTCACCTTTCGGATTCGCGGCCCTGATGTACAGGGTCACCGCGCGCGCGTGTCGGGCGATCGTTCGGACCGGCGAGGACAGGGGCCAGCGCCGACGAGACGGCGGGCAGGCTGGAGCATCCGTACGCCGCGCAGAGCCGCGCGCGCGCGAACTCGGCGTCGAGATCGCACAGGGCGCGGATGTACGCGCGGTCGTCGGCCATGTCCACGTAGTGCGCGCCCTCTTCCAGCGTCGACGCGTGCGGGCGCCGAGCCCCCAGGGCGGAGAAAGGCCCGGCACACACCACCGCGAGGGCGGCTCCGCGGATCGCCTGGCGGCAGGCGGCGAGCTCGCGCACGTCGGCGGCGACACCCGCGTGTTCGGGTCCGAGAGCGCACGGGCTGGCGCCTCCGCCCGCCGCCCGTCGCGACCGGCCACGACCACGCGGTGGCCGCGGGCGGCGAGATCGCGGCTGACGCGCGCACCGAAGGCGCCGTAGCCGCCGAGGACGGCGATCGTGGTCGGCTTCACCGAGGATGCGGTGACGACGAGGGCTGGCCAGCGACCAGGCCAGGAAGAGCGGGATGGGTCAGGCCGTTCCCCACCATCACATGGCGGGGATCGCCGGTCAGCCCGGCCCCGGCCAGGGACCAGTCCGGCCACGAAGCGTGAGCACGCCGAGGCCTCCGGAGCGCGAGAGCATCGCGCTGCGCGGGCAGCGCGAGCGTGGCCACCTTTGACGGAGAGCGCGAGTAGAGGCCGTTAGCGCCGGTGAGGCTGGCCGCGGCCAGATGCTGCTCGAGAGTCGAGGAACCGCGAGACGTCGCCCGCCGCCCGTGCGGGCAGCACGAGGAGTGTTGCGTGACGTCACGCAGGTGACGTCGATGACAGCGCCGCGACAGCCAGGATGTGACGGCCGCGAGTCGCGAAAAGGCGAGGATGAGCGCGGGCGAGGAGCCGCATGGACGCGACGAGCGCGACGGCACACGCGATCCGACGAGCCAGCCCGCGGTCCAGCCGGCGGGGGCGCGCGGCGAGGTAGCGGATCCGCTCAGGCAGCGCCGCCGCGTGCCCGGCTCCATGGCCGCCGCCGCCAGGACAAGCCCGACGGCGTGCAGGCCCACGTTGATCCGGGCCGCGGTGCGCAGGCGTTGTCATCGTCCGCTCCGTTTCCACGGCGCCGCGAGCGCCGATTGCATAGCTGCAGGCCATGTCCGTCCTCCGAAGCCACGTGGACGCGAAGCTCGGCGGAGTTCGGGGAGAACCTCGCGCACACGAGCGTCCCTCGAGGACGACCTGCGCGCGCGTCTCGAAAGAGGCACGGCGCGGCGGCGGCGACGACGCGATCAAGCGCCAGCGCGACCAGGGCAAGCTCCTGGCCCGCGAGCGCGTCGAGCGCTCTACCTCGATCCGGGCACGGCCTTCCTCGAGATCGGCGCCCTGGCCGGCCTACGGGATGTACGACGGGGCGGCGCCGGGCGCCAGGCATGGTCACGGGCATCGGCCGCGTGCGCGGCCGCGAGGTCGATGGTCGTCGCCAACGACGCCACGCGTGAAGGGCGGCACCTATTCCCGCTCACGGTCAAGAAGCACCTGCGCGCCCAGGAGATCGCGGCCGAGAACCGCCTGCCATGCATCTACCTCGTCGACTCAGGCGGGCCTTCCTGCCCCTGCAGGCCGAGGTCTTCCCCGACCGCGAGCACTTCGGCCGCATCTTCTATCAACGAGGCCCGCATGTCAGCGCGGCCGGGATCCGCGCAGATCAGCCGTGGTGCTGGGCTCGTGCACGGCGGGCGGCGCCACGTGCCCGCGATGAGCGACGAGGCCGTCATCGTCGAAGGGCCGGGCACGATCTTCCTCGGCGGGCCGCCGCTGGTGAAGGCGGCCACCGGCGAAGAGGTCACGGCCGAGGAGCTGGGCGGCGCCGACGTCGCACACGCGCATCAGCGGCGTCGCCGACCACCTCGCCGACGACGACGAGCACGCGCTCGAGATCGCGCGCGACGATCGTCTCCCGCCTGACGGCGCGGAAGGAGCTGCCCGCGGGCGGTGCGCGACGCCCGAGGAGCCGGCGTACGACCCCGAGCGAGATCTACGGCAGCGTCGTGCCGCGCGACCTGCGCAAGGCCTACGACGTGCGCGAGGTGATCGCGCGCGCCTGGTGGACGGCAGCGCGCTTCGACGGAGTTCAAGGCCCGCTACGGCTCGACGCTCGTCACCGGCTTCGCGCGCCTGCATGGGCTTTCTCGTCGGCATCATCGCCAACAACGGCGTGCTGTTCTCGGAGTCGCGCGCTCAAGGCCACGCACTTCATCGAGCTGTGCAGCCACGCGCGGCATGCCGCTCGTCTTCCTGCAGAACATCACCGGCTTCATGGTCGGCAAGGCAGTACGAGCAGCGGCGGCATCGCCAAGGACGGCGCCAAGATGGTCCACGCGGTGGCCAACGCCCAGTGTCCCGAAGTTCACGGTCATCATCGGCGGCTCGCTTCGGCGCCGGGCAACTACGGCATGTGCGGCCGGCGCCTACGAGCCGCGCGCTGCTGTGGATGTGGCCGAACGCGCGCATCTCCGTCATGGGCGGCGAGCAGGCCGCCGGCGTGCTGGCCACGGTCAAGCGCGAGCAGGCTCGAGCGGCAGGGCACGCGTCATGACGCGAGGACGAGATCGAAGCCTTCGAGGCGCCCGATCCTGCGCGAAATACGAGGAGGAGGGCAGCCCCTACTACTCGACCGGCGCGCCTGTGGGACGACGGCGTGATCCCGCCCCGCGACACCGCGGACCGTCGCTCGGCACTCGGGATCCTGCCGGCCCGCCCTGGAACGCGCCGATTCCGGAGGCACGCTTCGAAGCGTGTTCCAGGATGTAGAAGCAAGAAGTCAACGGAAACAGATCGGCACGGTCAACAGAAAAAGAGGCTGTGGCCAGGTCGGCTGATACATCAGCGATCCGCCTAACGGCGAGACGACGCGGGGCACAGCCGCAACACGTTGCCAGAAACAACAACGCCACGCCCGCGAACAGTTTGCAGCGCGGCCCCGACATACCGGTCTCGCCGGGATACGTGGCCGCAATACCTTCGACGTGTCGTGGAGGATCGAGCCGCCGCCGCGCCAGCAGGACCATGGCCACGCTGGAAGGAACAAAGCCTGCCGAGCTGGGAACCCGAAGGCCGCGCCTCCGCGACGAATCGTCCCCACCGCGGCCACGCCGCCGAACCGGCGAGGAACGGGCCCAGGGGCGAGAAGTGCTGCGGCGCGTGACGTTGCACGATCACTGGTCAGGGCCGTGAACGCTGCGAAACGCAGGGGTGACGGCAGTGGCCGCGGCCTGGATCGTGCCCGGGGCGAAGAACTGCGCGATGAGCAGCATGGGCATCGAAGATAACCAGCCCTTCCGCCACCACGTAGCCGGCGGGGGCGAAAGTACTGCACGGCCATCGACTCCGCCTTGTGGGGCGATGCGCGAGGCCAGCCAGGCTCACGAGCACGAAGCCGCCCAGGATCCACAGCCACGAGACGCTGAGGAACGCGCGTGCGATGGGCAGGGCGAGCCCCGACATGAAGAGCAGCGCCTCGAACAGCGTAAGCCCACGATCGCGCCGTAGAGCGTGGACGTACGTGCGCGTGATGAAGGTGGCGCGCGCGTCCTCGGACAGCGCGGAGACAGAAGGTCGGGTGGGACGGGGCGGAGACCGGTCGAGCTCATCGGGCACCTCCGTTACTTCGTCGCCGGACGGCCGGCGCGAAAACTCTGCGCACTGTACGCACCGGCGTTTCGGCCCTTCAATGGCTGGGAAGACGACGTGGCCCGCGTCACGCTGCGGGACGGTGCGAATGGAGGGCGAATGACGGGCCCAACGTATGTCAACATTGGACTTCTTGGCGACGCCACCCTCCCAGCCGTCCCTACCACGTCCTGCGCCACCACGACTTCCGCCTGCTCTGGGGGTCCCAGTTCGTGTCCCTCACGGGCAGCCCAGATGCAGGTCGGTGGCGCTGCACTGGCACGTCTACCTGCTCACCGGACTCGCCCGCTGGCGCCTCGGCCTGCGTCGGCCTGACCCGCGTCCTGCCCATCATCGCGTTCTCGCTGTGGGGCGGGATCGTGGCCGACCGTTTCGATCGCCGACCGCAAGAAGGTCATGCTGCTCTCCCAGTCGGTCGATGGCGGTCTTCTCGACTGCTCCTGGCCGTCGCTGACCTCCGCGGCCACGCGAGCCTGGCCGTCCTGTACGTCGCTGAACGCGGCTACGGGCGCCGCCGTCCGCGTTCGACAACCCGGCCCGCGCAGGCGCTGGTGCCGCGGCTGGTGCCGCCGAAGGACCTGCCGAGCGCGCTCGCCCTCGAACCTCGTCATGTTCCACGCCGCCTTCATCGGCGGCCCCGGACTGGCCGGCCTGATGCTGGCCGGGGGCGGCGCGACCATGCTCGCGCGGCGGCGCGCGCCGTCTGGCCGGGGCGCGGGCGGGGAGCCTTCGCGTCATCGCGACGATCTACGCGGTGAACGCCCTGTCTTTCCTGGCCGTGATCGCCGCCCTGCTACCTGATGCGCACGAACGCGGGCGGTCGCCGCCGAGCGGCTCGGTGACGGACGAACATCCGCTGGACTCGCCGAAGACGGGACTGCGCTTCGTGTTCACGACGCCGATCATGGTCTGGACGATGGGCCTCGACTTCGTCGGCGACCTTCTTCGCGGGCTCCCTCTCCCTCGCTCCCGATCTTCGCGGACCAGGTGCTCCACGTGGGGGCCGCCGGCTACGGGTGGCTGGTGGCGGCGCCCGCCCTGGGCGCGCTCGTCGGCTCGATCTACACCTCCGTCGTGCACCTGCCCCGCGGGCAGGGCCGCGTGACTGTCTGGGCCATCGCCGCCTACGGGCTCTGCACGATCGCCTACGGCCTGGGCCCGCGCTACTGATCGTGTTCGCCGCCCTGGCCGGCACCGGGCCTGAGCGACCTCGTCTCCACCGTGATCCGGCAGACCCTGCGCCAGCTCCTGACCCCGGACGCCTTGCGCGGGCGCGGATGACGTCGGTGAACATGATCTTCTTCATGGGCGGCCCCCAGCTCGGGGAGATGGAGGCGGGGCTCGTGGCCTCGCTCTTCACGTCCGCCGCCCTGGGGGCGCGCGTGTCCGTGGTGATCGGAGGCGTGTCCTCACCCTGGCCGCGCGGCGGTGGTGGCCGCGCGGTCGCCGCCTGGTGCGCGACTACGAGCCGCCCACGGCCTGAGGACCCCGCGCCCGGCGGACCCGCTTGGGTCAGAATAAAGCGTGGCAGCGAGCCTTCAAGGGAGGAGCCGTGCAGCTCGAGCGACTGCAGGTCGAGTTCGACGGGCCGGTGGCGCGCGTCTGGCTGAACCGGCCGGACGTGCGCAACGCGTTCGACGGGCTCATGGTCACCGAGCTGCGCAAGACCCTCTTCGACCTCCGCACCGTCGACGCCGTGCGCGTGATCGTGATCGGGGACGCGGCCCCGCCTTCTGCGCGAGGGCCGACCTCCAGTGGATGAAGGCGACCGTCGCCTTCACGCGCGAGGAGAACCTGAGCGAGGCCCAGGCCCTGGCCGACCTCTTCTTCACCGTCTACGAGTCGCCCAAGCCCGTGATCGCGCGCGTGCACGGCGCGGCCCTGGGCGGCGGGGCCGGGCTCGTGGCCGCCTGCGACATCCCGGTGGCCGCCCTGGGCACGCAGTTCGGGTTCACGGAGGTCCGCCTCGGCATCATCCCGGCCGTGATCTCGCCCTACGTCGTGAGCAAGATCGGCGAGTCCGCGGCCCGCGAGCTCTTCCTGACCGGCGAGCGCTTCGAAGCGGTCGAGGCCTGCGGGATCGGCCTCGTGCCGCCAGGCCGTGCCGGAGGAGGACCTGGACCAGGTCGTGGAGGCGCGCATCGGCGAGCTGCTCCAGTCCGCGCCGCGCGCGATCGCGGAAGCCAAGGCCCTCATCCGCGAGGTGGCCTTCCGGCGCGTCGAGGACGTGCAGCGCTATACGGTCGAGCGCATCGCCGACGTCCGCATCTCGGCCGAGGCCCAGGAGGGCATGCAGGCGTTCCTGGAGAAGCGCAAGCCGTACTGGGTCGTGTGAAGAAGGTCCTCATCGCCAACCGCGGCGAGATCGCCGTGCGCGTGGCGCGCACCTGCCGGGTGATGGGCCTCGCCGACGGCGGCCGTGTATTCGGAGGCGGACGCGGGCGCCCTGCACACGCGGGTGGCGGACGAGGCGGTCGCCGATCGGGCCCGCCGGAGGCCGCGCGCTCGTACCTCAGCATCGATGCGATCCTGGGCGCCGCCCGCCAGCGCGGGCGCCGGACGCCGTCCATCCCGGCTACGGGTTCCTCGAGCCAGAACGGCGACTTCGCGGACGCGGTCGCGGCGCGCCGGCCTCGACCTTCATCGGCCCGCCGGGGCCGTGCACCGCCGGATGGGGGACAAGAAGGCGCGCGCCGCGCTGATGGCGGCGGCCGGCGTGCCCGTCGTGCCCGGCTACGACGGCGACGACCAGACGGACGACGTGCTGGCCCGGGAAGCGCGCGCGCATCGGCTGGCCCGTGATGATCAAGCCCTCGCGCGGCGGCGGCGGCAAGGGGATGCGGCGTGGTGCGCGCCGAGAACGAGTTCCGGCCCGCGCTGGCCGGCTCGCGCCGCGAGAGCCGGCTCCGCCTTCGGCGACGACGTGGTGGTGCTGGAGAAGTTCGTCGAGCGGCCCCGGCACATCGAGGTGCAGGTGCTGGCCGACACGCACGGGCCACGTCGTGCACCTGCTGCGAGCGCGAGTGCTCGATCCAGCGCCGGCACCAGAAGGTGGTCGAGGAGACGCCCAGCCCCGCCCTCGACGACCGAGCGCCGCGCGCGCTGTGCGCGGCGGGGTCGCCGCGGCCGCGCGCCGCGTCGGCTACGTCAACGCGGGCACGGTCGAGTTCCTGCTCGACCCGGACGGCGCCTTCTACTTCCTCGAGATGAACACGCGCCTGCAGGTCGAGCATCCGGTCACGGAGTGCGTCACCGGCCTCGACCTCGTGCGCCTGCAGATCGAGGTCGCGGCGGGCCGGCCGCTTGTCGTTCGCGCAGGACGCCGTCGTCGCGCGCGGGCACGCCCTCGAGTGCCGGCCTGAGCGCGGAAGACCCGTGGAACGGCGACCTGCCCTCGCCCGGACGCGCATCCTGCACCTGCGTGCCGCCCGACGGGCCCGGGCGTGCGCTTCGACGGCGGCATCGCCACCGGCTCCGAGGTGAGCGTCCACTACGATCCGCTGCTGGCCAAGATCATCACCTGGGGCGCCCACCGCGAGGAGAGCATCGAGCGCATGGCGGAGGCGCTGCGGCGCACGGTCGTGCTGGGCGTGGTGACGAACCTCGACCGCCTGCAGGCGATCGTGGCCCATCCGGCCTTCCGCCGCGGGGAGCTGCACACGGGATTCCTCGAAGAGCACCTCTCCGCGCTCGAGCGCGTCGCCCTGCCCGCCGCGGAAGGTCTGGCCGCGGCCGTCCTGGCCCTCAGCCGCACGCCGGGGGCGACCGACCAACGGCGCCGGGCGCCCGGTCGCCGACCCCTGGGCGAGCCTCGGGGGCTGGAGGCTCGGCTGATGCGCCTCGTCTGCGGGGACCAGACGATCGGACGTCGAAGTGCGCGACGGCGGGAGCGGCCCGGGTGACGGTGGACGTTCCGCGTGGAGCCGCGGGCGGTGCCTTCGTCTTTCCGCCAGGGCGATCGCCGCGAGACGTTCCACTGCGTGCGCGACGGCGACACCGTGCACCTCTTCTGGCGCGGCCGCGCCTACCGGCTGGAGGAAGAGACGGAGAGGAGCCGCGCGTCGCATCGCCACGTCGGGGGAGGGCTGGAGGCGCCCATGCCGGGCAAGGTCATCGCCGTGAAGGTCGCCCCCGGTGATACGGTGATGAAGGGGGACGAAGCTGCTCGTGGTCGAGGCCATGAAGATGGAGAACGCCGTCCGCGCTCCCCGCGAAGGCCGCGTGAAAGTCGGTGTCGGCGCAGGTCGGCGACATGGTGAGCCCGGAGTCGTGCTGGTGGAGCTGGAATGACCTGCCGCGGCGGGTGCGCGTGGTCGAGGTGGGCCCGCGCGACGGCCTGCAGAACGAGAGCGGCCGCCCTCGGCGTGGAGGACAAGGTCGGCCTTCGCGCAGGCCTTGATCGACGCCGGGCTGCCGCGTGGTCGAGGCGGGCGCGTTCGTGTCGCCGCAGCTGGGTGCCGCAGATGGCGGGCTCGGACGAGGTGCTGCGGCGCGCCTGCAGCCGTCCGGGCGTGCGCCTGCCGGTGCTCGTCCCCAACCGCCAGGGGTTCGAGGCGCGCGCGCGGCCGCGGGCGCGCGCGAGATCGCCGATCTTCACCGCGGCCAGCGAGACCTTCAACCGCAAGAACATCAACGCCTCGATCGACGAGTCGTTCGCGCGCTTCGCGGAGTTCGTGCCCGACGCGCGCCGCGACGGGCTATGGGTGCGCGGCTACGTCTCGACCTGCTTCGGCTGCCCCTACGAGGGCGCGCGTGGACCCGGCGAGTCGTGGAGCGTCGTCGCGCCGGCTCGGCCGACGTCGGCTGCCACGAGGTCTCGATCGGCGACACCATCGGCGTGGCCGTCCCCACCCAGGTGCACGGACGTGATGGGACGGCTGACGGAGGCCGTGCCCAGGTCGACCGCGTGGCCGTCGCACTTCCACGACACGCGCGGCACCGCGCTCGCCAACGTGCTGGCCGCGCTGCGACGCAGGGCATCGACGGTCGTGGACAGCTCCGCGGGCGGTCTCGGGCGGCTGTCCCTATGCGCCGGGCGCCAGCGGCAACCTCGCGACCGAAGACCTCCTCTACATGCTGCACGGGATGGGCATCGCGCACCGGCGTGGACCTGGACAAGGTCGCGGCGGCCTCGCGCGGCGCTCGGCCCCGGCTCGGGCATGCGCTGCCCAGCCGCTATCTCCGAGCCTGCGCACGCGCTGTCCGTCGCGGGCTGACCGCGGCGATGAGCGAGGACCCGCACCATCCTCGTCGTCGACGATCAGCCGGACAACCGCGAGCTGCTCATGCGGCGCGCTGGAGCGCGAGGGCTTCCGCGTGGTGGGGGCGGAGAGCGGCCGGCAGGCCTTCGACCGACGTCAAGGGCGCGGCATCTCGTTGATCCTGCTCGACGTGATGATGCCCGGGATGAGCGGGATCGAGGTGCTGCAGGCGGTGCGCGAGACCCACACCGCCTCCGCGCTGCCCGTGATCATGGTGACGGCGAAGGCGCAGAGCGAGGACGTGGTGGAGGCTCTCGGCAGCGGCGCCAACGACTACGTCACCAAGCCCATCGACTTCCCGGTCGCGCTCGCGCGCATCCAGGCCCAGCTCCGCATCCGCCGCCCGCCCGCGCGACGACGAGGTGATGGACCCGCGCGACCTGCGGCCCGAGCCTCGTGCTCGACGGCCGCTACCGGCTGGAGGGCGCGTGTGGGCGCGGGCAGCTTCGGGACGGTCTACAAGGCGCGGCATCTCGAGCTGGACCGCACGGTCGCGGTGAAGGTCCTGCAGGCGAGCGCGATCACGGATCCGGACGCGATGACGCGCTTCCGGCGGGAAGGCGATCACCGGCCTGCCGCGTGCGCCATCCCAACGCCGTCGGCGGTCCTGGACTTCGGCATCACCAGCCGCGGGGTCGCCTACCTGGTCATGGAGCTCCTCGCCGGCTACGCGCTCGGGGACGAGATCAAGGGCGGCCGCGTGCTGCCCCTGGGCCGCGCGCTGCGCATCGTGGCCGCGGTGTGCGAGGCCCTGGCCGTCGCCCATCGCGCCGGCATCGTGCATCGCGACATCAAGCCCGGCGAACGTGTTCCTCCACCAGGCGGGCGGGCAGGAGGTGCCGAAGGTGCTGGACTTCGGCATCGCCAGGATCGCGGGGCGGCCGCCCTCCAGCAGAGGGTCACGCTCGAAGGCTGGATCGTGGGCACGCCCGTGTACATGGCCCCCGAGCGCTTCGGCCCCCAGGAGATCACCGGAGAGGCCGACGTGTACAGCGCGGGCATCATGCTGTACCAGATGCTCACGGGCCGGCTGCCCTTCGACGCGGACAGTGACCCCCTGGCCGTGGCCATGAAGCACAAGCACGAAGAGCCCCCGCGCCTGCGCGCCCTGCGGCCGGACGCCCCCGCCGCGGTCGAGGAAGCCATCCTCTCCGCGCTGCGCAAACACCCGAGCCAGCGGCCGACGGCGGCGCAGTTCGCGGCGCTCCTCCAGGCGGCGCTGCCGCCGTCGCCCGCGCCGTCGCCCGCGCGCTAGAAATCAGGCGGAGGCCGCCCGTCAGGGCGACGCCGCCGGCGTCGATCTCGACGTGGTCCTCCGCGGTGGGCTCGAGGAGACGGTGGCGCGCGAGAAGCCGCAGCTGGGTCCCGATCGCCACGTGCCGCGCGACCCGCCAGTCAGGCCCGGCGCCCACGTTGAACCCGAAGGGCGTGATTGCTCGTCTCCGCCAGGGGCAGTGCCCGTCACCGTGACCGTGTCGAAGGGATAGGCCTGGGTGTAGTCGACCCGCTGCACGAGCTCCGCGCGCACGGCGATGAGCGAGGGTCCGGCGAAGGCGGACCACTGAACGCGCGAGGAGCCTCCGAGCAGCGCCAGGTCGAGATGCAGGGCATTCTCACGCTGGGACGTGCCGCGGAAATCGCCCGACGCCGCCCGGAAGGCGCCGAAGTAGAGCGGGTGGGGGAGCGTCGCGGTGAACGATCCCGTACCGTCGCGGCGCCCGAACGACCCGCCGCGGTGAGGCCCAGCCGCCGGCCCAGGCGGAGGCCCAGCCCGAGCTCGAAGACCGGGCCCGCGTCCTGGTGGTACTGCGCGTCGATGCGTCCCTGCTCCGCGAACTCCGTGAACGTCTGCGTCCCGGTGAAGTCGCGCGCGCCGGGCACGAACCCTCCGTGCAACCAGATGCGCACGCGTGCGGGCGGGTCGAACGTCTGGGCGTCCGCCGGCCGGCCGCGGCCGGGGTCAGGGCGGTGAGAGCGAGAACCGCCGGAAGCGCGCTCATTGGACGCCGACCGCCGTCCAGGCCTGGATCAGCGCGCGCTCCGCCGGGCTGCCGGCGCCGTAGAGGTCGCGCGCGGACTGGATCGTGACCACGCGCGCGGTCGCGAAGCTGCGTCCGACGGCATCATCAGGGTGAACGCGCGGTACATCACCTTCTCGATCTGGTCGCGGTTGCCGCCGCCCACGCCCTGGACGCTCAGGCGCGACGTCCGATTCGTTCCTCCCTCGATGGCCAGGTAGTACACCTGGTTCGAGATCGAGCAGTTGCGGTGGATGCCGCCGGCATCCTGGGGGCCCTGGTAGCGCGTGCTGTAGTGGTCGGGGTGGCCGTAGAGCGCCGGGTTGTCCATGGAGCGGACGGCGCCCGGGGTCGTGATGTCCTCGCCGAGCTGGTAGTCCGCCTTGAGGGCCCGTTGCCGGCGGCCTGGAAGAAGAACTCGGCGCTCGTGCCCATCATGTCCGAGAACGATTCGTTGAGGGCGCCCGATTCGCCGACCCCGCGCAGCCGCGACGGTGAACTGCGTGACCCCGTGCGTGAGCTCGTGCGCCACCACGTCAGGGCGGCGGAGAAGGGCTTGAAGTTCTGGCCGTCGAGGAAGACGCCCGCGGGCAGGCCTTCGCCGAAGACCATGGTGCCGTTGCCGGCATAGAACGCGTTGGCGTAGAAGAGGTTCACGACGTCGGGTCCGTAGCGCCCGTAGTCCTCGAGGCGGACGGGGTGGACGACGGAGCGGACGCGGAGATCGTTGCCGTCGAGCCCGCGGCGCCGAAGCGCTTGAAGTAGTAGTCGTAGACGTAACCGGAATAGGTGTGGGCGTCCACGGCCGGCCCGTCCGCCCAGTCGTTGTCGGAGTCGGAGATGAGGTCGGAGTCGCCCGTGGCCAGGACGCCGTTGAGGAACTGGATCGTGCGCTCGAGGCTCCCCTGGAGGTCGAAGGTCTCCAGGAGGGGCGGGCGGAGGAGGTCGTCGCCGAAGAACCGTCCGCCCGCCGCGCGCACGCTCATCTTCTTGTCGTCGCCCAGGACCCCGCGGCCGTGCCCGACGGCGGACTGGGTCTGGATCTCGGAGCGCACCTCCACGACCGCGCCCGTGTGGGCGTCGATGGAGTAGACGATGCGATCGCCTCCCGTGAAGACGGGCAGCGTGAACGAGGACGAACCCGCCCTCGTCCCGCGGCCGGACGACCAGCTCAGGCCGGTTGCCGAGGGCTGGCCGGACACTCGCGAGATGATGTCGACCGCGCGATCGGCGCCGAAGGCGAGCACGGGGTCGAGGTCGATGCCGTCGTAGAACGAGCCGAACACGGACACCACGTCCGCGCCGGAGATCTGGACGGCCAGATCGCCGCCCACGGCAGGCACGCCCTTGTACCGCTGCTCGTAGCGCGCGTGCTGGCGGCCGGGGAGGAGGTGTCGTCGCGGACCGTCCGCAGGACGAGCCCGCCCTCGCGCACCAGCCCCTCGATGCGCGCCGCCCACGCTTGCGCCTCCGCGGTGGCGGCCGCGGCCACGCGACGCGCGGCTCCGCGGCCTCCGCCGGCGCGGGGAGGGCGAGGCGAGCGCCGCCAGCGCCAGCAGCGATGGGAACAACCGACGGGACAAAGGGACCTCCTGACGGACGGGGCCGGCCGGCGCGCGAGCGGTCGACTATAACGCGGGTGCCGACTTGCGCCGCGCGGGAGCGCCTCCTAGAATCTTTTTTCTGCGCTCCATCGACTTTGCGCATGGGTCCGAGCTCATGGGGGTACGGGGATGACGCCAGCGGAGACGATGGGTCGACGAGGTCGCGCGGACGACGCGGCCGGACCGCGTGGTCTGGTGCGACGGCTCCCAGGCCGAGAACGCACCGCCTCGTCGCGCAGATGCTCGCGGACGGCACCTTGATGCGCGCTGGACCCGAGGCCGCCCCTGGCTGCACTCTGCACCGCAGCCACCCCTCCGACGTCGCGCGCACCGAACACCTCACGTTCATCTCCAGCCGCCGCGAGGAGGACGCCGGCCCCACCAACCACTGGATGGCGCCCGACGAGGCGCGGGCGCAAGGTGGGCCCCCTGTTCCAGGGCGCCATGAAGGGCCGGACGATGTACGTCGTGCCCTACGTGATGGGGCCTCTGGGCTCGCCCTTCAGCAAGGTGGGGATCGAGGTCACGGACAGCCCGTACGTCGTGGCCAACATGCGGATCATGACGCGCATGGGCGCGGCCGCCCTGGCCCAGCTCGGCGGGGGCGAGGAGTTCGTGCCCGGTCTCCACTCGCTCGGCGACTTGAGCCCGGAGCGCCGCTTCATCGTCGCACTTCCCGGAGGAGCGGCTCGATCTGGAGCGTCGGCTCCGGCTACGGCGGCAACGCGCTGCTCGGCAAGAAGTGCTTCGCGCTGCGCATCGCCAGCACCATGGCCCGCGACCAGGGCTGGATGGCCGAGCACATGCTCATCCTGGAGCTGGAGCTGCCAGGGCAGGAGCGGCACTACATCGCGGCCGCCTTCCCGTCCGCCTGCGGGAAGACGAACCTCGCCATGCTGCGTGTCGCCGCTGCGAGCACCTCGGCTACAAGGTGCGGACGATCGGCGACGACATCGCCTGGCTGCGCCCCGGACCGGACGGGCGGCTGTGGGCGGTCAACCCGGAGGCCGGGTTCTTCGGCGTGGTGCCCGGCACGGGGCCGGAGACGAATCCCGGCGGCCATGGCCACCATCTGCCACGACACGATCTTCACGAACGTGGCCGTCACGCCCGACGGCGTGCCGTGGTGGGAGGGCAAGGACAAGAACGCCGCCCGCGCGACCTCATCGACTGGCAGGGCCGGCCCTGGGACCGCACGGGCAAGGCCGCCCATCCGAACTCGCGGTTCACGGCCTCCGCATCGCCAGTGCCCGACCATGTCCGCGCGCTGGGAAGACCCGCAGGGGGTGCCCCTCTCCGCCATCATTTTCGGCGGGCGGCGCGCGCGCGTGGCCCCGCTCGTCTTCCAGGCCCGCGACTGGGACCACGGCGTCTTCATCGGCGCGACCATGGGGTCGGAGACGACGGCCGCCGCCACCGGCCAGGTCGGCGTGGTGCGCCGCGACCCCATGGCCATGCTCCCGTTCTGCGGCTACAACATGGCCGACTACTTCGCGCACTGGCTCGACATGGGCGCGGCAAGCTGACGCGTCCACCCGCGGTCTTCCACGTGAACTGGTTCCGCACCGGCGCGGACGGCCGGTTCCTGTGGCCGGGCTTCGGCCAGAACCTGCGCGTCCTGCTCTGGATGATCGACCGCGTGAAGGGCAAGGGCGCGGCGGAGGAGACGCCGATCGGACTCGTGCCCGGCGAGGGCGGCATCGACTTCGACGGCCTCAGCCTCACCAAGGCCGAGGGAAGCACTCCTCCGTGTCGAGAAGGACGAGTGGGCGGCCGAGGTCCCGGAGATCCGCGCGTTCTTCGAGCGCTTCGGCGACCGCATCCCCGAGCCCCTGGTGCGCTCCCTGGACACCCTCGCCCAGCAGCTCGCGACGACGACGGTCTGACCGCTACTTCAGGTCCGAGTTGCTCACGAAGGCGAGCATCCGTCCGTCCGGCGACCAGGACGGCACGTTGATCGTGCCCTGCCCGCCGTAGACGTACGCGATCACGCGCGGGAAGCCGCTGCCGGTGGGCATCAGCCGCAGGTACACCCGCTTGTAGTACGGGTGGTCGGCGGGGCTCGACGTCCTTGGGGAAGCTGATGAAGGCGATCCATTGCCCGTCGGGCGAGAGGTGGGGGAACCAGTTGTTGTATTCGTCGCTCGTGACCTGCTCGGGGATCCGACCCGTCGCGCTTCATGCGCCAGATCTGCATGGTCCCGCTGCGCAGCGAGTTGAAGTAGACGTAGCGTCCGTCCGGCGAGTACTCGGGACCGTCGTCGAGCCCCTTCGACTTCGTGAGGTTCACTTCGGGGCCGCTGCCGTCGGAGGCGATGCGGTAGATGTCGAACTCGTCGTTCCGGCCGCCCGGTGTAGACGAGAACTTCCCGTCCGGCGACCAGCCGTGCAGGTACGACGGCGCCAGCGGGAGTGATGTGCTTCGGCGTGCCACCCGCCACGGGCACGGTGTAGACCGTGGACCGGCTGTCGCCCTGGCTCTGGTCGCTGATGGCGAGCATCGTCCCGTCGAAGGAGAGGACGTGGTCGTTGTTGTTGCGGTTCGCGAAGCGCGGTGTCGATCGAGCGCCGGCTGGCGCGGTGGCGAGGTCGAAGCGGAAGAGGCGGCCGCGGCCCTCCACGCGCCCGCTGGTGTTGTAGATGAGCGCGCGGCCGTCCTTCGTCCAGTTCGGCGCCTCGAAGGGCTGAGCGGCGCTGTGCACGACCTGACGGTGCCCGCTGGCCACGTCGAGGATCTCGAGGTGCGCTGCCGATGTAGTCGCGGTAGGGGACGAACCCGTCCTTGGCCGGACGGATGATGCGCACGTCGCGGAAGACCGCCTTCTCGACCACGTCCGGGTTGTGCGGAGCACGAGGAACGAGGCCCGACGTAGACCTCGTCCCCCAGGTCGAGGTCGGAGGCCGTGCTCACCGTGAACAGGTCGCCGAAGCGCGCGACGGACATGGTGTAGGTGTTGCCCTTGCCGCTCGAGCTGGACGACGTCCGCTCCCGTGATGGCGGACGTGATCTGCTCGGTGATCGCGCCCTTCGTCTTCCGCAACTGCAGCGAAGTGAGGCCGTCGCCGTGGACGGCGGCATCGGCGTAGGGCGAGTCCGCGTCCAGCGTGCTCCGCACGATCCAGCCCAGCTTGCGATGGGGATCGACGCCGGTGCCGATCGAGCTCGACCCGCGCCTGCAGGATGAAGTCGCCCGTCATCTTCTTCCAGGCGAAGTGGAACTCGTCGCGGGCGGCCCACATGTTCGTCCCCGCCGCCGTGAGCGTGTACTCCTGCGAGACGGCGTTGTAGGCGGCCGATCCGGCGAGCTGCGGGGAGCCGACGTCTCCGTGCGCGTCGAACTGTCCGGTACCGTCTCCGGCCCCGCGGCCAGAGGCAGGGCCGCGGCCAGGGCCGCCATCACCAGCAGGGACGTCGTCTTGTGCTGCACCGTGGCCTCCGTGCCGAGTGTGAGCGGCGTCGCCCGGGCCCGCCGCGTGGCCGGGGAAGGTAGCACGGCGGACCTCTCCTGCCCTCGGTCTACGTCAAGGTTGAGGGATGAAGAGGGAAACCGCTTTCATCGCTGCCATCGCCCTCGCGGCCGCGTTGCCCGCCTGCGAGTACTTCGACAAGAGCCCCACGACGCCGGCCCCCAGCCCCAGCCCGGCCACGGCCGCGCTCTCGATCACGGTGGCGCCGGACCCGCTGAAGATCCTGTGGGTCTGCCCGATCGCCGACACGTATTGCTTCGGCTCCCTCGACTCGACGGTGACGGTCACGGAGACGGCGGGCGTCGGCGGCCGCGTGGACAACGTGGACTTCACCGTGCGCGATTCCGTGCTCGGGATCGAGCTGACGACGCTGCACCTCTCGTCCGAGGACATCAAGGCCAAGGCGGGGACCAACCGGATCGAGCCGCTGGGCAAGCTGGCCGTGCGCCCCATCGTCGAGGGCTACCCGGTGAAGAAGGACGTCCCGCGGCCGTCGCTCAACATCGACATCTCGGTGCAGCTCACGGACGACAAGAACAACGTGGTGAAACAGACGAAGCGGGTTCCGGTCGCGCTGATCGGCTAAACGGACGGGAACGGAGACGGAGAGGGAGACGGGGTCGAGAGCCGACTCGCTCCGTCTCCGTGCCCGTCTCCGTCCGTTTGGCGATTCTGGTTACGCCGCGGTGGCGTGCGTATCCCGAAGACACTTCGTCGAGGTCGTGCGCCATCTCTTCCACGGTCTGGTATCGCTCCCCGGGTTCCTTCTTCAGGCCGCGCAGTATCACCGCTTCCAGCTCCTCCGGGATGTGGTCGTTGACCGTGCGCGGAGGCGGCGGGGATTGCGGATGTGCGCGAGGACGACCTTCATCATGGTCTCCGCGGTGAAGGGAAGCCGGCCCGTGAAGACCTCGTAGAGGACGACGGCCAGCGAGTAGATGTCGGAGCGGAAGTCGGCGGGCGAGCCCTGCGCCTGCTCCGGAGGAATGTAGTCCGGGGTTCCCATCACGGTTCCGGCCGTGGTCAGCCCGGAAGCGCCGGCGGCCGTGCCCGCCTTCATCTCCGACACGCGCGCGATCCCGAAGTCCATGATCTTCAGGTCGCCCGTCTCGGGGAGGATCAGCATGTTCTGGGGCTTGATGTCGCGGTGCACGACGCCCTGGGCGTGCGCCGCCTCCAGGCCCTGGCACATCTGCTTCGCGATGCGCAGGCCGACGCCGATGGGCAGTGCGCCCTTGCTCGCGATGAGGTCCTTGAGGGTGACGCCCTCGAGGTACTCCATCGAGATGTAGGCCGTGCCGCCCGTCTCCCCGAAATCGTGCGTGCGGAGCACGTTCCGATGGGTGATGCGGCGGGCGAGCTTGGTCTCCTTCTTGAACCGGTCGAGGATGGTGGGGTCTTCGTTCAAGACGTCGGGACGCAGCACCTTGAGCGCCACCTCTTCGTCGAGCTGCTGGTCGCGCGCGAGGTAGACGACGCCCATCCCGCCCTTGCCCAGCGTGGACAGGAGCTCGTAGCGCGACGGCGAAGAGGTCGCCGCGCCGCATGGCGAGGCCGGGTGAGACGGCGGTGAGGCGGCCGTCTCCGACAGCGTCGCGCTCGTTCCCGTGGCCTCCTGCGTCACCCCCGCCGCCTTCTTCTGCACGGTCTCCTTCGCGCAGGAAGTCGATGAGCTGCTCCTTCTCGCGGAGGTCGGCCGAGCAGGCGGTTGAAGGTCTTGGCCAGCGTGCCGATCTCGTCCCCGGTGTCGACGTCGACCTTGCCGGAGTAGGAGCCGTTGCGGGCGCGCTCGACGAGGTCGGCCAGGCGCCGCACGGGCCCGGTGATGCGGGCCGCGCCCAGGTAGGCGAAGAGGAGGCCCGAGCACCATCACCGCCGCCGAGACCATGATCGAGCTGTTCCGGAAACGCCGGAACGCCGCCAGCTCGCGTCCTTGCTGCGCAGGGCCACGACCGCCCCCACCGCTTGCCCGGTGGCGGTCTTGAGGGCACTTCGATGCCGACGTGCTGGTCCCCGGCGAGGTCGATCTCGAATTTATCCGAGCTGCCGGAAGCCGAGCTCGGGCCGGTTCAGGGCCCCGCGCAAAGCGGGCTCCTTGGGACCGAGCGACGACACCGCGAGCTGCGGAGAGGCGCCCGGCGCCACCGTGACGAACGCAATCTCGCTGTGGGTCAGCTTCCGGATTTCGGACGCGAGCACCTCGTTGAGGCCGTAGCCGGCGACGAGGACGCCCTTGAGCTCGCCGGCCGTCACCATGGGCACCGACACCGCGTGATAGAGGCGGTCGGACGTGCGCCAGACCGTCGCCGACTCTTCGCCCTCCAGGGGCTTCATGACGATGGGCGCCTTCGAGAGGTCCTCGCCCTGCGCCGGAGGGCCGGTCGGTGCGCGCGACGACCACGCCCGAGGGATCGGTCACGATGAAGAAGTCGGCCTTGATCTCCTCGTTGCGCTCCTTGAGCGTGTCCAGGATCGAGGTCGCGTCCTTCGTCTCCACGAGGCTCTTGAAGAACGGGTCGTTCCCGAGCACGCGGATGCCGAGCTTGAGCTTGTTGTAACGGTCGGCCTGGAATGTCTCCCAGACCTGGCGCGTCTCCGTCAGGCCGCGGGCGACGTTCTCCTCGGCCAGGCGGTCGGCCTGGACGGTCGTGAAGACGAGCGAGGTGAAGACGAGCGCCACCACCAGCGGCGCTCGTGAACAGCAGGATCTTCTGAGTGAGACCCATAGGCTAATACTTCTCGTTCGTGGAGTAGTCCTTCCCGAACTTGTTCTTGTGAGGGACCGACTTGTAGGTCGACCCGTCCAGGGTGAAGCGGGCCTGCGCCGTGCCGGTCTCCGGTGACCGCTCACCTCCGACCCCGCGTCGCCTCCACGCTCGTGCCAGGCCTTCACCAGGTATTTGCCCGCGGGGACGTTCTCGATCGTGAAGGTTCCGTCCACGGCCGCCTTGGTGAAGAGCGGGTTGTCGCGCACGACCACGACCGCGCTCATCTGCGGATGGATGTTGCAGTAGACCTTCACGATCCCGGGATGCTGGAACGTGAACGACCCCATCTTCGGGCGCTTGTACAGCTCCATGTCGAATCGGTTCTCGCCGGAGACGGAGAACGCGTTGTGGAAGATGGGATCCTCGTTGGGGAACTGCACGGTCCCTCCGACCGGGACCACCACCACGTGCGGGTTGAACGACTTGCCCTTCATGATCATGGTCGCGGTCGCGGGCTTCGGCTTGCAGGCGCGCGCCGTCCACGTAGACGACGACGTCCGAGAGGTCGGTGGCCTTGCGGCCGCCCTTGTCGACCAGCTCGACCTTGCCCGTGATCGTACCCGCGCTTGCAGGCCACCGGGAGGACGACCAGCGGCAGGATCAGCGCGGCACGCGCGGCGATCTGTCGGAGGGGCATCGAAGCGGCGCGATTGTACATCGGGTGCGCGGCCGCCTCCTGGCGGGCCGGACCGGGTGCGGCGTGCCTCACCCTATAATCCGCCGCCGATGGTCCCTCTTTCCGCTCTGGTACTTGCCGCCGCCACCGCCGCATCGACTCCCGCCAGCTCCTCGGTGGACGGAAACGCCGCCTTGCGCCACGCCAGCGCCCTGGCCTCGCTCGGCCCGCACCCCTGGGGCTCGCCCCGTTCGCGCGCGGCCGCCGCCTACGTCGCGGCCCAGCTCCGCGGCGCCGGCCTCGCCGAGGTCCGCCAGGAGGACTTCGAGGTCAAGGGCGTGCGCGGCGTCCAACGTCGTCGGCGTCCTCAAGGGCGCCGGTCCCGGAATGGTCGTGGTGGGCGCCCACCACGACACCGCGCCCGATGCTCCCGGCGCGTACGACGACGGAGGGGGCGTGGGCGTGATGATCGAGGTCGCGCGGGTGATGGCGCGGCGTCCGCCGCCGCCGCGGACGATCGTGTTCGCATCCTGGGACGGCGAAGAGGCCTGGTCGACGGGCTGGGGACGACCACGGGCTCGCGCGCGTACGTGCGCAGCCTGGCCCGCAGGCCCGCGACGTCGTGGCCGCGTTCGTGGTCGAGATGAGCGGATGGAGCAGGGGCACGCCCGTCGCTGCAGCCCGATCGCCTACGCCGATCCGCTGCGTCCGGGCGGCACGTCGATCGCTCCCGCGCTGGCTCGGTGGCGGCGGCGCTGTCCGGCGCGCGCGGCGCCGGAGGCGCTCGCCTCGGCGTCGGCGATCCGTGGCTCGTCGTGGCTCTACCAGCCCGCGGTGCGCACGTTCCGGGTCAACCACTACGGCGACGACCTCTCGTTCCTGCAGGCGGGCGTGCCTGCGCCGTCTTCGCGTCGGACTCCTCGTTCAGCGCGTTCTATCCCGTGGTACCACCAGGCCGCCGACACCGCAGACCGGCTCGATCGCCGCCGCGCTGGCGCCGGATGGGGCGAGGCCGTGCGCGGCGCGGTGGACGAGGTGGTGCGGGCTCCCATCCGCCGCGACGCGGACGCGGATTGGTTCGCGGTCTTCGGCCGCGTCGGCTCGCGCTGGATCTTGCTTCGCTGGTGCCGGCCGCCCTGCTGCCGGGACTCGTGAACGGCCATGGCAGCGGAGGGCGGCGTCTCCTGGCGCGCACGCTCCTGTCTGCCGCCTTCGCCGTGCTGGTCTGGGGTCGATCCGGTGCCCGCGCTCTGGATCGCCGGGTTGCCCGTGCTCGTGACGGGCCTCCCGTCGCGGCGTACGGCGTGGGGCCTGTCTCTCCTCCCCGCGGTCGCTCTCCTGCTCCTCGGGCGCCGCGGCCTGGGCCCGCGGCTTCACGCACGGCGACGTGGCTTCCGCTGTGGTACCGCGCGGCGCTGGTGGCGGCGCTGCCCTCTCCGTTCCCCGCCGTGGCCGCCGGGGCGGCATCAAGAAGAAAAGCGCGCGGCCGGCGGCTCGTCCCGTCAAACGCGGTCGCCACGGGCACGTATCGCGAGCTGACGCGAATCCGTCCCGCCGAATTGTCTCTGACTCCGTCTTCCCACGGGCGTACGACCGTCACACCTCATCTCTCCGCAAAACCTCGGATAAAGGAGGTCCAATGAAACGGGTCACCCTCACCGCCGTGGTGTCCCTGCTCCTCGCGCTGGCGCTTCCGAGCGCGTGGGCGGACGAAATCACCGACTGGAACGAAACGCTGTTCCGTGTCGCGCTCCTCGGTAACACCTCGCCCTCGTGATCACGCGCAGCGCCGCGATCGTCGAGTCAGCCGTCTCTCGACGCCGTGAACGGCGTCGAGCCGCGCTACCGATTCCTGCGGGTCCCGCCTCGCGGCGCCGGCGGAGCCGTCCCGCGCGCGGCCGCCGTCGAAGCCGCCTTCCAGACGCTCACGGCTCTCTCGTGACGCCGGCAACCACTGACGCCCCGGCACCCGCCATCACCACTCTCTCGCCGCGCGCCGGGCGGTATCGATGCTGGAGATCGCCAGCGATCCCCACGAGACGGCAGCCTCGATCGCGGACGGCGGCCTGGGGCGCCCAGGTCGCGGATCAGATCCTGAAGTGGCGGAACGGGCCGCCGACGCCGGACGGATTCTCTGAACCTCGCCCGTGGACCTCGGGCGGTCCTCCCGAAAGTGGCAATGCACCGCCCCGCCCATCGGTCCCCAGTTCGCGATCATGGCGACGTGGATCCTCGAATCTCAGACCAGTTCCGTCCCGGCGGTCCGCCGGCCCTTGGCAGCGCGCAGTACGCCGCGGACTTCAACGAGACGAAGTCGATGGGCGACGCGAGCAGCCTGCGCACGGACGCGCGACCAGACCGCCGCGGTGTGGTCTTGGGGGACGAGCACGGCCAGCTACCTGTGGAACGCGGAGGCCCTCTCCTGATCGCGGAGAGCCGTGACGACGACGACCACGGTTCCGACCATCACGGACGGCACCAGGGGAAGAGCCTGGTCCGCAACGCGCGCCTGCTCGCCCTGCTGAACCTGGCCATCGCGGGATGCGGCCATCGCCCGCTGGGACGCCAAGTACCACTTCTCTTCTGGCGCCCGTTCCAGGCGATTCCGCGCGCGCTCGAGGACGGCAACGCCGCGACGGACCCGTCCACGACCTTCAAGACCGTGATCCCCACTCCGAACCATCCGGAGTACCCGTCCGGCCACTCCACGGTGAGGTGGCGCCGCGGCGGGGGTGCTCGAGGTTCGCTCGGCGACCGAACCCGGCTTTCCTTCGGCTCCGATGTAGTGCTGGGCACGAGGTCGCGACTTCCGCAGCTTCACGGCCGCGCTTCGAGGAGATCAAGAACGCCCGCATCTTTGCCGGCATCCACTTTCGAACCGCCTGTAACGACGGGCAGGCACTCTGGGCAGAAAGGTGGCGGGCTACGTCGTCGGGCACGCCCTGGAGCCGCTGGACGACGACGACTAGAATCCGCCCGCGATCGCGGGCACGATCGAGACGCTGTCCCCGGCCTTGAGCGGAGCCTGGCGTCGCCGAGGCCGCGGGCGTTCGCCGTTGACGAACACGCGGACGTAGCTGCGCAGCCGGCCGTCCTCGTCGCAGAGGCGTGACTTCACGCCCTTGTATTTGCCTTCCAGGGCGTCGATCACGCCCTGCACGTTCGTGGCGTCCACCTCGACTCCGCCGCGCCCGCGGTCAGCGAGCGCAGGGGAGCGGGGATCTGAACCTTGACGGCCATCGTTGTTCCTTTCTGGCTTACTAAGTCGGGGGCACTTTCGCGCATCATCCGCGACGGGCGCTCGCGACCCCCTGAAACCCTCTCGCACGCCGCCAGATCGCTGCGCGACGCCGTCGTGCTCCTACGTGCTCCTTTGCCCCCGTCCCCGTCTCCGTGCCCGTCTCCGTTCCCGTCCGTTTCGCGATCCGAGTCACTCGATGTCGAACGGTTCCTCTTCGAAGGCCTGGGTCGCGTCGCGGAAGACCCAGGCCGTCGGCGACGCGCGCGCCCGCCGCCACTCCGCACGACGATGTGCACGCACGCCGTCCGGACAGGCCTTCCGCGGCGATGCGACGGTCCGTCTCCGACGGCCGGGCCGGATGGTCCGGATGGCTGTGGTAGTACCCCGACGATGTCGAGCCCGTCGTCCGCGCGCCCGCGATCGCTGAACGCCGCATGAGGTCCTCGGGCGCGATCTCGTAGCGCACGGCGGGCCGCTCCGTCTCCCGGTTCGCTACCGGCCGACCGCGCGACGCCACTCGCACCGCGCCGTCGCGCGCCGTGCCCAGGAGGACGCCGCACACCTCGTGCGGGTATCCCGAGCGCGCGTGGCGCGGCGATCGGCGTCCGCGTCTGCGCGTGCGGGGATCTTCAACGCGCCGCGCCCGGCGCTCAGGTAACGCTCGCCGCCGTCGGGGAGCAGGGCGACGATCACCGCCCGGAGGGCGACTGTCCGCGCGACCTCGCGCGCCGCCCACAGCGCCGCCTCGCGGAGTGGCCCACGAGCAGGCCGTGGTCGCTGCAGGACCTCCGCGCACACCGCGTAGGCGGCCTCGGTGACGACCGTCACGCTTCTCGTCGTGGGCGCTCGGATCGTAGATCTCCGGGACGATCGCGCTCGCCAGGTGCTTGCAGGCCTTCGAGGCCGTGCAGCTCGTGGTCGGGCTCCACCGCCACCATCGCGCACGCGCCGGCTCGCGCTCGTGCAGGTAGCGCGCGGTGCCGACGATCGGTGCCGCTCGTGCCCAGGCCGGCCACGAAGTGGGTGATCGCGGCCGCCGGTCTGCTCCCAGATCTCGGGGCCCGTCGTCCGGTAGTGGGCGAGGGGTTGGCCGGATTGCGGTACTGGTCGGCGTAGAAGTAGCGGGTCGGGATCGGCGGCCACGCTCTCCCGCACCTCCTACGATCGCGCCGTCGGAGCCCGAGGAGCGGGTCCGGTGAACACGATCTTCGCGCCGTAGGCGCCGGCACAGGCCTGGCGCTCCGCGCTCACGCTCTCCGGGCATGCACCAGCTCGACCGGGTAGCCCTTGGCCCGGCCGACGAGGGCCAGGCCCACGGCGGTGTTGCCGGACGACGAGTCGATGATCGTCCTGCCCTCGGCCGCAGGGCCCCGCGCGCTCGCCCTCCGTGACGATGCGACAGCGCGGTGCGGTCCTTGACCGAGCCGCCCGGGTTGAACCACTCGCACTTCCCCCACAGCTCCGACGCGCGTCGGGCACGCCGGGCAGGCGGCAGGCGCAGCGAGGGGCGTGTGGCCGATCGCGTCCAGGATGGTCGAGAGGACGGGCGGCGGTAGGCCAGGCTCAGGACACATACCGACGCGCGGCTGCTCGCGGCTCGAAGTGGCACGACCACTCGAGGTCGGTGACCTTCTGGATCGGTCGGATGGTCGCCGCACACCGCGCAGCGCGGGATCGCGGCGGACCTTGTACTCGCTGGAACGTCATCTGGCGAGCGCGTCGTAGGTGAGCAGCCGGCCCGATGAGCGGCTCGGCCCCGGCCCAGGATGAGCTTGACCGCCTCCGTGGCCTGCATGAGCCCGATCGATGCCCGGGCAGGACGCCGAGGACGCCCGCCTCGTCGCACGAAGGGGCCAGCTCCGTCGGGCGTCGGCTCGGGAAGAGGCACCGGTAGCAGGGGCCCCTGGCGCGGCACGAACGCGGAGGCCTGGCCGTCGAAGCGGAAGATGCTGAACCGTAGACGCTCGGCTTGTTGGCGAGCACGCCGCGTCGTTGATGAGGTACTTCGTGCTGAAGTTGTCCGACCCGTCGAGGATCGACGTCGTAGGGCGCGATCACGTCCATGATGTTGCTGGCGTCGAGCCGCAGGTCGTGCCGGACCACCTTGACGTCGGGGTTCAGGGCGCGCAGCGTGGCTCGCCGCCGACTCCGTCTTCGGCTTGCCCGACCGAGTCGTTCGTGTGCAGGATCTGCCGCTGCAGGTTCGACGAGGTCCACCACGTCGGAGTCGAGCGACGCCGATGCGTGCCGACACCGGCCGCGGCCAGGTAGAGGCCGGCCGGGCAGCCGAGGCCGCCCGCGCCCACCAGCAGCGCCTTTGACGCGAGCAGCTTCGCCTGCCCGGCCTCGCCGACCTCCGGCACGAGGAGATGGCGGCTGTAGCGCTGCTTCTGCTCGGCGGTGAGGCGTCCGCGGGCACCTCGATCGGGAAGCGCCGGCCTCCTTCCACTTGCCGAAGCCGCCCGCCATCGAGGAGACGTTCGTGTAGCCGAGGTCCTGCAGCGACCGCGCGGCCAGCGCGCGCGCGCGTGCCGCCGGCGCAGTAGAGGATGACCTCCGTCCGACGGTCGGGCACCTTCTCCTCGATGCGCGGCTCGAGGAAGCCCCGGGGGATGAACAGCGCGCCGGGCACGTGGCCCTGCGCCCACTCGTCCGCCTCGCGCACGTCGATCGATCGACCGCGCCTGCGCGGGCGCCATCTCCCGCGCCTGCTGGGCGAGATCTCGCGGATCTCGGACTGACGCGGCCGATCATCTCCTTGAACGTGGTCATGGCTCTCCTCCCAGCCGAGGGGAGCGCGCCAGGGCCGGCAAGATGAGCTTCGCGTGGACGGTCCCCGTGCGGCGGGCCGGCAGGCAGTATAGCATGGGCGCCGCGATGCCAGATCCGCCCAAGGGCGCTCATGCAGAAGATCCTCGAGGGCGACCTCGGGCGGCTCGAGGTGCCGGACGTGCTGAGCGTTCCTCAACATGGGACGGCGCACGGGCGTGCTCGCCCTCGAGCAGGCGCGACCAGGAGACGAAGCTCTTCTTCCGCGAGGGCAGCCCGGTGTTCGCCACCTCCACCCAGCGACGACCTGCGCCTGGGGGCGATGCTGGTGCGGATGCGGAAGGTCAGCGGACCGACGTGACCGAGGAGGTCACTAGCCCGCGCCGAAGCCGCTCGGCCGCATCGGCCACGCGCTGCTGGCCGGAAACGCTCCTCAGCGAGGCGGAGCTGGCCTCCTTGCTCAAGGTCCAGGTGTCGGAGGTCATCTTCGACACGCTTCCACCTGGCGCGCAGGGCCTCTTCAGCTTCTGGGACGGCAGCGCTACCGCCCGCCACCGCGGTCACCCTGGACATGGACCTGCAGAACCTGCTCATGGAGGGAGGCCGGCGGCATCGACGAGCGCAGACCGCCTCTCCGAGGTGTTCCCCGACCTCGACATGGCGGTGGAGGCGGTGGCAACCCGAGCAGCGTGAAGCACAGCGTGACGCTCACGCCCGAGGAGTGGAAGGTCTTCTTCCTCGTCGACGGCCGGCGGAGCCTGAGCCGAGATCTGCCGCCTGGCCGGCAACCCCGACGAGCTGACGACGCTCCAGATCCTGCACAACCTGGTGCTGGCGAAGTTCGTCGCCATCGTGCGCCCGCAGTCGCCCGGTCCCGGCGCCGGAGACGGCGGTGGTGGCGGACGAGCGAGTTCACAGGACGAGCAGGCGGCGGCAAGCTGGTCCCGCCTCCGGCGCCGTGGAGGTGGAGTTCAGGCCGCCGTGCGTGCGCCCTCGGCGCCGAGGACGACACCAAGGAGATCGTCACTCCGAAGGCCGGTGCAGTACCTCGGCCACGTCGGCAAGCACGGTGAGCCGGCTGACGCTCGTGCTCGTGACGGCGAAGGCGAGAGCCTCCTATCCCCTGACCCGCGACACCTACACGCTGGGCCGCCACCGCAACAACGACATCGTGATCTCCGACCCCAAGGTCTCGTCGTTCCACGCCGCGCATCGACCGCTCGCCGGAGGGCTTCGTGCTCGTGGACCTCAAGAGCCGCAACGGCAGCTACGTCAACGGCAAGCGCATCGAGACGCGCTGCTGCAAGCACCGGGGACGAGGTCCGCGCTGGGCACGGCGCAGCTCGCGTACAAGGTCGACTACATCAGGGCTCGGTAGCCCAGATCGTACCGACACCGGAGGTCTCCCTGCCCGAGATCCGGCCGTTCCGCCGGCCTGCGCTATCGCGTGCCCGACGCCGAGCTGCGCCAAGGTCCTCGCCCCGCCCTACGACGTCATCCCGCCCGCGTACCAGGCAAGAGCTGTACGCGCGCGACCCGCGCAACATCGTGCGCGTCGTCCTCAACCGCATGCCGGGGACGCCGCCTACGACGAGGCCGGCGCCGACCTTCCGGGGCTGCGGATGGCCGCAGACCTGCTCGCCGATGCGGAGCCCGCCCTCTACCTGGTGGAGCAGGCCTTCGAGCCTCGGACGGGGCGCACAAGCGCTGCGCCTGCCTCGCGCGCTTCCGGGTCGAGGAGCAACGCGCGGGGCGCGTGTTGCCCCACGAGCACACGCGCAAGGCAGCCGAGGAGGACCGCTGCACAAGCTCCTCAAGGCCACCCGCGCGAACTTCAGCCCCATCTTCATGATGTTCTCCGACGGCCAGGGCGCCTTCGAGAAACAGGCCACAGCGGCGGCCGCAGGCCCCGACCCGACTTCCAGTACACCGACGACGGCGGGGTGCAGCACCGTGTCTGGAGCATCCGCGACGGCGCCACCGTCTCCGCCCTGCAGAGCGCGATCGGGTCCGGAGAAGGCGTACATCGCGGACGGCCATCACCGCTGGGCCACCGCCCAGCGGTATCGCGCAGGAAGTCGGCGCGGAAGCGGCCTGGACCCTCGGCTACTTCACGCCGATGGAGGCGCCGGGGCCTGGTCGTGCTGCCCGTACCACCGCCTCCTGGACCGCGGTCCGTGGGTCGAGGAGGCGCGCCGCGCCCTTGAGCGCGCAGTTCGACCTGACCGACGTGAAGGGCGCGTCCGCGGCGGCGAAGAGGCCGCGGAATCAACAGCGGCCTACGCGTTCGGTCTCGTCGATCCGAGCGGCGCGGGTCTCGTCGCGGAAGCGCGCGGCCGGGCCGCGGACCTCATGCCTGCGGACGCGCCGCCCAGCCTGCGCGCCCTCGACACGTTCTTCCTGCACCAGGCCGTGCTGCCGAGTCTCCTGAACCGCGCCGGAAGACGCCGTGCGGTACGCCCACTCCATGGGCGAGGTCGAGGAAGGCTGCAGGCGAGGAG